>CDYS01030650.1_pt1 | contig 87450 bp, 75 predicted proteins | sample 557491 | NCBI WGS metagenome assembly CDYS01 (sample SAMEA3182057, study PRJEB8094) | gut metagenome | biome: human; feature: gut; material: Stool; isolation source: human stools | place: Canada | collected 2012-11-26
CGCTTCATGATGCAATTCCTTGGCCGCACGACCCAGACAGCGGGCATCTTGCGCAGGACGAGACGTTCCATCTGCTGGAACCGGTGGATATTGCAGCACTAAAGCCAGATCTTGGCGCAAGCTATCATCATGTTTGCTTCGACCGCTTACAGCGATATAAAGTTGTGAAGCAGGCCGACGTGCTGCTTCTCATGACACGCCTGCCAGAGCTTTTCACAAAGGAAGAAAAAATGCAGGCATGGAATGATTTTGAACCGCTCTGTCTGCACGACTCTACGCTGAGTTTTGCCAGTCATGCACTCTTTGCGCTGCAAAACGGGCTGCGCGAAAAAGGAATCGAGTATCTGCGCAAGGCGCTGCTGCTCGATCTGCGCGACCTGATGAATAACACCGGCAAAGAGGGATTGCATCTGGCCGGTATGGGCGAGAGCTGGCAGGCAGCATGTCTCTTGTGATTTCTTCCTGTTCTTTGTTTACAGCGGCGCAGAATCTGCGCCGCTGTAATATATTCAGAACAGGCCTTCTTTTTTCAGCGCCAACTACATAAGCACGCATAGAAAACGCCTTTAGAAGCGTTCAACCTTAATTCGTCGCAAAAAGTGTGACTATCAGTCTAAATTTCGTTGTATTTTTTGTGGTTCTATGCTATACTATCCTTGAATTATAAGGATGGAGGTGCATATATGTACCGAATTGCAATAGAAAAGCTATTAAAATGGAAGCAAAGCAAACGCCGGAAACCTTTGATTATTGAAGGCGCTCGGCAGGTCGGTAAGACTTGGCTGATGAAGGAGTTTGGCAGACAGGCGTATGCAGATACCGTATATATCAATTTTGACTCCAATTCCAGAATGGCCGAGCTGTTTGCTTCTGATCTGGATACGGATCGTTTAATTATGGGCTTGGAGCTGTATGTAGGCCATAAAATTGACCCCAACAATTCTCTGTTGGTTTTTGATGAAGTGCAGGAAGTTCCACGAGCCTTGGCATCTCTCAAATATTTCTATGAAAATGCGCCGCAGTATCACATTGTATGCGCCGGTTCTTTGCTCGGTATTGCGTTGCATCAAGGCACGTCCTTCCCCGTTGGTAAGGTGGATTTCTTAAAGCTGTATCCCCTTTCTTTCAAAGAGTTTCTGATGGCAACCGGCAAAGAGCAATTTGCCGCACTTCTGGATAGCCAAGACTTCCAAATGATCACGAGTTTCAAGCAAACATATATTGATGCTTTGAAGCACTATTATTTTGTCGGCGGAATGCCTGAAGCCGTACAAAGCTTTGCCGAAAACAAAGACTTTAATGAAGTTCGTGATATTCAGAAGCGGATCCTTGCAGCCTATGAACAGGATTTCTCCAAACACGCTCCCAATGAGATCGTTCCAAGACTGCGTATGTTATGGAATAGTGTTCCTTCTCAGTTGGCGAAAGAAAACAAAAAATTCATATACGGTCTCGTGCGTGAAGGCGCGCGCGCAAAAGACTACGAAACCGCCCTTCTATGGCTCAGTGACTGTGGCCTTGTTCATAAGGTAAGCCGTGTCAATACAGTGGGCATCCCCCTGCGGGCTTATGAGGATTTGAAAGCATTTAAGCTATTTGTGGTGGACGTCGGGCTTCTGGGCTGCATGGCTGGACTTCGCCAGCGTACTCTACTTGACGGCAATGACCTTTTTGTTGAGTTTAAAGGCGCTCTTACCGAGCAGTATGTTTGTCAGCAGCTAAAAACGATCGAAGATTTGGATATATATTACTACACCAATGACAGAGGCTCCTGCGAGATCGACTTTGTCGTTGATACAGGCAAGCGAATTGTGCCTGTTGAAGTAAAGGCAGAAGTAAACCTCCGAGCAAAAAGCCTGAAAACATATCAGGAAAAATTTGCACCTGAAGTTTCTGTCCGCACCTCTATGGCAGACTACAAAAAAGAAGAACGGCTTGTGAATCTGCCGCTTTATGCGATAGATCAGATAATAAAACTCTAAATTCATGCGAGTATAACAAATATGTATCTTCGCCTAGCAGTCCCATTCGCTTATTCTGTAGGTGGAAGCATCACATCGTAGTCCGTCAACGCCTCTTTCCGAACGTCTTCTTCGTCCTGAAAAACGCCCATTCCGACGAGCTGCCGCATGAGGGCGTGTATTGCTTCTGTGCGAATCACCTGTTTCTTCTCTGCATAGTAGAATTTCGGGATTTCAAAATAGCTCCGGATTCCGTTCAAAGAACGGGGTGGAATTCTTTCCGTATATGTCCGTGACAAAGGCATTGATTGAAATGATGGAGGAGATGCCCTTTGAGGACATCAAGGTCAAAGAGCTGTGCGACCGGGCGATGATCCGGAAATCTACCTTCTATAAGCATTTCGCCGATAAATTCGAGCTGCTGGCATTCATTGTAAAAGAGACCATCAATGACTTCAACGAACGCATCCGGCAGGACAGCCCTACGGATGACCCGGTGGCTTTCTACAATAAGATGCTGGATTATGTATTTGAATTTGCAAAAGTGAACCAGAAGCTGATCCGCTCCGCGATCCGGTCGGACAGCCTTGTACTGCTGCTCAACATCATGTCCCAGCAGGTGATGCCGGACATCTGCCAGAAGCTCAAGCAGGTTCAGGCCCGCGGCCACCGTATGCCAGCTTCCCCGGAGGTCATGGCGACATTCTTTGCGGGCGGTATTTCCGAAAGTCTGCGCAGCTGGTTCACAAGCGGCAAAAAGTGCTCCGAGGAGGACATCAAAAAACAGCTCAGCGACATCATGCGAGCTGTGTATCAGGTGGAAAACATACGGGAACAAAAGAATGATACAGAACCTATCAGGGCTGACACGAAATCCGAACAGCATACAGTATGAGCGCTCCCCCGCAGCTTCGGCTGCGGGGGTTTTATCTCCTCGCCAAAAGCTCACCCCCGAAAAAATCAGCGCGTATTTTGTCAATTTTTGTAGACAAACCGGTGGCGCTATACTATAATGGTCAGGCTTGATATCCGGTTGACTTTCGCCTCTGGGGGGTACGCTGATGAATGCGAGGGCTTGGAGCTGGAGGATGCTGACGCTTTTGCCTCTGGTTCTTTTTTTGCTGCTGATTTTATGGATTTTTGTGTTCCCGGCGAAGCGCGCCGCTGCCTCCGCAACGGATGCGGAGGTCGCATCCGGCGTGCAATGGCTTCAGGAGCAGGAGGCACACAGCCCCGACGACGTGGAAGCGGAGCTCAAGGCCATCCGTCAGGCGGAGCTGGATGCGATGCGGGACGAATGGCGCGCAAAGCTCTACAGCGGAGAAATTTCCGTCTGGTCGCTGTTTGAGGATTACGCCATGCTCGGCGACTCCAGAACGTCAGGCTTCACCTATTATGGCTATCTGGCCCCTGAGCGTGTGTTCGCCGACTCCGGCGCGACCATCAAAAAGGTCATTGACCACCTGGAGGAGCTTGTCGCGCTGAATCCGTCAATCATTTTCCTGACCTATGGCATCAATGACGTCGGCATCGGGTACTGGCCAACGCCAGAGGATTATGTAAACGAAATCAACAACACACTTGCCCTGCTCAAGGAGCACCTTCCGAACGCCACGGTCTATGTCTGCTCCATCATCCCCGCCCTTGAACCCGCGTTCAAGCGCGGCCCCGCATGGCGGGAGATCCCGGACTACAACGACGCCGTGCGCGCCTTTTGCGAGGAAAATGGCACGCCGTACGTGGACATTACGCAGCTCTGCGAAGAACACACGGATCTTTATCAGGACGACGGCGTGCACCTGCTGGGCGGCTTTTACCCGCTTTGGGGTACCGAACTGATTGCTGAGGTATATGATGATGTCTTTGCCCTTGAATCAAACGAATCCGCAGCTGAATGACCTGCTCCTGCGCGGCGGAAGCAGCCTTTCGCCGGAGCTGAAGGAGCAGGCGATTGACGATATTCTGGCCGAATTCGGCTCTGCACCCACAAAAAAAGCGGCCAAGCAGGCTGTTCCGGCGCAGAAGCAGCCCGCTTCCCCTGCCCCATCCGCCCCGCTTGTGATCGATGGGGTCGACTTTTCGGAGTTTTTGGACAACGCTCCGGCCAGCCGCAAAACCGCCGCTGCCCCCATTCCCGACCCGCAGCCCATCCGCGAGCCGGTGAAAACGCCGGAAGCCAACAAGCCCCCCGCGCCGGAAAAGTCCGCTGTCACAGAAGACGTGCCTGCTCCGGACACTGCTGCTGCGCAGCCTGCGGCCCGCCGCGTGGGAATCGTGAGCATCCTCCTGCGCATTTTCGCCTTTGCCGCCGCTCTGGCAACCGCGGGCTTTCTCTACACGCAGACGATGCAGAACCGGCAGAGCAGCGCGTCCTTTGACGCTGTCAGCAGTGCCGTTCTGCAATCGATCGATCTGACGGATATGCAGGAGGCGGACGCGCAGATGGTGCGGCGGCTCTATGGCTTTGCACCGTCTGAAATGGACGGCTGCCTGCTCTATTATCCGGCCACAAATATGGGGGCACGGGAGCTGCTGCTCGTCAAGCTCTCCGATCTCTCGCAGCAGACGTCCGTTTCTGACGCCATTCAGGCCCGCAGGCAGACGCAGATGAAGAGCTTCGAGGGCTATGGCGTTGAACAGTATGATCTGCTCTCCAACTCCGTTGTGGAGATACAGGGCAATTATATCCTGTTCGTTGTGCATGAGAACGCAGCCGCTGCCGCGCAGGCGTTTCTGAAAGCGCTTTAAGGAGGAACCGTCGTGAATCTGAGCACGCTCTTTTTTGTCTTCGCGTTTCTCCCGGTCAGCCTGATCCTGTACCTGGTCTGCCCACGTGTCTGCAAGAACGCACTTCTTGTTCTGATCAGCTTCGTTTTTTATGCATGGGGTTCTCCGGTCTATCTGCTGCTTCTGCTGCTGGTAACGGTTTTCAACTATTGCGTCGGCCTGGACATCGGCAATCGTGCGGAATCGGGGCAGCGCGGCACAAAATTCCTTCTTGTGATCGGCGTGCTGTTCAATCTGCTGCTTCTCGGCTTTTACAAATACGCCGCATTTGCCATCGAAACGCTCAACGCCATTTTGCCGTTCACGCTGAACGCGCCGTCTGCGGCGCTTCCGCTCGGCATTTCCTTCTTCACCTTCCAGAACCTGTCGTATCTTTCGGACGTTTACCACCGCCGCGCGCCCGCGCAGAAAAATCCGCTGGATTTCTGCCTTTATGTCAGCTTTTTCCCGAAAATGATCTCCGGCCCGATCGTCGAGTACGCACAGTTCGAGCCGCAGCTGAAATCGCATCCGGTGACGCTGTACAAGGTTTCCGAAGCTGTCCCGATGCTCGTTCTTGGCCTTGCGAAAAAGGTGCTGCTGGCCGATAATCTCGGTGCCGCGTTCCAGAGTATTTCCGCACTCTCATCCGGTTCGCTTTCCGGCGGGTCGGCGTGGCTCGGCGCGATCTGCTATTCGCTTCAGCTCTACTTCGACTTCAGCGGCTATTCCGACATGGCCATCGGCATGGCGAAGCTGTTCGGCTTCGACTTTGACGCCAACTTCGACCATCCCTACCTCTCTGCTTCCCTGACGGAGTTCTGGCGTAGATGGCACATTTCCCTTGGCCGCTGGTTCCGCGACTATGTGTATATCCCGCTTGGCGGCAGCCGTGTAAGCACGCCAAAGTGCATCCGCAACCTGCTGATCGTCTGGATCCTGACCGGCCTGTGGCACGGTGCGTCGTGGACATTCGTGGCATGGGGCCTGTATCACGGGATTTTGCTGCTGCTGGAAAAGTATCCGCTCAAAGGCATCCTTGCAAAGACGCCCTCCCAGATTCGCCATATTCTGACGCTGCTGGCCGTCATCGTCGGCTGGGTGCTGTTCTTCTCTCCTGATTTTTCCTCGGCGATTTTCTATCTTGGGCGGATGTTCGGTGCCGGGAGCCGCGCGTTTTGGGATTCCACCGCAAAATACTATTTTGCAGCAAACTGGAAGCTTCTTGTACTCGGCATTCTTGGCTGCGGCCCATGGATTCGGACGCTTTACCGGCATCTCGTGTTCTCGCGGCGCAGTCCTGGCCTTGTGCTTTCTGCGCTGCTTCTGATCGGCATTTTCCTGCTTTGCGTCCCGTATATGACGAACGCCACCTATCAATCCTTCCTCTATGCTCAGTTCTAAGCGAGGTGATCCCATGAATCCGCAAAAAAAGCGCAGGCAGGACTCTGAAAAGCAGCAGCTGATCCTTCAGCGCAACAGCCAGCTGCATGGAGTCCTTCTGGCCGCGCTGCTTGCCGTGGTTCTGCTTGTCTTCGGCCTTGTCAATCTGCTTCACACGAAGCGCGATTTCTCGGAAAATGAGAACCGAAAGCTTCAAGCCTATCCGGCGCTGACGGCAGCTTCAGTTCTGGACGGAAGCTTTATGTCGAAGCTGCAGTCTGCCTTTGCAGATCAGTTCTTTGCGCGCGACTACTGGATTTCCGCCAAGCTGCGGATCGACCAGCTGCTTGGGCAGAAGGAGTCCAACGGCGTTTACCTTTGTCAGGACAATTATCTGATTGAGATCCCGGAGGCCCCCGATCCGGCTGTGCTTGACCGGACGCTGACCGCGATGAAGGAGTTCGCCGCGAAGCACGATGATCTCCGCATGACGGCGATGATTGTCCCAAATGCCTCCCTCGTTATGCGCGATTATCTTCCTGCAAACGCGCCTGCGCACAATCAGCAGGAGGATCTGTTCACCGTCAATCAAGCGCTTTCGCCCCGTATGCAGTATGCAGATGTGACGCTGGCTTTGAAAGCCCACGTCAGGGACGGCGTTTTTTACCGCACTGACCACCATTGGACAAGCCTCGGCGCATACTGCGCCTTTGACGCCTCGGCGGAGCTGCTTGGGATCGAGACGCCGATCACGAACTATCGCGTCCATGTCCTGACCAACTCCTTTGAGGGCACGCTTGCCTCTAAGAGCGGCAAGCACACCGCCGAGGATACGATCACGGCCTATGAGCCGCTCGGCACCGATGTGAGCTACTATGTGCTCTACGACAGCACGCAGGAAAAGGCCGGCTCTGTCTTTGTCGATTCTGCGCTGGATACGAAGGATAAATACACCGTCTTTTTCGGCGGCAACCATCCGCTTGTCACCATCAAAACGACCGCAAATAATGGGAAAATCCTGCTGATTTTCAAGGATTCCTATGCAAACAGCTTCGTACCGTTCCTCATCCCCTACTATCAGCAGATCGTCATGATCGATCCGCGCTATTACTACGACGATGTAGAACAGCTTATGACGCAGCGCGGCGTGACCGATGTTCTTTTCCTCTACAATCTCAGTACCTTCTCCGCCGATACCGCGCTTGCGGATACGCTTGGCGCGGCAAGCTGAAAAGGACGGCTATTGGAACGAAAAGCAGGCATGACCGAAATCATGCCTGCTCCGGGTTCCTTCCTCATGTCTTATCAGGGCTGCAGCGAGTTGAGCACGCTGCAGCCCTGATTTGTATTTGAATTGCCTCCGTATATTATTCGCGCTCCATGGCGCAGAAGCCGCCGCAACCGAGGGTGAGCGTTTCGCCGGTATATTCGGCGATGCCGCCGCCGAGTAGGATCGTGCCGCTGTGCGGAAGCGTCCACGGGTTTTCCGAGCGGTTGCAGCAGACTGCCACGTTTTTGCCCTCATACTGCCGCAGCAGCATCAGACGTCCGCCGCCCGCTTCCAATACCAGAACCGTGCCGCGCCGCAGGGCGGGCGAAGCTTTTTTGACGCGCGCCAGTGAGCGGTAGAACGAGATTAAATTGCCGTCTTCCCTGCCCCACGGATAATACGCGCGGTTGAACGGGTCGCGGTAGCCGGTCATGCCCGCCTCGTCGCCGTAATAAATACACGGCATACCGGGGAGCATAAACTGTAAAAATGCCGCCATTTTGAGACGTTTTTTCCCCTCTGCAAGCTGCTCCGCCGTAAAGTGCCGCCGGGCCAGCTCTGCCCGGTCGCCGTCACGCGGATCGAGAATCGCGTTGATGGCGCGCGGGGTGTCGTGCGTGGACAGAATATTCATCACAGCCTGCAGCACATCGGGCGGGTAATTCTCCGCAATCGTGCGAATAGACGCGCCAAGTCCTGTCCCGTCATCCTCCCCGCGCACATAGCGCAGGATCGCCTTCTGCCACGGGTAGTTCATGACGGAATCGAGCTGCCGGTCGGTAAAATACCGGCGGCGGCAGTCATATGCGATCTTGTTGGACGCATCCTCCCAGACCTCGCCGATCAGAATCGCGTCCGGCTTGACCTGCCGGATACGCTCACGCAGGCGTGCGAGAAACGCGTCCGGCAGCTCGTCGACGACGTCCAGCCGCCAGCCGTCCGCGCCAAGCTTCAGCCAACGGACGACAACACTGTCGTCACTGTCAATGATATAGTCCATATAATCCGGGTTCAGCTTGTCAATGCACGGCAGCGTCGTGATCCCCCACCAGCTGTCGTAGACGTTTGGATACTGCTTGAACCGGAACCAGCCGCGGTACGGCGAGGCCGGGTCATGGATCGCCTGCTGAAAATACGCGCTGCGGCTGCCGACATGGCTGAATACGCCGTCGAGAATGATCTTCATGCCCAGCGCGTGCGCCGCGCCGCAGAGCGCGCGGAAATCCGCCTCCGTGCCGAGCATGGGGTCGATGCGCTTGTAATCACAGGTATCGTACCGGTGCGTCGACCATGCATAGAAAATCGGATTGAGATATAAAATCTCCACACCGAGCGCGTGCAGATACGGAAGCTTTTCGCGGATGCCGTTCAGATTTCCGCCGTAAAAGTCGTTGTTGAGCACCTCGCCGTTGGCGTTCGGCAGATAGACCGGCACGTCGTCCTTGTTCTCATGCACCCAATAGGGCGTGATCTTCCCGGTCAGGTCACAAACTCCGGCCTGAAAAAAGCGGTCTGGGAAGATCTGATACATGATTGCGCCCGCGCAGTCGTCCGGGACGGGGAATTTTTCCTCCAGAACGCTGAGCTGCCAGAGGCCGCCGTCTTCCATGTTCGTGTCGCTTTCGCCCTGCTTGAACAGGCGGAACGCGCCATCCTGCGTGGTGATATGGAAGTAATAGAAATACAGTCCGGCATCGGAAATCGTCAGCTCTCCGCCCCAGGTATCGTAGAGCGTATCGTCTGACTGCTTTGCAAACGGGACACGGCGCAGCTCCGCACCGTTTTCCGCCTGCAAAACGAGGCCGACCGCCGTTGTGCGGCAGGAGCACGGGATCATGATGTGCAGCGTGCAGACCTCCTGCCGTTTGAGCGTTCCGAAGGGCGTTTTGAACTGCGAAAGCTTGCTGTCGAATAGAATTCTCATGTGGCGTACCGTCCATTTCATCAGGGAAGGGGCCGACGATGCTTGTCGGCCCCTTCGGAATATTTGCTGTGGTGCTTACAGATCCCAGATTTCCCTGGCGTACTGCTTGACCGAGCGGTCAGAGGAGAAAATACCGGCTCTGGCAATGTTCGTGAGAGACATTTTTGTAAAGCGGGTGCGGTCCTGATAGACCTCAACTGCATGCGCCTTAGCAGCCTTGTAGCTTGCAAAGTCCGCGACGGTCATGTAGCTGTCGGCAGCGCCGAAGCGCGGCGTCAGGAGCGAAGCGGCGACATCGTCAAAGCGCTGCCCCAGCACGCCGGAGGTCAGCATTTGCAGAACTCTGTCAAGCTCCGGCGTCAGGAACTGGCGCGGGTCATAGCCGCGCTGCCACAGCGCCTGCACCTCGTCGGCCGTCATGCCGAACAGGAACATATTCTCGTCGCCCACGCGCTCACGAATCTCGACGTTTGCGCCGTCGAGCGTGCCGAGCGTGACCGCGCCATTGATCATCAGCTTCATGTTGCTGGTACCGGAGGCCTCCTTACCCGCAACGGAGATCTGCTCGGACAGGTCGGCAGCCGGGATGATGATCTCGGCCAGCGAGACTTTATAGTCTTCAATGAAGACCACCTTGAGCTTGTTCTGCACCTGCGGGTCAGAGTTTACAAGATTGGAAACGGCGACGATGAGCGAAATGATCTGCTTGGCCAGATAATAGCCTGCGGAGGCCTTGGCCGCGAAGATGAATGTCTGCGGATAGACCGGCTTTTCCGGGTGATCCTTGATATCGTTGTAAAGCGTCAGGATATGCAGGACATTCAGCAGCTGCCGCTTGTATTCATGCAGGCGCTTGACCTGCACGTCGAAGATCGAATCCGGGTCGACGTTGACACCGTTGTGCTTCGCGATATAAGCGGCAAGGCGTACCTTGTTTTTGCGCTTGATGGCCTGCAGATTTTCCAGAACATCAGGATCGTCACGGTACTGGAGCAGCGCTTCGAGCGCGTTCGCGTCGTTCAGGAAGCCGTCGCCGATGAGCGACTGCAGATAGCCGGTCAGGGCCGGGTTCGACTGGCACAGCCAGCGGCGGTACGCAATGCCGTTTGTGATGTTCAGGAAGCGGCTGTGATCGAGATTGTAGTAATCCCGGAAGATGGTTTTTTCAAGGATCTCCGTGTGCAGCTGCGAAACGCCGTTGATCTTATGGCAGCAGGCCAGGCAGAGGTTCGCCATGCGGACCTCGCTGTTCGTGACAGCGGCCATATACTCCCACTTGCCGGGATCGTTCGGATAGACGCAGTGCAGCTTTTCCATGAGGCGGCGGTTGATCTCCTGGCAGATGGCGTAAATGCGCGGCAGCTGCTCCCGGAACAGATCGACCGGCCAACGCTCAAGTGCCTCGGCCATGACGGTATGGTTGGTGTAGGAAAGCGTCGCGCAGGTGATCTCCCACGCGCGTTCCCAGCTGTAGTCGTGCTCGTCGACCAGCAGGCGCATCAGCTCTGGCACGCAGAGCGCCGGATGCGTATCGTTGATGTGCACGGCGACCTTGTCAGCCAGGTTATCAAGCGTATGGTAATTTTTCAGATGCTCGTTCAGAATCGACTGCAGTGAGCTGGACACCAGCAGATACTGCTGGCGCAGGCGCAGACGCTTGCCGTTGATGTGGTCGTCTGCCGGATAGAGAACCTTCGAAATGGCCTCGGCCATGGTATTCTGCTCGAGCGCGCGGACATAATCGCCGCGCGAGAACGCGTTCATGTCAAAGCTCTGCGGCATACTGGCGCTCCAGAGCGTAAGCTTGTTGACGGCCTTGGAGCCATAGCCGGAAATGTACAAATCGTGCGGGACAGCAATGACGGACTGATAGCCTGTCTGGGCGGTCTTGAACTTGTCGCCGTCCATCCACTCGTGCACCTGTCCGCCGAAGCGAACCTCTACAGCGTCGTCCTTGCGGGTATGCAGCCACACATCGCCCATTTCGAGCCAGTTATCCGGGAATTCCATCTGCCAGCCGTCGACGATCTTCTGGCGGAAGATGCCGAACTCATATCGGATAGAGAAGCCGGTCACGGGATAATTCAGACCGGTCGCTGCGTCCATATAGCACGAGGCCAGACGGCCCAGGCCGCCGTTGCCAAGTCCGGCATCCGGCTCAAGCGCGCAGAGGCTTTCCAGGCTGAAGCCGAGATCATGCAGGATCTCCCCTGCCGGTTCCAGCAGGCCCATGTTGTACAGGTTGTTGCGCAGGCTCGTGCCGACCAGAAATTCCATCGACATATAATAGACCTGCTTGCGCTGCTCTGCACGCGTCTGCTCAACAAACGCACGGCGGTCGTCCTCCAGAAGCTCGCGCACGGCGACGCATACAGCGCGATATACCTGTTTTTCCGTCGCCATTTCGAGCGAGCAGCCGAACAGCCGGTCGCAGCATTCCTGTAAGTGCTGAAGAAGGTTCTCTTTTGTCATGCTTCTATATGTCCTTTTTCTCTAATATCTTTTTCAAGGGCGCTTACTGTCCGCAGACGTTCTGGAACAACGCCATGTATTTCTGCGCCGGAACGTCCCAGCTGGAATCGACCGCCATATCATTTTCGGCGAGGCGCAGCCATTTTTCCGGCTCATTATAGTACAGCGCAAGCGCGCGGTCAATGGCGGCGAGGAAATCGTCTGCATTGTAGCTCTGGAAGGTAAAGCCGCGCCCCGTCTCATCCGCTTCGTTATACGGCCAGACCGTATCCTTGAGTCCGCCTGTTGCGTTGACGACCGGGACGGAGCCCATGCGCATGGCAATGAGCTGCGACAGGCCGCATGGCTCGGATTTCGACGGCATGAGATACAGGTCGGACGCAGCGTAGACAAGGTTCGCAAGCCCGCCGTCAAAGAGCAGATTGACGGAGACCTTATCGCCAAACCGTTCACGCAGGGTGTTTAAGTACCATTCGTATTTTTCTTCGCCTGTGCCGATGATGACAAGCTGGATGCGGCGCTGGATCAGGCGCTCGGCGATGTAGCACAGCAGATCAATGCCCTTGTGCCCGACGAGACGCGTGACCATGGCCAGAACAGCTACGTCACGGTCCTCCGGCAGGCCGACGCGCTGCTGGAGGGCAAGCTTGTTTGCGATTTTCCCCTCGCGAAGCGTCTTTGCAGTGAAGTTCTGCGCGATGTTCTCAATCTTCGCGGGATCAAAAACCTGCATATCGATGCCGTTGGTGATTCCGGAGAAGTCTGAGCCTCTGCTTTGCAGAACGCCGTCAAGCCCGTGGGAATAGTACGGATAGCGCAGCTCCTGCGCGTATGTCTCGGAAACGGTCGTCACGCGGTCGGCTGTGACGATAGCGGACTTCATGAAGTTCGTGCAGTCGTCAAAGCGAAGAATCTCGTCGCAGCCCGCGCCAAGGCCCAGCACGTCATAGTTGAATTGCAGATTGCACTTGCCCTGATATTCGATATTGTGGATCGTAAACACGCTCTTCGCATCCGGGAAGCAGCCGCGGTATTCCGTTTTCAGCAGCAGCGGGATGAGCGCTGCCTGCCAGTCGTGGCAGCTGACGACGTCCGGCTGAAGCTCCAGATAGTTCATTGCTGCGAGGACGGCCTTGCTGAAATAGGCATAGCGTTCACCGTCGTCGGCAAAGCCGTAAACGCCGCCGCGGTTGAAATAGTGCTCGTTGTCGATGAAATAGATCTGGAGCTTCTTGCGGCGGGTCTTGAGGTGGAAAATGCCGACATATTCCCGCCGCCAGGCCAGCGGCACGTCAAACGCGCCTAGAAATTCTGTCTGCCACTTGCCGGAATACTTGATCTGACTGTAATATGGGATAAAGAGGCTGACATAGGTGTTCTTCTGCTGAGAAAGCGCAAGCGGAAGGGCCTGCATCACGTCACCGAGGCCGCCGGTCTTGACGAACGGCGCGGCCTCAGAGGCAACTACTGCGATTTTCATACGGTATCTCCTTTGTCGACCACAAGCGGGTGGTCAATTGAGCCGAGCAGCTTCGTGCCCGGGCGAATGGTGACATTTTTATCAAGGATGCAGTACCGGATCGATGCGCCCGCGCCGATCTTGCTTCCCTGCATGATGATCGAATCGCGAACCTCCGCGCCGTCTTCAATGTCGACCTCACGGAAGATCACGGAGTTTTCCGCCTTGCCGAACAGATGGCAGCCGTCGGCGATCAGGCAGTTCGCTGCCTGTCCATGGTAGCCGAAGAGCGTCGGAACGGCGTCGCGGACCTTGGTATAGATGGGGATCTCGCTGCGGAAGAGACTGCGGCGCACATCGGGTTCGAGCAGCTTCATGTTGTTGACAAAATACTCGTCCACGCTCTGGTTGAACAGCGCAACGTTATGGAATGGATAGACATTGACCTTCAGGTTGCCGGCATTGTACTCGGGCAGAATGAAATCCCGTTCCAGATGGTACTTCCCATGCGGGACCATCTCGCGGATGACCTGAATGAGCTTGTCGCGGCGCATGATGAACATACTCATGCCGACCAGATAATCCTCCGGCGCGCAGTAGTCAACAGCCAGATCGACGATCTTACCGTCGTCTCCGAGCTTGACGGCCAGCGGCTGACGGGTCTTGCCGTTGGCGCGGCCCGCCTTGGCAATAACTGTGATATCGCAGCCAGAGGCGATGTGCTCATCCAGAACTGCCGCAAAATTGATCGCGCACAGAACGGTCGTATCGGACAGCACGACATACTCAGCATCGCAGCGGCCGAGAACCGGCATGGCGGTCTGGAGCGCTTCGAGCTTGCCGCGGTAGGCTCCGGTATGGCCGGTGGCATACGGAGGCAGGAAGCGGACGCCCTCGCCCAGCTTGAGATCCCATTCCTCGCAGTTGCCGAGGTGGTCCATCAGTGACTGGTAGTTATATTTTGTGACAATGCCGATGTTGCTGATCTTGGAGTTTGCCATGTTGGACAGGGCAAAGTCGATCTGGCGGTAGCGGCTGCCGAACGGGATGGAGGCCGAGGTTCGCTCACGGGTCAGCTCACCCATGTTGTTGTCGTAGATATTGGAGAAAATAATGCCCATTGCTTCCATGTTCTTATCCCCCTCTCTCTTATACGATCGCGCCGGCATCGATCACGGTGCCCTCGGCGATGGTCTTGTCCTTGCCGATCACGCTGATTTTCCGTTCCTCGCCCTCAACATAATCGCCCACGCGGGCGCCGGCCTTGATATGGCAGCCCTCGGCGATGATGGCGCTGCGGATGACCGCGCCGTTTTCAATGGTCACATCCGGCATGATCACGCTGTCGGTAATTTCCACTCCCTTGCCGACAGTGCAGCCAGTGGAGATAATGGAGTGCGTAATGCAGCCTTCAATGTTGCAGCCCTCGGCGACGAAGCTCTCGCGGATCTCGGCAGACCGCGCGATATAGCTCGACGGCATGGCCTGATTTCTGGCGTAAATCTTATGACCAGCGGTGCCGTAAATATCAAACGCCGGATGCTTGCCGAGCAGATCCATGTTGGCCTCCCAGAGGCTGGAGATCGTGCCGACATCCTTCCAATAGCCCTCAAAGCGGTAGGCATACAATCTGTGACCCGCATTCAGAATGGCGGGGATGATATTCTTGCCAAAGTCATTCTCACTGGTGCGGTCTGCCTCATCCGCCTCCAGAAATGCCTTCAGGACGCTCCACTTGAAGACATAGATGCCCATGGACGCGTTGGTGCTCTTGGGCTTCTTGGGCTTCTCCTCGAATTCATAGATAGAGCCGTCCTCACGGGTATTCATAATGCCAAAGCGGGAGGCTTCCTTGAGCGGAACCTCGCGCACGGCGATGGTGCAGTCGGAATCACGCTGCTCATGGAAGCGGAGCATGGCGGCATAGTCCATCTTGTAAATATGGTCGCCGGACAGGATCAGCACGTTATCGGGGTTATAGCGCTCGATAAAGGGGATGTTCTGATAGATCGCGTTGGCTGTGCCCTTGTACCATTCGGAATTCTTGCTCTTGGCATAGGGCGGCAGGACCTGCACGCCGCCGTGCGAGGAGTTCAGACCCCACGGCTGGCCGTTGCCGATGTACTCATTGAGCTCCAGCGGCTGATACTGCGTCAGGATGCCGACCGTATCGATCTTGGAGTTTACGCAGTTGGAAAGCGGGAAATCGATAATGCGGTACTTGCCGCCGAACGGGACGGCAGGCTTGGCCGTGTTTTCCGTCAGAACCATCAAACGGCTGCCCTGACCACCTGCCAGGAGCATGGCGACACAACGTTTTTTCTGAAATTGCATAGCTGGATCTCCTCCTGTTTTTTTCCTTTGTTCCTGTTTTATTTCTCCGGTTTATTTCTGATATGCTTATAAAAGCAAACACTCATCGGCGGGACACGGAACACGCCGCTGTAGGCGTATTCGCCCTGCGGCTGCTTGTCCTTTTCTGCGTGAACGGGCGCGGGCTGGAAATCGTATCCGCCGAACTGTGCGTCGTCGGTGTTGAGGACAGGTTGATACCATCCGGCCTTCGGCAGCGGCAGGCGGTAGCTCTCCCGCAGCACCGGGCAGAAATTGCACACGGCGATCAGCTCCTGCCCCTTGCGGCTGATGCGGCGGAAAGCAACGATGGAATTGTCGCGGTCGTCGCAGGAGAGCCAGCGGAAGCCGTCCCAGTCGGAATCGTTTTCCCAGAAGCAGCGGTTCTCAAGATAGAAATGGTTGAGTGTGCGGACGAAATGCTGCATTTTCTGGTGCTTTTCATAGCCGAGCAGCAGCCAGTCGAGGCCCTGCGTATAGTTCCACTCAATGAACTGTGCAAATTCATTGCCCATGAAATTAAGCTTCTTGCCGGGGTGCGCGATCTGATAGGCGAAAAACGTGCGCAGATTGTTGAATTTATCGTCGTAATTGCCCGGCATTTTATTGACGAGCGAGCATTTGCCATGCACGACCTCATCGTGGCTGAGCGGCAGAATAAAATTCTCGGAATAGGCATACGTCATGGAGAACGTCAGCGCGTTATGGTCGCCCTTTCTCCACAGCGGATCGAGCGACATATATTGGAGCATATCGTTCATCCAGCCCATGTTCCATTTGAACAGGAAGCCGAGGCCGCCATCATAATCCGGCTTGGTGATCAGCGGAAAGGCTGTGGATTCCTCAGCGATCATCATGACCGCAGGATTGGCCTGGAACGCAGCCTCGTTGAGCCTGCGCAAAAACTCAATCGCTTCGAGATTTTCCCGGCCCCCAAATTTGTTGGGCTTGAACTGTCTGCGATTATAGTCCAGATACAGCATGGACGCAACTGCATCGACTCGAATTCCGTCGACGTGGAAATAACGGAGCCAGTAGCAGACGTTGGAGATGAGGAAGGACTGCACCTCAGGCTTGCCGTAATCGTAAATACGGGTCGTCCAGTCCGGATGCTCGTTCATCATCGGGTCGGAAAGCTCATAGCAGCAGGTCCCGTCAAACTCAAACAGCCCGTTTTCGTCCTTCGGGAAGTGCGCAGGCACCCAGTCGAGGATGACGCCGATCCCGGCCTTATGGCAGGTGTCGACAAATTGCATGAGCTGCTTCGGCGTCCCGTAGCGGTGGGTCGGGGCGAAATAGCAGGTGATCTGATAGCCCCACGAGGGGTCGTAGGGATATTCCATGATGGGCAGCAGCTCGATATGCGTATAGCCCATATCCTTGACATAGGGAACCAGCTCCGACGCAAGCTCCTCATAATTGAGATAGCTGCCGTCTTCATGCCGTTTCCACGAGCCTGCGTGGACCTCGTAGATATTGACCGGACGTTTGATCGCAGACTGCTTTGCAGAACGTGCACGGTAGAGCGCGTCGTGCCACGTAAAGCCATCCGGCGGGTCGATCATGCTGGAGGTGTCCGGCAGCGCGCAGCAGCGGTTCCCGTACGGGTCGGTCTTGTAGACTGTGCGGCCGTCCGGGCCGGTCACGCAGTATTTATATGCCTGCCCGGCCTTTGCGTAGACAGAGACGGCCTCCCATACGCCCTCCGAGATCTTCCGCATGGGAAGATCCTCTGTGTTCCAGAAATTGAAGTCGCCGACGACGCACACAGACTGCGCGTGCGGCGCCCAGACGCGGAACACATAGCCCTCGCCGTCTTCATGCGTGTGGCAGCCGAGATATTCATAGGCGTCTGCCGCAGGGCCGGAATGGAACCGTTTTAAAAAAGCTGCCAGCTTCTGCATACTGGACTCCTCTCTTTCTTCTGTGCTTAAGCCCGCCCGGAGGCGGCATATAAAAACTGTTTACTGTATTTCAATCCTATTATACCTTTTTGTCCGCAGCAATGCAAGTGAAATCCGGCCTTTCCGCGCCGGTTCGTCTACATTTGGAAAAATCCTCAAAAATCACGCCGGACTCTTGACTTCATCGACAAACTGTGTTAAAGTTTGATATATTGAATGCCATGACGAAACCAAGTACGCCCCGATCCATCCTGTCCAGAGAGCTGCCGTTTGGTGCAAGGCAGCACAGGCATCCGGGCGGAATACCTTTCCGAGCAGCTTCCTGAACGCGGTCTGCCCGCAAGTAGGCGAAGACGGGTGCGCCCGATACCGCGCAGTGGGCATGATCGTGCCCGTTGAGGCCGCGCAGGCGGTAAATAGAGGTGGTACCACGGGAGCTTCTCGTCCTCTGCACTTTTTCAGAATGTGCAGCGGGCGTTTTCTTTTATCTGCGATCCGCTGCAAGGGAGGATTTTGTATGGTCATTACTGATTTTCTGGAACGGAACGCAAGACTTTACGGGTCTGACATTGCGCTGGTCGAGGTCAATCCGTCGGAAGAGCGCGACAGCGCCGTTACCTGGCGCGAGGCGAGTCTGATCGCCGAGGCGCAGCCCGACGCGCCGTACCGGCGGGAGCTTTCATGGCGGGATTTTGACCGCCGGGCCAACCGGTTTGCAAACTTCCTTCTGAGCCGGAACGTCCGGCGCGGCACGAAGGTCGGCATTCTGCTGATGAACTGTCTGGAATGGCTGCCGATTTATTTCGGCATTCTCAAGGCCGGGTGCATCGCCGTTCCGCTCAACTTCCGGTATGCGTCCGATGAAATTTCCTACTGTCTCGATCTGGCAGATGTGGAGGTGCTGGTCTTCGGGCCGGAATTTGTTTCACGGCTCGACCCGATTCAGGCAGGCCTGACGCGGGTAAGACTCCGGCTGTTTGTGGGCCGGAACGTGCCGGACTACGCCGAGGACTGCCGCAGACTGATGGGCTTCTGTTCGTCTAGCGTCCCGCCCATCGCGCTGGACGAAGACGACGACGCGGCGATCTACTTCTCATCCGGTACGACCGGCTTCCCGAAGGCGATCCTGCACCGGCACAGAGCGCTTGTCTGCTCCTGCGTGACCGAACAGCACCACCATGGGCAGACAAAGGACGACGTGTTCCTATGCATTCCGCCGCTCTATCACACGGGCGCGAAAATGCACTGGTTCGGGAGCCTCATTTCCGGGAGCAAGGCCGTGTTGCTGCGCGGCGTAAAGCCGGAGTGGATTCTTCGTACAGTCACAGAAGAAAAATGCACCATCGTCTGGCTGCTGGTCCCCTGGGCGCAGGATATTCTGGACGCCATTGAATCCGGGCGCGTCAATCTTGAGCACTATCTGCTCGACCAGTGGCGGCTCATGCACATCGGCGCGCAGCCGGTCCCGCCCAGCCTCATCAAGCGCTGGCTCAAATACTTCCCGCATCACAAATACGACACAAACTACGGCCTCAGCGAGTCCATCGGCCCCGGCTGTGTGCATCTTGGCGTGGACAACATCGAAAAAATCGGCGCGATCGGCAAGGCCGGCTATCTCTGGCAGACGCGCATCCTTGACGAGCGAGGGAACGATGTTGCGCCCGGCGAGATCGGCGAGCTTGCCGTCAAGGGACCCGGCGTCATGAAATGCTATTATAAAAACCCGGAGGCGACTGCCGAGATCCTGCACGGAGACTGGCTCTGGACGGGCGACATGGCCCGTGAGGACAAGGACGGGTTCATTTATCTGGTTGACCGCAAGAAGGACGTCATCATTTCCGGCGGCGAAAATCTCTATCCCGTACAAATCGAAGATTTCCTGCGCAGAAATGAGAAAATCAAGGACGTGGCAGTGATTGGCCTGCCGGATCAGCGGTTGGGCGAGATTGCAGCGGCAATTATTGAGCTGAAGGACGGCGCAGACTGCACGGAGACGGAAATTCAGGACTTCTGCCGGGAGCTGCCGCGCTATAAGCGCCCGCGCCGCGTGATCTTCGCAAAAGTCCCGCGCAACCCGACGGGGAAAATCGAAAAGCCCGTTCTGCGGCAGATCTACTGCGGCGGAAGACTTGTCGAGGAGCAGACAAAGGCATAACCTTCCCAAGCTTGACGAATGCAGTCGAAATGATTAAAATATAATGATAATTTTCATGCGGCTGAGCCGCGAACAGGAGGAATCTCGATGAAAACCCTGATGCTCGGCAACGAGGCTGCCGCGCGCGGCCTGTACGAGGCCGGATGCAGCTTTGTCTCCAGCTATCCCGGCACACCCAGCACGGAGATCACGGAATGCGCAGCCAAATATCCGGAAATTTACGCAGAATGGGCGCCTAACGAAAAGGTAGCGATGGAGGCTGCGTTCGGCGCAAGTCTGGCAGGCTACCGCAGCTTCTGCGGCATGAAGCACGTCGGCTTGAACGTTGCGGCAGACCCGCTGTTTACGCTGTCCTATACCGGTGTGCGCGGCGGACTTGTCATCGGCGTGGCGGACGACGCAGGTATGCACTCGTCGCAGAACGAGCAGGATTCGCGCCATTACGCCATTGCGGCAAAACTGCCGATGCTTGAGCCGTCGGACGCGGCGGAATCGCTGGCGTTCGCAAAGCTGGCGTATGAGATATCCGAAAAATTTGACACGCCGGTGCTTCTCAAAATGTGCACCCGCGTTGCGCACGCGCAGAGCGTGGTGGAGCCGTCTGGGCGGCAGGCATTCACGCCTGTTCCCTATGAAAAGAATATTGCCAAATTTGTGATGATGCCTGCCTGCGCCAAGGCGCGGCACCCCATTGTGGAGCAGCGGACGCTTGCCTTGCAGGCATGGGCCGAGACAGCGGAGATCAACCGCATGGAGGACGGGGCCGACCATTCGATTGGCCTGATCGCGTCCTCGACCAGCTATCAGTACGTCAAAGAGGTCTGCGGCGACCGGTACCCTGTTCTGAAGCTTGGTATGGTCAATCCCCTGCCGGTGAAAAAAATTCAGGCGTTCGCCAAAAACGTTGAGAAAGCTATTGTCGTCGAAGAGCTGGACGGGATCATTGAGGCGCATTGCCGTGCCATCGGCGTACAGAACGTCACCGGCAAGGAGCTGTTCGGCTGCATCGGCGAATTCAGCCAGAATTACATAGCAGAAAAGCTCGGTATGCCTGTCCATTCTGGAAAGAAGCTGGACGAAGCCGTTCCAGCCCGTCCGCCGGTCATGTGCGCGGGCTGTCCGCACAGGGGTCTGTTCTATACGCTGAAAAAGAACAAGCTGACAGTGCTGGGCGATATCGGCTGCTATACGCTGGGCGCTGCCGCGCCGCTTGCCGCCATCGACACGACCATCTGCATGGGCGCGTCCGTTTCGGGTCTGCACGGGTTCAACAAAGCCTCCGGCGAAAAGAACGCAGCGAACACCGTCGCCGTCATCGGCGATTCGACGTTCATGCACTCTGGCGTGACAGGACTGATCAACATTGCGTATAACGAATCGACCTCGACCGTTATTATTCTCGACAACTCCATCACCGGCATGACCGGCCACCAGCAGAACCCGACGACGGGCTTCAATCTCAAAGGCGACCCCTGCACAAAGATCGATCTGGAGGCGCTGTGCCATGCCGTCGGCATCCGCCGGGTGCGGGTCGTCGACCCGTATGATCTGGCTGCCTGCGACAAGGCGGTCAAGGAGGAGCTGGCAGCAGACGAGCCGTCGGTCATTATCTCCCGCCGTCCGTGCGCGCTGCTCAAATACGTCAGACACCCCGGCCCCATCGAGGCAAAGCCCGAAAAATGCGTAGGCTGCAAATCCTGCATGAAGCTCGGCTGTCCGGCCATCAGTGTGATGGGCGGAAAAGTGCAGATCGACAACACCCTCTGCACAGGCTGCGGCCTGTGCCGCCAGCTGTGCCATAAGGGCGCGCTGGGCGAATGAGACAAGGAGGCACTGTCATGGATACGAAAAATATTATGATTGTCGGCGTCGGCGGACAGGGCACGCTTCTGGCCAGCAAGCTTCTGGGCAGAATTCTGCTGGAAAACGGCTATGACGTGAAGGTCAGCGAGGTTCACGGCATGAGCCAGCGCGGCGGCAGCGTCGTGACCTACGTGCGCTATGGCGAGAAGGTCTACTCTCCCATTATCGACAAGGGTGAGGCCGATTTTGTCCTCTCGTTTGAGCTGTTGGAAGCGGCCCGTTGGGCTGAATATCTGAAGGAGGGCGGCGTTCTGCTGACCAATACGCAGAAGGTCAACCCCATGCCGGTCATTACCGGCGCGGCGGAGTACCCGAAGGCGCTGGAGAAAAAGCTTGCGGCGCTTCCCATCCGCCTCGACGCGATGGACGCGCTGGGGCTTGCGCTCAGAGCGGGCTCGGCCAGGGCCGTTAATCTTGTGCTGCTGGGCAGGCTCAGCCGGTATTTCCACTTTACGGACGAGCAGTGGCAGGACGCGATTGAGAAGAGCGTCCCGGCAAAATTCCTCGAACTCAACAAGAAAGCCTTTGCGCTCGGCGCGGAGGCATAAGCATAAGGAGAACCCATGGAACGGTATTATCAGAAGGAAATCGAATGCGCCAGCCGGGAGCAGATTCTTGCATGGCAGGACGAGCGGCTCGTCCGTCAGGTGCGTCATGTGTGGGACAATGTGCCCTATTACCGCGCAAAGATGGAGGCGGCGCACGTTGCGCCGGACGATATCAAGGGCCGGGACGATCTTTACAAGCTGCCGTTTTTGAGCAAAGCCGATCTGCGGGAGGCATACCCGTTTGGTCTTCTGGCAGAGCCGCTGGAAAAGTGCATCCGCATCCACTCTACCTCCGGCACGACCGGCAAGCGCGTCGTCGCGTTTTACACGAAGGAGGATATTGACCTCTGGAACGACTGCTGTGCGCGTGCGCTGGCAGCCGCGGGCGCAGGCCCGGAGGATGTATGTCAGGTCGCGTATGGCTACGGCCTGTTCACCGGCGGCTTCGGACTCAACGGCGGCAGTCAGAAGCTCGGCTGCCTGACGCTGCCGATGTCCTCCGGCAACACCGACCGGCAGCTGCAATTTATGGAGGATCTCGGTTCGACCGTTTTGTGCTGCACACCGTCTTACGCGGCGTATCTGGCTGAATCTATTCACGAGCGCGGCTTGCGGGACAAGATCCATCTGAAGGCCGGCATTTTCGGCGCAGAAGCATGGAGTGAGCAGATGCGTCAGGATATCCAGAAGAGCCTTGGCATCAAGGCGTATGATATCTATGGCCTGACGGAGCTTTCCGGCCCGGGTGTTGCGTATGAATGCAGCGCGCAGACCGGTATGCACATCAACGAGGATCATTTTATCGCAGAAATTATCGACCCGGATACCGGCGAGGTGCTGCCGGAGGGAACACAGGGCGAGCTGGTGTTTACGTCGATCACGAAGCAGGCCTTCCCGCTGCTGCGCTACCGCACGCGCGATATCTGCATTCTGCGTCATGAGGACTGCCCCTGCGGGCGGACGCATATCAAGATGTGCAAGCCCATGGGCCGCAGCGACGATATGCTGATCGTCAAGGGCGTAAACGTCTTCCCGTCGCAGATCGAGACGGTGCTGCTCGAACAGGGCTACACATCCAACTATCAGATCGTGGTCGACCGCGTCAACAACTCCGACACGCTCGATGTGCTCGTCGAGATGACGCCGGAGCACTTCTCTGACTCTCTGGCCGAGATCACGCAGCGTGAAAAGAGCCTTGTCGCCGCACTCAAGGCAATGCTCGGCATTTTCGCACAGGTGCATCTTGTTTCCCCGAAATCCATCGCCCGCAGTGAGGGCAAGGCCATCCGCGTCATCGACAAGCGCAGGATCTAAGGAGGAAAAGGCTATGGCGATTCATCAGATTTCCGTATTTTTGGAAAACCGGGCCGGGCAGCTGGCTGAGATCACGGCGCTGCTTGCAAAAAACAATATCGATCTACGCGCGATTAATATTGCCGAGACGAGCGATTACGGCGTGCTGCGCCTCATTGCCAGCCACGAGCCGGAGGCGTGCCGCGTACTGCGCGAGAACGGATTTATCTTCTCGGCCAGCGAGGTCGTCGCCGTCGGCGTGCCGGATGAGCCGGGCGGGCTGAGCCGCCTGCTGCAGCTTCTGGCAGAAAGGCAGATCGACGTCCAATATATGTATTCGATTTTCGGCCAGCCGAACGGGATGGCCTATATGATCCTCCGTGTTGCAGATCCGGCAGAAGTCTCGTCGCTGCTGCACACGAACGGAATGCAGCTTGCCGGTGCGGCAGAGCTCGGCATTGTTTCATCAGATCAGGAAAGGCAGGAATAAACGATGCAGGAAATGAGCAGAAAAAACAAATTATTCACCGACTCCGTCATTCGCCGCATGACGCGTGTGAGTCTTGCGTGCGGCGCGATCAATCTGGCGCAGGGCTTCCCCGATTTTGACCCGCCCAAGGCGCTCACCGACCGTCTGGCCGAGGTCAGCGCACTTGGCCCGCACCAGTACCCCATCACGATGGGCGCGCCGAACTTCCGGCAGGCGCTGGCCCGCAAGGCTGGTTGCTTCATGGGACGCACGCTTGACCCGGAAACGGATATGGTCGTGACCATCGGCTCGACCGAGGCCATGGTCGACACGATCTTTGCCCTGACGAACCCCGGCGACAAGATCATCATGTTCTCCCCGTATTTTGAGAATTACCGCGCGCAGGCCATCATGGCTGACTGTGAGCCGGTTTTCGTACCACTGGTACCGCCGGAGTTCAATTTCGACGCAAATGTGCTGGAAGACGCGTTCAAGCAGGGTGCGAAGGCCATTCTGATCTGCAACCCATCGAACCCGTCCGGCAAGGTCTTCACCTATGACGAGCTGAAGCTCATTTCCGAGCTGTGCATCAAGTATGACGCGTTTGCCATTATGGACGAGGTCTATGAGCATATCGTCTATGACGGCCACAAGCATATCTACATGAACAGCCTGCCCGGGATGTGGGAGCGGACGGTCAGCTGCTCAAGCCTGTCCAAGACGTATTCCATCACCGGCTGGCGGCTCGGCTACGCCATCGCGCCGCAGCCCATCATGGACCGCATCAAGCAGTACCACGACTTCAATACCGTCGGTGCGCCGTCTCCGCTGATGGAAGCCGCCGTTGTGGGCCTCGATATGCCGGACAGCTATTATCAGGAGTTCGGCGCGCATTATGCGCACATGAAAAAACTGTTCACCGACGGCTTAAAGCAGATCGGCATTCCGTTTACCGACCCGCAGGGCGCGTATTTCGTACTGGCTGATATCGGCCCATATATGCGCAAGGGAGAATCCGACGTGGATTTCTGCCTTGAAATGGCCGAAAAGGTCGGCGTGGCCTGCGTTCCCGGCACGTCGTTCTTCAATGAGAACATCAATCACATCGTCCGCGTCCACTTTGCCAAGAAGGACGAGACGCTCTATGAGGCGCTTGAACGCCTGTCCCATCTGAAGGAAAAAATGGGCTGATAACAAAAGCAGCGGCTTCCGAACCGGAGGCCGCTGCTTTTGCATAGCAGATGTTTTTTTCTCACATACTATCCCGACTTAATATTGGAAAGCGGGGATACGCATGAAGGGATTTGCAATGCTGAGGATCGGCGAGGTCGGCTGGGTGGAAAAGCCCCGTCCGGTATGCGGGCCGTTGGACGCGGTCTGCCGTCCGCTTGCGGCGGCAGTCTGCACGTCGGACGTGCATACGGTCTGGGAGGGCGCAGTCGGCGACCGGCACGACCTGATCCTGGGGCATGAATGCTGCGCGGAGGTTGTGGAGACCGGCGCGCTGGTAAAGGACTTTCAGCCAGGCGACCGGGTGCTTGTTCCGGCCATCACGCCGGATTGGAGTTCATTGGAGGCACAGGCGGGCTATGCGATGCACTCCGGCGGAATGCTGGCCGGATGGAAGTTTTCGAATATCAAAGACGGCGTATTTGCAGAGTATTTCCATGTAAACGACGCTGACGGCAATCTGGCGCATCTGCCGGAGGGCATGGACATTCTGGAAGCCTGTATGCTCTCAGACATGGTGCCGACCGGCTTTCACGGCGCAGAGCTGGCGGACGTGCAGTTCGGCGATACAGTGCTCGTGGTCGGTATCGGCCCGGTCGGACTAATGTCTGTGGCGGGCGCAGCCCTTCGGGGCGCGGCCAGAATCCTTGCAGTCGGAACACGGCCCGTCTGCGTAGAAGCAGCGCGGCAATATGGCGCTTCCGATTTTATCAGCTACAAAGATGGCCCCATTGACGAGCAGGTTCTGGAACTGACAGGCGGCAAGGGCGTCGACTGCGCAATCATTGCGGGCGGCGATGCGGATACGTTCATTCCGGTCATAAAGGCTCTGAAGCCGGGCGGAAACATCGGAAATGTCAATTATCTCGGCAGCGGAGAATATGTGCGCCTGCCGCGTGCGGAGTGGGGCGTCGGGATGGGCCACAAGCAAATAAACGGCGGTCTCATGCCGGGCGGACGGCTGCGGATGGAAAAGCTGGCCGCGCTCATGACAAACGGGCGGCTCGATGTAAAGCCGCTGATCACGCACGTTTATGACGGCTGGGACGCGCTGCCGCAGGCGCTCCGGCTCATGAAGGACAAGCCGCGCGATCTCATTAAGCCGGTTGTGCGGTTATGATGGCTCGGAACCGGCTGTCAGATTGAGATAGTAATATTCCGTCTGCGCGGACAGCGGAACAGCGTTCCCCTGTCCGTCAAACTCAAAATTTTGCCCATAGATCGTAACCAGACCGCGCGTATCCAGACGCGCGGTCTGGTTTTGCAGTGTCAAAGCGCTTCCGGTTGTCATAATTCCATAACCGTCAACTAATTCATTATAAAATCCAAAGAAATCGAAGCTGTGCGGTTTGCGGAAAACAGCTTCAACGCAGACCGTGCCGCCTTCTGGGATGGTGATCTCCGCTGCGGCATAGCAGACACGCTGAACGGTTTCCGCGTCCTGGAGCAGATCGTCCAGCCGGCCCTCACTGTAACGTTCGGCAGGTGTGGCGGAGCAGACGCCGTACTGCGTCAAAAGCTCCGCGGCGGCGGCTGCAAGCCGTTTTACCTCGTCGGCAGAGGCGTCCGCGCCGAGCTGCGCGGCGGCGATCTGCCGCAGAAGCTCCGCAAGGGGCAGTTCCGTTCGCGTCACGGTTCCTTCGAGCGTATCCAGCTCCTTCCCCTGTTCGCAGCTGCCGTCCGTATAGCCCTGCATGGCGCAGCCGGTCAGATCCTGCCCAAGCACGGCAAGCAGATGCAATGACTGCCTGTGTTCGTTTGTAAAAAAGCTGTACTGCGGCTGGCCTGTCGCTTCGTCCTGTCCATAACCGTTGATCCCGTAGGTCAGGATCGTTGTTTTTTCCGGGTCTGCGTCGACTGTGATCGCAAGGGTCGCCGCGTTTGCCGTCGTCTCGCCGGATGCGGTAAAGGAATAGACATAGATGGTCTGCTCCGGCAGTGTTTTCGGCGCGAGCGCGTCAGCCTGATAGCTGCCGGTCAGCAGCGTTTGGTACTCCGTCCAGCTTTCCGCGTGTCGAATGTTCCAGCGTTCCTCCGCAAGCTCCGGCTCAGCACTGGCCGGACCAAACCAGCCGGGGAACGCGCCGGGATAGAGCGTGCTCCGCACGGCAGCTCCATCTGCCGTAAGCGACGGTCGGAGCGAATCGAGGTCACTGAGGCTGGAAACGAAGGGGTAGAGCACCGTCACGGTGCAGTCTTCGCCGGAATCATTGCGGATCGTGTACCGATCTGCCACAGTGATCGCGGCGGCATTCTCTTCGGCATAGGGCGCGCAGTCGAGCAATACCTCCCGGTCGGCGGAAAGCGCAGGCTCCGCCTGCGCCAGCGTCAGCGGGAAAACCGGGCCTGCGTAGGACATGAAATCCGCTGCGTCGACCGGTTTGGCAGGGCCGCTGCCGGGGGTACTGGCAAGCTGCCCGCCTGATGGAGAAGCAGCACAGCCGCAGAGCGCGGCGGCCAAAAGAAACGCAAGGAGCAGAGCTATCGTGCTTCGTACTGTTCGCATGGAATTTCCCTCCTGATTCTTCCTGATACTATCTAAGACGGAATTTGCGCGCGTTGGTTGCAGAAATGGAGCAAAAACGCCCTCGCAGCATTCTGCAAGGGCGTTTGGGGATATCAGCAATAGAAATCCTTGATCTTTTTTGCGCGGGACGGGTGGCGAAGCTTGCGGATGGCCTTGTTTTCGATCTGACGGATGCGCTCACGCGTAACACCGAAGATCTGACCGACCTCCTCAAGCGTGTGCGTGCGGCCGTCGTACATACCGAAGCGCATACGCAGCACGTCCGCCTCACGCTCGGTCAGTGTGCCGAGAATCTCGGTCAGCGCCTCGGAGAGCATGGCGTTGGACGTTGCATCGACAGGGCCAGGGGTATTATCGTCCTCAACGAAGGAGCCGATGGTCGTATCCTCTTCATCGCCGACGGGCATATCGAGAGAGAGCGTATCGGCTGCGGTGCGGTTGGCTTCGATGATTTTTTCAATCGGGAGGTTCAGCTCTGCGGCGATCTCCTCCAGCGTCGGCTCACGGCCCAGCTCCTGTACGAGCTTGCGGTTGCAGCGGGTCGCCTTGTTGATGACCTCGACCATATGCACCGGGACGCGGATGGTGCGCGCCTGATCGGCAATGGCGCGGGTAATGGCCTGCCGGATCCACCACGTTGCATATGTAGAGAATTTGTTTCCCTTTGTATAGTCGAACTTATCGACCGCACGGATCAGGCCCGTGTTGCCCTCCTGGATCAGGTCCAGAATGTGCAGACCTCTGCCGGAGTATTTTTTTGCGATCGACACAACAAGGCGCAGATTGGCCTCAGTCAAGCGGTCCTTGGCCTTTTTATCGCCCTCGGAGACGCGCTTGGCCAGCTCGATTTCCTCCTCGGCAGTCAGCAGCTTGACCTGACCGATCTCCTTGAGGTACATACGCACCGGGTCATCCAGATTGTATTCTGCAGCAAGCTCCAGCGGGTCTACAAGCTCTTCCTCGTCGTTGTCGGGAACCTCGTCCATGTCCATACCAAGATCGTCGGAGACGTCCAGCTCCAGCTCAGGGCTGACGATCTGGATGCCCATCGCATCAAACGTATCGTAAATATGCTCGATCTTCTCGACCGGCAGATCCAGCTTTTCCAGCTCGGCAGTCAGCTCGCTCGACTGAATGCTTCCTTCGCGCTTTGCCTTTGCGATCAGCGCGGAAACCGTTGCCATTGCGTCCTCAGTCGAGGGCTTCGGGTTCTTTGTGTTTGCCATTCTTTCGCTCATCCTCATTCATCTGGTAACATTGCCGCGCACTCGCGCAACTGTGTTATTATAACCCCAACTTTATCGTTTTGACAATGCCTGATTTGACTTTTTTTCTGTTTTTTCTTGTGTTTCAGAAAAAATCGCGAGTCCGACGTCCTCAGATCTCCATAATGACCGGCAGGATCATCGGATTGCGCTTTGTTGTCTTGAACAGATACCCGGACAGGTCGTTTTTGATGTTGGCTTTCAGCACACTCCAATCGCTGCGGCCATTCTGGCTGCACCGGTCGATGGCGTGCGCGGCGATCACACGCAGCTCTTCCATCAGGTTCTCCGACTCCTTCACGTAGACGAAGCCTCTTGTAATGATGTCCGGGCCGGTGATGACGCTGCCGTCCTCGCTGGAAATGTTGACGACCACGACGAGCATACCGTCCTGCGCCAGATGCTTCCGGTCGCGCAGAACGACGCTTCCGACGTCGCCGACGCCGGTGCCGTCGACCAGAATCCTGCCGGACGGAACGGTGCCGCCCCACTTGCAGGTGGCCTTTGTAAGCTCAAGCACCTTGCCGATATCGGAGATAAAAATATTCTTGGGATCCATGCCCATAGTCTGGGCCAGACGCGAATGTGCCTGCAGATGGCGCTGCTCGCCGTGGACGGGAATAAAGAATCTGGGCTTGAGCAATCCGTGGATGATCTTCAGTTCCTCCTGGCAGGCGTGGCCGGAGACGTGCAGGCCCTCAAGCTTGTCATAGATGACCTCTGCACCCTTGCGGTAGAGCTCGTTGATGATCTTGCCGATGGATTTTTCGTTTCCGGGGATGGCGGACGCGGAGATAATTACACGGTCAGACGCTGTGATCTCAACCTGACGGTGGCCAGAGAACGCCATACGGTAGAGCGCGGACATATTTTCGCCCTGTGAGCCGGTCGAGACGATCACAAGCTTGTTGTTCGGGATCTGCTTGATCTGATTGATATCGACGAGCGTGCCCGCAGGGATCTTCAGATAGCCAAGCTCTGTGGATACCTTCAGGATATTCTCCATGCTGCGGCCCGTGACCGCGACCTTGCGGCCGAATTTCTTCGCGACCGTAATGAGGCTTTGCAGGCGGAAGGCGTTGGAGGCAAAGGTCGTGACAATGATGCGCTTATTGCAGCCGGTAAACTGCCGCTCAAAGCTGCCCGCGACCGTACGCTCGGACGGCGTATAGCCCTGCCGCTCCACGTTTGTCGAATCGCACAGCAGCGCCAGCACGCCCTCCTTGCCCAGAGCGCCGAAGCGCGCAAGATCGATCATGCCGTCCTCTGCTGTGGTGTCAATTTTGAAGTCGCCCGTCATGACAACGGTGCCGACCGGGGTTTTGATGGCAAAGGCGACCGCGTCGGCGATGGAATGGTTCACATGGATGAATTCCACCGTAAAGCAGCCGGCCTTGACCTTCTCCCCTGCCTCATGCGTAAACAGATGCACCGCATTCTGGAGCTGATGCTCCTCCAGCTTAAGCTGGACGATGCCGGCGGTCAGGCGTGTGGCGTGGATGGGGCATCTGAACTGCTCCATGGCGTAGGGAATGCCGCCGATATGGTCTTCGTGGCCATGCGTCAGGAACATACCGCGTATTCTGTCCTTGTTTTTGACAAGATAGGTCATATCGGCAATGACCAGATCAACGCCATACATCTCATCGTCCGGGAAGCCGAGACCGCAGTCAACGATGATGATATCCTTGCCGTATTCAAGCACGGTCATATTCTTGCCGATCTCATTCAGACCGCCAAGCGGGATGATTTTTAATTTTTCTGCCAAATGATTTCACTCTTTTCTTAAAAAAATAGGTATGGATTAGGCTGCGCAGCGCCGTTCTGGCAAACGGATCACGCGCGGAACAAATGCAAAAAAGACGCAGGAGAACAGGCGCATACAGGGAAGTGTCCTGAGCCCCGTCTCGCCCCGGTCTGCTTCGCCGCTGCCTGCGCTCCATATGAATATGCAGTTGATCTATTTGCTGCGCCGTCCGAGGCGGCGCATAATCCCAAAAGAAAGCCTCCCGTGAGGCAATTCTGATTAAGTATATCACACTTTTTTCAAAAAGTATACCTTTTTTCTATCTTTTCTGGAAGTATTTCCGGAGACACGGCTTTTCGAGCCGCACGAAAAGCCGCGATTTCTGTTGATTTTACGGACATATCTGATATAATATATATAAATTTGTTCATTGCGAAATGGAGGCGACAGTATTTGAAAAAACCTGTCTGGCGTCTGCTCAACCCCAATACGATCTGGTATTTTGTGGTCATGCTGCTCTTCGCCGCCTCAGCTGCCGTGCTGCGGCAGTATTATCTGGCGGGCGGTGCGCTTCTTGCCACGGTGATCGTTTTTATTATCAGCCGTGCCCAGCTCTCCAGGCGCAAGCGTGAGCTTATGAGCTATGTGCAGAAGGCGACCGATTCTGCCGGTATTTCCGTTCATGCCGGGTCCGCGTTCCCAATGGCAGTCATCCGGCTGCCCGACAACGAGATCATCTGGGGAAACCCCAGCTTCTTTGCTATCACCGGCCTCTCCGACACGGCCAGCTATCAGAAGCTCGAAGCCGTGATCCCGGATTTCTCCAACAAGTGGCTGAGCGAAGGCCATTCCGAGATGTCCGGCGACCGGAACATCGGTGACCGGCGCTATCGCATCTACGGCAACTTCGTCCGCTCTGAGGACAGCACGACGACCGTGCAGCTCGCGACGATCTACTTCGCCGACATGACGGAGATGTTCAACATCCGCGATGAATTCATGCGGACGCGTCCGGTTGTGTCGATCGTTCTCATTGATAACTACGATGAGCTTACCACCAATCTTTCCGATTCCGCCATCTCCACGCTTGACGCGCAGCTCAACGACGTTGTGGCGAACTGGACGACGGGGCTGGAGGCGCTGTGCCGGAAAATCGAGCGCAACCGCTATCTGGTGATCTTTGAAAGCAAGGATCTGCCCCGGCTTCAGGAGAGCCGTTTTTCAACGCTTCTGGAGGATGTACGGCACATCACGTCAACCGGCGGGATGTCGGCGACCATCTCGCTCGGCATCGGCAAGGACGGCGGGAGCTTCGCGGAAAATTACCAGTTTGCCTCGCTTGCAATCGAAATGTCACTCTCCCGAGGCGGTGATCAGGCCGTTATCAAGGACCGGTTCAATTTTACCTTCTACGGCAGCAGAGTCAAGGAGACGGACCGCCGCACCCGCATCCGCTCCCGTCTGATCGCAAGCTCCCTGTCAGAGCTGATCAGCCAGTCCAGCACCGTATATATTATGGGGCACCGTATGGCGGATCTCGACGCGCTCGGCGCAGCCGTCGGTCTTCTCTGCCTGTGCCGTATCAAGGGCTGCCGGGCAAAAATCGTAATTGACCTTCAAAAGAACGCCTGCCAGAGCCTGATTGCAGAGCTCAGGGCCATTCCGGACTATGCCGATCTGTTTATTTCCGGGCAGGACGCGCTGGTCGAGGCGGACAACCGCAGTCTACTCATCGTAGTCGACACGAACCGGCCCGGTCAGGTCGAGAGCAGGCCGCTGCTGGAAGCGATCTCCCGCGTCGTTCTGATCGATCACCATCGCAATGCTGCGGATTCTATCAGCCAGACTGTTGTCAAGCTGCATGAGCCGTCTGCTTCCTCTGCTTCCGAGCTGGTGACGGAGCTTCTGCAGTATGCGGTCAATCAGCGCGATCTGAAGCCGATCGAGGCGCAGGCGCTTCTGTCCGGTATCGTATTGGATACGAAAAATTTCTCCATCCGGACAAGCCCGCGCACGTTCGAATCGGCGGCATATCTGCGTAAGGCCGGCGCGGACCCGGTCGAGGTCAAAAAGCTGTTTCAGACAGATCTGGACGATACGCTTCTGCGCTATCGCGTTATCCAGGCGGCGCGGCTGTACCGGAATGAGATCGCCATTGCCTGCGTAGACGAAAAGCTCACCCGCGTGATCGCGTCTCAGGCCGCGGATGAATTGATCAACGTTTCCGGCATTACCACCTCCTTCGTTCTCTTCCCGGACGACGGACAGATCATCATCAGCGCACGCTCCATCGGCTCGTGCAATGTGCAGGCGGTTCTGGAAACGCTCGGCAACGGCGGCGGAAATGGCGCGACAGCCGGTGCACAGATCAAGGGAAAGCCTCTGCAGGAGGTTTTGAAGGAGCTTATCGCCGCAATCGACGCATTCTATTCCTGAATTCCCCACAATTTATCCCTCCGACCCGATCGGAGGGATTTTTTCAGCTTCGCTTGCATATTTTCCCGCCGGGCGCAGAAACTACCTCCGTAACATCAAAAAGGAGGTTTTCCCTTTGAAACACCGTACCTGCCCGCTTCGCGCCGCGCTTGCCGCAGCGCTGGTTCTGGTCATGCTCTGCGTGCCTGCTCTGGCCGCTGAGATCGCCGTCGATTATACCTCGGAATACAGGTTTACCGCCGCAGACTTTTCTGATTCCGACGGATTGGAGGGCGTCTACATTTCCTCCGTCCCTCCCGCGTATCAGGCAGAGCTTTGCATCGGCAGCCGCGTGATCTGCCGGGGCGACATTCTGCCTGCGGCAGCACTGGAAAAGATGAAGCTGCGCCCGGTCTGCCTTGGAAACGCCGACTGTGAGCTGGTCTACTGCCCGATCGAAGACGGGACGCTCGGCGACGCCGTCACGGTATCCCTGCGCATTCTCTCCGGCACGAATACCGCGCCGGTCTGCGAGGACGGAACTCTGGAAACGTATAAGAACATTGCGAACACCGGCACGCTTTCAGCCACAGATCAGGAGGATCAGGAGCTGACGTATCAGCTTGTCAAGGAACCAAAGCGCGGCACGGTCGAGCTGCATACGGACGGCAGCTTCACCTATACGCCGGATAAAAACAAGGTCGGCAAGGATTCATTCGTTTTTACTGCGACCGATCCGGCCGGGAACGTCTCGAATGAGGCCTGCGTCAAGATCCGTATTCTGAAGCCCGCGGATAAGGCAACGTATCAGGATATGTCCGGCGACCGGGATGCGTTCGCCGCCATGTGGCTCAAGGACAAGGGGCTTTACACCGGCAGAGTCATTGCCGGGAACCTCTGCTTTGAGCCGGACTGCCCTGTCAGCCGCAGCGAGTTTCTGATCGCCTGCATGAAGCTGGCCGGACTTGAGCAGTCGGACGGGACGATCTCGACCGGCTTCGCGGATGAACTGGAAACGCCCCTCTGGCAGCAGCCGTATCTGGCCGCGGCCTATCAGTCCGGCATGATCTCCGGGACGCCGACCGAGGAGGGGCTGGTTTTCCGCCCGGAGGAGGATCTGAGCCGCGCAGAGGCAGCCGTCATGCTCCAAAAGCTCCTGCGCCTGCCGGGCGATGCCGCTGTCTTTGCGCCGGATGAGGCTTCCGCCATTCCTGCCTGGGCGCAGAGTGCGGTCAGCGCGCTCTCAAACGCAGGCATCCCGCTTGCTGCCTCGGACTATGAGGCGCCGCTGACGCGGCGTGAGGCGGCAAATATGCTGCTTGCAGCCGCTCCCGCAGCCGAAGCTGCCGGGCTTTACTGGTCAGAATAACCGAATCGGGCCTGCCGCGTTTGCGGCAGGCCCGACGCGCAGCCGCAGAAACGGCAGGATGCGCGTTTTTTGACGGTGGATTTTTGGGCGCTCGTCTGCTATAGTGTAACTGATTGAAAACAAAACAGGACAGGAACAGGCATGGCAAACAGAGAAAAACAGAATATGACCGCCGAGCTGGCAGAGGGAAAAATCCTGCCGCTCGTATTCAAACTCACCATTCCGGCTGTCATTGCGCAGCTCATTACATTTTTATATAATATCGTCGACAGAATGTACGTCGCGCGGATCGAAGGCTCCGGCATGGACGCGCTGGCCGCGCTTGGGATCGTACTTCCCATCACGCTGATCATGCAGGCATTTGCGAATCTGGTCGGGCTTGGCGGCGCGCCGCGGGCGGGCATCAAGCTCGGCGAGGGAAAGGCGGATGAGGCGAACCGGATCTTTCACACTGCGTTCTGCCTGCTGGTCCTGCTTGGCGTTGTGATCGGCGCAGCGGCGTTCTGCTTTGCGCGGCAGATCGTACTGCTGTTTGGATGCCCGGAAAGTGCGGTGGAGTTCGCCGTTTCCTATCTTAAAATCTATGCCTGCGGCACGATTTTCGTCATGCTGGCGCAGGGACTCAACCCGTTTATTCTGACGCAGGGCTATTCGTGGCTTGCAATGAGCTCGGTGCTGCTGGGCGCGCTTATCAACATCGCGCTCGACCCGCTGTTCATCTTCACCTTCAAAATGGGTGTCCAGGGATCAAGCCTCGCGACGATCCTCTCTCAGCTTTGCTCGTGCATTTGGATCGTCTGCTTTTTCTTCTCCCGGAAGAGCCTGTTCCGCTTTCAGGCAAGCCTGCTGGGCCTGTCGCCGGGGCGCATTTTCAGCATTCTTTCGCTGGGCTTTACGCCGTTCATCATGACGCTGACGGAATGCGCCATCCAGATCGTCTTCAACATCAATCTGAACCGCGCGACCGGCGGCAACAAGGACTATACCGCCGCGTTGACCGTCATGCTGAGCGCGCTGCAGCTTATTTCCCTGCCCCTGAACGGTCTTGGAAACGGTATGCAGCCGTTCGTGAGCTATAATTACGGAAAGGCAGACTCCGCACGCCTGAAACAGGGGATCAAATATGTGACGATCATCGCGTTTATCTACGCGGTCTGCATCTGGTCCGTCTCAATGGCGTTCCCGGTAGTATACGCAAGGCTATTTTCCGCAAGCGAGGCCGTCACGCAGATCGTCAAGTGCTATACGCCGATGTTCCTGATGGGTTCCATCATGTTTTTCGTGCAGATGACGCTGCAAAACGTCAACGTCGGGCTTGGGCAGGCCAAGGAGGCGCTGCTGCTGGCGGTGAACCGGAAGGTCGTCATTCTGATTCCGCTCTGCTTTGTGCTGACGCATTTCCTCGGCTTCAAGGGCGTATACCTGTCGGAGGGCATCGCCGATCTGGTCGCAGGAATCGTGACAGCAATCGTCATTTTTACCAGCTTCCCAAAAATCTTCCGCCGCCGGGAGGAAGAAGTCAAACAGGCCGCGTCGAACTGACGCGGCCTGTTTGATAAGATCAAAAACCGGAAATCAGATGATGTTGTATTCCTTCAGCAGCTTCTCAATGTCGGTGCCCTTGATCTTGCTGAGGGCTTTTTCGAGGGCTACCTTCTGGACGAGGGAAAGCTTCATATCGGTGGGCTTTTTGCCGTCGCGGAGCTGGACGGTGGCGTTCAGCAGGTCGCGCACGTCATACACGCTGCCCCAGACCTCCGGGACGCCGCGGTCGACGTTCAGGAGCGTATAGACAGCCTCCATGCCGGTACGCATGGAATATTCGGTCGTGAAGATGGTGTCGCGCGGGGTCTCGGCGAACTGGCCGAGGAAAGCGAAGTTCACAGCACCGTCGGGCACGACCTTCGGGCGGTCGCCATAGGCACGCGGCATGAAGAACGCGTCGATATACGGCATCATAACGGGGACGGTGTTGGCGCTGTTCGAGGCCAGCTCTTCGATCTGATCCTCCGGCACGCCGATGTGGTACAGCCACTCCATGCAGATCTCCTTGCCGGTGCACTCGCGCATGGGCTTCTTCACATAATCGCCGGGCTTATCGGTAAACAGCGAATAGACCCAGACAAGGCAGTGATCTTTGGGCTGTGCGCGGAACTGCGGCTGGCGGTTGATCGTCCAGCTCATGAGCCAGCTGGAATCCTTGACGGTGACGATGCCTCCGGTCACAACATGACCGGTGAACGGGTCGCGCTTGCAGATATTTTTGATATAGGGAATGATCTTCTGATCGAGCGTTTCGACGGTTGCACTCATCCAGTTCGTCTGCTCGGGGTCATAGCAGAACTTGTCAGGATGGCCGAAGGACGGGTCCTGTGCGGCGATCTTGCGCCACATATCCCAGCCGCCGCCGGGCTTGATCTCCGTGTTATAGGGGGCAGGCTCGTTCTGGCTGCCGCGGGAGGAATTTTCGACACAGCCGCCATTGGTAATAAAAACAAGATCGTTTTCTGTCAGATCGATGGCGTCCTCTTTCCCCTCGCGGATGATATCGATACGCTTGGCAAGCTTGCGAGCCGGGGTGCAGTCGAATTCCACGTTCACGACCTGCACGCCATAATGGAATTGAACGCCGAAGCCCTTGAGATACTCGATCATCGGCAGAATCATGGACTCATACTGATTATATTTCGTGAAGCGCAGCGCCTTGAAGTCGGGCAGGCCGCCGATGTGGTGGATATAGCGCTGGATATAGAGCTTCATTTCCAGGGCGCTGTGCCAGTTTTCAAAGGCAAACATCGTGCGCCAATAGAGCCAGAAGTTGGAGTTGAAGACCTCATCGTCGAAGAAGTCCGTAATGCGCTTGTCCTGCAAGTCTTCATTCGGCGTGAAAAACAGCTTCATGATCTCCATCGCGCCCTTGTCGGAAATGTCGAACTTGCCGTCGGTGTGTGCATCCTGCCCGCGGTTAACGGTGGCGCGGCAGAGGGAGTAGTTGGGATCCTCCTTGTTCAGCCAGTAATACTCATCAAGGACGCTCACGCCCTCCGTCTCGATAGACGGGATGGAGTGGAACAGATCCCACATGACCTCGAAATGGTTGTCCATCTCGCGGCCGCCGCGCATGACATAGCCGACATTTTCAAACTTATAGCCGTCGCAGGCGCCGCCGGGGATCGAATCCTTCTCCAGAATATGCACCCGTTCGCCCTTCATCTGTCCGTCACGGACGAGATAGCAGGCCGCCGTCAGGGCCGCAAGTCCGCTGCCGACGATATAGGCCGATTTCTGATCGACGCCCTCCGGCTTTTTGGGTCTTGCAAACGCTTCATAATTGCCGCTCGAATAATACATGATTCATACCTCCATAAATGTCTGGAAACGATGCTTTATGTTTCCCTTTCGATGGTATGAGCATACTACAGATTCCAAAAATGCGCCATCATCAGAAAACGCCCGGTGATAAGGTTCTTATCACCGGGCATTGAATTGTTCAGTTTTTTATCAGACCGGCGGATTTGATGCAGGCTTGTCCACGCGGAAGCGGTCAAGCGCGGCGGCGACGCTGCCGTGGATGACGCGGTCAAGGCGGTCGATGATCTCCTTCGGGTCGCCCTTCATGTCATGCTTGATCCAGTCGAGCATGAGGCCGACAAAGGCGTATTTATAGACGTTGGCGATAAACGCCTTGTCCTCCGGGCGGACAGACATACCGGCGGCCTGCTCTTCGACCACGCCTTCAAGCAGATCGTAGGTCAGCTTATAGAGATAAGTTTCAACCTGTTCACGGCTGACGGAGTGGTAGACGTTCATAATGAAGGGCTTGTTCGCCAGAACGGCCTCGAAGATCTGCTCAAAGCCCTGCTGCCATGTTTCATAGGTCTTCTTTCCTGCCAGCGCCTTCGCCGCGTCCTCCTGACACGACCATTCGACCAGATCGTAGATGTCTTTGAAATGGTAATAGAACGTCATGCGATTGATACCGCAGTCATCGGCGATATCGCTGATGGTGATTTTATGGAGCGGCTTTTGCAGAAGCAAATTTTTGAGCGACTGTTCCAGCGCGCGTTTGGTCAGATCGGACATAGGGGGCCTCCTGTTTTGAAAGGCGTACAAGCTGTTTTCTTCAGAGTACCCGCTTTTCGGGGAAATGTCAAGGGACAGGCTTGACAGCCAAGTGTACTATGTGTATAATACGGTTACAAAGTGTATGAGTTGAGTAATACGGTGGTGACGGATATGGTGTCGTTTGAAGCGTTCCGCGCAGTGGATGGGACGCCGGTGTATCTGCAAATTATCAACTTTATCAAGCGGGGTGCGATCGCCGGGACGATTCAGGACGGCGACGAGTTGCCCTCGCGCCGGGTTCTGTCGGCGCTGCTCGGCATTAACCCGAATACGGTGCAGAAAGCGTTTCACATTTTGGAGGAAGAGCATCTGATGGAATCGCGTACAGGCGCAAAAAGCTGCATGACGCTGCCGCCGGATATACTGGATGCGCTGCGGCGGGAGGTCTTATCAGACGAGCTGTGCACCATGGCCCGCACACTGCGGCAGCTGGGAATTTCCAAAGAAGAGGCGCTGCGTCTCATTGAGCAGGCGTGGGAGGAGGAAGCGCAATGAAAAAACAGGTATCCGTATTCGGATTGCATACGCATGCGGCGCTGAACCGGCTGCTGCTGGCAGCGCTGGGGTTGCTGGCGGTCGAGTTGATCCTTGCCTGGGTGTGTATCGCGCGCGGAACAGCGCTTACGCTGTCCGGCAGCAGACTGGAAACTGCGCTGCAGCATTCGTTCCGGGCCGGGATTCTCGCGCTTCAGGTGCTGCTGGCATCCAGCCTCGGTTCAAACAGCCGGTACGGCTATACGCTGCAGCGGCTGCGGGTATCGGAGCGCTGCGTCTTCCTCTGGAGCTGCGTTTGCAATACGCTCTGCTTTGCGGTCTTGTGGTGTGTGCAGATCATGGCAGCTGTGGGCGCGGCGTTCTGGAACGCAAGCAGCGCCCGGTATTCGGCTGGCCCGCAGGGCGTGTTTGTGGATTTCTACCGCAGCGGCTTTCTGCATGGGCTTCTGCCGCTGGCAGACGGGTATGTATGGGCACGCAACGCACTGTTCGTGCTGGCGCTGGGCTGCGTGACCGCGTGCATACAGCTTGGGCTGCGCAGAAAGGGCAGCCGCAGCTGGCTGGTCTGCATGGGGCTGACGTTCCTTCTGGTGCTGAACCTGTCAGTCCAATATACGGCGGGCAGAAGCACGGGCATTTTCCATGCGATCGCGGCGCTGCTTGTCGGGCTCGGCTTTCTGGGGTTCGGGCTGACGCAGACACATAACGGAAAGGACGGGCTGGCAGATGAAGTGGAGTAAACGCCTTTCACGGTACACGCTGCCCGGAATGGGACTGAAATGGGATGCTTCCTATTTTGGCCTGCTGTTTCTAGCGATGGTCTTGGTCGTGCTGTACACGTTTCTGCATGACTATCAGGCTGCGCTGCGCGCGCTCTATGTATATCGCTACGGGACACAGATTTTGCGGCAGGGCGCGGTCATGCCGACTCTGAATACGCTCCTGCGGCACAAATTCACCGTCTTCTGGGCCTATACGACCTTCTGCGCGCTGCGCGCGTTCGCCAATTACAGGTCGTTTTTCACGGAGACAAAGAGCATTTATCTCATGAAGCGGCTGAAGGACAAAAATGAGCTGTCCAGACGCTGTCTTGCAATCCCTGCGGCAGCCTGCGGCGCGGCGCTGGTTCTGTTTTTGCTGCTGTTACTGGTGTTCGTTCTGATTTACCGAAACGGCGTTCCGGCGCGCTGCATGCCGCCGGAGGAAACTTTAAATATCTGGGGGGCGTTTTTCTGATGCTGGAAATCAAAAATCTCTGCAAGCGCTACGGCCAGACGCAGGCGCTGGACAATGTGCAGCTTTCTGTCGGGCCGGGCGAGATCGTCGGGCTGTTCGGAGAAAACGGCGCAGGCAAGACGACGCTGATGAAGTGCATTCTGCAGCTGATCTTATATGACGCTGGTGGTATTACGCTGGACGGCAAACTGATCACGCGGCAGAACATCGGCCGGTTTTCCTTCGCCACGTGTGAGCACAGCTTCTTCCCCGCCCTGACCGCCAAAGCCCACCGGGAATTTTATGAGGAGCACTTTGAGACGTTTCTCGGCAGGCGCTTCGAGGGCCTGATGGACTTCTTTCAGCTTCCGATGGACAAGCCCATCCGCAGCTTCTCGACCGGGCAGAAAAACCAGTTTGAGGTCATCATGGCCCTGTCGCAGGGCGCGGATTATATCCTGATGGACGAGCCGTTTGCGGGAAACGATGTTTTCAACCGCGAGGATTTTTATAAGGTTCTGCTCGGCATTCTCGAACCGCACGAAACGGTGATCCTGTCCACTCATCTGATTGAGGAAGTGACGGGCTTTATCGGACGGGCCGTTCTGCTGCACAAGGGCCAAATCGCGGGCGACGTGCAGACAGCAGAGCTGGACGAACAGGGCAAAACACTGATGGACTATGTCAAGGAGACGTACAGCTATCAATCCGACCGCGTTTCCAGAGCGCTGACTGAGCTGACCGGCAAGGAGGACGAGGATGCGTAAAACGCTGATGATCTTTCTGGCGCTTGTACTGGTGTGCGGCTGCGGCACGGCATTGGCTGCGCAGGCGGTCATTGCGCCGCGCGAGGAAATTTTGTTTCAGGAGCACATATTCTCCGGCGACCCGGCTGCGGCCGATGGGCTGACCGTGCAGCTCAAAACCGGTATGCGGTACAAGCTGAACTGGGAGAGCACTGTGCAGTTTTCCGCGCAGGATTACCGCACGGAGACGAGCTTCCGCTTTCTGCCCGCCGGGCAGGCGGAGCAGCAAGAGATACGCTATCGCGGTGTTGAGATCAATTTTTACCGCGACGCAGCCACGACCGGCAGCGACGACGTCTTCGGCTTCTCAACGGCGTATCAGTCCCTGCTGGACACACTTTTGCCCGGCGAAAGCGGTTCCATGACGATCCGGTTTGCAGACTATTACGACGAATATCCGTTTGAGTTTTCCATCGATCTTCCGGGCGTTAATTATGACCCCCTTGTCAACTGGCAGGACGCCTCAGCGGACAGCGAATGGCTTGGTGAACGTGCACAGGTCGCGCTGGGCTGCTTTTTCCGCATCCCAGTTCTGCAGGATGAATATATCGAGCTTGGTATCGACAAGAATATGGACGGCAGCGGCTCTGCCCGGAGCATCTCCAGTGTCAGAGAGGGCGACCGGTTCTGGATGAACGTAGAAAGCGTTATAACGGACGACACCTGCTTCTTCTGGTTCGGCAACCGGACGGCCAAAGACCGGCTGGTCGACACAAGCCGCATTCCGGGCGGCTATGGCGTCTATATGCTCCCCTACGGGCCGCTTGCCCCGGATGCCGAGGCCAGCGCATTTTATGGCGGGAACACAAACGAGGTCTATACCGATCAGCTGACCTGCTTCTTCCCGGTCGATCCGGAAACACGGATCGAACATCTTGGGCTGACACCGGACAAAACGCGGCTTTTGCTTCATACGGTTGAAAATAACATATATTATGTAACCTTAATCGACTGCAAAACAGGTGACACTCTGCAAAAGCTGGCGGTATCGGATTTTGAGCCGGAAGATGATTATGTAAACATAACCGAAACGGAGGAGTTCGTCTGCATCCAGCAGACCCAGGGGCGCATCTGCGTTCTAACACAGAACGCGGATGGACTGTATCAGCTCGTGCTGCGTTCTGATTATTCACCCGATGATCTGTATTCGCCGGTATACGCGACTGTCCGCGCGATGGCCTTTGACGGAAAACGGCTGGCCATAGTCAACAACGACGAGACTGTCCTGGCGAACGATGACAACCGTACAAAAAGCTATCTTGCCGGAACCACCGAGGCACTTATCACGCTGGACGGCGCATACTTTGACAACTGCGGCTTTACACTGACAGTCTTCGATCAAACAGGAGTCGCCTATAGCGGCGCTTATGTCAGCAGCTTGGAAAGCGTCAATTATCTCACAGGCGGGACGCTCAACATGGACCATCTTGTTCTGCCGTACTCTATCACGCTCAGCTGGCAAAACGGCGCAACGTAATCAATATTTATCTCCCTCTGCCCAATTTGGGCAGAGGTTTTTTTATTTTGGGGCTTGACAAATACAACTCTTTGTGTATAATGATATTAGTAATGATTATTATTTCTATTTTAGGAGGATATCCAATGAAAAACAATTCTAACACACTCGGCCTGCACAATATGAACGGGCTGTCCGCAGACGACAAGCGCACCTGCGCCCTGAATGACATGAACTGCCGCGCCGGTCAGCCGGAGCAGACTGCGTCTTTGCAGGATATGAACGCGGTGAACGAGCAGCCGGACATGGCCTGCAGCATTACGAACATGAACTGCCGCAAGGACTGACACACCACCTCCCCCGCCTGTATGCGCAAGCGTGCAGGCGGGGCTTGTATATCTGCCCGCTGTTCACGGAAAACTATGCAAAAAAGGAGGTTTTCCATGAACAAGAAGCAGAAAAAAGAGCCGTTCAGTCTGAAAAACATGAACGGCCTGTCCCACGACGATGCGCGCACCTGTGCGCTGGACGATATGAACTGCCTGAACGGGCAGGAGGAACACCGTTCCTCCCTGCAGGATATGAACGCCGCCCGAAGCAGGCCTCACAGAAAGTATCACCTGACAGATATGAACGGCGAGGACGGGCGGTAGGTCTCCAATGCGCCAGTTGTAGGGGCCGATGCGGGCATCGGCCCCTACAAAGTCTCGGCGAATCCGTACAACTCGCAAATTCCGACCGCAAAGCTGATTTACCGCAGTTATTCAAACGCAACTGTCTGCAAATTTAGTTGTCCCGTAACAGGCGGCGCGTACCATAGCGCTCGTAAGGTGACTATGTGTGATTGTAACGACTAAAAATTGGTGCCCGCCTGAATAGCACCCGCAGCACGCACCAAACCGTAACCAAGTGCCCCTTTTCTCCCCTGTCTTTTCCGGCAAGGCGGAAAAGACAGGGCCGCCGGAGGCAGGGCCAGCCTCCGAAACGGCCCATGTTTTCTATTCAAACATTCGTAAAATGATAGGAATGCCCCAGGTCGTAGGCCATTTTGTCGCTTTCGGAGATAAAGTCCATAAAGCGGTTTGCGGCAGAGGTCGGCGCGACATCGCGCAGCGTACACATACAGACCGAGCGCGGCGGGATCTCAAAGTCGGTGCGCAGCGGCAGGATGACGCCCCGTCCAAGGCCGGACTGCGAAAACTCCTCCGTCACGCAGGCCACGCCAAGGCCGATGCGGGCCAGCGAAATGAGCAGATTGTGCGAACCCAATTCGATCTCCGGCTTGATGCTCACGCCATGCTGCTGAAAAAACTGCTCGACATAGATGCGGGAGCTTGCCTTGCGCTCCAGCAGGATCAGCGGGAATGCCGCGATTTCTTCCATGGAATGTACGTGGTCAAAATCGCAGTCATAATTCGGCGCGGCGACAAAGAGCTGGTGTGTGTCGAAGCAGTGCCGGACGGAATACGCGTCCTTGTCCTTCGGCTCGCTGGCAAACGCGATGTCGACCTGACCGGCGTGCAGATAGTCGAGCACCATCTGGCTCGTACCGTTCAGGATACGGATCTGGATGGCGGGATAGTTCTGGTGGAATGCCTCAAGGCGCGAAACCAGATAGGTCTTTGTGACCGTATCGCTTGCACCGATGATCAGCTCACCCGTGAGCAGCTGGCGCGACTGCGCAAGCTTTTCCTCGCCGCACTGGATAAGCCCCAATCCGTGCGAGACATAGTCCAGCAAAAGCTTTCCCTCGCTGGTCAGGACGACGCCGCGCGTGCTGCGCGAAAACAGCCGGACCTGCAGCTGCTCCTCCAGCTGCTTGATGGACTGGCTGACTGCCGACTGGGATATAAACAGGTTCTGCGCCGCAGCGGAGATATTGCCCATGCGGGCGACCTCCTGAAAGACGCGGTAAAGCTCTAATTTAACAGCCATGGTTGCCTCCTGTCATTACTTATATTTATAGTGCTAATAGCAATGATTAAAAACATCTATTTTACTTATTGCCTGATTCCGATTATAATAGCCAAAACTGAAATTGTCCAGCACGAAGTTTATATCGTTGCCAATATAGTTCCGGATGTACGGCCCGGATGTCTCTACCGCAGCGCCAAAGCTGCGACTATTGGAAGTTCGCTCACACAGGGCTTTGCTGTCCTGTGCGCGGCTTTTTATCATTGGCAGCAGGTTTTTCCCGCTGTCTATTTTTATTATGTTTTTGGAGGAAGCTATGCAGGAGCTGAAGGAGCGAATCGTCAAGGAGGGCAAGATTCTGCCCGGAAACATTGTAAAGGTCGACGGGTTTCTCAATCACCGCGTCGACTGTGCGTTTATGGGACGCATCGCAGATGAATTCAAAAAATATTTTGATCTCGACAACGTAGATCTCATTCTGACGGCAGAGGCCAGCGGCATTGCCCTTTCCGCGATTTGCGCGTACCGGTACGGCAAGCCCATGGTCTATGCGAAAAAGGCCAAGAGCGACAACATCGAAGGCGGCCTGTATCAGAGTGAGATTTTTTCCTATACTTACAAGAAAAAGGTCACGCTGCTCGTCTCCAAGGAGTGGATCCATCCCGGCGACCGCGTGCTCGTGATCGACGATTTTCTGGCGCGCGGCGAAGCGCTGCGCGGTCTGTGCGAGATCGTGCAGGCTGCGGGGGCTGAGCTGGTCGGTATCGGCTGCGCGGTCGAAAAGGGCTTCCAGGGCGGCGGCGACAAGCTGCGCGCGGCGGGCGTGAACCTGCACTCTCTCGCCATCATCGAAAGCGCGGAGCCGGGCAACATCGTATTCCGGGAGGAAGCGTAATGGAGACTGTTCTGATTCTGGACTTCGGCGCACAGTACAGCCAGCTGATCGCGCGCCGTGTGCGTGAGCAGAACGTGTACTGCGAGGTCAAGCCCTGCTCCATCTCCCCTGCCGAGATCGAAAAAATCGCTCCCATCGGCATCATTCTCTCCGGCGGCCCGCAGAGCGTTTATGAATCTGTTTCCCCGCACGTGGACCCGGCGCTTTTTGCGCTCGGCATCCCCGTTCTTGGCATCTGCTATGGATGCCAGCTCATGGCATATTCGCTGGGCGGCACCGTTGCAGCAGCGACGGAAGCGACCGCCCGCGAATATGGCAAGACGCTGACCGAGTTCGATACAGACTGTTCGATTTTCCAGGGCCTTCCCGCATCCAGCGTGACGTGGATGAGCCATGGCGACTATATTTCCCAGGTGCCGGACGGCTTTGCCGTCACGGCAAAAACCGCCGTCTGCCCAACTGCAGCAATGGCCTGCCCGGAGAAAAAGCTCTATGGCGTGCAGTTCCACCCGGAAGTGCAGCACACCGTAGAGGGCAGCGAAATGCTCCGCCGGTTCCTCTATACCGTCTGCGGCGCGTCCGGCGATTGGACGATGGCAGACTACCGGCAGACCGCGATCCGCTCTATTCGGGAAAAGGTCGGTTCTGGCCGCGCGCTGCTGGCGCTGTCCGGCGGCGTAGATTCCTCTGTCGCTGCAGCGCTTATGGCGGAGGCTATCGGCAGCCAGCTCACCTGTGTGTTTGTTGACCACGGCCTGATGCGCAAAAATGAGGGCGACGAAGTAGAAGCTGCGTTCAGCAAGTGGGATATCCATTTTGTCCGCGTCAACGCGGAAGACCGCTTTCTTTCGAAGCTTGCGGGCGTTTCCGACCCGGAGACGAAGCGCAAGATCATCGGTGAAGAATTCATCCGTGTTTTTGAGACAGAAGCCAAGAAGATCGGCGCGGTCGACTATCTTGTGCAGGGTACGATCTACCCGGACGTGATCGAATCCGGCCTCGGCAAGTCCGCTGTTATCAAGAGCCACCACAATGTTGGCGGATTGCCGGATTATGTCGACTTCAAGGAGATCATCGAGCCGCTGCGTATGCTCTTCAAGGATGAGGTGCGTCAGCTTGGCCGCGAGTTGGGATTGCCGGAATATCTGGTTATGCGGCAGCCCTTCCCCGGCCCCGGCCTCGCCATCCGCGTGATCGGCGATATCACCAAGGAAAAGCTCGATACGCTGCGCGACGCGGATTTCATCTTCCGTGACGAGATCGCCAAGGCTGGTCTTGACCGCAGCCTCAGCCAGTATTTCGCCGTTCTGACCTCCATGCGCTCCGTCGGCGTCATGGGCGACGGTCGGACGTATGATTACACACTTGCTCTGCGTGCTGTCAACACCAGCGATTTCATGACCGCCGACTGGTCGCGCATCCCCTACGACGTCCTCGACCGCATCTCCGTCCGCATCGTCAACGAAGTCCGCGGCATCAACCGCATCTGCTACGACATCACCAGCAAACCCCCGGCAACGATTGAGTGGGAATAAATACAGCCCCCTACTTTTATAGGTGAACACCTGCAAAAGTGGCATTTCAAAGCAGAATTGATACTGTTTTGATACTGTAAATAATATTTCCACGATAATCACACAAGAGGAAATCCCTCCTGTTTGAACACTTCTGTTCAGACAGGAGGGATTTTTTATGTTTTCGGTTTTCTGTTCGGGAAGGAATCCTCCATCCATTGAATGTATTCTTCCACCGTGATCTTACCGGCAGAGCAGTCGTTGCGCAAAGTAATGGCTTGATACTTCCACTTTTTGAAATCAGCTTCCTTGATCTGCTTGACTCGTACTCTGGCAGCATATCGTTTGTAGTATCTATTGTAAATTGGGATTGCTTTATCACCGGCAATCTTGGCTTTGTAGTTTTCGGCGGCGGCAAGCTCCTGACAGTTACGAGTTTCTCCTTCGGCAACCCTGTCGCAGTAATTGGTATCGTAGTTGCCCTTCATAATGAAATATTTGCCGCAGCGCTTGCATTTGCGGAAGCGTACATTTGCTTCCAGCATTTTCGTAAACTCCAATTCCAGAATATTTGCTACAGCTCCAAACTGATATTGGACATTCAGAAAATGTGGAACGGTGATTGCTGCAATTAGTGTTTCAGTAGATATTCCGAGCTTCTCAGCCAGAGCAGCGTGATCATTTGTTGGCTTTGGAGCGTTTTGGAATCTTTGAACCACCGCTTTGGCGGACATACCATAAGGCATCTCCGGTCCTCCCATCAACCGAGATGAGAAAGAAACTGTTTCGGTTCTGATTGCATTCGTCGGGAGATCGTGATAATGGCGGTAGATAGCGAACCGTTCTGACGGGAAAAGATTTCCGAGCGCGTTGGGATAGAAATTCTCATCAAAGCAGAACTCAATTAACTCCAGATACTCTTTTTGGAGCGCAATCAAATATTCTCCGTACCAAATCAGTTCCTTTTCCAAGTCAAACTTTTCCGCAAATTTCGGAGGGCAGATTGCTGAGTATAACGATGCGTATGCGGCTTCTTTTACCGTGCTGAAAGAGCTTTCATAGGCGAGGAAGTCTTCTACGATTTCCTGTGTGTGGTTATATACCTTTTGGGAAGTCGTTCGGGTTTGTGCAACCGTTTCCGGGTTTTCCTGCTGATACTTTTCGCGAATTGCCGCAAACGTTCGATACATCTTCAAAGCAGGTCTTAACGGCGTAATAAAATCTGCGTACAAAAAGTCAAGAATACCTTCCCCATAGTGCAGTTCAATCTGTGAGCCGCTAAAGATGTTGATTAAAGGACGTTCAGAATATTGGGGGTGATAATGCTCTCGCTCTTCCAGATAGGAGTTAAAATCGACCTTATATTTCTGCTTCATAGCAGATCTATATTGCTGGTTTTCCACGAGTTCAGATTCTCGAAGCTCACAATATTCCTGCTCATCTTCCTTAGAGGGCGGCTTAAGCCGTTCTCCTCGGCGCTTCTGCTCGTCATCGTCATATTCATCAAGAAACTCCTGCATCATGTGGTACTCGTTGCCGCGATCAACGCGGATGATGAATGAGCGATCTTCCGGATAAAAACGTACAGTGTTGACGAAGTAATCCAATGTCACATTCTTTCTATTGGAACGGAGAATTCGGTATCGGTCATAGTTAGACAATTGATATTCCGAGTAATCTTTCTTCATAGTGCCTCCCGGTCTTTAGAAAATCCAAATCTCGCGGATTTTAGAGAATAAACATCGTCACAAACAACATTGTACAAATCCATTGAATAAATGTCAATCTTCACATATAATCCGAATTAGAAAATACGAAATAAAATTTTCGCATTTTCTACATCAAAAATCAAAGCCGAAAGGAGAACTACTATGCAGAAAAAGTTTTTGATGACCGCCAATGAGGTGATGGATGAGCTGGGCGTTTCCAGAGCTTTTGCCTACCGGCACATGCAAAAGATGAATCGGGAATTGGAAGAAAAGGGATTCACCGTTATCAATGGCAAGGTAAGTCGTAAATATTTTGAAGAACAGTTTTATGGTATGGCTGAAGGCCGAACAATGGAGGTTAAAAATGGCAGCGTATAAAGATAAGAACGGTAAATGGTATATCTCCGTTTACTATACCAACTGGCAAGGTAAGCGTGATCGTAAAGTGAAGCGTGGCTTTTCCACAAAACGTGAGGCGTTGGAATGGGAGCGAGAATTTCTGAACCAGACCTCCGGCGATCTGGATATGACCTTTGAAGCCTTTGTAGAACTCTATAAGCGTGATCTGAAGGAGCGCTTGAAACTCAACACATGGGTAATGAAAACCAGTGTTATCGACCAGAAAATTCTACCCTATTTCAAGAATAGAAAAATTTCTGAAATCAAAGCCGCTGATATTATCGCATGGCAAAATGTGATGCTGACATGGAAGGATGAGCGCGGCAATGGTTACTCGCCCACTTATCTCAAAACAATCCACAATCAGTGCAGCGCAATCTTCAACCACGCTGTTCGGTACTACGAGCTAAAAAGCAACCCTGCGGCAAAGGCTGGAAATATGGGTAAAGAAAAATCCAAAGAAATGCTCTTCTGGACAAAGAGTGAATATCAAAAGTTCTCCGATGCCATGATGGATAAGCCCATTTCGTTCTACGCCTTTGAGATTTTATATTGGTGCGGCCTGCGACTTGGAGAACTGCTTGCACTGACCGCTGCTGACTTCGATTTTGACAAAAGCACAGTCCGTATCAACAAGTCCTATCAGCGCATTGGCGGCGAGGATATTGTTACTGACCCGAAAACAGCCAAGAGCATCCGAACCGTCCAGATGCCGGATTTTCTTGCAGAGGAAATTAAAGACTATATTAAAAGCCTTTACGGAATGGGCAACGATGAGCGCATCTTCCCAATCAGCAAAAATTACCTTCACCGTGAAATGAGCAGAGGGTGTAAAGCGACCGGCGTAAAACGCATCAGAATCCACGATTTGAGACACAGCCATGTCTCATTGCTGATTGAAATGGGTTTTTCTGCTGTAGCAATCGCTGACCGAGTGGGACATGAAAGCATTGACATCACCTATCGCTATGCCCATCTGTTCCCTACTACGCAACAGGAAATTGCAAATAAACTAAGCATAGAAAGGGGTTAAACCATGTCTGCAAAAAATTTGGACAATCACAACCGTTGGCGCAACAAGACGGTTGCCTTCCGGGTATCGCCCGAAGAAGATGCGCAAATTGAAACCTTCGTCAAACTCTCTGGACTGACCAAGCAAGATTACATCACCCGCCGCCTAATCTGCAAGGATGTGGTAGTACAAGGCAATCCAAGAGTGTATAAGGCACTCAGAGACCAATTCGCCGCTGTGTTGGACGAGCTTCAACGCATCAAGGCCGGCGTCGAGTTGGATGACGAGCTGTTGGACACCATCAATCTGATTGCAAGGATTATGGATGGCATGAAGGAGGAAAGAACGTTTGACGATTGAAGTAAAAGAAAAGACTGCCCTTTGCACATCTGTTGGCGCAGATGAAAGGCAGTCCGTTCAAAACACTATCAGTAGTATATCCGCTTTGGACACGGAAATCAATCACCCGGACGAAAATTCTCCGGAAAACTTTGAAGATATTTTGCGGCAGATGCAGCGAATGAGCGACCCGGCGTATCTGCACACGGTATCTATGAACGAGCTGTACGAAACGGTATATCAGAGCAGGCCGCCCGTCATAGACGGTCTGCTCTACTCCGGCACCTATCTGTTTGCCGGTGCGCCAAAGGTAGGTAAGTCGTTTTTCATGGCACAGCTTGCCTATCACATTAGCACCGGACAACCGCTCTGGAATTATGAAGTCCACCAAGGTATGGTTCTGTACCTTGCGTTAGAGGATGATTATCAGAGATTACAGGAGCGTATGTCCCGTATGTTCGGTGTAGAGGGAACGGATAACCTGCATTTTGCGGTATATGCAAAGCAGCTCGGCGCAGGACTTGATGAACAGCTTGAAAAGTTCATCCGGGAGCATCCCGATACCCGGCTCATTATCATCGACACCTTGCAGAAAATTCGCGAGGTCAGCACCGATGCTTACAGCTATGCCAACGATTATGACATTGTGGGCAGGATGAAGCAGTTTGCGGACAAAAACGGTGTGTGCCTGCTCTTGGTGCATCACACACGCAAGCAGCAGGCCGGAGACAAATTTGAAATGATCTCCGGCACAACAGGATTGCTTGGCTGTGCGGATGGGGCATTTCTTCTGCAAAAGGAAAAGCGCACCGATTTGAACGCCACCCTTGAAATCGTCGGCAGAGATCAGCCGGATCAAAAGCTCCATTTGACGCGGGATGCCGAGAAGCTGACATGGCAGCTCGATCATGCAGAAACCGAGCTCTGGAAGAAACCGCCTGACCCGTTGATGAGCAAACTCGCAGCTGTGATTGCCGGAGATACCCCCGTATGGAACGGCAGCGCAACAGAGCTTGTAGCACTGCTTGACGAGGATATGCAGCCTAACATTCTGACTCGCAGGCTCAATGTCAAAGCGGGAGAACTGTTGAACGAGTACAGCATTGAATATACTGTGAAGCGCACCCGCAGCGGCAGCTTTATCAGCTTGGCACGAAAGGCAGTGTGACGATTGGTGACGGTTGTGACGATTAAAATGACAGCAGGCGCGGTATCAAAAATACCGTCACAACCGTCACGGGAAGGAAAGAATCGAGTGAAAAGTGTACAGATACCCTATGATCTGTTTGTTGATCTGGTGCTCTATCATCTGAACGGCGAGGACGATTTCGACGAAGAAATCCGGCAGGGTTTGGAGCAGAAGCTGGATGCTATGCTCAACCGTCAACTCTACTCACAATACAAGACCGCTCCCACCGAAGAGGAACGGGAACAGGCAAGGCAGGAGTATCTTGACCGCCGTGGAGTACCGCAAAGCTATCGCTGGACAACTCCTCCTTGGGAGTTGTGACAGGAGCGTGCCACGCTCTTGTTGCTGGGAGACAAGGCAAAGTACTGGCTGACACAGTCCCTCGCATCCCCGTCCCCATCTCAAAATCCGCAGATTTTGAGATGGATGGCAGAGAGAGTTTTCAAAATTCTCTCTGCCTGTGGGCGGCAGCTTTGAAGCAAATTCGATTGCTGAAAGGCTGACGGTCACGCCGTGGATTTTGCAAAGTGGGTACTACTTGCAAACCACGGCAGAGGCTTCCGCAGAAGCCGCATACCCCGTTCCCCCTCGGAGAGCGCAATGCGCTTTTGATGCGTAGTGTCAAAAGTGCTTTTGCGTTACTTTTGACAAAAGTAACAAAACCCGCCGCTGCGGCGGCGAAAGGAATTCCAATTATACGGCCATAATTTAGGAGGTAAAGCCTATAAAACGAACAATCAGCGCAATGTCCGGCGATGGAGTCGTTGCTCATAACCGCCGCACCTACTTCGCAGAAAATGTAGACCCGACGCGCACCCATCTGAATGTTGAGTACTGCTACACACCCATTGAGGAAGCATACCATCAACTGTTTGATGCAGCTCTGGCAGAATTCAACGCCAAGCAGAAACGCAAAGACCGCTGCATCGAAAACTACTACGAAAAAATCCGTGATGGAAAGCAGGAAAAACCTTTTTATGAAGTGATTTTCCAAGTGGGCAACAAAGACGATATGGGGACTGCCGGAGAGAATGCGGAACTGGCAAAGACCATTCTGGACAAGTTTTATCGCAGTTTTCTTGAACGCAATCCTCAGCTTCATGTATATTCTGCCCACCTGCACATGGACGAAGCCACGCCCCATCTGCACATTGACTTCATTCCATTTACCACTGGGAGCAAACGGGGATTATCCACCCGTGTATCGCTGAAACAAGCGCTTGCCGACCAAGGCATTACCGGTGAGGGGCGATCTTTGACAGAGCGCGACCTGTGGGTACAGAAAGAGAAAGAAGCCCTTGCTGAAATCATGTTAGAGCACGGAATTGAGTGGGAGCAGAAGGGCGAACACAAGGAGCATCTGAGCGTTCTGGAATTTAAGCGTGAGAAGCGCAAAGAAGAACTTGCCGAATTGGAGCAGAGCATCGAGCGTGTTCAGCAGCAACAGGTTTCCATTCAAGCCGTAGAGCAGATCGAAGCCAAGCCCCTGCCGCTGACTTCCAAGGTTGCTGTTGATCGTGAAGATTACCAAAATCTCGTCACAGCGGCACAGAAATATATAGCGCAGGAAAAGCAGGAGGGCAAGCTGAAGAAACTGCTGAAAGAAGCGAAGAAAACTATTTCCGATTTGAAAGCAAAAATTCAATCGCTGACCGCAGAGCTGTCTGCGGTCAAGGCGGAGTTGGCACAATACAAATCCGTCCGTGGTAAGCTCCGCGCAGCAGATCTGGAACAGGAAAATAGCTGCCTCCGCTCCAAAATCCGCAGCTATGAAAGCGCCATTGAACGCAACGATCTATGGCATATTTTCAATCCGCACCGCAATAAAACCCACAATCGGGACGATGCCCGCTAAATCCCGTGTAGAGCTGCAAAAAATTGCATTTTGTCCAGCGTGAGCGTTTCAAACGATGCCCAGATCGTTTGGACGCTCCCCATCTGGAAATTGCCCATTTTTTACAGGTGTAGAGTTGACAAAAACTTATGAAAAATAGAGGTATTTTATGAAAACAGGTCTTACCAAGAAGCAGAAAACAACCAGTATCTTTTTCACCGATGCGGACGATATGATTGAAGTCTGCACTCACAACACGCTGCTCAAAAACAGGCTTGCTACCTTTGCCGAAGAATACCCGTCAGAATGTCGTTTGATCGACGATGACGAAAACGGCTGCCAGACCTATGAAATCCGTAAAGGACGCTTTGGCTTTAAGCTGACGCCCCCCTATTCCCAAGAACGGAAGCGAGCCGCAAGTAGGTTGGCAAAGAATAACATTGAAAATCTGAGAAGGACCACAAAATGAAGCTTTCATCCTGTGCGTTCAACATGGACACCGCCTGTGTGGAGCTTAAATTCGACGATGGCAGCACGATTGCCATTGATACCATCGCCGTAGAAAACGAGGTTGCCGACAATATGTATCAGCGGTCAGAGCTGGACTATCTGATCTATAATGCCCCGGTTGCATACGCCGAGCTTATCTTGAGTGGTGACCCGAAAGAGTATTTGAAAGCTAAGTGAGAGCAGCCCGCAGGAGCAATTCTGCGGGCTGTTCAGCCCCAAAACACGAGTTTTCGATAATTATTTACAGCTACCCCATTGAAAGCAGGAACCGATTATGCTATACTTTTCTTAAATTCAGCGAACGCAGAATAAATTTCATCATTTTTGATTTTGAGATTTGTAATCGGAGTGTGAATCATGGCGGTTAGTTATAAGAAATTATGGAAGCTTTTGATTGATAAAGACATGAAGAAAAAAGACCTGTGTGCAGCAGCAGGTATCAGCCATGCATCTATGGCAAAACTCGGAAAAAATGAAAACGTTACAACCGATGTACTTGTGAAGATCTGCACCGCTTTGCAATGCGACATTGGCGATATTATGGAGTTAACTCCAGAAAAATCTATCTAAGGAGGCGAGTACATTGGCAGAACAAGCAGTTAGGAAACTGCAGCCAGTTCAGGCAAAACCAGTCTTGAAATGGGCTGGCGGAAAAACACAAATGCTAAATGAATTATTACCCAAAGTACCGACTTCCTATGGTCGTTACATTGAGCCGTTCTTTGGCGGTGGTGCAATGTTTTTTGCCTTGCAACCAGAGAACGCAATTATAGCAGACAGCAATCCCGAACTCATCAATATGTATCGCCAAATCGCGGATCATGTCGATGAGGTTATCGAATATCTGAAAAAATATGATAATACATCTGAGATGTTCTACGCTGTTCGCAGTCAAGAATGGACTGCTTTGCCTAAAGCAGAAGCAGCAGCACGGACGATTTTTTTGAATAGAACTTGCTTTAATGGGTTGTATCGGGTCAATAAGCAAGGGAAATTTAACGTGCCCTACGGCAGATATAAAAATCCGAAAATATGCGATGAGGAAAATTTGCACGCAGCATCTTCTGCGCTAAAAAAGGCTGAAATCCTTTGCGGTGACTATCTGTTGGTTCTTGACCATTATGCAAAATCCGGCGATTTCATTTTCCTCGATCCACCGTATCTTCCGATTTCAGAATATGCCGATTTTAAGAGATACACAAAGGAACAGTTTTACGAAGAAGATCATGTTGAACTTGCAAAGCTGGTTATGCGTTTACACGAACGTGGTTGCCATGTGGTGCTGACCAACTCAAACCATCCATTAGTTCACGAACTGTACGCACCATTTACCATTGACGTGATTCAGACCAAACGGCACATTTCATGCAACGGAAGCACCCGTAAAGGTGAAGATGTTATTGTCACGGTTCCCCCAAAGCAGCGTACACTGGTAAAGCTATTGCCCAAGCCGTTGCCTTCGCAGGTGTCAAATTATCCCCCCACACGGTTTATGGGCTCCAAAAGCAAGCTGCTTTCAGAAATATGGGCAGTAGCATCACAATTTAATGTAGATACTGTTGTCGATCTGTTTTCCGGTTCCGGTGTCGTCGGTTATATGTTTAAGGCGCAAGGAAAGTCCGTAATCAGCAATGACTATATGGCTATGTCTGCAACCTTTACTAAGGCAATGATCGAAAATAATACTGTTACCTTACCTTTGGATGAGGCAAAAGAATTGCTAATTACACACAAAGAATCTGACCACTTCGTTGCGACTAAATTTCAAGGGCTCTACTATACTGACGAAGAAAATGATTTAATCGATACGTTACGAACTAATATTGCAGGTATTCGGGATCAGTATAAGCACGCCATCGCCATGACTGCGCTTATCCGAGCTTGTACAAAAAAACGCCCCCGTGGTATTTTCACTTACACTGGGCAGCGTTACAACGACGGTCGCAAGGATTTGCAAAAATCACTGGAACAGCAATTTCTTGAGGCGGTAGGTGCAGTGAATAAAGCTGTGTTTGATAACGGAAAAACGAATCGTTCCAAACACGGTGATGCTATGGATTTGAGGGTAGAACATGCTGATTTGGTTTATATCGACCCTCCATACTATTCCCCTCTTTCCGACAATGAGTACGTCCGTAGATACCATTTTGTTGAAGGACTTGCTCGTGACTGGAAAGGTGTCGAAATTCAGGAGCATACACAAACAAAGAAATTCAAGTCCTATCCAACACCGTTTTCCACTCGGAAGGGTGCAGCGGATGCGTTTGACAAGTTATTTAAGAAATTTGCAAACAGTATATTAGTTGTTTCCTATTCTTCTAATAGCCAGCCTACACAGGATGAGATGGTTGCTATTATGGCTAAGTACAAGGAACACGTAGAAGTCATTCCGATTGACTATAAATACTCTTTCGGAAACCAAAGTGAAGCAAAAACACATCGGAATTCTGTACAAGAGTATTTGTTTGTAGGATATTGATTGGAGGTTGCGTTATGAGCGAGCAGATTGATATTTGGCAGGTTGGAAATACTGGCTTGCGCAACCCCAATCGTATCCAAGAGGGTTTCAAAGTATTTGCCGGTTCTCCCTTTGTGGGAAATCTTCACGGCAAAGATAATGAACTCGGATTTATGAACTACCTGAATGAAAAGGGTATTATTCAGAATGAAGATGGAAAAGACGGATCCGGGAGCCATGCAAGAAAATGGCGTCTGATGTTTGCTAAAAATGGATTTATCTATCCGCAGCTCAAGAAGAAGGAGGGTACCCAAGAAGAACTTGGCATCCCGGATGATATTACTCCCTTTGGTAGATCGTTCTTAAAAGCTGATACCTACCCTGCGGTTCAGGAATGCTATTTGCGGGCAATGAGTGTAGAGCAAGAGCCTATGCCTGATGGTATCCACCATTTTTCACCATTAAGATGGATTCTCGCTATCATGTTAGAACTCGAACGTCGAACTGGGACATCAGAGCTTAGCCGAATTGAGTTTTCGTTATGGGGGCATACAACCAATCCTACATACGATCTCAACAAAGTAGTTAATAACATCCTCGATCTAAGAAAACGTAGAGCTGCAGCCCCTTCAAAACGTCAATTTGATAAAAAAGAAGTTGCAGAACGGGCGAAGAACTACAATAAGAAAGCCGACAACTTCTTTCAGTATAGCGATATGAATATGCGGTATCTCCGTATTTCCGGTGTTCTTCAGCGCAAAGGTAGAGGTCTTATCATCGTTCCTACCAAGCATATATTGGCAGAGAAGCTTGCTAAAACAACGGCAAGTGCTGAACCCATTATTGAACAGTACAAATTGCTTTGTAATGGCGCACCGCTGCCGACGGATAATTTGGAAGTCGCAAAGTCGCTGCTCGACGATCTGACCAAGCAGATGAAAGAACGGCATATTCTGTTTGATATTTCCGATTTGCCGTTAATCACACCTGCTGAAATCAATATTGCAAGGCAGCGGCTCGAAAACATCCTTGCCCAGACAGACGAAATCCAGTATGCCAATGACCAGTGTAATCAGTGGAAAGAAATTGCTGATTATATGTCCCTTCTTATTAAGGGCGGCGGTAAAATGGTTTATGACGAGGATAACGCCATTGAGATTCCGAAAGACGAAACCCCGGCGTATCTCGAATGGACACTGTGGCGTGCTGCTTTGGCGATTGATCACATGGTCAATAAACCTTATGAAGTTCGTGGGTTCAAACTGGATTCCGACTTTATGCCTGTTTCTGCGGCGGGAGGTGGTAAGGGTGATCTGTACTGTGAATTTAATGATTTCACCATTTTAACAGAGGTTACAATGTCCACGTCCTCTCGGCAGGAAGCCATGGAGGGCGAACCTGTCAGACGCCATGTGTCGGATGCCGTCTTGCAGTATGACAAGCCTGTATACGGAATGTTTATTGCAGTTCGCATTGATACCAATACAGCCGAGACTTTCAGACATGGTGTTTGGTATGCGAAGGGCGATGTAAAGCAACGGCTTGATATTGTCCCTCTTACCTTGGCACAGTTCCGAAAATACTTTGTAGCAATGTTTGAAGCAAACAAGACAGATCCCGAAAAGCTTAGAAGTTTGATTCTCAAATGTGAATCCCGTAGAGATATTCTGGAAGCGCCTGCTTGGAAACAGTATATTGATGCAACTGTTTCCGAAAAGGCAAACGAGATTGCAAGCGGACTTGCTGCTCATAAAACCGATGATGTACCGCTCGTTCCAGCCGGTGCCATTGTCCGCCATGTAGCTTTTGGTGTGGGACAGGTTGTTGCAATTGAGGCAAGCTTCCCCGAATGCCCTGCCAAAACAGTTGAATTGCCGTATCTGCGTTCTTTGCCAGACGAGGTCAGTTTTTGTCCCGACGGAAAAAGTCTGCTACATGATCGTTTTGGAGAAGGAACTGTATATGCGTATGTGGTTGTGTTCAAGAACCACATGATGCCGATGTCTTATCCGGCTGCATTCGGTAGCGATATGGTTATTCTCGAATAGGCTATCACATAAAACAATCAAAAAGCATTATGGGAGGGTTATAATGCAACTAACGGATTTGGAAATTAGAAACTTTCGTGGAATCAAGACAAGCAATATATCTTTCCCTTTAGATACCAGAATTATATGTATGATTGGAGCAGGAGACAGCACAAAGTCTACTATTCTGAAGGCAATTGAGTGGGTATTTTGGCCTTCTTGGAATTTGATTTCTTGTGATAACGATTTCTACGAGTGTGATACATCCTCTCCGATCATAATAAGAGGCACTTTTAAGGAAATACCTTCGAAACTTATTTCTGAGGACAAGTTTGGCCTATATTTGCGTAAACCCCACGTGCCTCTTAATCCAGATATAAATGACGAACCTGAAGGCGAAGAGAATTTTTGTCTTACGATTCAGCTTACAGTCGATAGTGCCCTTGAGCCTAAGTGGGAAGTTGTGTGTAACAGAAAAGAATCACGTCTGATTTCACATACTGATCGCAAATTGTTATCAGTTGCCAATGTAGGCAATAATTGTGCCAAGGATATGGTATGGGGAAAATACTCCGTTCTTCAAAAGTATGCCGATGCAAAAGGAATTCTGCACGATGCGCACACAGTAGCCTTGCGTACAATAGCTAGCCACGCTGATCTTCAGGCTCTTGATGACGTTGGTGATACGCTGATTTCAGTCGGTCAGCAGTATGGTGTTGACTTTGAGTCGCAGATAAAGAATAAGATGTTCATTCAAAACGGCTCGTTCGCATCTTCTGTTGGGCTGTTTGACGGTAATACACCGCTGAATCAAAAAGGCACCGGGAGTCAACGTCTGCTCTCGATGGGCTTGAACATTCAAGCCTCGGCAGGAAATACACTCCTTGTAATTGACGAAGTCGAAAGCGGATTAGAGCCGTATCGTTTGCGTAGTTTACTGAATGAACTTAGAACTACTCATGCTTCTTCCGGACAAGTGATTATGACTACACATTCTCCAATTGCGGTTGCAGAATGCACTATTGATGAATTGTTGGTTGTGCAGTCAAGCGATGGGCATACTGACGTATTCCTCCTTAAAAGTGAAGATGCAAAAACAAACACTACTATACAGGCTCAGATTCGAAAGAATGCCGAATCTTTTTTGTGTAAACGAATAATTGTATGCGAAGGAAAAACCGAAATAGGCTTCGTTCGTGCGTTAGACACATATCTTGCAAAAGAAAAAAACTATCGTATGGCATTCAAAGGGGTAGGCACAGCTGATGGGGGCGGTAGTGCAATTTTTTCCTATACCGAGTTACTTCGTTCTTGTGGTTATGATGTCTGCATTCTAATGGATTCCGATCTGCCAGAAGAAGATGAGTTAAAAAAGAATTTGTTGCAGAATGGTGTACCCATTTTTGACTGGGAAACTCCGAACGCATTTGAAGAACAAGTTTTTCTTGATGTTCCAACAGATCTTGCGACAAAAATAGTAAGGATCGCAGTTGCTGAACACGGAATTGATTCTGTGGAATCTCGCTTAAAAAGCGGAAATATCCCATTCGAGATATGTGACGAAGAAATTCAGCTTTCCGCAATGAGCCCTGAAGATCGAAAGAATCTCGGCACGATCGCAAAGAAGAAGAAAGTTGAATGGTATAAGAGAATAGACCTTGGTGAATTATTAGGCAATGTTATTTTTGAAAACTGGAATTGTATTGACGAGAAGACTAGGCTGAAGGTTATTGTAGATGCATTAACGAAATGGGTGGTTGACAGTGACAGCGGCGGAAATTGATAAAATCATGCAAATGTCCAGTGCTGCCATAATTGCACCGGCAGGACATGGCAAAACAGAGATGATTGCTGAAATTGTTAAATACGCTGAAGGTAAACAACTTTTGCTTACTCATACCAACGCTGGAGTAGATGCAATTGAAAAACGGCTGCAAAAGCGAAAAGTTTCAAAAGAGAAATATACCGTAACCACTATTGCTGCTTTCTGTATAAAATGGTGTGTATCGTATGATCGCACTGGCGGTTTCGATAAAACCTTGTCGCCTTTCAACGGCAGAAAAGAGTCAGAAGCATATTATGCGCAACTGTACAGTGGTGCAAAGAAAATTTTTACGACCAGTTGGGCTGGTAATGTACTGAAAGCATCATATACAGGTGTAATCGTTGATGAATATCAAGATTGCATTCAGGTGCAGCACGAAATCGTTCTTGCAATGAATAAGCACTTGCCTGTCAGAGTGCTTGGTGATCCAATGCAAGGTATTTTTTCGTTTTCTGGAAATATGGTTGATTGGAATCATTTGGAATTCCCTGTAGTAGATGTGGAAACAAAACCTTGGCGATGGAGTAAATGCAATCCAGAACTTGGCGAATACTTAATGACAATTCGAGACACACTGTTCCCTATTCTAAGTAAACAAAGCTGCAAAGTGCAGATTTCTTCAGAGAATAAGAATGTAGAGATTGTTGCACCTGCTGCTTTTACAGGGTACTCCCATTTGAAGGAACTATCACAGTATTCATCGGTTGTGTACATTACAAAATGGCCCAGTCAGCAACTAAACTTCTGCTCGCGAATGCCCGGTATCTTTCAATATGATGAAAAACAAGATTGCGATGAACTCTTCAAATATGCGGTGAAATTCGATACGAAGGCTGGCACAGATTTGATCTTGGAAATTATTGGTTTTGCGTCAGCATGCGCCACGGGTGTCGGAACGGAGCTTAAGTCATATATTGATAGGCTAAAAAACGACAGTTTAGATTTTTCTCGCATCAAAAAACATTCAGATTTTCGTGATATGCTAACTGAAGCAGCCCGCAATATGACGAAGAATGATATATTTAGAATGCTGGAATGGTTTTCAAAGAAAGCAGAATTCAAACAGTATCGTTCTGAATTATTATCTGAAATGAAGCGAAGCATTAAATACGCAATAGATCATGACATAGCCATCTATGATGCCGCTAACCATATTAGAAAGGATGCAGGGCTTCAGAAGAGATATACAGGCTTCAAATTTCTGTCATCACGCACACTTCTGTCAAAAGGATTAGAATTCGATTGTGTAATAATTGATATGACAACACCATTGTCTGCGAAAGATTTTTACGTCGCTATGACGAGGGCAATGAGGAAAATATATATCATATCTGATACGAGTACTTTTTTCTTCAAAGACTAATCCTTTTCGCTTGAAAAGGTACTCACAATCCGTTATAATTTAGCTGTACTCAGGTGATACGATTTTGATACTAAAAAGCAGAGGACGTGGTAGAAATTAGAGATTATACCCTGCCTTTGCTCTCAAAATTCAAGAACTGAGACCTCAAAAGCTCGCAAATTATTTGAACAGAAGCGAGTGGGAATAAATCACAAAAGCCCAAAAGTGCAGGAATCCCAACGGCTTTTTGATTTTGCCCGTTCCTTCTGATAAGATTTTGATAAGATTCCACGGAGACGCGGTTATTCCGCGTTGCCAGTGGCTTGTGAGTAAGGAGTAATCGCTCCTGGCCCACGAGCTCCCCATATTATCGTTTAAGCCCGTACTGATTGGATGTCAGTACGGGCTTTTGCTATGCTCAGATATCTTCCAGATAATTTTTGAATGCGCCGACAAGCATATCACTGAGTCCCTGTGACGGTACTTTTGCCCAACGCTGGGTGGTGTCTTCCTCCGGGAATGTGTAGCGCCAGTGGTCATACTGCTCTTTGGTGATCTCGCCGCTGCGCAGCTTCTCCGACTGCTCTGCCCATGCGGAAAGCATGGTAAAGATTGATTCATCCATGGCTCGCTTGCTGCCGTCAAAGATGAGATGCACTTCGTCCCCCTGCTTTTCAGCCCGTATACCGTGAATGTCCTCAATGGCGAAAAGAGTATGGATAAAACCAAGGTCACTGTCAATGTCGGGAACCTGCAAGGCCAGAGGGGAAACCTCCAAAACGTTGGCGATTGCCTTTACCAGGTCCTCCTTTGGTGTCCTGGAGCCGGATTCGTATTGCGCCATCCGGACATCTGCTGTCTTTGGAGGAAAGCCAACGGCCTGACCAAGCCATTTCTGCGTCATGCCGCGTAGGTTGCGTATAAATCGAATTCTCTCACCGATTGCCATAGTTTTGCACTCCTTCTGCGTCGATGCCTTGATTATAACTTAAATGCTTAGTACATGTCAAGATAGCAGAAACAAAAAAGTTTAGTATTTTCTCTGCAGCCTCTTGACATAACTGAATTTGTTTAGTATAATGCTGACACGAGCTTAAACAAAAACAGTTAAGCTCAACAACTGAATAACTGCCGCACATCACAGTATGATGTGTCCGCCCGGGCAAATCGGAGGCGGCCAGAAAGTATCCGACACTAAATAAGGAGAAGTATAACCAAAAATCAGAAAGGAGGGATTTTATGGACAACAGATTTATCCGAGTGGATGAAGTCGCAGCGGAATTGGATGTGTCGAAGCCCTACGCCTACAAGCTTATTCGTAAGCTCAATGAAGAGCTGAAGGAAAAAGGCTTCCTCACCATTGCGGGGCGGGTTAACAGACAGTATTTCAACGAACGGTTCTTCGGAACAGAAAGGATGAACACAGATGCCAGCTTATAAAAACAAGGAAAACGGTTCGTGGTATGTGGTGACCCAGTACACAGATTGGACTGGGTCACGCAAGCCAAAGTGTAAGCGAGGATTCTCTACAAAGCGTGAAGCGCAGGAATGGGAACAGAAATTCCAGCAGCAAAGTGCGGGAGACCTGGACATGAGCTTTGAAGCCTTCTGCGAAATCTATACCAAAGATCTCAAGGCACGGCTGAAAGAAAGTACATGGCAAACCAAGGAGAATATCATTCAAAAGAAGCTGCTGCCGTATTTCGGCAAGCGGAAAATCTGCGAGATCACCACAAAAGATGTAATTGCATGGCAGAATGAGATGCTTGCCTACAGGGACAAAAACCACAAGCCGTATTCTCAAACCTATCTCAAGACGCTGCATAATCAGCTTAGCGCAGTCTTCAATCATGCGGTTCGATTCTACGATCTTCACGCAAATCCGGCAGCCAAAGCCGGAAATATGGGCAATGAAGAGCGAAAGGAAATGCTGTTCTGGACAAAGGAGGAGTATCTAAAATTTTCGGAAGAAATGATGGACAAGCCCGTTTCCTATTACGCCTTTCAGATGCTCTATTGGACGGGCATCCGAGAAGGAGAGCTGCTGGCGCTGACACCTGCGGATTTTGATTTTGAACACGGTACTGTTAAAATCAGCAAGACCTACCAGCGCCTCAAAGGAAAGGACATCATAACCTCACCCAAAACAAAGAAAAGTAATCGTACCATTCAAATGCCGGATTTCCTCTGTACAGAGATGAAAGGGTTCTTCGGAATGCAGTACGGTCTAAAAAAGAAAGACCGGATATTCACTGTCACCAAGCATTACCTTCATCACGAGATGGACAGGGGCGCAAAGGCGGCCGGCGTGAAGCGCATTCGGATTCATGATTTGAGACACAGCCACATCAGCCTGCTGATTGACATGGGTTTTTCGGCGGTTGCCATTGCCGACCGGGTAGGACATGAAAGCATTGAGATTACCTATCGATATGCCCATCTGTTCCCATCCAAACAGAAAGAAATGGCAAACAAATTAGATGACATTGGAAAAGGAGTTTGATTTTATGTCAGCAAAGAATGTAGATAGGAACAATCGCTTCCGTAGTATTACGGTTGGCTTCCGGGTATCCCCCGAAGAACAGGAGGAACTGAACAGAGCTGTTGCCCTATCCGGACTTCCCAAGCAGGAATACTGTTATCGAAAGTGCATGGAACGAGAAGTGGTCGTGCAGCCGAATCCAAGAGTGTATAAGGCGCTGAAAACGCAGATGGCGGCAATACATGAAGAACTGGAACGCATTGCTGCAGGAAACAGCGTTCCCGATGAACTGCTGAGTATCATTGATCTTATTGCCGTCACAATGCAGGGATTGAAAGGAGAAGATGCGAATGAATGAAACAAAAGAAAAGACCGCCCTTAACGCATCTGTTGGCGCAGATGCAGGGCAGTCAATCCAATCAAAAACTACTGAGATTATAACAGCTGAATCCCCGGAAATCAATGACCTGGAAGACATTTCTCAAGAAAAATTTTTCCAGCAGATGCAGCGCATGGCAGACCCGGCCTATTTGCACACGGTTTCCATGAACGAGTTATATGAGACAGTGTACCAGAGCAGGCAGCCGGTCATTGAAGGGCTACTCTATTCCGGCACTTATCTGTTCGCCGGTGCGCCGAAGATGGGCAAATCATTCTTCATGGCGCAACTGGCCTACCATGTCAGCACCGGGCAAAAGCTATGGGAGTATGAAGTCCACCAGGGCACGGTTCTCTACCTGGCTCTGGAAGATGACTACCAGCGATTGCAGGAGCGAATGTCCCGGATGTTCGGCGTGGAGGGCACAGACAAGCTCCATTTCACAATCTGCGCCAAGCAACTGGGGGCGGGACTGGATGAACAGCTGGAAAAGTTCATCCGGGAACACCCAGACACCCGGTTGATCATTATCGATACCCTGCAAAAAATCCGGGAAGTCAGCACAGACGCTTACAGCTATGCCAACGACTATGACATTGTTGGCAGGATGAAGCAGTTTGCGGACAAGAACGGCGTGTGTCTGCTTCTGGTACATCACACCCGGAAGCAGCCTTCCGGGGATAAGTTTGAAATGATTTCCGGCACCACAGGACTGCTGGGCTGTGCGGATGGAGCGTTCCTGCTCCAAAAGGAAAAACGTACAGACCAGAATGCCACACTGGATATTGTAGGGCGTGACCAGCCGGATCAGCGGCTACACCTGACCCGGAATATGGAAAGGCTCACCTGGGAGCTAGACCATGCGGAAACAGAGCTCTGGAAACAGCCTCCCGATCCGCTGCTTCAAAAGGTGGCAAGCCTTTTGAAGGAGAATGTCCCAGAGTGGAGCGGCAGCGCCACGGAACTGGCAGCGGCTCTGCAAGAGGAGATGCCGCCCAATATTCTGACCCGGCAGCTCAACGTGAAAGCGGGGGAACTGCAAAACGAATATGGGGTGGAATACACCATGAAGCGGACACGGAATGGCAGCTTCATCCGACTGCGAAAGCAGGAGGTGTGACGATTGGTGACGGTTGTGACGATTATTTTGGCAGCGGGGGCGGTATCAAAAATACCGTCACAATCGTCACAACCGTCACACACCCCAAAACGCATCCCTCGTCTCCGGCTCTCAATCCGCAGATTGGGAGCCGGACTGTGGACGGCGGCGGTGCAGTACGGGAGTACGGAAACGCTGGTGTCCATGCCGCTGCTGATGATGTGGTACATCGTCGGCAACGGCCAAGGCTCCCGCAGGAGCCGCATTCCCCCTCGGAGAGCCCACGATACTTTGCAGCCGCAGGATGAAAGTATCATAGTGGGTTATTACACTTCCGAAGAAGTGCTCCTCCGCAGCCTGCGTTTTTCAAAAATCTAAAATAGGAGGTAATTTGCCTATGGCAAGAGGCGACGGTATTGACCGTACCAGCGCAAGAAATGCAAAGATGACAGCCGCCAAGGTTGGCAACGCACAGGCCCACAATGAGCGGCAGAAAGAAAGTTATGTAAATCAAGATATTGTCCCAGAGCGAACGCCGATGAATGTCCATTTCAAATCTCCATCAGGTGACTACACCGCAACATTTGATGACATGGTAGCCTCCGGCACCATCTCCACCCGTGGCCTGAAATCGGATGCGGAGAAGTTTGGAGAACTGGTCTTCGATGTGAACTCCGCCTACTTCTATAACCACGGCGGCTATGAATTTGCCAAGCAGTTTTATAAGGACGCTTACCGGGCAGCCGTAAGTATTGTGGGTGGCGTACAGTACATCCTCTCGGCAGTGATGCACGCCGACGAACGAAACCGGGCCATGTCCGAAAAGTTGGGAGAGGATGTGTACCATTACCACCTCCATGTAGTCTATATCCCAGTGGTGGAAAAGGATGTCCGCTGGACGAAACGCTGCAAAGACCCAGCCCTGGTGGGAACGGTGAAGGAGCAGATTCACCAGGTGAGCATGAGCAAGAAATGGGCTTCCCAACCGGCAATTGGCGAAGACGGGCAGCCCCTCCTCACAAAGTCCGGCAAGCCGGTTCTGCGGAAATCCTACTCCGTCCTGCAGGACGATTTCTACAACGCCATGCGGGCGGCTGGCTACACAGACCTGGAGCGTGGTGAGCGTGGCAGCTCCGAGGAGCATCTGACCGTGACCCAGTTCAAAGTGGAGCGGGAACAGCAGCGCCTGGAGGGACTGACAGAGCAGACAGCTGCCAAAGCCCAGGAAGCCGCAGCCCTCGGAAAGAAAATCGAACGCTACCAGAAGCAACAGGTGGCCATCCAGAAGGTGGACGAGATTGCAGCCAAGCCGGTGCCCTTGTCCACTACAAAGGTGATCCTGGAACGGAAGGAGTATGAGGCACTGAAGACTACGGCAAAGAAGTACATTGCCCAGGAGAAGCGGGAGGGAGTGCTCCAAAGGGCGCTGGATGCCGCAAAGGCCCTGATTAACGAGCTGAAAGCGGAAATCGCCTCCCTGCGGGAAGATCTGGCCTACTACCGTTCACCCCGGTTTCAGATGAAGCTCTATAAGGTCGAAAAGGAAAACAACGATCTCCGGGACAAGCTCCGGGTCTACAACGCCATCATTGACCGGTACGATTTGGGCCGATTCTTTGGAAAAAACAGGGATATGGGCCGCACCAGGGATGAGGCACGGTAAATCCCGTGTAGACCCGGAAAAGTCATAAATCATGCAATGGGAGCGCCTGAATAGAACAGCGCTTCATTCAGGCGCTTCCCACCAGAAAAATGCCAAACTTTCCCGGGTGCAGAGCCGGGGAAATTATTCAACAATAGGAGGGTACTTATGAAAACAGGACTTACCAAGAAACAATAGAGAACCAGCATTTATTTCACAGAAGCAGACGAATTCCTGGAAATCTGCACCTACAACACAGAACTCAAAAACCGCCTGGCGGCCTTTGCAGAGAAATATCCCACAGGGTGCCGCCAACTGGATGATGACGGTAACGGATGTAAGACCTTTGAAGTCCGAAAGGGACGGTTCAGCTTCCGGCTGACGCCGCCGTATAGTGAGGAGAGAAAACAGGCGGCGAGTGCGCTGGCAAAGAAAAACATTGAAAATCTGAGGAGGACCACAAAATGAAGTTTTTATCCTGTGAGTTCAACATGGACACTGCTTGTGTAGCGCTGAAATTCGACGATGGCAGCACGATTGCCATTGATACCATCGCCGTAGAAAATGAGGTTGCCGACAATATGTATCAGCGGTCCGAGCTGGACTATCTGATCTATAATGACCCGGTTGCATACGCCGAGCTTATCTTGAGTGGTGACCCAGAAAAGTATTTAAAAGCAGTAGCGGAGTACAAGCCGCTTGATAGCTAACCAACACGTTGCCCGTGGGAGGAATCCTGCGGGCAACATAGCTCTATCTTGGTGCAGATCTCACCTGTTATAGGTAGAAATTTCACCTATAACATTGACGGAATCAGACCATTATGGTATAATAATCAAGCCATAAGGATCGCGGAGGTGTCACCATGTCGGATTTCTTTATGAATGACAGATACAGAGTGCTTGAATGTATGGCGCAACGGCAGATTATTGTCAATAATGAAGCTGTAGTCAAGCTATCACAGCAGGAAATTGCTGATACATTAGGCTTTACAAAATCGAAAGTTAATTCAATTATCCGTGAACTTATCCAAAAAGGCTATGTGACACAGGTAAATGCTCGTGGTAAATACGCATTAACAGAAAACGCAAATCGTGAATTGCGAAATATGCAGAGTAAGGAGGCGGTTGTATGAATCCCAATACGATGCCATTAGAGGCTGAGACTCGTGTTCTCATCGACCGCAGTCTTGAAAATCTCGGTTGGAAATTGAGCGGCAAAGATCAGAACGTTTATTATGAGCAGCCGCGCTCTGAAGCAGAGAAAAAGAAGCTGTGCGGAAAGCGTCCGGACTATGTTTTGTACTCGAAGGATAGCGATAAGCCCTTGATTGTTATTGAAGCAAAAAAGAAAGGTGTTCGACTGGATTCAGCATTGGAACAAGGCATCCAGTATGCAAAAGCTATTGAGGCCCCTCTTGTATTTGCTACTGACGGCGTTTTCTGCAAAGCATTTCATACTGTGGCAAATAGACCTCCCATTCTCAATGGCGAGGAAATAGACGAATTTATCCGCGAAGCACTTGCTTTGCGTTATTTGACGTCCTATGAAGTAAATACCGTAAGCCCTAAAGTTCAGTATGACCGCAAAGAACTTATTCGAATTTTTGATGAAGCAAATAATATGCTTCGTGGGGAAGGTCTGCGTGCCGGTATTGAGCGTTTCGGAGAATTTGCAAACATTCTGTTCTTAAAGCTTATCAGTGAAAGTGAACAGATTAAGCGAGAAAGTGGTATCCCAACTAAATTTGAGGTTGCTTGTAGTTGGGATAGTATTAAGCAGATCCCTATTTCCACCCGTATTGAGTATATAAACAAAACCGTATATGACAAACTGAATTTGCTCTATGATACGGACATTTTCACCCCACTGCAGATTAGAGATGCAAGTATCCTGAAAGAAATTATGGATAAACTTGATCCTCTTATGCTTACCGACGTAGATAGTGATGTTAAAGGCGATGCTTTTGAATATTTCTTGAAAGCTTCCACTTCCACGAAGAATGATTTAGGCGAATACTTCACGCCTCGTCATATCGTAAAAACAATGGTGCGCTTGGTCAACCCACAGATTGGCGAGAAGATATATGACCCGTTCTGCGGCACCGGTGGTTTCCTTATTGAGAGTTTCCGGTATATCCATAACAATATGGCACGAACCGAGGCTAATATGAAAACCTTGCGAGAGTCCACAGTATACGGAAACGAAATCACCAATACAGCCCGCATCACTAAAATGAATATGATCTTGGCTGGTGATGGACATAGCAATATCAAAATGCTTGACAGTTTAGCTAATCCCATTGATGGAACTGAAACCTATATGGAGAATGGCGTTTTGCATCACAGAGGATTTGACATTGTCCTTGCAAATATGCCGTATTCACAGAAAACGAAACACGGAAATCTATATGATCTCCCTAGCACAAATGGTGATAGCATCTGTGTACAGCATTGCATGAAGGCAATCAATAGTGCTGCCGAGAATGGGCGCATGGCTCTTGTTGTTCCAGAAGGATTCCTATTTCGCAAAGATCTTGCAAAAACACGCGAGTACTTACTAGAGCATTGTCAGCTTCAGAGTATCATCTCTCTGCCACAAGGTGTGTTTCTTCCTTATACTGGCGTGAAGACCGATATTATTTATGCGACCAAAGTAAATAAAAAGATTAAGGCTTCTGAAAAGAAAAAAGATTTTTGGTATTTTGATGTCAAAAGTGATGGCTATACTTTAGATAATCATCGTCGCAAGTTAGAAACCCCCAGTGATCTAGCAAAATACGAGGAATATCGGAAGTTAGACGAAGAACAGGCATCCGATATGATGAAGGTGGGTTTTGAAGTAGTCCCGCTTGATAAAGTTCGTAACAATTCTTATATTCTAGTTGGAAGCAGATACAGAGACAGGAATAGCACATCCAAATATGACATATCTTTTTTCTCTGAAATTGCAACACTTACAAGAGGCGTAAATTATCAGAAGTCTCAGCAAACGACATTTAGGACGAACAACATTATTCTTCCTGCTGACAATATCACTTTGTCTGGTGAGTTGGTTGTCACAAAAAAAATCTATGTGGATGACACCGTAACATTAGCAGAAGATAAACGGCTCAAAAAGAATGACATTTTTATTTGCATGTCCAGCGGTAGCAAGGAACACATCGGTAAAGTTGCGTTCATTGATAAAGATACAAATTATTACGCTGGCGGCTTTATGGGAATCATTCGAACAAATTCTCAAAAATGTCTGCCCCAATACCTTTATTACTATTTGTTAGCATCTCCCGAATATAGAGAAGACATTAAACTCTTGACACAGGGGGCAAACATCAACAACGTAAGCAGTACGATAAATTCGATAAAAATACCACTCCCGCCCGTAGAAGTACAACGACTGATTGTTGATGAACTTGAGGGATATCGTCGTGTTATATATGGAGCGCAAGTGGTTGTGTCAAGTTATGTGCCGAAAATCGTATGCCAGTCTGAAGTTTTCAAAGCATTAGATGAGATTGCAATTTTTAAACCCTCAAAAGACGATGTTAGAGAGCTTCCGGATGATACAGATGTGTCATTTGTCCCCATGGTTAATATTAATGCGTACAATGCTCATTTTGACCCTAAGGAAAATCGCAAGCTTGCTGACGTTCGCTCTGGTTTTACCTATTTTAGAGATAATGATATTCTTCTCGCAAAGATTACTCCTTGCTTTGAAAACGGTAAAGCTGGAATTGCCCGGAATCTGACAAATGGTATCGGCTTCGGCTCAACTGAGTATATCGTAATTCGAGCTAACACTTCTCTTGTGTACCCTGAGTGGATTTTCTATCATATTAACACGCCTGAGTTTATAGAGGGTGGAAGGGCATTTATGACTGGCACTGCTGGCCAACAGCGTGTTGACATTAACTATGTCAAACAGTATCGCATTCCCGTCCCACCTCTTGAGGAACAGAAGAAAATACTTGACCAGATAAGTTATGAACAATCTCTAATTGAGCCATCTAAGCAGCTCATAAAAGTTTTCACCGCAAAAATTGAAACCCGTATAAAGGAAGTCTGGGGTGAGTAAAGTGTCTGATGTAGTTGATTATACCGAGGTACCATATCTGCAAGAAATATTGAACTATCTTCCTATTGATCCTGCCGATGAAGAGGATGTAAACAACTACATCCAGAACATTACCAATCTCATTGCAGTAAACTATAAATATGGACAATACCAGTTTGCATACTTTGGGCTCCATCTCCTTTATATGACCTACATTTACTGTACGGCGTGGAAAATAGGACAAATTGAGCCAGAGCGCTACAAGGACGCTATCGTATTTGCCCGACCGTACAATGGGCGGGAAAGAGACTTAAAAATCGAAGATGCAGATTCAATATTTGCATATAGCTTGATTCCAGAAAAAGACATTGCAAGGCTGTTCAAAATTATCGGATTGGATCGCTCTCAGATTTCTGCTGTTGGCGAGTTGGTTGATACGAGAAATGAGATGGCACATGCATCTGGCAAGTTTGAAATTTTGACAGAAGAAGGATTCGATGCCAAAGCAAGCAGCGTCTTTACATCCATATCGTGTATTCACAGCTGCATGGACAAGCTAATACGCAAGTGGTGCAAAGAAGTGTTACTGAGCTTTTGCTGTGGCGAATATGATGGATATGATAATCCCAAAGATGTCATTGCTGAGCAAATGATACAGTCCTTTAAGCTTTCTGTGAACGAACTTCTCGTGTGTAATGAAATGAGTGTCAGTAGTCTGATTACCGAGCATAGAGGGTATCAGGCAAAATTGAAAGATTTTAAGAAAGCCATATCCGACCATTGCCAGGAAATGGGCTACATATAATTACAGAGGCGGTGCAATATGGAAAATACTAGCCTAACAGAAAAAGCGACGATAGTACCCGTTGTTAAAGAAATTAGGTCGATTTTGGACACCGCTCGTAGCAATGTGGCTCGGCAGGTGAACAACGAACTGCTGCACACCTACTGGAACATCGGTCGCATTATCTGCGAGTATGAGCAGAGTATGCCAGAGCGAGCAGATTACGGCAAGCAGACCCTGAAAGAGCTTTCCAAAGAACTAACCAAGGAGTTTGGTAAGGGTTTTTCGAGAGCGAACCTCTACAATATGCGACTGTTTTATCAGTCCTATGATAAAATCCAGACAGTGTCTGGAAAATTGAGTTGGTCGCATTATTGCGAGTTATTGTCAATCTCGGATACAGACAAGCGTAGCTTTTATGAGAAAGAAGCGGTTAATTCTGGCTGGTCTGTCCGGGAACTGAAAAGGCAGATTGACAGTTCCCTCTTTGAACGTTTGCTGCTCTCTCGTGGAGATGCCAACAAAGAACAGGTGCTAGCGCTTGCGTTGCATGGCAATGAGATTGCTCAGCCTGAGGATATTATCCGTGATCCTTATGTGTTTGAATTCTTGGGCTTGCCGGAAGATAGGCCTGTCATGGAAAGTGATTTGGAACAGGCATTAGTACAGCAGATTGAAAAATTTCTGTTGGAGCTTGGTCGTGGCTTCATGTTTGTCGGAACGCAGCAGCGGGTAACGATAAACAATACCCATTATTATGTGGACATGGTATTTTACAACAAGATTCTCCGGGCCTATGTGCTGATTGAGCTAAAAACCACTAAACTGACACCGGAGGCCGCAGGGCAAATCAATATGTACCTGAACTACTATGCCAGTGAAGTCAACGACCCGGATGACAACCCGCCCATTGGCATTATCCTTTGTACAGAAAAGGACAGCATCACTGCGGAGTACGCCCTGGGCGGGTTATCAAACAACATCTTTGCGTCCCGGTATGTGTTGTATATGCCCAACAAGGAACAATTGATTCATCAGGTAGAAAATGTGCTGAAAAAGTGGCACAAAGAAGAAAAATGATTTCCGTATAATCGTTTCAACGCTTATCACCCCTGATAAGATTTTGATAAGCATCCATCGTATAGCTAGGATAATATGGAGAATCAAAATTCTAGGAAGAACAGGAACAAATATTATCTAAACAAAATCCGTTAAGATATGTGCCCTTGCATCGAGTGGGAATGAGAAAAAGTGAACATGAGGGGCTGCGAAGCCTTGAAAACACTCACTTTTTGAAATTCTCATTTTCCGTTTGATAGCAAAATGATAGCAGATACCCAAACTGTTTTGTTTAAAGAACATTACAGCACTCTTCAGGTTTACTGTTTAAATACGGAGACACGGAATGGATAAAATTCTTATAAACGACCTGCTGCGGCTGTCTGCCCATGATATAAGCAATACTCGATTAAAGCTCAATGTATTTAACGGAAATACCGACCCCTTGGAAGAGTATAAAAAAGATCCCGATAAAATTAACACGGAATGGTTTTTATGGCACAACCAAAGGAGATACTTTCATACAGGGCAGATCGCCATTTGCCTGCTATATCTCCATGACGATAAGTGGCTCCTGACGACGATCAAGCGGATTGTAAAAGAATTAGATGTTGTTGATAATGTCGGCTTTGAAGCAAATGAGATTGATGTGTACCGAAAATACTTTGGCAGATTGGTTCTGAAATATCACAATACAAAACGCGGTATGGGGAGAACCTATATGTCAATCATGGATGAGCTGGAGGTAATAGAGCTTTTGCCAACAGCGTATGATGGTGACGATTTTCCCGGCTATGAAAATATCAGACTCTCCTTCTCGCAGCTGGAAGCCATTATTTGCAACAAGCGTAGCGGATGGCTCGATGCGCTGCGGAATCAAAAGGCAGTGTACCTGATTACAGATACCAAAAATGGCAAGCTATACGTTGGCTCGGCAACCGCGCAATATGGAATGCTACTTCAAAGATGGACAAATTATGTGGTCAACGGTCACGGCGGGAATACCGAACTCAAGCGTATTGTTGATACAAAGGGATTTGACTATGTAAAGAAAAACTTTCAGTATTCCGTACTGGAAAACTATAACGCCAAAATGGATGATCATTATATATTAAGACGCGAAGCGTGGTGGAAGGGCACGCTTTGTACCAGACAGTACGGCTATAACAAAAACTAAGCTCGTATTTCACAAAGCTACGCTGAATGAAGCCTTCATCAGTGGGCGGCACACGCTTGGGAACAGGGTCATCGCCCTGCGCTGCGCGGGCTTCAACAATGTAGATATCTGGGCCTGCTTCGGAAAAATCCGGGTGTTCCGCGTTCCCGCGTATTCGCCTTACGCGGTGGCCGAACACGCAATGGCACTGCTTCTCACGGTCAACCGGCACACCAACAAGGCCTATATCCGCACCCGCGATTTCAATTTCAGCCTTTCCGGCCTCACCGGCTTCGATCTGCACGGCAAAACAGCCGGTGTTGTGGGAACCGGCAAAATTGGGCGCACGTTTGCTGAAATCTGTAAGTGCTTCGGTATGCGCGTTCTGGCATACGACAAATTTCCGTCTCCTGACAATGGGCTGTCTTATGTACTGCTACCGGAGCTGCTGGCACAGGCGGACGTTATTTCCCTCCACTGTCCGCTGACAAGCGAGACGCGGCACATGATCGACGCAGCTGCCATTGCCGGAATGAAGCCGGGGGTCGTGATCGTGAATACCTCCAGAGGGGCATTGATCGACACGGAGGCGCTCATTGACGGCCTCAAGCGCCGCAGGATCGGTGCTGCGTGTCTGGACGTTTGCGAGGAAGAGAGCGACCTGTTCTACGAGGATCGTTCGGACAGCATTGTTGAGGACGATGTGCTGGTGCGGCTGATTGCCATGCCGAATGTGATCGTCACGTCTCATCAGGCGGTTTTGACCCGCGAGGCGTTAAACAACATTGCAGCGGCCACGGTGGAGAATCTTCTGAAATTCAAGCGCGGCGAAGCCGCGCCGGATCCGGAGGTCTGCTACCGCTGCGCACAATAGGGCTTCCACGATATGCAGAAACCGCGCTGGCGCTGCCAGCGCGGTCATTTTAATTTTCCCGGGTTTCGAGCATTGCCCATGCGATCACGAAAAACGGCGTTGACAGGCACATGGAGATCCCGAAGAACGCCTGCACGCAGTACCCGAGCACTGCGCTGCCACAGATGAGAGCTGCGGGCCGTTCCCCTGCCCTGCGTACAAAGCGGACAGCGGAGCAGCCAAGCGCGCCCAGCCAGCAGATCAGGGCGAAAAGGCCCTGATTTGCAAGGATGTTCAGATACTCGTTGTGCGCCGTATCGATCCCAGTACGGCGTACAATGTGTCCGGCTTCGTCGTACCGCTCAAAATACGCCGTAATACGGCGGGACAGCGTATCCGGGCCGCCGCCGAACAGCGGTCGCTCCTTTGCTGCCTGCCAGACGTTTTTCCAGATATAGATCCGGCCGGAGCCAAAATCGTCCTCCGCGCGGCCATGCAGAAGCGCGTGCGCTTCACCGAGCACTCCGGGCAGTCCCGGAAGCAGGAATACCGCGAGGAACGCCGCAAGCAGGACACCTCCAATGATGATTGTCGCTGCGCGGCGCTTTTTTTCGTCCAGCGCCAGCGGAAGCGGCAGAACAAGGCCGGCTGCAGTGCCGAGCAGTCCGGCGGAGACATTCATCCTGACGCTGACAGTCACGCACAGCGTCAGCGGCACAAGCAGCCAGCAGCGGCGGAGCTTCCACGCGCCATAGAAAAATGCGGGTACGGCCACGCACATCACAGCCGCCAGCAGGTCTGTATTGCCGATAGTACCGAGATATGCGCCGCTGTAGGCGGTTCCGGCATCGGAATAGGCCAGCCCCTTCGGGTACAGGCCAAGCGGGTTTCCGCCCGCCAGCTGCCAGAGCGCCAGCAGGCAGCATAGGCTCATGGCCGCGCCGAAGACGTCAAGCAGCCATGCTTTCGGGCGCGCAAGCCGCCCCAGCAGCAGGAAGACCGCGCCATACAGCGCAAGCGTCAAAAGTCCCTCGCGCCGTGAAAGACCAAGCCACGCGTCAGCGCGCCACGGTGAAAGGAACGTCGAGAGCAGGCTGCACAGCACGTACCCCAGCATCAGCCATTCAGCCGGGCGGACGGCACGCAGCAGCTTGCAGCAGCAGACCGTTCTGATCTGCCGCAGTGCAGACAGCGCCGCAGCGGCGCAATAGACGATCGTCAGAAGCAAAAACAGCCGGTATTTGGCCTCCAGAATCTTGGTGTAGCCGTCCGGTCCCGTCCAGAGGAGAAATGCGCTCAGCATCAGCGCAAGGTACACATCGGAGACGGTTTCCGCCGTCCGCGCGCTGCGGTTCATCTGCGTTCCAGCGCGGCCTGCAGTGCGCCGCAGAGCGGAAGGCCGGCGGACGCGTCTGAAAGAAGAAAGACTTTAGCATATGCGGGTGTCTTGGACGCGCTGGCTGTCAGCGTCAGCTCGTTTACGCCGGTATCCGACGCGGCGATTTTCTGAACGGACAGGCCTTCCATCAGACCGTCGCTGTCATACAGCGCCAGCAGACAGGTAAACTCCGTTCGCGCCTCCGGGGTCCCGGCGCGCATATCGCTCACGTCCACGTCCAGCAGATATTGCGTCTGACCGGCAGACGTGTCGGCGCGCAGCGTTCCGGCGAAGGCCGCAGCGGAAGTGGTGTAACTCAGCGTCGTGGGCCGCACGTCCGCGGCGGCGATGCGGCTGCCGCTGTCGTCGCGGAAAATCGCGTTTGACAGGTCAATTGCGCCGGGAACGGCGTTCTGAATCGTGAGTTTCAGCAGGCTGACTTGATCGGCGACGGGCGTAGCCGAGGCGAAGCTGGCGCGGAGCTTGCCCGGCTCGGCGTTGATCTGACAGCCGCCAGCAGGCTCGGCCTGCACGGAAAGCGACTGGTCGTAGGTCAGGGTGAAGCTTCCGCCGCAGACGATGCCGCGCCCCTGTAAAACAACGGATACGACCGCAGAGCCGTCCGGCTGGATCGCACCGCCGACAGCCCAGAGCTTTGGCGCACGGTCGGATGGGAGCACCACATCGACGCTGCCGTCTTCGGCGGACGCGTCAATCGATTTTCCGTCTGTGTCGTACATACGCACGTCCGTCAGCGTGACGGCGGACGTATCCCCCGCCGTTCCGACGGTGCGGAACATGGCGGCGCAAAGCTCTCCTGTAGAGAGCGGCTGCGTGCCGCTGAAGCTGACGTGCACCGTACCGGGCTGCGGCTCGTTCCATGTCAGAAGCTCGACGGCCGGGTGCAGCTTCAGAACCGAGGTCAGCTGCAGGCAGTCCGGGTCATATTGCAGGGTGAAATTTCCGCCTGCCGGGGACAACTCCCCTTCCAGCCTGAACGTCATGCGGACAGAGCGGCTCTCCACTGTCTGTTCACGGCTGAGGGTCAGGCGGGCGGTGCTGCGGGAAATGCTTCCCTTTTCGGCCGTTGCCGGGACGGACGTGCCGGTTTCGTCATACAGGCGGATGCTTTTCAGCGTGAGGGCGCTTCCAGTTTCCGGCGTCGCCGCAGAAACGTGGAATTGCAGCGTGCAAAGGCTGGTGTTTTCCAGTGCAGTCGTCGACACGAATGTCACGAGCAGCAGACCGGGCTGTTCGTGGTTGAAGACGCACATTGCGCCGTCTGCGCCGCTCCATTGGAGCAGCTCAAGCTCAGCCGCGTCATACGCAAGCTCGAATCTGCCGCTATACACGCTGCCGGTCAGGCGCACCTGCACCGAGACTGTCTCGCCTGCGCGGCCGCTGGCCGAGGTGATCGAGAGTGCGCGGCCCTCGGCCTGTGCGAAGGGCGTGCAGAGGGTGAGCAGGAGCGTCAGGACGAGGAGCAGTGGGAAAAGTCTTTTTTTCATGGCGCGGCCCCCGTCAGTTGAGGCTCGGGATGAGTCTTGCATCGTAGCGCAGGATCAGGATCGCGTCGCCCGCGTCGATCAGACCGTCGTGGTTGACGTCCGCAGCGGCTTCCTGCTCCGGCGTGAGCGTAATGAGACCCACGGAGGCGCGCAGGCAGAGCAGTGCGTCTGCCGCGTCGATATAGCCGTCGCCGTTTACGTCGCCCAGCTGGGCGGCAGCGGTGACGATGATCTTGATCTCGGCGGAATAGCCGCCGTCGACCGTTGTAGCGGTGATGGTCGTTTCGCCGACGGACAGAGCCGTTACGATACCCGTGCGGGAGACGGTCGCGGTCTGCTCGTCGCTGCTTACCCAGGTCAGGTTTTTGACGGTCGCGTCGTCCGGGGCGATGATGGGCTGGAGTGTGACGGTGCTGCCCATCATGAGCGTATGCGTCTGCTCGTCAAACCGGATGCCGGTCACGCGGACGCGTTTTGGCTGGACAGTCACGATGCAGCTGGCGCGGTAGTCCCCCGCTGCCGCCGTTACGACGGTAACGCCCGCAGAAAGCGGCGTGACCTTGCCGTCCTGACTGACGGTGGCGGCAGTTTGGTTGCTGGACGTCCAGCGGATGGTCGCTTCTGTGCCCTCGGGCTTCAGCGTCGCGGTCAGCTGTTCGGCCTCTTCTCCGGCGTAGAGCGTCAGCGTATAGCGGTCGAGCGAGACGCCGGTCAGGCCGGACTCGCCGGGCTGTTCGCCGGTGACGGTGATGGTGACGGACGAAGTGGCTTCGCCGATGCTCGCCGTGATCACCGCTTCACCCTGTCCAACAGCGACGACCTTGCCGTTGGAGAGCACGCGGAGAACAGAGGGGTCGGAGCTTTTCCAAGAAACGTACTTAATATAGCTGTCAGCGTCCACATTTGCTTCCAGCATTGCCGAACTGCCGACGGTGAGGGACTGCGGCGCATTGGAAATTGAAATATCTGACAGCAGCTTTTCCGACCAGGTAACACGGACAACTGCTTCGACCCGTTTTTCATTCCCTTCCGAGTATCCGTTGGAGAAGACAAGCTCTGCGTGCCCATCAGGAGTGTTGGGTGCAGTCAGGTATCCCGTTTCTAAATCGTATGTCAGTGCTTCATCTTCGGATTCGACTTTCAAACTATTGCGAATCTCCGGGCTGAACCACAGATCAAGAAATACGGATTCGTTCGGGCGCATGGCTATGCTTTCTGCTGCTCCAATTTTATCGTTGTGGGTATAGTACCGGATACGAATCGGGCGCATGGGTTCATTTTCTGCATTCAGATTTACATCATATTCAGGTACTTTGAGGTAGTAGACTCCGTCCGCGGAAACCTGGAAGCTGAAACTGGCATAATAGGAATCTTTCATGTATTTTCCGTCAGCATCATAGACATAAATATGGTCTTTTGGTGTGTTTCCACCATCATCAAGTTGAATCTGTACGACTTCTCCGGCCTTGCGCTCGCCGATGGAGAAATAGCCACTCTGCCACACGTCCTGCCATTCTCTTTCTTTTAGAGGTGAAGCTGTTGCTATCGTGTTGTTATTCAGATGAGACACCAGCTTGTAGCAAATGTTCAATTTTTTTACGCGTGTAAAATATTGAGATAAATCGCATTTAGCCAGCAGATAATAGGTACCCGGTTCCAAATCCCAAGCATAATTCTCTGTAGTTTTCGAAGTTGAACTTACTATATCGAATTCATAGAGACTGCCATCATCCTGATTGTCGAAATATGCTTCCCGGTAGAGTTTGAAATACACAGGGTCGCCTTTTTTGCCCGTGTCTGTTTTAGAGACATTCAGCAGCAATACCTTCTGGTCACCCTCCGGCACAGTAAACCGGAACCAATCCATGTCATTCAGCGCAGAAATATCAAATGCTTGCGTAAAATCCTCATAAAGCGGCGTAGCATGGTACCATACATCGTTATCCTCGATTTCTTCTGGGGGGATCAGTGAAATCGTCGTTGAGCAGATTCTTTCACTGGAGCCGCCGGTCAATTCGATATAATAAAGTCCTTTTTCTTCAAATTTCCAATAAAAATTAGAAGCCGATTTCCTTCCGAACGAATCTTCATGCCAAACTGACTTTGCCTTATCTCCGTATTCCACAAGGGCCTGCCCGGTATAAACCATGGCCTGTATTCCCGCGCAGTCGGAACTGACGTGCAGCGTCATGTGATCCTCCGGAACAGTAAAGCAGAACCAATCCGTGTCGCCGCTGTTTAGGACATGAGAAATCAGCTGCCCCGGCTCGATATAGGCTGCGTCGAGCCAGGTATCGTTGCTTTCATAGGGATCGTCGCCGCCCTCCTCCACGCGGATGCGGAGCGGCACACGCTGGATGTTACTGCCTTTCGCGGACAGTTTAATTGTGTACTGCCCCTGTTGGCTGCAGGAAAGAATGCGTGAATGTCGAGGAGATATAACTTTCGACGCTACAACAGTTCCATCCGGCGCGTAAACCTCATAGGTTATTTCCTCCGTTTTTCCCGGTTCAACATTCAATAAACGGAGCGTATAGAACTTTGATTGTCCTTCCTCCGGCACTGCTTCAAAGCTGAACCAATCCGCATCGCCGATTCCACCAATGCTGAACGCCGCGTCTGTGCCGATTGGCAGCGGAGTCGCAGTCTCTTTCGTGTCGTTCAGCTCGTTTTCATCACCGTCCAGCAGACGAATCTCCATGGAGCGAGATATGTCTTTGGACGCCGTCATATCAAGGTCAAAGTGGTGCGCCCCCGGCTGTGCCGTATGCAAAAAAATAGTCCCATTCTTTTGGATATCATATGAGCCATTCCAATGCAGGCGAAAAACAGTTCTATCCGCATAATTAAAACCACCGAAGGTCAATGATATGTCCTGTCCAGGCTTGTCTGTTGTAATTACAAAAGAATCCCAGTCACTATAGTCCAGTGCAAATTTTACAATGTCGCCGTCATGCAGTTCGGTTGGAATTACATCATTGGGTTCCTGTTCGTCATTTCTGTATTCGTGCAGAACAAAACGAACCGTCATCGGAAATTTTGCCGATGACGACGCGCTCAGATCAACATTCTTTTCGCCGTGCTCTCCCAAGTTATATATGCCATTTGTTCCATAGGCTGTGCGTCCGGCGATTTTCAACGAGGTAAAATCCTTGCTTTCAGTCAGCCATTCAACCTGCACACGCATACCGTCAATCGGTGCTGTGAGCGTATAGCGGAATATCCCATCTTCCTCAAACGTCATCTCTATCGGCTGCTCAAGCTCAATGCTGGTTCGCTCAGGCGCTGCCGCAAGCACTGTTCCACACAGCAGCAGAAGCAGCGTCAGCAGCATCCATGTCCATCTTCCAACTCGTTTCATGGTTCAGGCTCCTTTTCTTGTATCTGTCTGCTTACAGTATAGCGCGCTTTTCTCCGGAGTTCAACCGTATTTCGCTGCAAAACCGGGCAAAAACCGCCTCCGCAGCCGGGAAAGCTGCGGAGGCGGGGCGCGTTTCTAAAACGCGCAGAATCTCTGTAGGGGCCAACGACTCTGTCGGCCCGCAGAAAGCAGAGGATCTACAGAAATCTTCGGCGAATTCAGGTGCACCTCCGCGCTGGATCGTAGGGGCCGGCGGGAGGCATACTGTAAAAAAGGGAGGGCGGACAGAGTCGTCCGCCCCTACGGTGTAATATTCAGGACAGCAGCATTTTGTCGTTGGCTTCGTCGCTGCCGCTGGCGCGGGAGAACATGGCGAGAAGATCCGGGACGGTCAGCTTTTTCTTTTCTTCGCCGGTCACGTCCACGACGACCTGACCGGCGTCCATCATGATGAGGCGGTTGCCATGGGCAATGGCGTCTTTCATGTTATGCGTGATCATCAGCGTGGTCAGCCCGTGCTCCTGCACGATGCGGTCAGACAGGTCAAGCACCTTGGCGGCCGTGCGCGGGTCGAGCGCGGCGGTGTGCTCGTCGAGAAGCAGCAGCTTCGGCTGCTGCAGCGCCGCCATCAGGAGCGTCAGCGCCTGCCGCTGGCCGCCGGAGAGCAGACCGACCTTCGCGGTCATGCGCTCCTCAAGGCCGAGATTGAGCGCATGGAGACGCTTCTGGTACTCGGCGCGCTCCGCCTTTGTGATGCCCCATTTCAAACCCCGGTGCTGCCCGCGGCGGGCGGCGAGGGCGAGGTTTTCTTCGATCTGCATGGTGGGCGCGGTGCCCATCATGGGATCCTGAAACACGCGGCCGAGAAGCGCGGCACGCTTATGCTCCGGCAGGGCGGTGACGTCCGTGCCGTCAATGACGATTTTGCCGCTGTCGATCTGGAACGAGCCCGCAATGGCGTTCAGCATAGTCGACTTCCCTGCCCCGTTTCCGCCGATGACAGTGACGAAATCGCCGTCGTTCAGGGTCAGATTCAGGTCATTCAGCGCCGTTTTGGCGTTGACCGTACCGGGGTTGAAGGTTTTGCAGACATTGATAAGCTCAAGCATGGCGCGATTCCTCCTTTTTGGCTTTTCCATGGAACATTTTGCCCTTCCAATACGGAATGGCGAGGAAGAGCGCGACGATCAGCGCCGTGATGAGCTTGAGGTCGTTCGTGTTCAGGCCGAGCTGCAGCACGATCTGGAGCACAAAGTAATAGATCACAGCGCCGATGGACACGGCCAGAAGCTTGAGGCCGAAATTCGTGAACAGCTTGCCGAAGATGACCTCGCCGATGATAACGGCAGCAAGGCCAATGACGATCGCGCCGCGGCCCATGTTGACATCCGCCGCGCCCTGAAACTGTGCGAGCAGTGCGCCAGAGAGGGCGACAAGACCGTTCGAAAGCATGAGGCCAAATACAACGTTCGCGTTCGTATTGATGCCCTGTGCACGGGCCATGTTCTGATTCGCGCCGGTGGCGCGGATGGCGCAGCCGCGCTCCGTGCCGAAGAACCAGTACAGAAGCGCGATCACGCCGAATGTGAAAAGAAGCAGCACTGGCAGCGGATTTTTCAGACTCAGGTCACGCACAAAGCGCTGCGACACCATCAAGGGGTATTTATCCACGCCGACGGCCTGATTGGCCTTGCTGTCCATGATGCGAAGATTGATAGAGTAAAGCGCAAGCTGCGTCAGAATGCCGGACAGGATCGCGGGAATGCCGCATTTGGTGTGGAACATCCCCGTGACAAAGCCCGCGAGCATCCCACAGACAAACGCGCACAGCAGCGCCAGCCACGGGTTCATGCCCGCGCGGATCAGCATGACAGCTGCCGCACCGCCGGTGGCGATGGAGCCGTCGACGGTCAGGTCGGCCACATCGAGAATGCGGAAGGTAATGTAGACGCCGATGGCCATCAGACCCCAGATGAGGCCCTGCGCCGCTGCACCGGGCAGCGAGTTTAGTAGCGCGGAAAGGAAATTCATAGTCATTCTCCTTCTTGGTCTGCGCCTGCAATCGACCGGCAAAGAAAACCGGTTATCGGCCGATTGCAGGGGCAAACAGTGTTTCATACAGGGCCGGTCATGGGCATATGTCCATGACCGGCTGGCTGAAATCAGCCGTCAATGGCCTCATAGCCGTCCAGCGGGGTAATGCCGAGCTGGTCGCAGATGGAAGCGTTGTACTTCGGGGTCGCGTCGGTGTATTCGACGGGCATTTCGGAGATATTGGCCTCGCCCTTCAGGATCTTCGCGGCCATCTTGCCGGTGGTCACGCCGAGATCATAGTAGCTGATGGACAGCGTCGCCACGCCGCAGCCGCGGCAGAGGCCCTCTTCGCCGCAGATCGCGGGAACACCGGCGGGAATCAGAACGTTTGCGATCGCCTCGGTGTTGGAAGCGGCGGTGTTGTCGGTCGGGATGTAGACGACGTCGGAGAAATCAGCAGCCTTCTGGGTGACGGAGGAAACGTCGTTGCTGTCGGTGAAGGCGAATTCCTCGCAGGTCACGCCCTGGGCCTCGAGCGCCTTGCGCACCTCGTCGATCTGGTAGCGGGAGTTCGGCTCGGCGGAGCAGAACAGCAGGCCGACCGTCTTTGTCTCGGGGAACCAGTCGAGGATCATCTGGGCCTGTTTTTGCAGGTCGGCCAGATCGGACGTGCCGGAGACGTTGCCGCCGACCGTGCCGCTAAAATCGTCAATGTCGAGGGCCACACCGTAGGCCGTGATGGACGTGCCGAGGATGGGAATATCAGCCGTGGCGGAGACGGCAGCAGTCAGGGCCGGAGTGGCGTTCGCCATGATGAGGTCGACGCCCTTGGAGACAAAGCCGTTGACGATAGTGCCGCAGTTGACGGAATCGCCGGAGGCATTCTGCACGTCGATGGTCACGGCGTCGCCGAGCGCTTCTTTCAGTGCGTCGACGAAGCCCTGCGTTGCGGCATCGAGCGCCTCATGCTGCACGAGCTGGCAGACGCCGACGGTGTAGGTCTTTCCGCTCTCGGCGGGTGCGTCGGAGGAGGCCGCAGGCTCAGCTGCGGGCTGTGTGGAGGCGCAGGCGGCCAGGCTCAGGACCATCACGAGCGCCAGAAGCATTGCAAGAATCTTTTTCATGATAAATTGCTCCTTTTCTCTGATAACAGTTGATTGTTTAAAACAAAAAGGAGGCTCTGTCCGCGGAACAGAGCCTCCTTCTTACTTACGAAGAAAACACCGGTCTTATACGGACAGCTTCTCATTTTGGGTACGGTAATAGAGGCCCGCAAACAGCTCGCGGGCCATGGTAAAGCGGAAGCTCATATTCATAATGAAATCGTTGGAACGGATCTGCATCATAATGAACTCCCTTCTGCCGTACTGTCCGGCTTTTTATGTTTGCTACTATACTGCTTTAAATGCACAAAGTCAACTGTGAAAGCGACAAAATCCTGCGGCGTTTTTGAATTTGCTTTGTGCATACCGCCCGGAACGCTCCGGGCGGTTGACATAAGTTTTATTTCACAAGCGCCTTATGGAAGACCTTCTTGCCCTTGCGGATGATCGCGCCGTCGCCTGCAAAGACTGCCTTTTCAAACGCAGTCGCGAAATCCGTGACCTTCTCGTCGTTGACGCTGATGCCGCCCTGCTGCACGAGACGGCGGCCCTCGCCCTTGGATGCGGCAAGGCCGCACTTGACGAGCAGCGTCAGGGTGTCGATTTTGCCGTCAGTGAAGTCATCGTCCGTCAGCTCGGTCGACGGCATATTCTCGCTGCTGCCGCTGCCGCCGAAGAGGGCCTTTGCGCTGGCCTCCGCCTTCTTCGCCTCTTCCTCGCCGTGGACCATCTGCGTCAGCTCGTAGGCAAGAATCTCCTTGGCCTTATTGAGCTGGCTGCCCTCCCACTTGTCCATCTCATCGATCTGCTCAAGCGGCAGGAAGGTCAGCATACGGATGCACTTCATGACGTCGGCGTCGTCGACGTTGCGCCAGTACTGATAGAAGTCAAAGGGGCTAGTCTTGTTCGGATCGAGCCAGACAGCGTTGCCCGCAGTCTTGCCCATCTTCTTGCCCTGCGAATCGGTCAGGAGCGTGATGGTCATGGCATGCGCGTCCTTTCCGAGCTTGCGGCGGATCAGCTCCGTGCCGCCGAGCATGTTCGACCACTGGTCGTCGCCGCCGAACTGCATGTTGCAGCCGTAGTGCTGGAACAGATGATAGAAGTCGTAGGACTGCATAATCATATAGTTGAACTCCAGGAAGGACAGGCCCTTTTCCATGCGCTGCTTGTAGCACTCAGCACGGAGCATGTTATTGACAGAGAAGCAGGCGCCGACCTCTCGCAGGAGTTCGATATAATTGAGGTTCAGCAACCAGTCGGCATTGTTGACCATGATGGCTTTACCTTCGCCGAAATCAATGAATCGCTCCATCTGACGCTTGAAGCACTCGGCGTTGTGGTCGATATCCTCCTTGGTCAGCATTTTGCGCATATCGGTGCGGCCGGACGGATCGCCGATCATGGTCGTGCCGCCGCCGATGAGCGCGACGGGCCGGTTGCCCGCCATCTGCAGACGCTTCATGAGCGTCAGCGCCATGAAATGACCGGCAGTCAGAGAATCTGCCGTGCAGTCGAAGCCAATGTAGAATTTGGCCTTGCCCGCGTTGACCATTTCGCGGATCTCCGGCTCGTTCGTGACCTGCTTGACAAGGCCTCTGGCCTGCAGTTCTTCATAAATACCCATTGTGATTACTCCTTCTATGTTTGAAAAATTTTTATCAATTATCGGATGCTGTTTCCGGCAGCGTCCAGAAAATCGCAGCCTGTTGTGCCATACGGCGGTGCATATGGAATAACATACGGAATGTCTTCAGCCGAAAGCTCTGTCTTCTCGTCGCCGTAAGAGGTATGATACACGATCGAGCGGCAGTCGGAATTGTTGATGAGAACAATATCGCGTGCATACCGCCATACAACGTGCACGATGTCCCGCGCGTATGCGCTGGGCGTGTATGTCTTTTTCATCCAATAGCTGCCGTTATTCAGCACATGGCAGTCCACAGCCCGATAAAGCGTCATGTCCTGATTCTGTATGATAAACCAGAGCAGTGTATACGCATCCGCCGTATAATCTCCGGCGCAGATGATGACGGCGTCCTGCGGGAGGTCAAGCTTCTTCCGAAGCAGCTCCCCCACCGCCTCCTGCGTTTTGGCTATGGGCAGATTTGATATCACGATCACAGCTGCGGCTGCGGCTGCGGCCAAAAGAGCAAGTGCCAGCAGGATTTTGTGTGATTTTTTCATGGCTCCCTCCTTTTCACGCACCGCAAAACCGTCTCTGTAGGGGCGGACGACTCTGTCCGCCCGCAGAATGCAGCGTTTTTTGCGAAAAGCTGCGGCAAACACGAATGCGTCTTCCCATTTCAGTGTAGGGGCCGATGCCTACATCGGCCCGTTGGGAAGCTGCGAATTCGCCGAAAATCTTCGTGAAAATGGTGCATTCTGTCGGGCCGATGTGGGCATCGGCCCCTACAAACAGGTGGGCAGCTGCGGGACGAATCTTTCAGGGGAGCCAGGGGCGCTCCCGCGCCAAGTGCACGCTAGAGAGAAGTTACAACTCCATCAGCCGTCTGCCGCAGTGGGGGCAGATGGCGTCGTCCATGTCGTGCAGATCGCCGCAGTAGGGGCAGGCGATTTGCTGGATACCGCTCGATTCCGGCGCTTCGGCATCGCCGAGCAGATAAAATTCGAGCTTTTTGCAGCGCTCACAGCATTCGACGTCCACATCCAGCGCACCGGATAAGATCTGGTCCCAATGGCCGAACAGCATACTGAATTTTCCCTTTTGCAGCTCCATATTGCCGAGGCTCTGCATCTTGCCGCCGCAGTAGGGACAGGTTTTCTGGCGCATAAAACGCTCCTTTCCGTCAAAAACGCCCTCTGCTCTTGCGAGCAGAGGGCGAACGATCGCGGTACCACCTCTGGTTTGCCGGTTCCTTGCGGAAGCGGCCTTACGGAGCGCAGACACGCCCCTGCGCGATAACGGGCGCACCCGACACACCCCTACTGCGCGAAAACGCGTTTCAGAGGGCAGCTCCGGGATGTATTTGCCTGACGACGTCTGCTTTCTTGCACCGACCGAAAGCTCTCTGTAGACGGGGTATCAGGGTACTTCTTCCCTTCGTCACTGTGATCTTATTACAAATGCAGTATACCGTATTTTTTTCGGTTTGTCAATCA
>CDYS01041540.1_pt1 | contig 82549 bp, 77 predicted proteins | sample 557491 | NCBI WGS metagenome assembly CDYS01 (sample SAMEA3182057, study PRJEB8094) | gut metagenome | biome: human; feature: gut; material: Stool; isolation source: human stools | place: Canada | collected 2012-11-26
GTCGGCGGCATGTTCGACTGGGCGCTGGTTCCCGGCTATGTCATCGCGCAGATCCTCGGCGGTATCGTCGGCGGCGTTCTGGTCTACATCCTCTTCAAAGATCACTTTGACGCGACGGAAGATCCCGGCACCAAGCTCGGCGTCTTCTCCACCGGCCCGTCCATCCCCAACACCGGCCGCAACATCGTGCAGGAAGCCATCGCGACCTTCGTTCTGGTTTTCGCGATCTGCGGTCTGAACCAGGTCCCGCAGCTGGCTGCCGGCGTCGGCAAGCTTCTGGTCTTCGGCATCATCGTCTCGATCGGTATGTCCCTTGGCGGTCTGACCGGCTATGCGCTGAACCCGGCACGTGACCTCGGCCCGCGTATCGCGCACGCCATTCTCCCCATCAAGGGCAAGGGCTCCAGCAACTTCAAATACGGCCTGATCGTCCCCATCTTTGGGCCCATCATCGGTGGTCTTCTCGCTGTCCTGCTCTACAACGTCATTCCCTGGTAAGCACATCTGAATACACTCTGCTCTAAGTGAATGTGTCGGGCAGTCCAACCCTCCCACCGGAAGGCTTATTTGGGCTGCCCGACTTTCTTTGGCAGATGAAGGAGGAATCTTTTTGTACGACATCATCATTATCGGCGCAGGCGTTACCGGCTGCGCGGTCGCGCGGTACCTGTCCCGCTATGAGGGACGGATGCTGGTGCTGGAAAAGGCAGAGGATGTATGCTGCGGCACCTCCAAGGCCAACAGCGCCATTGTCCACGCAGGGTTCGACGCCGCGCACGGAAGCCTGATGGCAAAAATGAATCTCGAAGGCAATCTCATGATGCCGCAGCTTGCGAAGGATCTTGATTTTGCGTTCAAAATGAACGGCTCGCTTGTTGTGTGTATGTCCGAGGAGGACCTGCCGAAGCTGCGCGCGCTGTATGAAAACGGCGTAAAAAACGGCGTAAAGGAGCTGGAGATCGTAGACGCGAAGCGTCTGCACGAGCTGGAGCCGAACGTGTCGAAAAACGCCGTCGCTGCGCTCTGGGCGCCGACCGGCGGCATTGTCTGCCCGTTCAATCTGACCATTGCGCTGGCAGAGAATGCCTTTGACAACGGCGTGGAGTTCCAGTTCAATACCGAAGTCACCGGCTTTACATGGAACGACGGCTATTGGACCATCCACACCAACCACGGCGAGTTTGAAACGCGCTATGTCATCAACGCCGCAGGCGTCTATTCGGACGTGCTGCACAACATGGTCTCGACCCGCAAGCTGCACATCACGCCGCGTCGCGGCGATTACTGCCTGCTGGACAAGAGCACCGGCGCTTTCGTCTCGCACACCATCTTCCAGCTGCCCGGCAAGCTCGGCAAAGGCGTTCTGGTCAGCCCGACTGTCCACGGCAACACCATCGTCGGCCCGACGGCGATCGACATCGAAGACCGCGAGGGCACGAACACCACCGCCGAGGGTCTGAACGATTTGATCGAAAAAGCGGGCGCAACGGTCGAGAACCTCCCCATCCGCCAGACCATCACGAGCTTCGCGGGTCTGCGCGCGCATGAGGATCACCACGAATTCGTCATCGGCGAGGCCGAGGGCGCGCAGCAGTTCATCGACTGCGCGGGCATCGAATCGCCCGGCCTGACCTCCTCCCCCGCCATCGGCCTGCACGTGTCGGAGCTGATGCGCGATCTGATGGGTCTGCGGGAAAAGGAGCACTTCATCGCCACGCGCAGGGGCGTGCTCGACCCGAAGACGCTCTCCAAAGAGGACTATCAGAAGCTCATCCACGAAAAGCCCGCCTACGGCCAGATCATCTGCCGCTGCGAGCAGGTCACGGAGGGCGAGATCCTCGACGCCATCCACCGCCCCCTCGGTGCGAAGAGCCTCGACGGCGTCAAGCGCCGCACCCGTGCGGGCATGGGCCGCTGTCAGGCGGGCTTCTGCAGCCCGCGCGTGATGGAAATTCTGGCACGTGAGCTGCACGTTGATCAGAGTGAGATCACCAAATGCGGCGGCGCGTCCCGGCTGATCGTCGGCACAAACAAGGACAAGCTTGAGGAGGTGCAGGACAAATGAAATATGACATTGTCGTCATCGGCGGCGGCCCCGCCGGTCTGTCGGCTGCCATCGCGGCGTATGACGCAGGCTGCCGGAGCATCCTGATCCTTGAGCGCGACGTGCAGCTGGGCGGCATTCTGAACCAGTGCATCCACAACGGCTTCGGCCTGCACACCTTCGGCGAAGAGCTGACCGGCCCGGAATACGCTGCGCGTTACATCACGCAGGCGCTTGACCGCAAGATCGAGTACAAGCTCAATACGATGGTGCTGTCCATCAGCGAAGACAAGCACATCACGGCGGTCAACCGCGAGGAAGGACTGATCGAGATCGACGCACGCGCGATCATCCTGACCATGGGCTGCCGGGAAAGAAGCCGCGGCGCGCTGAACATCCCCGGCTACCGCCCGGCGGGCATTTATTCCGCCGGTACGGCGCAGCGGCTCGTCAACATGGAGGGCTTCATGCCCGGCCGCAGAGTCGTCATTCTCGGCAGCGGCGACATTGGCCTCATTATGGCGCGGCGCATGACGCTCGAGGGCGCGAAGGTGCTGGTTGTGGCGGAGCTTCTGCCCTACTCCGGCGGTCTGAAGCGTAATATCGTCCAGTGCCTGAACGATTTCGACATTCCGCTCAAGCTCAGCCACACCGTCGTGAACATTGAGGGCAAGGAGCGTGTTTCCGGCATCACGATCGCGGAGGTCGGCCCCGACCGCAAGCCCATCCCCGGCACGGAGATCCACTATGACTGCGACACGCTGCTGCTGTCCTGCGGCCTGATCCCGGAAAACGAGCTTTCGCGCGGCATGGGCGTGGATATTTCCCCGGTCACGAACGGCCCCGTCGTCGACGAGAGCCTGCAGACGAGCATTCCTGGCGTTTTCGCCGCCGGCAACGTGCTGCACGTGCACGATCTGGTCGACTACGTCTCTGAGGAGGCTGCGGCGGCAGGCCGCGCCGCCGTGCGCTATCTTGCGCAGGGCGAAACCGCGGAGCGCCATGAGATCCCCGTCACGTTTGAGGGCGGCATCCGCTACACCGTCCCGGCAAGCATCGACCCGAAGCTGGCTGCGGACGATCTGGTGCTCCGGTTCCGCGTGGGCGGCGTGATGAAAAAGCGCGTCGTGAAGCTGCTGCTGGACGACGACGCGGTGCTCACGCGCAGGCGGCCCGTCATGGCCCCCGGTGAGATGGAGGAGCTGAAGCTCACGAAGGATATGCTGGACGCGCATCCCGGTCTGACGCGCATTCATATCACAGTGGAGGAGGCATAACGATGGAAAAACGAGAACTGACCTGCATCGGCTGCCCGCTCGGCTGTTCGATCACCGTCACGCTGGAAAACGGCGAGATCAAAGATGTTGCCGGGTACACCTGCAAGCGCGGTCATGATTACGCGAGAAAGGAAGTCACGAACCCGACGCGCATCGTCACGAGCACCGTCCGTCTGACCGGCAGCGCGACCGGCGCAGCCGTCGTCAGCTGCAAGACGGCGCAGGACATCCCGAAGGGCAAGATCTTCGAGATCGTCGCGGCGCTCCGTCAGGTCACGGCGCACGCGCCCGTGAAGATCGGCGACGTGCTGCTGACAAACGCCGCCGGAACGGGCGTCGATATCGTTGCGACGAAAAATGTACAGTAATTAGGAATGAAGTGCGGAGAAAGTTCACAAATCCTTTCGGATTCGTTCACAGTTCCGACATGATTGGCCGGTATACTCATACTCGTAAGCAAGCCAATCTTTTCTTTCCTCTCTTCTCTTTCTTCTTTCTTTTCTACACCAACAGAACCGGCCTGCCGCACACGCGGCAGGCCGGTTCTGTTTTGTCTGTCAGATTCATTATGAGGCGTTTGCAGCAGGCAACTGCAAACCCGAAAACCTTTCGGCGAATTCGTACCGCGCCGCGTAGGGGCCGACGACTCTGTCGGCCCGATAAATGTTGCGGATTTGCCGAAGATTTCCGAGAAAACGCTGCATTCTGCGGGCGGACAGAGGCGTCCGCCCCTACAAGACATCGCAGCAGTTCAATCATATCCCGCACTCAGGTCTGGTTCCCGCGGGGTGCGAGAAGGCTTTTGCCGCAGTGCGGGCAGGTCTCGCCGTCGCTGCGGCCGAGGCGTTCGCCGCAGAAGGGGCAGCGCCAGCACAGCAGCCAGACGGCTGCGTAACCGATGGCGAACAGCGCCGTAAACAGAAAATACACCGGCTTGGACACGCCGCAGCCAATAAGAAAGCTGGCCAGCGTCAGCGCGAGCAGCGTGAACAGCAGAACCTTGATCGTTTTCAGATTCATAGAGAAGCCTCCTCTTCTTCATCCGAACCGCAAAGCTTTCCGTTTCCTTCTGTCTATATTATAGCACTCTGTCCCGGATCCGTATACGGCCTGAGGGAAAATTTGTGCAATATTTCTATTGCGCGTCAATGCGCTCCTTCAGGTCGTTCAGGTAGACCCAGCGCTCTGTTTTCGCGTCCAGCTCTGCCGTCAGGCGCTCCTGCTCGGCCGTGAGCGCCTGCAGGCGGACATAGTCGCTTCCGCAGGACTCCTGCTCCTGCCGGCACGCAGACAGCTGCGCATCCAGCTCCGCGATCACGCTGTCGATGGTGTCAAATTCCCGCTGCTCGTTGTAGGAGAATTTCAGCTTCTTCTCGCGCGGACGTTCCTGGGCGGGCTTTTCCTGCTTTTCAGGCTTCTTTTCCTCCGGCGGCGTCCGCTTGCGCGCCCAGTCGGACCAGTTGCCGGTAAACACGTCGACGCGGCCCTCCGGGCGCACCTCGAAGATGGTATCCGCCAGCTTATCAAGAAAAAAGCGGTCGTGCGAGACGGCGATGATGGGGCCGGGGAAGCTTTGCAGATAGTCTTCCAGAATGGAAAGCGTCGTAATGTCCAGATCGTTCGTCGGCTCGTCAAGCAGCAGCACGTTGGGTGCCGCCATGAGGATGGACAGCAGATAGAGTCTCCGCCGTTCGCCGCCGGACAGACGAGCGATGGTGGTCTGCTGCAGATCAGGCGGGAACAGAAAGCGTTCCAGCATGGTCTTGGCGGAGAATGTGCCCTCGTCCGTTTTTACCTGCGCAGCGACGCTATAAATGAAGTCGTATACGCGCTGGTTCAGATCCAGCTCCCGGCCCTCCTGCGAAAAATGACCGATCTTGACCGTCTCGCCCAGCTCGACCGTGCCGCTGTCCGGCGGAAGCTCGCCCGCGAGCACGCGCAGGAGCGTCGATTTGCCCGCGCCGTTTCGGCCCACGATGCCGATGCGGTCGCTGCGCAGAAGGCCGTAGGAAAAATCACGGAAGATCGTCCGCCCGTCATAGCCCTTGGAGATGTGCTCCAGTGTGATGATCTTTTTGCCGAGACGGCTCGAAGCCGCCGAGAGCTGCACTGTGCTGTCGCGCTCAGGGGCCTTCTGGTCCTTCAGCTCCTCATAGCGCTGAATGCGCTCCTTGCTCTTCGTGCTCCGGGCCTGACAGCCGCGCAGGATCCATTCGCGCTCGACACGCAGGATGGACTGCCGCTTGCGTTCGGACGCCTCCGCTATCTGCGCGCGCTGCTCCCGCAGCTCAAGATAACGTGAGTAATTGGCCTCGTAGTGGTAGAGCTTCCCGCGTGAAAGCTCCGTGATGTGGTTCACGACGCGCTCCAAAAAATACCGGTCGTGCGTGACCATGACCAGCCCGCCCCGGAATTTTTTCAGCCAGTCCTCCAGCCACTGCACCATTTCGGTATCCAGATGGTTCGTCGGCTCGTCGAGCACCAGCACGTCCGCCGGGTGGATGAGCGCTGCGCACAGGGCCGCACGGCGGCGTTCGCCGCCCGAAAGCGTGCCGATCCGCCGGTCGGTGTCCGCAAGACCGAGCTGCGTCAGCATACGCTTGGCCTCGTATTCGTTCAGCTGCCGGAATTCCGGCGGCATACTGGCAAAGACCTGCTCCAGAACGGTCAGCTCATCTCGCATATCCGGATTCTGTGCAAGCACGCTGACCTGCAAATTCGGCTTGCGGGCGATCGTCCCGCCGTCCGGCTGGAGCTTTCCGGCCAGAACCTTCAAAAATGTCGACTTTCCGGTGCCGTTGATGCCAATCACGCCGGTCTTGTCGCCCTCGTTCAGATAAAAATCCACATCGTCCAGCAGCTGACGGCTGCCGAAATTGATGGAAAGATGCTCTGCGGATATCAGCATAAATTTCCTCCTGCAAGGGGTTTCTGCGTCTATTCTATCACAGTCTTCGCCGGAAATCACGCGCTTCTTGCATTTTTGCCGGGCTTCTGGTATCATGGGGGTGAAAAGCATGGAATCGAGGTGAGTTTCCAATGAATTCCGTGAAATTACTGGCGCTCGATCTGGACGGCACACTGCTGAACTCCCAAAAGGAGCTGACGCCGCGCACCCGCGATGCGCTCTATGCCGCGGCAGAGGCAGGCGTCGAGATCGTGCCGACCACGGGCCGCTTCTTTACCGGTATGCCGGAGGTCATTCAGAAGCTGCCGTTTCTGCACTACGCCATCACCATCAACGGCGCGCAGGTCTATGACATCCGCGCGGAAAAGGCTGTCAGCAGAGCGGAAATTCCGCTGGAAACGGCTCTGCGGGTCCTGGAGTATCTCGACGGCTTCCCCGTGATCTACGACTGCTATCAGGACAACTGGGGCTGGATGACGCGCAGTATGCAGGAAACCGCCGCCGCGTTTATCCCGTTCGAGCACGCCCTGCGCATGGTGCGTGAGCTGCGCACGCCGATTGACGAGCTCAAGGCCTATCTGCGGGAGCAGAACCGGGGCGTACAGAAATTACAGCTGTTCACGCCGGACGATGCGCTGCGCAGACAGCTGCTCAAAGACCTCACAGAGCGCTTCGGCACGCTGAGTGTCAGCACGTCCATGCCCTGCAACATTGAGATCAACGACGCGCACGCCAACAAGGGCGAGGCCATTGCGAGTCTGACAGCCTACCTCGGCCTGCCGATGGCGGCAACGATGGCGATCGGCGATGGGCTGAACGACAGGAGCATGATCCGGATGGCGGGCGTCGGCGTGGCCATGGCGAACGCGTACCCGGAAATTCTGGCGCTTGCCGATGAAGTAACAGCCTCCTGCGACGAGGACGGCGCGGCGCTTGCCATCGAGCGGCACTGCGTACCGGGAAGGACGTAACGGAAATGGTCGACTGCCACATTCATATGGTGCTGGACGGCGTAAACTGGAAGGACGCCATCGCGCGGCACAAAGCAGCGCCGCAGGAGGCGCTCATCCGGAAGACGATGGAACGCTATCAGGCGCTGGGGTTTTCCTATCTGCGCGACGGCGGCGACCGCTGGGGCGTGTGCGATCTGGCCGCGAAGCTGGCCCCGGAATACGGCATACGCTACCGGTCGCCGGGCTTCCCGATTTATAAAACCGGACATTACGGCGGCTTTATCGGACGCGGCTTTGATGGGCTTGCCGAATACCGTGCGCTTGTTCGCGAGGCTAAAACGCGCGGCGCACACTTTATCAAGCTCATGATCTCCGGGCTGATGGATTTCAGCCAATACGGCGTGCTGACCGGCGAGCCTCTGCCGCCGGACTTGATCCGGGACATGATCGCCTGCGCGCATGACGAAGGCTTTTCCGTCATGGCCCACGCCAACGGCGACGAGGCCGTGCGCGCGGCGCTTGCGGGCGGCGTGGACTCCATCGAGCACGGCGCGTATCTCACGGATGAAACGCTTTGTCAACTGGCAGAGTCTGGCGCTGTCTGGGTGCCGACGCTCGTGACGATCGGCAATCTCATCGGCTGCGGCCGTTTTCCGGACGAGGTTTTAACGCCGCTGCTGGCCTATCAGAGGAACGCCGTAAAAAAAGCCGCCGCGCTGGGTGCAAAAATTGCCTGCGGCAGCGATGCGGGCGCGTACCGCGTCCTGCACGGGCAGGGCGGTCTGGACGAGCGCACGCTCCTGCGCCGCGCCATTGGAGAGGGTGCAGACACCGTAACCGACGCGGGAAACGCCGTAATTATGGCGCGGTTCTGAATCTGAACCTAAAAAAATATCTGTTTTTGCATCTTTTTATAGTACCAGCATTGGATATAATCAGGGTATCTTAACAAGAGAGGTACTCTGGTATGAAAAAGAGAAACGAAACCATCCGTATGCTGGTTCTGAGCGCGATGTTTGCCGCGCTGTGCTGCGTGACGACCATGCTGGTGCAGTTCCCGACCGTTGCCGGGTATACCAACATCGGCGAGGGCATGTGCCTGCTTGCCGGGCTGGTGCTCGGCCCGTGGTACGGCTTCTTTGCCGCAGGCATCGGCAGCGGTCTTGCTGATCTGCTGGCAGGCTACGCGCATTATGTTCCCGGCACGTTTATCATCAAGGGCCTTGTGGCGCTGGTGGCCGCGCTGCTGCTGCGGCCGATGCTCAAGACTGGCGAAAAGATCCCGTTCTGGCGTCTGGCGCTCATCGAGCTGCCGTCCGAGGTCATCATGGTCGCCGGGTATTTCGGCTATAAGGCGCTGATTCTCGGCAAGGGCCTTGCCGCCGCCGCGTCGATCCCGAACAATCTGGTGCAGGCCGCCGTCGGCATCGTTTTGTCCGTCGCGCTCTACACCGCGCTGGCCAAGGTTCCCGAAATTCATAAAGCATTCTGGAAGGGTGAATAAATCATGTATGAAGAACTTACCGCACAGGCGAAGCAGGCCGTCACGGAGCTGCTGGACGTTGCGAAGCTGAAGCCCGGCAAGCTGTTTGTCGTCGGCTGCTCGTCGAGTGAAATGGTCGGCGCGCGCATCGGCAAGGGTTCGAGCCTTGAGGCCGCACAGTCCGCGTTTGCGGGCATTTATCCCGTTTTGCAGGAGCGCGGCATTGAACTTGCCGTGCAGTGCTGCGAGCACCTCAACCGCGCGCTTGTTGTTGAGCGCGATGTGGCCGAGGCGCACGGCTTTGAGATCGTCAATGCCATCCCGCAGCTGCACGCGGGCGGCTCGTTCGCCATGACGGCGTGGGCCAATTTCAAAGACCCCGTACTCGTCGAAACCATTGTTGCCGACGCGGGGCTTGATATCGGCGGCACGCTGATCGGTATGCACCTGCGCCGCGTCGCGATCCCCGTTCGCCTGTCAATCAAAAAGATCGGCGAGGCCAACATTCTCTGCGCCCGCACGCGCCCGAAATACATCGGCGGCGCCAGAGCGGTTTATCAGGACTTGTAAACACGAAAAGCTCCTCTTGCCGACTGCAAGAGGAGCTTTTGACATTTGCAGGGAGCTTGCAAAAATCCTCGGCGAATTCGGGTGCGCGTTTCTGTGGGGTTTTGTTGGATTTCCCTGTTTTGATGCAGAATTCTCTTTTCATCATGACGGGAACGTGCTATAATAAAATAAACCGCTGCGGGCGGTCTATGGATTTGCAAAGGAGCGAAGCATATGAAAAAATTACGTTGGGGCGTGATCGGAGCCGGCGGCATTGCGGATCGCAGGACGATCCCCGGCATGATGCTGGCCGAAAACGCGGAGCTGATCGCCGTCATGGACATCAATGCCGAGCAGGTTGAGAAAATCCGTCAGAAATACGGCGCAAAGCGCGGCTATACGAAGGAAGAGGACCTGCTGGCAGACCCGGAGGTCGACGCCGTTTATATCGCCACGCCCATCGTCCTGCACGCAAAGCAGGCCAAGCTGGCCGCAGATTACGGCAAGGATATCCTGATCGAAAAGCCGCTGGCCATGACGTCCGACGAAGGGCAGGCGGTCATCGACTACTGCGAACGCAAGGGCGTGAAGATCGCGGCGGGCTTCATGATGCGCTTCGGTTCGCACGTCATGAGCATGAAAAAGGCCATCGCCGAGGGCAAGATCGGCACGGTCGTGTCCGGCTATTCACAGTTTACGCTCTGGCTCCCGTACGAGCCCGGCAACTGGCGGCAGTGCAAGGCCAAGGCCGGCGGCGGCGCGATGATGGATCTGTCTGTTCATACCATCGACCTGATGGAGTACATCACCGGTATGCGCGTGACCGAAGTCGCGTCCATGAATGAAAAAATCGCCTTCCCCGAACCGCAGTATGACGTGGAGGACACGTCCACCATCCTCATGCGCATGGAAAACGGCGCACAGTGCGTTGTGCAGTCCAACTTCAATATCCCGGACGAAGCCTCCAAGTGGCGCGTTGAATTTTTCGGCACGAAGGGTCGTCTGCTGGGCGACACGATGATCGGCCAGATCGACGGCGGCAAGCTGAACGCCGTGTTCATTGACAAGAACGTCGCCTATTCCGCCGAGCAGACCCACGCCGACGATGTGGGCGTCGAGATTCCCGGCGACTTCGGCAATATGTACACCCGCGAGATCGAGAGCTTCTCGGACTCCATTCTCAACAATAAGCCCCTCGTCGTGCCTGCGTCCGACGCCGTGCACGTCCAGCGCATCATGGAAAAGGCCTATGCCAGCGGCGAAGAGCTGAAGATCCTGAAAATTTAAGCGACACCCAGCACATCCAGCAGCGCCCGGCACTCGCCGGGCGTCAGGATGCGCTGCGCTGTACGCGGGTCCTCCGCGGACGGCGCCCGGCTCGGGTCCGGGCGGTTTTCCAGCAGCCACTGGCGCGGCGACATTCCGAGGTTTTTCTGGAAGCTCCGGTTCAGATACTTGGGGTCGGAGAAGCCGCAGGCATAGGCTGCGTCGGTCAGCGTCGTGTCGGACTGCCGCAGCAGGAGCATCGCCGCCTCCAGTCGGAGTCTGCCCAGATAATCCTGAAACGGGATATGCAGCTGCTCGCGGAACAGGTGCGACAGATACGTCTGCGTCAGCCCCTCCCGCTCCGCGATCTCGCTGAGGCGGACAGGCTCAGAATAGTGCGTCTCCAGATAGTGCAGAATGCGGTGCATCCGCTCGGCATTGCGCGTCTGCGTCATGTTTTCCGTGTCGCTCAGCACGCGGTATGGCGTTCCGCCCAGCAGGATCGCAAAGATCGCGTTGATCTGCGCCATGCAGGCGAACGGCGCTTCCGGTGTGTCGCGCAGATAATTGGAAAGCGCCAGCAGCATCGCCCGGCGCAGCGCCGGCAGCTGCTCCGGCCCCAGACAGGAGGACAGCCCCCGGCAGCCGAAGCGGATGCTGCGGATCTGCGGATAGAAGCGGGCGCAGAAGCTGTCGGAGATCTGCAGCGTCAGGAGCCTTGCAGGCGCGCCGGACGCGCACAGCTCATGGCTGCTGCCCGCGTCGAACAGCAAAATCTCGCCCGGCCCGGCCTCAAAGCTCTGCCGGTCGGTGCTGACACGGCAGCCGCCGCTCAGCACCACGCACAGCTCCAGCTCCTTATGCAGGTGCATGGGGCGGTACACCATGTCGACGATAAACATGGTGCAGTCGGCCAGCTTGGAATGGGAGATCAGCTCATATTCATTGTAAAGTTCCATTTGTTTCACCAAAAACGCATCTTTGTCGGGCGTCAGGCACATCTTCATCGGTGATAAGCCCGCCCCGTTCCTTCATAATAACAGTAACCGGAACAAAAAACAAGGGAATCCGGGCCGCACGGCCTGAAAACAGGGAGGAAGCATGAAAAAAGGCATTTGCTGTGCAGGCAATATGATCGTAGATATCACCTATCCCATCGAAACATGGCCGAAGCAGAACGAGCTGACGCACATCACCGAGGGCATCACGCGCTCCACTGGCGGCTCGGTCTGCAACACCATTTCCGATCTCGCGCGGCTCGATCCCGCGCTGCCGCTCGTCGCTTCCGGCTTCGCCGGGCACGACGCAGAGGGCGATTTTGTCCTGCGGGAGATGGGCAAGTACAAAAACATCGACCTTTCCATGGTCAAGCGCAGCGGCGACACCTCGTTTACCGCCGTCATGTCGAACAACCAGACAAAAGAGCGCACATTTTTCCAGTACGCGGGCGGCAACGCCTATTACGGTGAGGACGACATCGACTGGGACAGGCTGAACGTCGATATCTTCCACATCGGCTACATTCTGCTGCTGCCGCATCTGGACGGGCCGGACGCGGAATACGGCACAAAGATGGCGAGGCTTCTGCACCGGGCGCAGCAGGCGGGCATGAAGACGTCCATCGACGTTGTTTCCGAGGCGGGCGAGCGCTTCAAGCGGCTCGTGACCCCGGCGCTCAAATACACGGACTACTGCATCATCAACGAACTTGAGACGCAGCAGACCACGGGGGTCCTGCTGCGCGGAGAGGACGGCACGCTGCACGTGGAAAACATGAAGGCTGCGCTGCAGAAGCTCCACGAGCTGGGCGTGGCAAAATGGGCCGTTATCCACTGCCCGGAACTCGGCTGCGGCATGGACGAGGCCGGAAATTACTGCGAATTTGAAAGTCTCAAGCTCCCCAAGGGCTATATCAAGGGTACGGTCGGCGCAGGCGACGCGTTCTGCGCGGGCGTTCTGTACGCGGCGGAGACAGATATGCCGCTGCGGGAGGCGCTGAAGCTCGGCGCGTGCAGCGCGGCGGCTTCCCTGAGCGAGGTCAGCGCGTCGGACGGCGTGAAAACAAAGGACGAGGTTTTGAAGCTCTATGAGCTTTACGGAAAATAAAGAAAGAGGTCAGAGTATGAAACAGGCAGTTATGTACGGCGGCGGCAACATTGGCCGCGGCTTCATCGGCGCAACGCTCAGTCAGTCCGGCTATAAGGTCACATTCATCGACGTGGCAGAGCCGGTCGTGAAGGCGCTGCAGGAAAAGGAGCAGTATCCTGTCCGCTATGTGTCCAGCGAAGGACATGAGGACGTCGTGATCGAGCACGTGACCGCGGTCAACGGCAACGATCAGGAAGCGGCCTCCGAGGCCATCGCAAACTGCGATATCATGGCGACGGCGGTCGGCGCGAGAATTCTCAAGTTCATCGTCGGCAACATCGTCGCGGGTCTCAGAAAGCGCTGGGCGCGGGACGACCGCCCGCTCAACATCATCATCTGCGAAAACCTGATGGACGCAAACAAGGTCATGGAAGGGATGCTGAAGGACCTGCTGACCGACGAGGAAAAGAAGCACTTTGATGAAAAGGTCGGTCTGGTCGAGGCCTCCATTGGCCGCATGGTGCCCGTGCAGACCGAGGAGATGAAGGACGGTGATCCGATGCGCGTCTGTGTCGAGCGCTACGGTTTCCTGCCGGTCGACAAGGCCGCGTTCAAGGGTGAAATTCCGGAGATCACGAACATGGTTCCGTTTGAGCCGTTTGATTTTTATATTAAGCGCAAGCTGTACGTCCACAACATGGGCCACGCGACCTGCGCGTATCTGGGCGGCTATGAGGGCCGGAAGTATATCTACCAGTCCATCGACGATCCTGAGATTCTGAATATCGTGCAGAACGCCATGCTGGAAAGCGCGCTGGCGCTGCATAAAAAGTACGGTGTCGAGCTGGATGGCCTGATGCTGCACATCACCGATCTGCTGGGCCGCTTCCGCAATGCCGCCCTGAAGGACACCTGCAAGCGCGTCGGCGGCGACCCGACGCGGAAGCTCGGCGCAGCCGACCGGCTGATCGGTTCGAGCCTGCTGTGCCTCGAGCAGGGCGTGAAGCCCGCGTATATCGCCGTCGGCGCAGCCGGTGCGGTGTACCGCTATCTGAACGAGGCGGGCATTGAGCAGTCGAAGGAAGAAGCGGCAAAGGTTCTGAAGGACGTCTCCGGGCTGGAGGCCGATTCGGAGCTGGCCGGGATGATCCTCGATCTGTACGCATACTTCCTTGAGGGCGAACCCGTCGCGGCCCTCCGCCGCGCCGCGCAGGCCGCAAAGACCGCCAGCCTCGGCAAGATCATCTGATCGCCCCTCTCCCCCACTGGAATCTGCAAAGAAGCCTTCCCCTTTCATCATGCGCACAGCATGAGAAGGGGAAGGCTTTTTGATTGGATACAGGCCGCTTCTTACGCCTCCGTAGAGAACGACGCGACCTCCTTGAGTTCCTTGTCGATCAGAACGACCGTTTTCTCGCTTGTGACGAAGGCAAGATTCTTTCCGACAGGGATCACGCGGGGCGAATAGGCCGAGGTGGAGCGCAGCCTCCGCCGGCTCTTCGTCCTTCTTCGGCTCCGAAACGACATCGGTGGGTGTGTCGCCGGTAGTATTCTGGTTGTCAGTGGCAGTCGTGTTCTCGGGAGTGTCCTGATTATCAGGGGTGGTCGTTTTGCTGTTTGTCGGCCAGAATCTGGCAAGCAGGACCACGATCAGAATCGCCGCTGCCGCGGCAGGAAGGATCCACTTTCTGCGCACGATTTCCGTTGGGCGGGAACATATAAAACTGGATGCAGATCCACAGCATCAGCGTCACGCCGAACAGCCCGCCGAGCGTGACGCCCGCACGCTTTTCAGCCAGCAGCAGTCCGGCTGCGGTCAGATTGCTCAGGCCGTTGACGATCAGCAGCGCCCAGCCGGAGAACGTCAGATCCCGGAACAGCACGTCCGCAAACGGCAGCACCTGAAAATACGGGAGCATCGCGTCCATGCCCAGCGCCCGGCCGCTCGGGTCGAGCAGCATCCCGGCCGCGCCTGCGACCGCGCCGACGCCGATAAACAGCGTCCAGAACAGCAGGATGCGCGGGCCGTCCGGTATCTTGAATGTGTCTGCATATGCGTTTTGTCCATAGCGGCTTACAGCTCCGAGAGCATATAGAGCATCTTTGCGACCTCTGCACGCGTGACCTTGCCGGTGGGGTTCAGCTTGCCCTTTGAACCGCTGATGATCTTCTGCTGGGCCATCTGCGCAAGCGCGGTTTTCGCCCAGTCGGCGATCTTGCCGCTGTCAGAGAAGGCGGAGAGCGTGTTGAGGTCGGCCTCGGGGAAGTCCTTTGTGCGTGAGAGGATCGTCATGGCCTCCTGCCGGGAGATCGTCGCGCCGGGCTTGGCCAGAAGCTGGCCGTTTGTCTTCGAGCCTGTGAGATAGCCGAGCGAGTACGCCGCCTGCATCGCGGATTTTGCCCAATCGGCAATCGAGCTGCTGTCGGCAAACGGGAGCGAAACGCTCTGATACGCGCTCAGATCCGTGCCGAGATAGCGCATCATGGCAACGATGAACTCCTGCCGCGTCATGCTGGCGTCGGGGCGGTAATAGAGCTTGCCGTCCTTCGTGGAGCCCTGCAGCGTGCCCGCGTAATAGAGATCGGTGATATAGCTCTCGGCCCAGTGGCCCTTCGTGTCCGCGAACGGCTGTGAGGAGCCGACCGTGACCTTGAGCGTGAACGACGTTTCGCCGTAGGAGGCGGTAATCGTGCCGGTCAGATCCGTGCCGGTCTTCGCGGCGGTAAAGACGCCGCTCCCGTCGATTGCACCGATCTCGCCCGTCACGGCCCATTCAAAGCTTTCATCGGCGGAATAGACCTGATTGCCGTAGTACCAGGCCGTAGCCGTCAGGTCTGTTTTGCTGCCGCCCGCAATATGCAGCGCGGTCAGGGGGGTGTTTTTGCCCTCCTGCTTGATGGTGATGGAGGTCGGCGCGGCGGGGATCTCAAACGTCGCGCTTGCGCGCAGGCTGCCTGCCGCCGCGGTGACGGTCGCCGCACCTCTCGCGCCGGGCTCGACCGTGACGGTGCTGCCGGAGGTCTGCGTGACGTTCGTGCCGCCGAAGGTCACGCTCGTTGGGACTGCCGCCGCCATATAGCTGCTGTCAGCGGCCTTGATCGTCATGGTGAGCTTCGCGCCGGGCAGCGCGTAGCCGCCGAAGGGATACAGATACAGCTTCGAGGCCGCGCCCGCGTCCTGCTTCTGGCGGACAAGGAAGATGAAGTTCGCGCATTCGCGCAGCTTTCCGTCCGACGGCACATTCGCCGTCGCGCCGGAGGCGTAGCCGGGATAGGTGACGCCTGCGGCGGTCGAGCCGCCGCCGTCGAGATTCAGGGCCGTCCGGCAGCCGAGCGCAAGCATCCGCTCGGCCAGCTGCGCAAGCGTCAGACCGTCGGAATTGCCCGCCTCGTCGCAGGTATACAGAATGAGCGAGCCGTCGTTTGTCACGCCGATGGCCGTGCGGGCGGCCATTTTCTTCGCGGAATCGAGTGTAAAGTCCGTGCAGACCTGCCCGTTTTCAACCAGCATATCACCGCCGCCTGCGGCGGAGGTCACATTCTCCCAGCCGGAGGCGCAGGTGACCTGAAGCGTCATCTGCTGGCCCATGACCATGCTTCTGAGCGCGGTGAGCGCGCTTTTATAGGCGGTATCGTTCGCAACAGCAAGCAGGAAGCCGTCTTCCGGGATGGAGCAGGACTTCGTATCCTCCACCATGCCGACGACCTCGACGGTCAGCGACTGCCCCAGGCGCAGCTCCGCCGCACGGGAGCCGACCGGGCGGACGATGACATGATAGCCCTCAATGGTATTCTTGGTGCGGGTGTCGTAGTCCTGCGAATACAGGAGCACGCCGTTCTGCACCGTCATGGCCTTGTTATAGTTGAGCACCAGCGGCGCATCCGCGCCGTAGTCCAGCGTGACGGCGACGGTCGGGTCGCCGATGAGCGCGGAGCCATCGGCCAGAAACCCCACCGCGTTGGCAGAGCCGCCGGAGCGCAGGATGCTGTTCGTGACGACGATGCCGTAGGGAATGCCGGTCGCCCGGTCAAAGAACGAACCGTTGATCCCCGCGACCATGCTGTAGCCCTGCTCCTCAAGCGTCTTGATGGTCTTGTTCATGGGGCTGGTGCCGTAGAGCGTCGAGCCGAAGGCGACGACGGGCCGCACCTGCGTCTCTTTTTTATAGGTAAAGATATTCTCATGCAGATTCGTCTGCTTGCCGGAATCGGAGGTAACGGCCTGCGTGCTGTATGTATAGACGGTCCCGTCCGCAACGTTCAAAGAGCGGCTCCCGACAGGCTCCGCCGCAGCCAGCACCGGCACGGCCAGCAGCGCCAGCGTCAGCACCGACGCGGCGATCCGCTTCAGCTTGTTTTTCATGATCTGTGGCTCCTTTCGAGGGAAAATGAGAGTAAAAAGGGGATACGCATTATGTTAACATGAAGCGCGAAAAAAGTAAAGAGCGCGCGCGGAAGAAATATTTTCTGCGCTGCGCATGATCAGCTCCATAGTCACAGCCGTTCCCGGCGAAGGAGCGCAAACCCCTTGCGCCGCAGGCACTCTACCGCGGGTAGACCGGGCGTTCGGACTTGTAGAGCGAAAATGGCGATTTTTGAATAGCATTTTGCGGCGCGGCGCGGTATAATATGCAGCAGAAATCAAGAACCGGAGGTCACACATGGAAAAACGTTTTCAAATCGTCACCGACTCCTCCTGCGATCTGCCGCAGGCACTGGCGGACGAGCTCGATCTTGCCGTCCTGCCGCTGCACGTTCTGATCGGGGAACATACATACGCCAACTATCTCGACGGCCGTGAGATCGGCTTCAGGGAATTTTACGACAAGCTCCGCGACGGCGAACGCGCCACCACGAGCGCCGTCAACGTCTCGGAGTTCACTGCCGTCATGGAGGAAAAGCTGAAGGCGGGCCTTGATATCCTCTTCATTGGCTTCTCCTCCGGTCTGAGCACGACGTACCAGTCCGGCGCGATCGCCTGCGGCGAGCTGCGGGAAAAATACCCGGAGCGGAAGCTCATTGCCATCGACTCGCTCTGCGCGTCTCTGGGCGAGGGCCTGCTTTTGTATCTGGCCGCGAAGAAGCAGCAGTCCGGCGCGACCATGGACGAGGTCGCAGACTACGTCCGCGAGACGATTCCACATCTTTGCCACTGGTTCACAGTCAACGACCTGATGTTCTTAAAGCGCGGTGGACGCGTCGACGCGGCGACGGCCCTTGTCGGCACGGTTCTGCAGATCAAGCCCGTCATGCACACCGACGACGCCGGAACGCTCAAGAACGTCACCAAGGCCAGAGGCCGCAAGGCTGCGCTCAAGGCCCTTGCGCAGAAGCTGGCCGACACGGCCATCAACCCGGCAGAGCAGACCGTCTTCATCTGCCACGGCGACTGCATTGAGGACGCAGAGTACACTGCCGAACAGATCCGCGCCCTGACCCCGGTCAAGGATATCATCATCAACTATGTCGGCCCCGTCATCGGCGCCCACACCGGCCCCGGCGTCATTTCCGTCTTCTTCGTCGGCACCCACCGGTAACGATACAGACGCATTGCGGCTCCCCGGACACATCCGGGGAGCCGCGTTTTTCATATCAATGAAGCTTCTATGGATCAGTCCTTCAGCGCCTCTAATGCGCCGAGCAGGAAGCGCCAGGTGCGCTGGACGGAGGAGATGGACATTTTTTCGCGCGTGGTATGGATATCGACCAGATCCGGGCCGAAGGATACGCAGTCAAGGCCGGGGAGCTGGCCCGCAAACAGGCCGCATTCCAGCCCCGCGTGGATGGCTTCGATCTTCGGGGTCTTGCCGGTCTGCTGCGTGTAGACGGCGGCGAGCTTATCGCGCAGCGGGGATTCGCGCCGGTATTCCCACGCGGGATAGGCCCCCGTCACATGAAGCGAACCGCCCAGCAGCTGTGACAGCGCGTCGATGCGGGCAAGCAGCATCTGCTTCTGCGACGAAACCGAGCTTCTGACCGAGCTGACCGCCGTCAGAACGCTGTCCGTCACATGGAAAATGCCGAGATTGCAGGACGTCTGCACCAGCCCCGGGATGTCCATGCTCATGGCCGCGATGCCGTTCGGCACAAGCAGCAGGAAGCGGACAACACGCAGCGTCGCTTCCTCCGTCAGCGCCTGATCGCAGGCGGGGGCAGGCTCCAGCGCGACGGTCACACCGGGGTCGGCTGCGGCGTATTCCTTCCGGAAGTCCGCTTCGCAGGCCGCCGCGATCTCACGCGCAGCAGAAAGGTCCTCCTCCCGCAGGGCCAGAACGGCCTCGGCCGCATTCGGAATGGCGTTGTCCTTCAGACCGCCCGCGGCGGAAACGAGCCGGAAGGAAAGCTTGCACTGCACCGCGTTCAGCACGCGGCCCAGCAGGAGATTCGCGTTTGCGCGGCCCTTGTCGATCTCCTGGCCGGAATGGCCGCCGATGAGGCCGGAGACGGTCAGATGGGCGCAGGCCAGCGCGCAGGGCGCGCTCGTCAGGCCAATGGAGACGTTGGCGCTTGCGCCGCCGGCACAGCTGACGGTGAAGATGCCCTCGTCCTCGGAGTCGACGTTCAGCATACGGCGGGCGGAGAGCTGCGAAAAATCAAGGCCCTGCGCGCCCTCCATGCCGATCTCCTCGTCGACGGTAAACACAACCTCAAGCGCCGGGTGCGCAATTTCGCTGCTGTCCAGCACGGCCAGCGCCATGGCGACGGCAATGCCGTCGTCGCCGCCGAGCGTCGTGCCGTTCGCCGAGACATAGTCGCCCTCGACGCGCAGGTCGAGCGCGTCCTTTGTGAAGTCGATGGGGCTTTCCGGCGTTTTTTCCGCAACCATGTCGAGATGGCCCTGTAAAATGACGGCGGGCGCAGCTTCGTAGCCTGCTGTGGCGGGCTTTTTGATGATGACGTTGTTGAGCGCGTCCTGATACACCCACAGACCGCGTTCCTTTGCAAAGGCGACGCAGTAGTCGCTGATGGCCTTCGTGTTGCGCGAGCCGTGCGGGATACGGGTCAGATCCTCGAAGAAATGAAAGACCGCTTTCGGTTCCAGAGTTTCCAGTACACGGGACATGATGATCGTTCCTTTCCGTTTATAAGCTTGATATGGTTATTCCGGCAGCTTTTCAAAGTCCTCCGCGCCGTGCTTGCACAGCGGGCAGATAAAATCGGCGGGGAGCGTTTCGCCCTCGTAGACATAGCCGCAGATCTTGCAGACCCAGCCGGTCTGCTTTTTGAGCGCCGACGGCTTGGGCTTGACGTTTGCAAAGTAGAAGCTGTAGGTCATGGACGGCGCGTTGGAGAGCACGCGGGCCTCGGTCACGTCGGCAATGAACAGCGTGTGCGTGCCAAGATCGATCTCCTGCGTGACCTTGCCGCTGACAAAGGCGTTGGTGGAGTACGGCAGGTAATACACGCCGTTCGTCGCGCGGGCCATACCCTTTACATCCGCGAACTTGTCCACGTCGCGGCCGGACTGGAAGCCGTAGTGCTGGAACAGGCCGAACGGCGCGTCGGTCGAGAGCATGGACAGATTGAACACGCCCGTCTTGCGGATCATGTCATGCGTGAAATTCGCCTTGTTGACGGCGATGGAGATGCGCTTGGGTGTGTCGGTGAGCTGCGCGGCAGTGTTGATGATGCAGCCGTTGTCCTTTTTCCCGTCGCGGGCCGTCAGGACGAACAGGCCGTAGGAGAACGAGAAGAACGCGTTCTTTTCAACCGGCGCGTCGGCCTTGTGCTCCGCCGGAGCGGGCTTCGGCATGGAGTCAAAAATCGCCTGCGCCATGGTCTCGACGTCCGCCAGCTGGGATTCCTTGAGCGTCGATTTGATCGTGACTGTCTCGTCTAGGATCGTGCAGTTCTTGAGCTTCTGGAACTCCGCGCGCATCAGCCCTGCCGCCGTCGGTGCCCAGGAGCCGTTTTCCATGAGGGCGATGGTGCGGTTCTGGAGATTGTGATGGACGATATCGTGCACCAGATTTTCCATCGTCACGAACATCCCCGCGTTGTACGTCGTGGAGATAAAGACCAGATGGCTGGCCCGGAAGCATTCGGAGAGGATATAGCTTGGATGCGTGACGGACACGTCGTACATCTGCACATTGCGCACGCCGAGGTCGGACAGCTTCGCGGCTAACACATTCGCCGCGTTTTCCGTGCCGCCGTAGACGGAGGCGTAGGCGATGACGACCGCGTCGTCCTCCGGGGTATAGGTCGCCCAGTGGATATATTTGTCGAGGAACCACGCGATATCCTTGCGCCAGACCGGGCCGTGCAGCGGGCAGATCATCTCGATCTCCAGCCCGGCGGCCTTTTTCAGCAGCGCCTGCACCTGCGTGCCGTATTTGCCGACGATGTTGGTATAGTACCGGCGGGCGTCAGCGAGCCATTCCGTGCGGAAATTCACCTCATCCGCATACAGATTGCCGTTCAGCGCGCCGAAGGTGCCGAAGGCATCGGCAGAGTAAAGCGTTTTCGTGGCCGTGTCATAGGACACCATGACCTCCGGCCAGTGCACCATCGGGGCCATGACGAAGGCAAAGGTGTGTCTGCCGGTCGTGAGCGTGTCCATCTCCTTGACGAGCTGTACGCGGCTGTCCAGATCGAACGTGAAGAAGTTCTGCATCATCGTGCGCGTCTTGGCGTTGCAGACGATGGTCAGCTCCGGGTGGCGCAGGACGAGCTCGCCGATGGTCGCGGCGTGGTCCGGCTCCATATGCTGCACGATGAGGTAGTCGAGCTTCCGGCCCGCGAGCACATGGTCGACGTTTTCAAAGAACAGGCCGCTGACAGACTTATCCACAGTGTCGATCAGGACGGTCTTCTCGTCCAGCAGCAGATAGGAGTTGTAGCTCACGCCGTTCGTGAGCGGGTAGGCGTTTTCAAACAGATTCAGCCGCCGCTCGCTCGCGCCGACCCAGTAGAGATCCTCGGTCATTTTCTTGACACAGTACATAAATCGGATTCCTTTCAAATATAATAATAATTTCCATTATCACAATAACACAGGACGCGCAAAAAATCCAGCGGAATTTGCGAGGTTTCCGCGATTATTTTCCCTTGTTCTGCCGCCGCAGACGGTTCAGGTGGCGCTCAAAATAGCCCTGCGAGATAAAGCGGGCCAGAACGTACTGGTCGAACAGCGGTACAGAGCAGGAATAAAAGCCGAGCGTCTGCCGGTACTGCTCCATCAGGCGCTCCGGCAGCACCATATAGCCCATACGCATGGATGGGGCCAGCGAATGCGAAAACGTGTTCACGTAGATCACACATCCGCGCCGGTCCATGGAATAGAGCGTCTGCAGCGGCTTTTTGTTTTCGGAAAACTCCGAATCGAAATCGTCCTCGATCAAAATCGCGTTCCGCTCCGCCGCCCAGGAAAGATAGTCGCTGCGCTTGGCCGCTGACGTGGTGATGCCGGTGGGGAAGCTGTGAAACGGCGTGATGTGCAGGACGGACGCGCGTGCGTTTTGCAGCGCGCCGGCGCGGATGCCGTCTTCGCCCATGGGCAGCAGCTCACAGACCGCGCCGTTGGCCGCGTAGACCTGCCGGACCTTTTCATAGCCGGGGTCTTCCAGCCCATATACGCGCTCCCGGCCCAGCAGCTGCACGATCAGACCGTAGAGATATTCCGCGCCGGAGCCGATGACGATGCAGTCCGGCTGGGCCAGCATCCCGCGGTAGCGCAGCAGATATTCCGCGATCGCGTTGCGCAGTTCCGCACAGCCGTAATGCGGCGGCTTTTCCAGCAGCCGCGTACCGCAGTCGGCGATGACCTCGCGCATGAGCCGGGTCAGCGCGGAATACCGGAAACCGTAGCCCGCAGGCTCCTGCGCGGCGGGTGCGTCGGCAGGGAGCATACGCAGGCGCGTCTGCGGCTGCGTGTTCTGCGGCAAGCAGGAGATGGCGCTGACATAATAGCCGCTGCGCGGCTTTGCTGTGAGATAGCCCTCGTCCACGAGCTGCTCATACGCGCCGGAGACGGTCGCAAGGCTGATATGCAGATGCTCCGCCAGCGCCCGCTTCGACGGCAGCTTCTGCCCCGGCAAGAGCTCGGCCCGCAGGATATCCTCGCGGATGCAGGTATAGAGCCGGTAATATTTCGGCTGATCGCCCGCTTGCAGATCGTAGGTCAGCATACGCTTACCATTTGTTTTCGACCTTCTCGGCAAAGCCGAAGAAGTCGCGCACGGGCAGGACCGTTCCGTCGTCAAGCGTGATGCGGCCCGTGAAATGACCAAAGACCTGATGCTGATCGGACAGCACAACGCCTGCGCTCATGAACGCGCTGCGGTCGAGCACCGGTGTAAAATTCATATAGAACCGGTTGTCGTCGCTCGTGAAGACCCAGGGCTTCATGAAGTCCTCAAAGCCGTCTTCATCCATGGGAATTTCAAACTTGACCTCGCCCAGCTTGTGGATTTTTCCGTCGTAGAACAGCACGTTCTCCGTCGCGGCGCTGGTGTTGCCGAAACCGTAGCCGATGTTCCAGCCGAAGGGTGCGCCGTCCAGCTCACCGGAGGCGCTGCCCCAGTACCACGTGTTGTGATACGTCCACACGCCGCGGCCCCAGTCGAGCACAGCGAAGAATTTGTCCTTCGTCAGCTCGTACCGGCGGCTGCCCAGCTCGATCCAGCCCTCGGCGCGCATACAGTTGATCTTCTGGTTGTAATAGAAATGTCCGGGCTTGTCAAAGGGCGTGGCGATGACCATGCTCTCGGCCGGCTCGTCGGTGAGCTTGACAATGCCCTCGATCGGCTCCTTGTCCAGAAATTTGTCCATGTGGAACGAGAGCATCCGCGCCCCGTCCTCGTGATAGAAGGCCAGGGCATAGCCGCTCCTTGAAATTTCCGACGCGCCCTCCGCGCTCGATTCCGGCAGCTGCGTCCGGCCCAGCGGCAGCGCACGCATCCGGCTGGTCGTTTTTTCCCATTTGCCGTCAAAGTCGAGGAAGGAAACGGAGTCGAGGCCCATATAGCCGTTGTCCGCGATGGTCAGCGCCAGACCGATATGGCCGTCGGTGATGAGATAGTAATCCCATTCCTTGACGCGCATCGCGCCGGCTTTGATGTCCGCGCGCCGGTAGACCGGGAGCAGGGAACGCGCCCAGCCGGGTTCGAGCAGATTGCCGTCGCTGCCGAGCAGCGGGCCGGAAGTGGTGATCTCATGCTGCTGTCTCATTGGATAGCCTCCTGTGATGTGTATTTTTCCAGAAACGCTGCCAGCGCCGCCTGCACGCGCGGGCGGTCGACCAGATAGCTGTAGCCGTGCCTTGCCCCGTCGACGAGGATTAGTTGCTTTTCAGACGCACAGACGTCATAGGCGGCCTGCGACATGGCGCAGGGGACGAAGGTGTCCGCCGTGCCGTGGATGAACAGAATAGGGCGCTTCGTTTTCGATACCGCGTCCAGCGTGGACGCTTCTTTGATGGAAAAGCCCGCGAAGGCACGTGTGCAGACGTCCATCAGTCCCAGCAGCGGCCCCGCCGGGAGCCATTTTACGTGCGCCCGCAGAATGCTTCGCATGATCGCCTCCGGCGAGGAGAAGCCGCAGTCGGCGATCACGCCCCGCACGGACGGCGGAAGCTCCAGCGCGGAGGCCAGCAGAACCGTCGTCGCGCCCATCGAAAGCCCGCCCAGAAACAGCGGGTGCTCCGGGCCAAAGTGCATGGCCGCGTACTGTGCCCACGTCGCCGCGTCCCGGCGCTCGTGAATGCCGAAGGTGATGTATACCCCCTCCGACTGCCCGTGTGCACGCTCGTCGACGGCGAGTAAATTATATCCGAGCGAATAGTAATAGGGAAGGACAATGGAAAAATCGATGATCCAGCTCGACCGGTAGCCGTGAAACAGGAGGATCGTGCCCTTCGCGCCGGGCTGCTGCAATAGCTGCCCGTGCAGGCGCAGGCCGTCATAGGACGGCAGAAACACATCCTCCGCGTCCCGCATCAGCGCGGCGCCCGCAAGAATTTCCTCCGTCTGGTCTTCCCTGCCCCATTGGGCGATGACCGCGGGCTTTGTAAAATCCGGGACGGGGCTGCGGCGGCAGGCGAACAGGAACAGGCCCAGCGCCAGCAGAACGACCGCCAGCAAAACGGCCAGAACGATCATAGCCGCCGTCATGCCGCGTTCCCCTTCCTTCCGAGCTTTGCGAAGAACGGGAACGTAAGCGGCCAGACAATGCCCGCAAACAGGACAAGCAGGAAATACCGCACAAAGCTTTCCGCCTGCGACCCGGCAAAGAGGGACACCAGCAGCGGCTTCAGCCCCGCCTTGATGCCGACGATCAGCGCAAGGCCCAGCACCAGCTTCAAGACCTGTCCCCAAAACGGCGCGCGCACGTCAAAATGCAGCTTTTTCTCGTCGGCAATGTACACGATCAGAAAGCCCAGCAGCGCGCCCAGCATGGTGTACGCGTTTTTGAGGCCGTGCGTGATATTGGAAAGGTCTTCGCTGCCCTCCGGCCAGTCGCACCGGGCGAGGGACGAGGCGTAGATCAGATATCTGCCGCACAGCACCGCCACGCCAAGTAAAAGCCACGGCACTGTCTTTTTTGCGGCAGATTCTGTCCGGAACGCCGGATAGAGCGCCGCAGCCAGCGCCAGCGCCGTCAGGAAGGCCACGCCGACGTCCAGCGGCGTGTGAACGCCCAGATACATCCGCGAAAACGGCACCAGAAGCATCAACACGACGCAGACGATACGCACCCATGCTTCCTTCCGGCTCGCAAAGATTGAGGCCGTCGTGCCGACGATATTCTGCGTGTGGCCGGAGGGGAAGGAATAGCCCGTCGCGTCCGCGCGGGCGGCTTCGACGATCTGAAAGTCCGGATCGAGCACCCACGGGCGCGGAATGCGGAAGGCCAGCTTCAGAAACTGGTTGCAGACCGTGCCGAGCGCACCGACCAGAAAGACATAATAGCCCTGCCGCTTGTCAACGCACCAGAAGATCAGCAGCGCCGCCGCCATGAACGCGATCTCCGAGCCGAAATAGGTCAGACCCGAGAAAAACGTGTCCAGCGCTCCGCAGCGTCCCGCCGCGAGAAGCCGCAAAAAATCCATACCGGAACCTCCTGAATTGAGATACAGAATCAGTATACCACCAAACGCCGGATTTGCCAAGCATCTTGCATTTTCAGATAAATATAGTATGATATAAGAAAAGCAACGAAAGGTGTGCGAACCATGTTTTCCAATGAAGAACGAATGATCTACGCCAAGCGCCAGCTGGTCGAGGTGATCTGTCAGCTCCGCTTCCCGGAGATCCTGTCCATCGACGCAAGCGAGCCTGCCGCGTTTCAGGACCGCATCCGCCGGGAATATCCGCAGTATGAGAAGAAGATCGAGCAGCTGCCGCCGCAGATGGTAAACGGCAAGCCCGTCCCGCAGGGAACGGTCAACAACTACCAGTTCGTTTCCGCCGAGGGGCAGTGGAAAATCAGTCTCACCAAGGGCTTTATCGCCCTTTCGACCTACGGCTATACCCGCTGGGAGGAATTTGCCCAGCGGCTCGACCGCATTCTCGCGGTATTTATCGAGACATATCATCCCTCGTGGTTCACCCGCGTGGGTCTGCGGTATGTCAACGCCTTCCGCCGCGCGCCGCTCGGTCTGGAGGACTGCCTCTGGAAGGAGCTCATCACACCGGGCTTCCTGGGCCTCATGGGCGACGAGGACGCGCAGGAGCAGGCGTTTATGAAAAACGAGCTGACCGCGACCGTCCAGATGCCCGGCGGCGCGAAGGCCAACGTCAAATCCGGCCCGGGCTTGCTGCGCAAGGTCAACAACCGTACCCGCGAGACGACGGAGGAGCGCGTGTTCATGCTCGACCTCGATCTCTACATGGACAGCAAGATCGAGCTGAACCACACGGCCCCTGCCCTGAACATCGTCCATGACAACGCAGGCAGCCTCTTCCGCGCCGCCATCACCGACACCCTCGCAGACGCAATGGAGCCGCATAAGGCGTAAACTGAAAAATCCCTCTGCCGCTAACTGCGGCAGGGGGATCATTTTATGAACGGACGGCTCAGGCCGGTTCCTCCGGCTGCCAGAAGATGCGGAAGGCGCTGGGAAGCGCGATGTCCTGCCGGAACCGTTCGCCGCTGACCCATGTGAAGCTGCAGACCGGGGCCGAGACGCGGATGTCATAGCAGCGCATATGCCACTCGACGTGCGTAAAGATGTGCGTCCGTTCGCGCGTGCGCGTCAGCTCCTCCGGGACGAGGCCCCAGCTGTCGAGCAGCGCAAGCGCCTGCTGCGCGCTCAGCGTTCCTTCCACATTCGGAAGCTCCCAGAGTCCGGCAAGCAGCCCCGTCTCCGGCCGCCTGCGCACGGCATACTGCCCGCCGCATTGGAGAAAGAACACCGTCTTCTCCTCAACGCGGCGGGGCTTTTTTGCCTCCTTAACGGGAAGACGCGACCATGCGCCGCTTTCTCCGGCGCAGCAGATCTCCCGCAGCGGACAGGCAGCGCACTTCGGCGCGCCGTTCGGGACGCACACGCAGGCCCCAAGCTCCATGAGCGATTGCGTCAGCTCGCTTCTTTTTCCCGGATTTTTCTCATAAGCTGGCCGCAGCGCGGCTTCATACTCCTTTTTGACGGCAGGCCGCGTGACCGGTGCTTCGTCCTGCGTTACGCGGGAGAGCACGCGCAGCACGTTCCCGTCGACCGCAGGCTCCGGCGCGTCAAAGCAGATGGACGCGACCGCGCCCGCCGTATAATCCCCCACGCCGGGCAGCGCCCGGATGGCAGCGTAGTCCCGCGGGAACTCGCCGCCGTGCTGCGTCATAATGACGCGGGCGGCCTTCTGCAGATTGCGCACGCGGGAATAATAGCCCAGGCCCTCCCACAGCTTCGTCAGGCGGTTTTCTTCGCAGGCTGCAAGCGCGGCGATATCGGGCAGCTCCGATAAAAAGCGCGCGTAATAGCCCTTTACGGCCTCCACGCGCGTCTGCTGGAGCATGATCTCCGACAGCCAGACGTGATACGGCTCATGGTCCTCCCGCCACGGCAGCGCGCGGTGTCCCGCCGCGTACCACCCGAGCAGCCGCCCGGCAAGCGAATCCGGAAGCTGCATGGAAATACCCCCTCTCTAATATAGAAAAAACGCCGGAGGGAAATCCTCCGGCGTTTTGGGTTTCTTAATAGCCGGGCTTGCCGAGCAGGTGGAACATATTCTTCTTATAGGCCTCAACGCCGGGCTGGTTGAAGGGGTTGACGCCCTCCATGTAGCCGGACACGCCGCAGGCAAACTCGAAGAAGTAGATGAGCGCACCCAGCGCTTCCTCGCCGATCTCCGGCAGGCGGATCTCGGTGACGGGCACGCCGCCGGAAATGTGCGCGGCCTTGGTCGCCTGCATGGCCTTTTCATTGATATAGCTCATCTCGCGGCCCGCCAGATAGTTCAGGCCGTCCAGATTTTCCTCGTCGGACGGAACAGTAACAGATGTTCTGGAGTTGTCGAAGAAGACAACCGTTTCCTGCAGCATACGGATGCCATCCTGGATATACTGGCCCATGGAGTGCAAATCGGGGGTCAGATCAACGGAGGCCGGGAAAATACCTTTGCCGTCCTTGCCCTCGGACTCGCCGTAAAGCTGCTTCCACCATTCGGCCATGAAGCGGAACGCGGGCTCATAGGCCGCCAGGATTTCAATGTTTTTGCCGTCCGCGTACAGAGCCTGACGGCTCATGGCGTACTGCACGGCGGCGCTTTCCACACCGCGCTTCAGCGTATCCTCACGCTCGGCCTGTGCACCGTGCATGAGCGCTTCAATGTCGATGCCGCAGCAGGCGATGGGAAGCAGGCCCACAGCCGTCAGAACGGAATAGCGGCCGCCGACATTATCGGGCACAACAAAGCTTTCATAGCCCTCACGGGACGCAAGCGTTTTCAGCGCGCCGCGCGCCTTGTCTGTCGTGGCGTAAATACGGCTCTTTGCACCCTCCACGCCGTATTTCTTCTCGAGCGCAGCCTTAAAAATGCGGAACGCGATGGCAGGCTCGGTCGTCGTGCCGGATTTGGAAATAACGTTCACGGAAAAATCGCGGTCGCCGATCATGGCGAGGATCTCCGTCACAGCGTCGGAGGAAATGCCGTTGCCGGCGAAATAAATGTCCGGGGTGTTCTTGGGCAGAGCGTTGTAGTTCGGGCTTTTCAGAAGCTCGACCACGGCGCGCGCGCCGAGATAGCTGCCGCCGATGCCAATGACGACAAGCGCCTTGGAGTCAGACTGGATCTTCTTTGCCGCAGCCTGAATGCGGGCGAACTCTTCCCTGTCGTAATTTACCGGCAGGTCGACCCAGCCGATGAAGTCATTGCCTGCGCCGGTGCCGTTTACCAGCGTGTCAAACGCGGCCTGCGCCGCGGCCTTGTCCGGCTGCTTGGCATAAAACTGCTTTGCGCCTTCAAAATTGATGCTTACCATATTGATCGCTCCTTTTATGATGAGAAAATAACAAAAACCGATGCGCGGCGTTAAGCTTCCGCGTCGCGCGCGAGAAGCGCCGCGCCGATCATTCCGGCCTCGTTGCCGAGCACAGCGGGGACGAGCTTGCCGCGCGTGGAATAGAAGCACTTTTTGCTGACCTTGTCCTGCAGGGGGTCAAACAGGAACGGGCCTGCCGCGCTGAGGCCCCCGCCGAGGGCAAGTACCTCCGGGTCGAGAATATTATAGATCGACGCGCAGGCGGAGCTCAGGTGCTCGATATAGTCGTCGAAAACGGCGGTCGCGGCGGGGTCGCCTGCCTTGGCGCAGTCGGTGACGAGCTTGGGCGTGATCTTCGCCGGGTCGCTGCCGGTCTTCTCGGCCAGCATACTCTCCGGATGGGCCTGCATGGCTCGGCGGCCCTCCCGCGTGAGCGCGGACGCGGCGCAGTAGGCCTCCATGCAGCCGTGATTGCCGCAGGTACACGGCTCGCCGCCGTCGACCAGATACGCGTGGCCCAGCTCAACGCCGTGGTTCATGCCGCCGTTGAACATTTTGCCGTTCAGAATAATGCCGCCGCCAAGCCCCGTGCCGAGCGTCAGCAGAACGCCCGTTTTGCAGCCGGTGAACGCGCCCTTATAAAGCTCGGCCAGCGCCGCGCCGTTTGCGTCGTTCGCAATATAGACGGGAATGCCGGGAAACTGCTCCTGCAGCAGCTTCCGCAGGGGTACATTGTGGAAATCCAGATTGTGCGCGTCAAGAACCGTCTCGCCGCTCGCGTCGATGCTGCCGGGGACGACCGCGCCGAGCGAGCCGACGTCGCAAAGCGCCGCGTTCTTCTCTTCCAGCAGCGCAAGGACTGCCGCGCGGATCTTTTTCGCCAGATCCGCCGCCGTCGTGTGCGGGAACGGGACAGACGTCTCGGCGGTCAGCTCCAGCGCCTCGTCCAGCAGGCCGATCTTGACGTTGGTTCCGCCGATGTCAATGCCGATCTGATACATATGCAGTGCCTCTTTTCCTTTCAAACTCATCCATGGACACTCCGGGTGTCAGGCCATTTCTTACTGAAAATAATACGACGGTCCAGTCAAAAAAGCAAGAAGTGCTGCAATTATTTTTTCTCCGGCTCCATAAGTCCGCGCTTCTCCGTCATATCCGCAGGAGGAAGTGGCTCTTGCGATACTCGAGGACGCCGTCCTTTTTCATCCGTCCAAGCTCCAGCGACAGGCCGCTGCGCTCGACGCCAAGATAATCCGCAAGCTGCTGTCTTGAAAACGGAATGTCAAATTCGCAGGTCCCAAGCCGCTGCGCCTCTGCGGAAAGGTAGGACATGATCTTTGCGCGCGTGGTGCGCTGGCCCATGTGTGTGAGCTTTTCACCGAACCGCAGGTTCTTTTCGGCAAGCTCGCCGAGAAGATTGCGGATGATGCGGCTGTGCCGGGCGCAGGCGGACGGGCACATGGTCAGCACACGTTTGACGTTCAGAAACAGCACAGTCGCGGGTGTTTCCGCCGCGACGCTCACCTTCAGCACCGAACCGGGTGCGCAGGCATAGGCGGCGGCGAAGGTCTGTCCCGGCCCTGCCTTGGACAGAATATTGCGGTTGCCCCAGACGTCCTCCTGCTCGACCAGAACGCTCCCGGACAGCACCAGACCGATCGATTCCGCCGTATCGCCGGCACGCAGCAGCAGCGCATCCTTCGGGAAACGCGATGCTTTCGTGCCAAGACAGGCGAGCATGGCCGTAAGCTCCTGTTCGGAAATACCGGAGAAGAGCGTGGAAGACCGGATCACGGATAAAAATTCCTGCATATTTTCCTCTTTCGTTGAAAATTCAACTGACCTGTTGATTTTATTCTATTATAATATAGCCACAAACGCAAGAACCCGAATCATGAAAGTGAGGATCTCAAAATGGAACACGCGATGTTTTGTTTTCAGTGCGAACAGACGGCGGGCTGCACCGGCTGCACGGGAAAGGCGGGCGCGTGCGGCAAGAGCGCCGGTACGGCGAAGCTGCAGGACGAGCTGACGGGCGCGCTCATTGGCCTTGCCCGCGCGACGGACCATGCGCCCGGCGTGAATGCAGGCACATGGCAGCTTCTCATCGAGGGTCTGTTCACGACCGTTACGAACGTGAGCTTTCACGATGAGACCATCCGCGCGATGATCAGCCGCGTGCACGCGGAAAAATCGCGGCTCGTGCCGGGCTGCGCGGCCTGCGCTGCCGCGTGCGGACGAACCGGCGATTATGACATGGCGCAGCTCTGGGACGCGCAGGAGGATATCCGCAGTCTCAAATCGCTCATTCTCTTCGGCGTGCGCGGCATGGCCGCGTATGCGCACCACGCCATGGCGCTGGGCTATGCCGATGAGACGGTAAACCGGTTCTTTGCCAAGGCGCTCTTTGCCGTGGGCGAGGATTGGGACATGGAGCAGCTGCTGCCTATTGTGATGGAGGTCGGCGAGAAGACCCTCCGGTGCATGGCGCTTCTGGACAGGGCCAACACCGAAAGCTACGGCACGCCCACGCCGGTCACGGTTCCGCTGACCGTGGAAAAAGGTCCGTTCATCGTCATCTCCGGCCACGATCTGCACGATCTGAAGCTGCTGCTGGAGCAGACCGAGGGCAGGGGCGTCAACATCTACACCCACGGTGAAATGCTCCCCGCACACGGCTATCCGGCACTTAAAAAGTATGCCCACCTCAAGGGCAATTTCGGCACGGCATGGCAGAACCAGCAGAAGGAATTCGCGGCGCTTCCTGCGCCGGTGCTCTTCACCACCAACTGTCTGATGCCGCCGAAGGCCAGCTACGCGGACCGCGTATTTACCACGTCAGTCGTATCTTACCCGGAACTCGTCCACATCGGCGAAGAAAAGGACTTCACGCCTGTCATTGAAAAGGCGCTGGAGCTGGGCGGCTACGCCGTGGACAGGCCCTTCACCGGCATCAACGGCGGCAGCACGGTCATGACTGGCTTTGCACGCGGCGCGGTGCTCAGTGCGGCAGACACGGTCATCGAGGCCGTCAAGTCCGGGGCCATCCGGCATTTCTTCCTTGTCGCAGGCTGCGACGGAGCACGCCCCGGCCGTAACTACTATACGGAATTTGTCAAGCAGACGCCTGCCGACACCGTCGTTCTGACGCTTGCCTGCGGCAAGTACCGCTTCAACGACCTCGATCTCGGCACGATCGGCGGACTGCCGCGCCTGATGGACGTCGGCCAGTGCAACGACGCCTACAGTGCCATTCAGATCGCGCTTGCGCTTGCGAACGCGTTCGGCTGCGGCGTGAACGAGCTGCCGCTTTCTATGGTGCTTTCGTGGTATGAGCAGAAGGCGGTCTGCATCCTGCTGACGCTGCTGCATCTGGGCATCCGGAACATTCGTCTCGGCCCCACGCTCCCGGCGTTCCTTTCGCCCAACGTACTGAACTATCTTGTAGACAACTTCGGTATTGCGCCCATCACCACGCCGGAGGCAGATCTGAAGCAGCTTCTCAAATAGCAGCGGCTCACGCGGCGTATGCGTTCCCCTTTTTCGCCCCGCAGCGCAAAACGGCGGTCTTGAACTGTTTTACATTCAAGCCGCCGTTTTCTTTTTTGACAGGAACCGCTCAGTTCAGACTGACCTCCTGACGGGTGAACAGAGCCTCGACTCTTGCCTTGAGTGGGGCAAGCTCCGGGGCGTTCAGGCTGTCCGCAGTCTGAATGACGGCAGCTGCGGCCTGCTGGGCGTCGCGCAGCGTTTCCAGATCCATCTGCAGGCTTGCGACCTTTAAGAGCGGAAGCCCGTGCTGGCGGCTGCCGAAGAAATCGCCCGGCCCGCGCAGGGCCAGATCCTGCTCGGCGATCTTAAAGCCGTCCGTCGTCTTGCAGAGCGCCTGCAAGCGCTTTTTTGTCTCCTCGTTTTTCGTCCCGCTGACCAGCACGCAGTAGGACTGCGCGCTGCCGCGCCCGACGCGTCCGCGCAGCTGATGCAGCTGACTGAGGCCGAAGCGCTCGGCATTCTCAATGACCATCAGCGTCGCGTTCGGCACATCCACGCCGACCTCCACGACCGTTGTGGCGACGAGAATATCGTAGTCTCCCGCGCGGAACGCGCGCAGCGCCGCGTCCTTTTCCGCGCTTTTCATCCGTCCGTGCACCAATCCGATGCGAAGCTCCGGGAACGTCTCGTCCCGCAGCGTCTGCGCCCAGCCCTCGGCGGATTTCATGGCGTTCTCCTCGCCGTCCTCCACAGCCGGGCAGACGACATAGACCTGATGGCCTCCGGCGCACTGCTTCCGGATAAAGCCGTTCAGGCGCTCACGCAGAGCCTCGCTGACCAGAAATGTCTCGACCGGCCGCCTGCCCGGCGGCAGCTCGGCGATCACGGACACGTCCAGATCGCCGTAGGCGATGAGGGCCAGCGTGCGCGGGATCGGCGTGGCGGACATGACGAGCAGATGCGGCGCATCGCCCTTTTCCGTGAGTCTCGTGCGCTGCGCGACGCCGAAGCGGTGCTGCTCGTCGGCCACAACGAGGCCGAGCGCGTGGAACTCCACGCCGGTACTGATGAGCGCGTGCGTGCCGACAATCAGCTGCGCCTCGCCGGAGGCGATTTTCTCCCGCGCAGCACGCTTCTGCGCCGGGGTCTTTGCGCCTGTCAGCAGCAGGACATGGACGCCAAGCGGCCCCAGCAGCGCGGACAGCGTCTTTTCATGCTGCTCGGCCAGAATTTCCGTCGGTGCCATGAACGCCGCCTGCTTCCCGTTTTTGACCGCACAGAAGCAGGCCGCCGCCGCGACCATCGTCTTGCCGCTGCCGACATCGCCCTGCACGAGCCGGTTCATCACATGGCCGGAGGACAGATCGCGCAGGATCTGGTCAATTGCGCCGCTCTGCGCACCCGTCAGCTGGAAGGGCAGCGCGCGGAAAAACGCGTCCATGCAGGCGGTGTCATACGGGATGGTATGCAGCTCCGTTCTCGACGCGCGCAGGACGGCCAGACCCGCCGAGAAAATGAAAAATTCCTCAAAGACGAGCCGCTTCCGCGCCCGCTGCAGCGCGTCCCAGCTCTCCGGCGCATGGACAGACGTATACGCCTCCGTCACGCCGCACAGGCCGTATCGTTCCCGCACCGTCTCCGGCAGAAGCTCCGGCAGCGCGCCCGCCGCCGAAAACGCCTGCCGGATGCAGGCGCAGAGCGTCCGGTTGGACAGCCCCGCCGTCAGCGGGTACACAGGCAGCAGCCGGTTCGTAACGGTGCCGGGCCTGTCTGCTTCTTCAAAGGCGGGATTTGCCATCTGCATGCCGTGCTCCAGCAGTGCGCCGTAAAAATAATACCGCTGGCCGTAATGCAGCTGGGTCTTGATGTAGGGCTGGTTAAAATAGTGCAGCGTCAGCTTGCCTGTCTCGTCCGCGACGGTGAGGTTCGTCACATCGCGGCCCTTTCCGATGCGCCGCAGGACCGGCTGCGAGACGACCAGCGCCTCAAAGCACGCCGGGACCCCCGGCTGCAGCTGCGCGATCTCGACCGGATTCGTCCGGTCCTCATAATCGCGCGGAAAATAGGCCAGCAGATCATAGAGCGTGAAAATACCGAGCCGCTGCAAAGCCGCCGCCCGCGCCGGCCCTACGCCGCGCAGATCGGTCACGGGGGAAAACAGGTCCATGGGTCCACGCTCCTTTCTGATATGTTGCTGCAGCCCTTGTAGAGCCCGATTTTATGCAAATTTTCGGCGAATCCGAACTGCTTTGCAAATCTTGACTGCAAAGCGTTTTTACCGCAGCCATTCAAACGCAGCCGCTATCAAATCTGGTCGTACCGTGACAGGCGGCGCGTACCGCAGCGCCCGTAAGGTGATTATGTGTGTTCGCAGCGGCTACAAAACAGGTGCCGGCCTGAATTGTACCTACAGGATGCACCGAACGTAATCAGCGCCCCTTTTCTCCCCCTTCTTTTCCGGCAAGGCGGAAAAGAAGGGGCCGCCGGAGGCATGACCAGTCTGCTCATAGCGGCGGTTATTTATATTATATAGTATTTTAATGTTCTTCCGCAAGGCAATGCCTAAAAAAGTGCGCGAAAAATCCCCCCGAAGAGAAACTCCCGAGGGGCATTTATTTCGCAGCATTCGGCATCAGGCCAGCTTGTTCATCTTCAGTGTGATCTGGCTCTTCTTGCGGGCGGCAGCATTCTTATGAAGAATACCCTTGCCGGCAGCCTTGTCGATGGACTGAACCGCAGCCTGGTAAGCGCTATCGGCCTGCTCACGATTGCCTTCCGTGACGGCAGCTTCAAACTTCTTCAGGGTGGTCTTCAGGGCGGACTTGTCAGCCTTGTTGCGCTCGTTGTTGACCTTGGCAATCAGAACTCTCTTCTTTGCAGACTTAATGTTGGGCATAACTACACCTCCTCCAATAGCGTGAATATAGAAACAGATACCGTTTCATGCAGAAATACATTATAGCGGCATGGTCCGATAAAATCAATCTTTTTTTCGGATTTTTTCAAAAAAATTTTTCACATATTTCCCGACTTTCCGGAAAAACTAGCCGGGAGGTGAGTCTATGCAGCCAAGAACGGATCTGGCGATGGAGGCCAAGGCGCTGTATGAGCGCTCCGCGCAGGAACAGACGCAGCTTTCCGGCGTCGCCGCGCGCGAACAGGAGCGGCACGGTGTACGCATGACAGTCGTGAAAATCACAAACGCCGATGGCGAGCAGGCGCTCGGCAAGCCGCGCGGCACGTATATCACAGCGGAGCTTGAAGCGCTCTCGCGCCGGGAGCCGGGGAGCTTTTCAAATGCCGTGCGCACCGTGAGCCGGGCGCTGCGCGAGCTGCTGGGGCCGTGCAGGCAGGCGCTCGTCGTCGGGCTGGGCAACCGGGACATCACGCCCGACGCCATCGGCCCGGAGGCCGTGAAGAATCTGATCGTCACGCGCCATCTGCAGACAGGCCCGGATGAAGCGCTGCCGGGCCTCATGCGCGTCGCGGCCTGTCAGCCGGGCGTACTGGGCCAGACGGGCATCGAAAGTCTGGAGCTTGTCAAATGCGCCATGCAGACCGCGCAGCCGGACGTTGTGATCGTGATCGACGCGCTGGCGGCGGCAGAGCCGGGGCGGCTGTTCCGCACCGTCCAGCTCTCGGACAGCGGCATTGTGCCGGGCTCCGGCGTAGGCAACAGCCGGCAGGAATTTTCCCGGCGGACGCTGGGCGTGCCGGTCATCGCCGTGGGCGTGCCGACGGTCGTGGACGCGATCTCCCTGTTCCGGCAGGCGGAGCTGGAGCTGGACGTGCCGCGGGGCGTGCTGGTCACGATGCAGGATGTGGACACACGGGTGCGCGAGATGGGCAGGCTCGTCGGCTACAGCTGCGATCTGGCGCTGCACCGGGGATTGTCGCTGGGTGAAATTCCGGCTTTTTTGTCATAAAAGGTCGAATTATCGTTATGTAAACTGTATTATGTCCCCACCGGAACAAATCGCCGCAAACAGGCGGGTGTTGATAACGATGTGGAAATGTGGAAAAGCGATTGGTGTTCAAAAGTTTTTCACACTGTCAACAGAGTTGTCAACACCCGTATTTTATGAACTTTTCCTGACCAATTTCGGTTCCCAATAACAGGCCTTCGCTTTTTACGTCGACGGGACGGAAGGGATTATCGTCAACTGCGCACGGACAAAATCCGCGAAAAAGTTCGGAATCTGCCCGGAAGTTTTCCGTATCAAATGGGAAAGCCGGGAAATACTGACGATATATCCAGAAACAGAAGATGGAGGTAGCAGATATGCAGGGAAAGGTCGAGATCTGCGGCGTCAACACATCGAAGCTGCAGACGCTCTCGAACGCGGAGATGATGCGGCTGATCGAGCGCTCGCAGCAGGGGGATATGGACGCGCGTAGCCGTCTGGTGGAGGGAAATCTCAAGCTGGTCCTGTCTGTGGTGCAGCGGTTTCTGAGCCGGGGCGAAAATCCGGACGATCTGTTTCAGGTCGGCTGCATCGGGCTTTTGAAGGCCATCGCCAACTTTGACACCACGAAAAACGTCCGCTTTTCGACCTACGGTGTGCCGATGATTGCCGGGGAGCTGCGGCGGTATCTGCGCGACTACAGCCCCATCCGCGTCAGCCGGTCGCTGCGCGACACGGCCTATCGCGTTCTGCAGTGCAGACAGCAGCTGACCGACCAGAACGGCCGCGAGCCGTCCATCGACGAGATCGCGCAGGCGCTCGATCTGCCGCCCGCGCAGATCACCGCCGCGCTCGACGCCATCACCGCGCCCGTCTCGCTCTACGAGCCGGTCTATTCCGAGGGCGGCGACGCGCTGACGGTCATGGACCAGGTGCGCGACCGGAAAAATACCGACGAGCAGTGGATTGAATCCATCACGCTGCGCGAGGCCATCTCCCATCTGTCGGAGCGTGAAAAGCGCATTCTGGCCCTGCGCTTCGAGGCAGGCCGCACGCAGATGGAGGTCGCGGGCCAGATCGGCATCTCGCAGGCGCAGGTGTCCCGTCTTGAAAAAAGCGCCATCCGCTCCATCCGCAAGGCGATCCTCCCGTCATAACGGGGATACCCGCCGCATATACTTCCTGCAAAGGGGGCTTGTGCGATGACGAACCGGTTCCAGGAGCTGCGGGACAAGGAAGTGATCCATGTGTGCGAGGGGGCGCGGCTGGGGTATGTGAACGATCTGGTGGTCGATATCTGCTGTGGGCGCGTGACGGCGCTGATCGTGCCGGGGCCGTGCCGGTTTCTGGGTCTGTTCGGCCGGGAGGACGACTATGTGATCCCGTGGCTGTGCATCAAGCGCATCGGAGACGACCTGATTCTGGTCGACGGGCCGCTTTCCGAGTGGCGCACGCCGCGTAAGAAGCGGAGCCTGTTCTGACATCGGCGGAAAGCGCAAAAAATGCAGGGGGTTTCGCGAAAAAACACTTGCATTTGGAGCGCTTTTCCGCTATAATGTCAAGGCGCTGTGCGAAAACGGCGACAATACTACACCACACACCGGGCGGTGGCGCTTTCTCGTGTCCTTCGGGATGGAAGCGGTCAGCCCTGTGGAGGTCAAAAACAAAAGGAGAACACACAATGGCAGTCGTATCCATGAAGCAGCTTCTCGAAGCTGGCGTCCACTTCGGTCATCAGACCCGTCGCTGGAACCCGAAAATGGCCCCGTATATCTACACGGAGCGCAACGGCATCTACATCATTGACCTGCAGAAGACGGTCAAGAAGCTCGAAGAGGCTTACAACTTTGTCCGTGATCTGGCAGCAAACGGCCAGTCCATCCTGTTCGTCGGCACCAAGAAGCAGGCGCAGGACGCTATCAAGGAAGAGGCTGAGCGTGTCGGCCAGTACTACGTCAACGCCCGCTGGCTCGGCGGCATGCTGACGAACTTCCGCACCATGCGCACCCGTATCGACCGTCTGGCCCAGCTGAAGAAGATGGAAGCCGACGGCACGTTCGCAATGCTTCCCAAGAAGGAAGTCATCAAGCATCAGGGCGAGATCGCCAAGCTTGAGAAGTATCTCGGCGGCGTCAAGGAAATGAAGAAGCTGCCCGGCGCGCTGTTCATCGTTGACCCGCGCAAGGAGCGCAACGCCATCGCGGAAGCCCGCAAGCTGCACATTCCCATTGTTGCCATCGTTGACACCAACTGTGACCCGGACGAAGTTGACTATGTTATCCCCGGCAACGATGACGCTATCCGCGCCATCCGCCTGATCGCAGCCACCATGGCCAATGCCGTGACCGAAGGCCGTCAGGGCGAAGAGAACACCGAGGCTCCCGCAGCCGAGGAAACTCCCGCAGCCGCTGAATAATCCGTACTATTTATAGCGCCCGCCGCACGACGGGCGCTTTTCAAAAGATAAAAACAGGAGGAATTTACAATGGCATTTACTGCTGCTGATGTGAAAAAACTGCGTGAAATGACCAATGTCGGCATGATGGACTGCAAGAAGGCACTGTCCGAGACCGACGGCGATATGGACAAGGCTGTCGAATGGCTGCGCGAAAAGGGTCTGGCCAAGGCCGCCAAGAAGGCCGGCCGCATCGCGGCTGAGGGCATGGCTTACGCGACTGTCTGCGAAAAGTGCGGCGTCGGCGCCATGGTCGAGGTCAACTGCGAGACTGACTTCTGCGCGAAGTCCGCTCCGTTCGTTCAGTTCGTCAAGGATATCTGCCAGGTTGTTCTGGAGAACAACCCCGCTGACGTCGAGGCCATCAAGGACTGCACCTACCCCGGCACCGAGCTGAAGGTCTCCGAGGTCCTGCCCGAGAAGGTCATGTCCATCGGCGAAAACCTGCAGATCCGCCGTTTCGCCCGCTTCGACAAGAACACCACCGTGTCCTATGTCCATGCCGGCGGCAAGATCGGCGTTCTGGTCAACCTCGCGGTTGAGGGCGGCATCGACGCCACCACCATCGGCAAGGACGTCGCCATGCAGATCGCTGCGCTGAATCCCCGCTTCTGGGACAAGAGCCTCGTCACCGAAGACGTCATCGCCGAGGAGAAGAAGGTTCTCGTCGCGCAGATGGACAACGACCCGAAGATGGCTTCCAAGCCCCAGCAGGTCAAGGAAAAGATCGCTGCCGGCAAGCTGAACAAGTTCTACGAGGAGAACTGCCTGCTGCAGCAGGCCTTCGTCAAGGACGGCTCCATGTCTGTTGAGCAGTACATGGCCTCCGCAGCCAAGGCTCTGGGCGGCAAGGTCACGTTCGTCGACGCCGTTCGCTTCGAAAAGGGCGAGGGCATCGAGAAGAAGCAGGAAGACTTCGCTGCCGAAGTCGCTGCGCAGATGAACGCCGGTCACTAAGCTTCAATATTTCAAAGCGCCCGCTGCCGGATGGCAGCGGGCGCTTCGCTTTATTTACCGGAATCAAAGTCCGACTCGGTCCTTGTGCGCAGGCGGCTGATGGCGTTTGTCAGGCGTTCTGTTTCCTTCGGGAACAGGCCGGAGGCGATGGCCGTGCGGATGGGGAGGATCTCGTAGCGGCTGCCGTCGGCGTCCTTACCGCTGTCGAGCAGGTACAGGGGCGTATAGCTCACATTTGTCAGCGCCGTTTCACCCGTCTCGCCGTTTTTGGTGAATTGCAGGTTCAGAATGACCGATTCCTCGCAGCCGCTGGCATAGCTGCTGCTCTGGCTGGAAAAGAAGTTGCCGAGGCTGTAGGCCACAAAGCAGGTCTTTTCCTTTCCGTCGTCCGTCGTGATGTCCATCGTCTCCATTCTGCCGACCAGATGGCTGTGCGAGCCGATGATCGCGTCCGCGCCGCGCTCGAACAGCTGCTTTGCGATGGACTCCTGCGTTCTGGTAGGCTCCAGTGTCGCCTCACTGCCCCAATGGAGCATGACGAGGATGATGTCGGGCTTCAGCGCCTTCGCCGCGTCTACCGAGTCCAGAAGGGCGCTCATGTCGAGCTTTTCATAGTCCGTGCTGTAATCCTTGTACAGGAGATTCACCGCGTACTCTGCGCCCTCCGGCAGCTGCAGGCCGCCGAGGCCCTTCGTATAGGCGATGATCGCGATCTTCATGCCGCTGACGGTCTTGAGCACGACGCCGCCGTTATTGGAGCGCTCGGCCTGGCTTGCGTAGGTGCCCGCATGGTCGATGCCCGCGTTTGTAAGCGCGTCGATGGTGCTCTGCAAACCGGACAGGCCGTTCTGGATGGAGCAGGTGTTGGCCGTCTGCAAAAGATCAAAGCCGATGGTCGACAGCGTCATGGCAAGTGAATCCGGCGCGCGGTAATCCGGCTTTCCGGCATACGGCTCACCGCAGAAATTGCATTCCAGATTGCCGATGGCGAGATCCGCCGAGAGCGTATAGCCGGACACGGCGGCAAAGCTTTCGGCAAACTGATAGCTGCCGTCCGGCTGCCTGGCGTCGGCAAGCAGATCGTCGGTGATCATGATATCGCCGACAGCGGCAATGTTGACGGTCGCGTCCGGCTCCGTCTGCAGCTCCAGCGCATTGTCCTTTTTGACGTAAAGCTCCGGGTGCTCGCGCCGGTTGCGGCAGCCGCGCAGAATGAGGATCAGAGACAAAATCACGATCACAAGCAAAACAATGACCAGCACCCGCTGGCGCATCAGAAGCCTGCGCTTCTGCTCCTGCCGGCGCAGCCTGCGCGCCTCCAGCAGCTCCTCGTTCTGCCTGCGTTCCATGTTATCCACGCGTTCGCCTCCTTTGGGTCGTGTAATTTATATATTATAACATATCCTTCGAAAAAAGACAAGCCGCTTGGCTTTTGCCGCAGAATATGCTATAATTCTACATCATTTACTTACAGAGGATCAGTTCATGCGTCAAACAAGCAAACGTGCGCGGCGCTCCCGGGTGCTGATGATCGTGATTTTTGTGCTGCTGGCAGCGCTTGTGATCTGGGGGCTGACGGCCCTGCTGGGCCGATTGCTCCACTACGGCACGAACGCGACCGTCAGCGCGAAGGATCACGAGCAGCTCACGCCGATCGAGCCAAGCGCCGTGGACAAGACGGAGGAAATTCCGGAAAATACATATGATCCGTCCTGCTTTTATATGGACGGCGGCTTCCTGCGCTATGAAAGCGACACCATAACCAGCCAGGTCGGCATCGACGTCTCCGCGCACCAGCAGGAGATCGACTGGCAGCGCGTCGCGGAAAGCGGCGTGCAGTTTGCCATTCTCCGCGTCGGCTACCGCGGGTATACGGAGGGAGCCATTCAGGAGGACGCGTATTTCGAGCAGAATCTGGAGGGGGCCATTGACGCCGGGCTTGACGTGGGCGTGTATTTCTTCTCGCAGGCCATCGACGAGCAGGAGGCGCGGGAGGAGGCCCGGTTCGTGCTGGACAAGATCTCCGGGTACCTGCTCGCCTTCCCCGTCTTCTTCGACTGGGAAAAGATCGGCTCGGAGGCGCGCAGCGACACCATGGATCTGGCGTCGCTGACCATCGTGACCGATACGTTCTGCACCGAGATCCGGAACGCGGGCTATCAGGCCGGGCTTTACTTCAATCAGCAGCTCGGCTATGAGGAGCTGCATCTGCCGAGCCTGCAGACGTACACGTTCTGGCTGGCTGAATACAACGATACGCCGTCGTTTGCCTATCACTTTGACCTCTGGCAGTATTCTGCCTCCGGCACGGTCGACGGCATTGAGGGCGACGTCGATCTGAATCTTGCATTTTTCAGGAAGTAACCTATGAGAAAAGAAAAAACAGAGCACTCGGCCCGCCTGCCGTTCGCAGCAAGTATGCTCATTTTCGGCACCATCGGCCTGCTGCGCCGGTTCATCGACCTGCCGAGCGGCGTGATCGCCTGCTTCCGCGGGCTGCTGGGCTGCGTTCTGCTGCTGCTTTTGCAGCGGCTGGGCAGGAAAAAGCCGGGCCTGGCTGCCATCCGGAAGTCTCTTCTGCCGCTGCTCATTTCCGGTGGCATGATCGGCTTTAACTGGATGCTGCTGTTTGAGGCGTACCGCTACACCAGCATCGCCGTCGCGACGCTCTGCTATTACACGGCCCCGGTCATGCTGATCCTGGCCTCGCCGTTCGTCTTCCACGAGCGGCTCACGTGGCGGCAGCTCGTCTGTGTGGGGCTGGCTGCGTGCGGCATGGTGCTCGTCTCGGGCGTGCTGGACGGCGGCACGCTGCCGGACGGAACGCTGACGGGCATTGCGCTTGCCGTCGGCTCGGCGGTTCTATATGCTGCCATCACCGCCGTGAACCGCAAGGCGCTCACCTCGCTGGACGCATACGACAAGACCATCGTGCAGCTTGGCGCGGCGGGACTGGTCATGGCACCGTATCTGGCGCTGACGGGCGGCTTCTCCGGTCTGCATCTGACGGCGCTGTCCGCCGGACTGATGCTTCTGGTGTCGCTGACGCATACGGCGATCCCCTATGCGATGTATTTCGGGGCCATGGTGCGCCTGCCGACACAAACCGTCGCGCTCATGAGCTATCTCGACCCTATCACGGCCCTGATCCTCTCGGCCCTCGTTCTGCACGAGCCGCTCTCCCCTGCCGGTCTGGCCGGAGCCGTCTTGGTTCTCGGCTCTACGATCCTCAGCGAGCTCTGGGCCGGAAAGAAGCAATAAAATCACGAAATGACCCCCGGACATACCTGACACGGTACGTCCGGGGGTCGTTGTATTTACGGTTCCAGCAGGACGCCGGAGAGATAGACGGCTTTCCGGTTCAGCGCTTCGTCACAGACGACGAAGTCGGCCAGCTTGCCGGGCGTGATCGAGCCGGTCTCGGCCTCGCGGCCAAGCTCCCTTGCGGGGACGAGCGTTGCGGAGAGGATGGCCTGCTCCTTCGGGATACCGAATTCCACAGCCTTGCGCATACAGTCGTACAGATTCGTGGCCGAGCCTGCAATTGTGCCGTCGGCAAGACGTGCGACGCTGTTTTTCAGAAACACATCCTGTCCGCCGAGCATATACTGCCCATCCGGCATACCGCAGCAGCGCAGCGCGTCGGAAATGAGGCAAATCCTGCCCGGGAAGAGCCTGAAGGCCATGCGCACGGCGCTGGGGTGGACGTGCTGGCCGTCGCAGATCAGCTCGGCAGCCACAGCTTCGCGTTCGCTGCCCGCGCCGATGGGGCCGGGCTTGCGGTGGTGGATGCCGGGCATGGCGTTGTACAGGTGCGTCAGATGGCTCGCGCCTGCGTCAAAGACGGCGGAAGCCTCTTCATACGTGCAGTCGGTGTGCGCGATGGAGACCGTGCAGAGCTTACTTGCAAGCTTCGTGAATTCCACCGCGCCGGGCAGCTCCGCAGCCACGTCCGCAATGCGGATGAGGCCCTCGGACACGTCATAAAGCCGTTTAAACGCGCCGAAATCCGGATTTTTCAGATACGCGCCGTTCTGCGCGCCCTTTTTCTTTTCGGAGAAGAACGGCCCCTCCATCTGGATGCCAAGCAGGCGGGCGCAGCCCGTCGGCTGCTCGTTTCTGAGCCGGACAGCGGTCCGATACGCCGTCTCCAGCACGTCATACGGCAGCGTCATGGACGCGGGCGCGAAGCCGGTCACGCCGTTTTGGGCAAGATAGCGCGCCATTTTGACAAGGCCGTCGTAATCGCCGTCGGAAAAATCCGCGCCGGAATTGCCGTGGTTATGCACGTCGATGAGGCCGGGAATGACATACTGATTTTCCAGATCAACGCCGTCCTCTGTGGGCACAGCGTTCAGAATTTCCGTAAATTTTCCGTTTTCCACACGGAACGAGCCGTGCTGAAACTGTCCATCTACAAAGAGATTCGCGTTTTTGAACAGCATCCTCATACCTCCGGCAGACTGGCCGCGGCCATGGACTGGCCGACGCGGCGGAAGTTTTCATCCGGCAGCATGACGCGGAGCTTCTGTGCCAGCGCCGGGTATTCTTCTTTCAGCACCCGCTGGCACTCAGAGACGATCCGCTCTCCGCCCACGCCGGAGGCCACGCGGCCCAGCACGATCAGGTTCCGGATGTCATAGAACCGTGCGTACAGGAAAAGCGTATGGGCGAGATACACGCCGATGGATTTGAAGATCTCCAGCGCATATGGCAGGCCCTGTTCGGCCAGCTTCTGCACCTCCTTGAGCTTCTCGGCAGGGGTCAGGCTCTCGGAAAGCGCGATTCCGGCGGCGGGGGCCAGCTTGGAAACTGCGTCCTGCGAGAAATACTTGCAGCCGACGCCGAGATCGCCCGACCACTCGTCGCGCATGGCGTTCTCGTTCAGATCGACCGGGGCAAAGGCCAGTTCACTGAACCAGCCGAGCAGATTGCTGTCGGCGTTCACGTAGCCGACCGCCTCGCTCGTGCCCATGGCAAGGCCCATGACGGAGCCTTCGCCGAGGCTCATGGAGCCTGCCAGCGCCGACACATCGCCGTCGTTGGCGACAACGATGGGCACGTCGCCGATCTCTCGGGCCGCACGGTCGTAAACCGTCTTGACCTCCTCGCGGCGGGAGCGCGGGACCTTGAGAAAGATGGAGGACACCATCGGCGCGTTGCCGATGAACACGCCTGCGGACGACACGCCGATACCGTCCACGCGGGGCAGTTTGGACGCCGCCGTTTTGAACGCGGCGACGATGCCGTCATACTGGTACTGCGGGTCCTCGCTCGTCTTGGGATGCCAGACGACCTCCTCGGAGTAGACCGTCTTGCCGTCTATGACAGCAGACACCTTGCGGTCGGAGCCGCCTGCGTCAAAGCCGATGCGGCAGCCGTTCGTATGGCCGCCGACCTTTCTGGTCTGCTCGTGTGCCTGCGGAAAGCCCGCCTCGTCCGCGAGGACGATCTCAAACGGGCGCTCGTACACGTCCTGCATGAAACCGGCGTCGAACTCGCGCTTCCCGCCCGCGCGGTACTCGTCCTGCATACGCTTTGCAATCGCGTCGTCGCCGCAGAGGTACACGCGCCAGCCGCCGACGCTCCACAGGAGCATCTTGACGCAGCGCTCAGCATAACGGTAGTTTGCCTCGGCGAATGCAGGGCCGCGCAGCTTCGTCTCGTATACGGTCACAAGACCGTTTTCGCGCTCGACCGCGATTTTGAACGGGCGCTCCGCGCCTTTTTCATATGCGCTGGCCCAGACGCCGAAGGGAATAAACGCGCGGTCCAGCGCGGGCAGATTCCTGATCTGGTATTCAATGCCTAAATACTGCATAGCTGTCCTTACTGCGGCATTCTGGCTGCCGCTGCCTCGTCGCAGATGAGGGTCACATCGGGATGGAACTGCAGGATGGAGCCGGGAACCTCCGGCGTGACCGGCCCGAAGAAGACCTTATAGAGAATGTCGGCCTTGTCCGCGCCCGTGATGACCATGACGATCTTCTTCGCGGCCATGACTGTGCCGACGCCCATGGTGATGGCGGCTGTCGGGACCTCGTCGACGGAGTTGAAGAAGCGCTTGTTCGCTTCGCGGGTCATGTCCGTCAATTTCACTTCATGCGTCATGACCGGGAAATGGTCACACGGCTCGTTGAAGCCGATGTGGCCGTCGTGGCCGATGCCGAGCAGCTGGATATCCACGCCGCCCCAGTCCTCGATCTTCCGCTCATACGCCTCGCACATGGCGGGGATATCAGCGGCAAGGCCGTCTGGAACGATGGTGTTCTCAGGCTTGATGGAGATATGGTCAAACAGATTTTCCTGCATGAACCGGCGGTAGCTCTGCGGATGGTCGGGGGCAAGGCCCTTGTACTCGTCCAGATTGGCCGAGCGCACACGGCTGAAATCGATCAGACCGGCCTGTTCGCGGGCGATCAGCTCACGGTACAGCGGCAGCGGGGTCGAGCCGGTCGCAAGACCGATGACGCAGGCAGGCTTGGCATGGATGACGGCTTCAAATTCGTCGGCAGCGGCCTTGCCCATTTCTTCCGGGGTCTTTACTTTGATGATATTCAGGTGCAGCATAATTTATCTCTCCTTATTTGCTTCTTCAGCAACAATTTTCTGCATTTCGTTCCATTTTTTCTCCATGTCCGCGACCAGCCTGAACTGCGTGCGGGCACGGTCGAGGTTCTGGCCGTCGCGGTGGACGGCAAAATAGTGGTCGCCGTCGAGATAGTCCGTCAGGAAACGGACGCCGCATTCCATCGTCATGGTCTTCGCGCCAAGCGGAAGCAGCTCAAGCTCCTTCTGCGTCAAGCCGGGGCAGGAGCGGACATAGCCGCGTGTGAAGACGTGGAAGCGCTCGAGGCTCATTTCCATTCTGGACAGATCGCGCTCGTCCTCCGCGGCGGTCGCCGCGCCGAAGCGGATGGAGTCGCCGAAGTCATAGAGGCTGGAGCCGGGCATGACCGTATCGAGGTCGATGACGCACAGGGCCTTGCGCGTCTTTGCGTCGAGCAGAACGTTATTGAGCTTCGTGTCGTTGTGCGTGACGCGCAGCGGCAGCTCGCCTGCCTTCAGCGCGGTTTGCAGCGCCGCCATTTCAGACTGCCGGGCAAGCGCAAATTCGATCTCGGGCTGAACCTGCGCCGCCCGGCGCATGGGGTCGCGCTCCAGTGTCTCAAGGAACGCGCGGTAGCGGTCAGGGGTGTTGTGGAAATTCGGGATCGTCTCATGGAGCTCTTCTGCCGGGAATTCCGCCAGAAGCTGCTGGAACGTGCCGAAGCCGACGGCACTCTGGTAAAAATCCTCGTCCGTTTCCGGCTGCTGGAGGCAGATCGTATCCTCCACAAAGTCATACACGCGCCAATAGCCCTCCTGTGCGTGCAGATAGCTTGCGCCGTCCGCCGTTTTGACCAGTGTCAGGACGCTGCGCGGGTCGTCTGTTTTTGTGCGCAGGAATTCCGTGACGGACGTGATGTTCTCCATCAGACCGGCCACGTCGCGGAACGTGTGATGATTGATCTTTTGCAGAATATAGCGGCGGCCGCTGGCCGTCACGGCCAGATACGTCGTGTTGATATGCCCGCAGCCATATGGCTCGCAGGAGACAGGCTCCGCGTCCAGGCGGAAGCCGCGCAGAATTTCAAACAGCGCTTCGCTCATCTCATTGCTCCTTTTTCGTCTTTTCTCCATCTTATCCTCCCCCGCTGCGGAAGACAACAGGTTTTTCGGATTTGTGCAGGATCTGATAAAATTCAGGCAGAATTTGAAAAAGCAGTTGTCTGCGGTGCGAAATTGTGGTAAAAAGGATACAAAGGAGGCGGTCGTTTTGCAGATCAAAAATCTTTCCGCCGCACAGGTGCAGCCGTTCGGCGAGATCCTTTCCGCAGAATCGGAGCTGCTGCCCCCCTGCGCCGAGCGCTGGCAGATCCGGCCCGGCGCGGACGTCAGGGAGCTGCGCGCGGACGGGCCGGTCGTGCTGGACTATGTTTCGGGTATGCCGCTGCTGGTGATCTATGAGAAGGACGCGCGGAGCGTCTATTATCTCGACCGGGTGCTTGCGCTGCGGCCGGGCGTGCGGTTTTCCATCGCGGCGCTCGGCAGCGGCTGCGAGGTCGACTGCCGCGCGCGGCAGCCGGGACTCGTGCAGCTGCTCGCGTGCCACCCGGCGGAGGAATTCTCCGGCACGGGGAGCGAACTGAAGCTGGAGCGGCTTTACACATTTTTTTATCAGGAGTGCGCCAGCGATTTTTATTTTCGCGGCGAACAGCACGAGGCGTTTGAGCTGGTCTATGTCGACCGGGGTGAGCTGCACAATCTGGCCGGAGGCGCGGATGTGCTGCTGCGGCAGCAGCAGCTGATGCTCATCGGACGGAACGTCTGGCATATGCAGTACGCCGACCGGCCGGTCAGCTTCCTGACCGTCTCGTTCCGCGCGGCGGAGCTTCCCTGCTCACGCCTGACCGGGCGGGCGCTCAGCTTAACAGCCCGGCAGATCGGGCTTGTCCGGCAGATGCTGGAGGCGCACGGCGCGGAGAGCTACGCATACGACTGCGTGGAGAGTCTTCTGAAGCTGCTGCTGGCCGATCTGCTGCGCGGTCTGGACCGGCAGCCGTCCGCCGACGCCGCGCAGCCCCTGCCCGCGACCAGCCACACCGAGCGCCGCATCGTCGACCGCCTTGTCCAGCTCATCTCCGCGCGGGCCGGGGAAAAGCTCAGCCTGCAGGCGCTTGCCGACGAGGCGCACATCAGCACGACATATCTGCACCGCCTGTTCCGCTCTCAGCTCGGTATCTCGCCGGGGGCGTATATCGCAAAGATCCGGATCGAGGAAAGCAAGCTCCTGCTGCGCGGCGGAGCGCTGTCCATGGGCGAGATCGCAAAAAAGCTCGGCTTTTCCAGCCAGCAGCACTTTTCCCGTCAGTTCCGCACCGTCACGGGTATGACGCCGTCCGAATACGTGCGCAGCCTGCGCTGACAGGCGGGGACGCGTTGCGCAGATCGCCGGATTTAACTGTTGTTTTTTTCTGTGCAGCGCGGCATAATACATTATATATTATATTGGAAAGGGAGTTCTTTTTATGGAATCCATCCGTGGGTATTTCAAAGCGCTCAAGTGGCGCAGTCTGATCGTCGCGTTTTCGGCGATTTTGCTGGGTCTTCTGTTCATCCTGACACCGCAGGCGTCGGCGGACGTGATCTGCTACGTGGCTGGTATTTTGCTGCTGGCCTCCGGCATTGCGGCGGTCATTTCGTATTTGGCCTCTGGGCGGCTGTTCGGGTCGTATGCGCTGGTGTCGGGCATCGTGCTGCTGGTGTGCGGCGTGTTCTGCCTGCTGCGGCCGGAGATCATTCAGGGCCTGCTGACGGTGCTGTTCGGCGTGTTCCTCGTCATTGACGGCATGATGACGCTGCAGGACGGCGTGGACTGCGCGCGGGCGCGGCTTGCAGGCTGGTGGGTCCCGGCGCTGCTGGGCGCGGTCACGATCGCGCTGGGCTGCGTGGTGCTGTTCGGCAAATTCGACTCCATCATGCTGCTGGCCGGGATCTCGCTGATCGCAGACGGCGTGTTCGATCTCATTGTGACCCTCGCCTTCTCCAAGCGCATCCGCACCGCGCGGGAAAAGCTGCGCATCTACGCAAACGGCCCCATCATCGACTCGGAAAAGGTCGACGACTGACCGCGGCATGAGTGCCAAAAAAAATTTAAGGACAGATAAATATTTTTTGTTTTCCCCGTGCGGAATGCTTGACACCGCTCTGTCAATCCTGTACAATGATCATGGGGATTTTGTCCCCGCAATCATACAGATTGAACATGATGGAGGAACAAACATGAAAAAGATCATCGCATTGCTGCTCGCAGCAATCATGGTTCTCGGTCTGGCGGCCTGCGCCTCCAAGACGGAGACCACCGAAGCATCTGACGTCAAGAACGTCGTCTACATCGTCAACGGCAACCTGGGCGACAAGTCCTTCTTCGACTCCGCACAGGCCGGCATCGACGAGCTGGTCAAGGCAGGCCGCATCACCTGCAAGACCATCGAGCTCGGCGGCACCGACGAAGACCAGCCGAAGTGGCTGTCCACGCTGTACGACGTTTCCCAGTCCGGCGAGTATGACCTCGTCATCTGCGGCACCTACCAGATGCCCGACTACCTGAAGGAAGTCGCCACGAAGTATCCCGATCAGCTCTATCTGATCTTCGACGACAACACCTATGCCGGCAACAACTCCAACGTTGTCAACATCACCTACAAGCAGAACGACATGGGTTATCTGGTCGGCACCTACGCCGCCTGCATGACCACTGACACGAACCTCGACAAGATCAACGAGGACGCAGTCATCGGCTTCGTCGGCGGCGTTGACTCCCCGGTCATCAACGACTTCCTGACCGGCTTCATTGAGGGCGCACAGGCTGTCAACCCCGACATCAAGGTCGACACCCGCTACACCAACGACTATGTCGATACCGCAATCGCCAAGGAGTTCGGCTACTCCATGATCAACGACAACAAGTGCGACATCATCTGGGGCGTTGCCGGCAACGCGGGCAACGGCGCGGCTGAGGCTGCTCTGGACACCGGCAAGGCATGGTTCATCGGCGTCGACTCCGACCAGGAGCTGACCTTCTCCTCCGACCTGGCAGCGCTGACGCTGACTTCGGGCCTGAAGAACATCGGCAACTCCATCATCTGGATCTTCGACCAGTGGGATGCCGGTAAGACCTACTGGGGCAGCGAAGTCCAACTCGGCCTCGCAGAGGGCGGCGTCGGCATCGTGACCGACAAGAACTACGACAAGTACGCCTCTGCCGACACCAAGGCCGCCGTTGAGGCTGCTCAGAAGGGCATCATGGACGGCAGCATCAAGGTCGACACCGCGTTCGACGCCAACTTCGACCTCGCCGCTCTGCGCGACTCTGTCAGACCGTAAGTTCATTTTCGATCAAGCTTTCTTTTAACCTTGTAGGGGCGGGCGACTCTGCCCGCCCCTTATATGCTTCTGCGATAAAAGCGGGCGGCAGAGTCGTCCGCCCCTACAAAACCAGATTCTCCTTAAGTAACAGTGAATAGCGAAAAAACGAACCCGCGTTTGTTCTTTATTCACTATTACTTATTGCTTTTTCATACGCACGACTTTTTCTAAAGAAAGAGAGGAACATATCGTATGCCAGACGAAAAAACCGGCCGTTTGGACGAGGAATACGTCGTCCAGATGAAAGGGATCACGAAGGTGTATCCCAACGGCGTCGCGGCCAATCAGGGTGTGGATTTTAACCTCCGCAGGGGCGAGATCCACGCGCTGATGGGTGAAAACGGCGCCGGCAAGTCCACGCTCATGAAGATGCTGTTCGGTCTGGAGCAGCCGACGAGCGGCGAGATCTGGGTGCACGGCGAAAAGCTGACGCTCTCGTCCCCCACCGTCGCCATTTCCCACGGGATCGGCATGGTACACCAGCATTTCATGCTCGTGCCGAGCCTGACCGTTGCGGAAAACATGGTGCTCGGCATGGCTCCGCGCAAGGGACTGTTCATCGACCACGCGAAGGCCGTCGCCATCACAAAGGAATACGCGGAAAAATACAACCTGCACGTCGAACCTGAGGCCAAGGTCATGGACATCCCGGTCGGCATGAAGCAGAAAGTCGAGATCCTCAAGGCGCTCGTGCGCGGCGCAAAGATCCTGATCCTCGACGAGCCGACGGCCGTTCTGACCACGCAGGAGACGGTCGAGCTGTTCAAGGAGCTGCGGCATTTAAAGGAGCAGGGCTATACCATCGTCTTTATTTCGCACAAGCTGAACGAGATCATGGAGATCACCGACCGGCTGACGATCATGCGCGGCGGGCGCTCGATGGGCGTTTACAACACGTGCGACGTGACGAAGGAGGAAATTTCGCGTCTGATGGTCGGCCGCGATGTCATTCTGAATGTGCAGAAGGACAAGGCACAGCCGTCGGATGTTGTGCTGCGCGTGCGCGACGTCGAATACGTCAACGAGTGGCACAAGAAGATGCTGGACAAGATCTCCTTCGACGTGCGCCGGGGTGAAATTCTCGGCATTGCGGGCGTCGAGGGCAACGGCCAGAAGGAGCTGGTCGATATGCTCTTCGGCTTCCTGACGCCGAACGCGGGCACGGTGACGATGCAGTCGGAGAATCTTCTCGGCCTTTCGCAGCAGAAGCTGCGCGACAAGGGCGTCGCCCTCATCCCGGAGGATCGTATGCTCTATGGCATTGCGGGCAGCGCGTCCATCGAGGAAAATCTCATTTCTGACCGTTCGGCGGAAAAGCGGCTGAACCATGGCCCGCTTTTCAACATGAAGGCCATTCACGACGAGGCGGACAGGCTGATCGAGGACTACGCCGTTTTGTGCAAATCCCGCAAGCAGCAGGTCGGCATGCTCTCGGGCGGTAATATCCAAAAGGTCGTCGTGGCGCGCGAATTCTCCGGCAATCCGGTGCTCATTCTTGCCGACCAGCCGACGCGCGGCATTGACGTCGGCGCGACGGAATTCATCCGCAAAAAGCTCGTCGAGCTGTCTCGCTCCGGTATTGCGGTGCTGCTGATCTCGGCCGATCTGGCGGAGGTCATGGAGCTGTCCGACAGTCTGATCGTCATGCACGGCGGCAAAATTGCCGCGTATTTTGAAGACACCTCCACCCTCACCGACGATGTGATGGGCGAATATATGCTCGGGCTCAAGACCCAGAGCGAAGAGGAAATCAGGAGGGTTTGCCATGACTAAGAAACGTCAGATCCTGTTCTCCGTGATCCGCGGTCTGCTCGCCATTCTCATCGCGCTGCTTGTGGCGACGCTGCTGATCTTCCTGTCGGCAGACGGAAGCAGCTTCTCCGAGAAGCTTTCCGCCACCAGCGACGCATTAAAGCAGCTGCTCGTCGGCCCGCTGTTCCGCATGGGACGCAGCGGCACCACCTTTGATTTCAAGCGTCTGACCGACATTCTGGCCTCGATGATCCCCATCATCTTCACCGGCCTTTCCGTCTGCGTCATGTTCTCCGCCAACCAGTTCAACCTCGGCGCGGAGGGTGGCATCATGCTCGGCGCGTTCACGACCGGCATGGTCGCGGTCTATGTGCCGATGGCGGCATTTTTGCATCCGGTCGTGGGCGTTCTGGCCGGCGGTCTGGCTGTTGCCGCGATCATGCTGCTGCCCGCGCTTTTAAAGACCAAGCTGAATGTGAGCGAAATGGTCTGCTCGCTGATGCTCAACTACATCATCATGTATCTCATCAAATACCTGATGAACACGTATCTTGCCGACAAGACCAAGGGCCAGATCCAGTCGTATGAATTTCTGGAGACGTCCAGGATCGCGCCGCTCATTGACAACGGCTCGAAGCTCTCCTGGGGCTTTGTCATTGCGATCGCCTGCGTCGTGCTGATTGGCCTTTTCATGTTCAACACCCGCTGGGGCTACACCATCCGCATGATCGGCATCAATCAGGCGTTTGCCAAATATTCTGGCATGAAGGTTGCGACCGTGATCGTGCTGTCGCAGGTGCTGGGTGGCTTCCTGGCCGGTATCGGCGGCGGCATCGAGATGCTTGGCCGATACCCGACGTTCTCGTGGAGCTCGCTTCCCGGCTACGGCTGGACGGGCATCACCATTGCGATCCTCGCGGGCAACAATCCGTGGTTCGTACCGTTCGCGTCGTTCTTCATGGCGTATCTCACAAAGGGCTGCGAGCTGATGGCGACGTATGCAAACGTACCGTCGCAGCTGATCGATATCATTCAGGGCGTCATTTTCCTGTTCTTCGCCGCCGAGCAGTTCCTGTCCAAATACCGGCAGAAGCTGGTCGTCAAGACGGCGCAGGAGGAGCTTGCCGCGAAGGCTGCGCTCGAAGCGCAGAAGGGAGGTGCCGAGCGTGCTTGATTTTCTGAAAATGCTGCTGACGCCGGAGTTCTTCTTCTCCATCATCCGCATTTCCGCGCCCATCCTGTTCGCAACGCTGGCGGCCATCGTGGTTGAAAAGGCGGGCTTCTGCAACATCGGTCTGGAGGGCCTGATGATGTTCTCCGCGCTGACCGGCTCGCTCGTGTCCTATTATGCGCACAGCTGGGTCTGGGGATTGCTTGCCGCGCTGGCCATCGGCGTTCTCATGAGCCTGATGATGGGCTTCTTCGCCTTCCAGCTCAAGACCGATATCACGCTTGTCGGCATCGCCGTCAACATGATGGGCTCCGGCGGCACGCTGTTTTTGTGCAAGGTCATCACGAACCTGTCCGAGGGCACATCCATGGCGTCCTCCACCGGTTTGATCACCTCAAATCTGCTGATCCCGAACATCAACATTCCGCTGATCGACAAGATCCCCTTCCTGGGCAGCATCATTTCGGGACACAACCTGCTGACGTGGATCGCGTTCATCTGCTGCGCGCTCACGAGCGTGATGCTGTATAAGACGAGCCTCGGTCTCAATATCCGCGCGGTCGGCGAAAACCCGAACGCGGCCAGCTCCGTCGGCGTTTCCGTGCTGAAGATCAAGTACATCGCCATCGGCTTCTCCGGCCTCATGTGCGGCTTCGGCGGCGCGTTCATGTCGATGTACTACGCGGCCGGATGGTCCCTTGACATGGTCGCAGGACGCGGCTTTATCGCGCTGGCTGCACAGGCCATGGGCGGCGGTGAATGCCTCGGCGGTATGCTGTCCTCGCTCGTGTTCGGCTTTGCGCAGGCGCTGGGCATCAAATTCTCCGCCGTCGGCCTCGACTCGAACCTCGCCTCCCCCATCCCCTACGCCGTTACCATCATCGGCCTTGTGATCTTCTCCCTCGTGCGGCGCAGCCGCGCGAAGAAGCTGCACTCGGCTGCCGCGCTCAAATAAGGAGGGCTTTATGTCCGAACACAAAAAGATCCCCGTCATTCTCGACGGCGACCCCGGCCATGACGACGCCATTGCGTGGGTCCTGGCGCGGGCCAGCCGGGAACTCGGGATCCTTGCCGTAACGTCCTGCTGCGGCAACCAGACGATTGAAAAAACGACCTATAACGCACTGCGCGTCTGCACGCTCATCGGCCTGCACGCGCCGGTCGGGAAGGGCTGCCCGCATCCGCTTCTGAACGACGTGATGAACGCGCCGTCTGTCCACGGCGAATCGGGCCTTGACGGCCCGGCGCTGCCGGAGCCTGCGTTTGAAGCCTCTGCGCTTTCCGCGCCGGAGCTGATGGCGAAGGTGCTGCGCGAATCGCCGGAGCCTGTCACCATCGTGGCGACCGGCCCGCAGACGAACGTTGCGGCGCTGCTGCTGACGCACCCGGAGCTGAAATGCAAAATCGCCCGCATTTCCCTGATGGGCGGCGGCATCGCCACCGGCAACTGGACGCCTGCGGCGGAATTCAACATTCTCGTCGACCCGGAGGCAGCACGGATCGTATTCACATCCGGCGTCCCTATCACAATGGCCGGTCTGGACGTGACGGAAAAGGCGCTGATTATGCCGGAGGATTTTGAGCGCGTGCGCGCGCTCGGAAATCCGGTCAGCGATATCGTTGCGCAGTGGCTGGAGTTCTTCTACCGATTCCACCGCTCCATTGGCTACGCTGGTGCGCCGATGCACGACCCGTGCGCGGTCATGGCGCTCATCCATCCCGAAATTTTCACCATCCGGCCCATGTATGTCCAGATCGAAACAGCGGGCGAATACTGCCGCGGCACGACCGTGGGCGATCTGCTCGGCTTCTCCGGGCACGCGCCGAATGCGGACGTGCTGATGGACGTTGACCGGGGCCGCTTCGCCGATCTGCTGGTCGAAGCCATCAAATTCTACGGGGAGGCAGAGGCATGACAACCAAACAGATTCCAGTCTGGATCGACTGCGACACCGGCACGGACGATTCCGTTGCGATCATGCTGGCCCACGCGCTGCCGGAGCTTTCGGTCGTCGCGCTGTCCGCCGTGGCGGGCAACAGCCCCCTCTACAACACCTTCCCGAACACACGGCGCATCGTGCATCTGCTGGGCGCCGATTATCCGGTCTATCCCGGCGCGGAGCGCCCCCTTGTGCGGGAACCGCACGTGGCCGGCAAGTTCCATGGCGAAAACGGCCTCGGAGATGTCGAGCTGCCCCTGCCGGACTGTGCGCCGGAAACCACGCCTGCGTGGGATGCGCTCTATGAAACGGCAAAGCGTATGCCGGGCGAATTGCGTCTGGTCGCGACCGGGCCGCTGACGAACGTGGCAATCGCGCTGACAAAATATCCGGAGCTGAAGCTTCTTCTGCACTCCATCGCCCTGATGGGCGGCGCAGCCGTCGGCGGCAATGTGACGCCTGCGGCGGAGTTCAACATTTACGACGACCCGGACGCGGCGCAGATCGTGTTCAAATCCGGCGTTCCGCTTGTCATGTGCGGTCTGGACGTGACGATGCAGGCTGAGCTCCGCCCCGCAGACTGGGACAAAATGGCCGCCTACGGCAACCGCTGCGGCAGTCTCATCCGCGAGCTGTTCGCCTGTGCGTGGAACGCGGTGCAGACCGTTGGACTCACAGGCGTCGCGCAGCATGATTCCTGCCCTGTCCTGTATCTGGCACACCCGGAGCTGTTCGAGGGAAAAATGGCGGGCGTTTTCGTGGAAACGCAGGCCGAGCTTACGCTCGGCAAGACCGTCGCCGATCTGCAGAGCGACAAAAAATTCGAGCAAAAAAACGCGCTCGTGCTGCTGAAGCTCGACCGCGAAGCATTTATGCAGCTCCTGAAGGACTGCATCCGAACACTTCCGTAAATCCGCAAAACACCCCGTATGTCAGACATACGGGGTGTTCGTTTTACACCGCCGCCCCTTACCGCGCGCGGTGCGGCAAGGGGCGGCTTTGAGCGAGATCATCTATCGTGCTCCCGCACTCATTTCAGCTCTGCGGCAAATGTGATGCGGCTTTCCTGCACGCTGGCGCGGATGGTGCCGTGGTGGGCTTCTGCGATGCTCTTGGCGATGGAGAGGCCGATGCCGAAGCCGCCGGTCGCAGCGGTGCGGGAGGCGTCCGGCCGGTAGAAGCGGTCAAACAGGCGGTCCAGCGGCCCGTCCGTGTCAAGCGTCAGGGTGAAATAGCGCATGGAATACTGTGTTTCCTGATTGAACGGCCCCTTCGGCGGCTCCTGCGGCTGCTGCATGGACCGCACCGCGTCCGGGCCGGACTGCGGCTTCCCGGCAGGCGCGCCGGGGTCCGGCCCTTCGCAGATGAGGTCGAGCATATCGTTGATATCCCGGTTCGTGGATACGAAAAATGATTCTTTTCAAAAAACCACGCCGAGCGCCTCGGCCAGATCCGCCTCGTCCTCCGCAGGCAAAAGCCGCATACCGCCGCCTCCTCTTATGTTCTGTTTTGATTATACAGGCACTCTCTGTGAACCGCAAACGTCAGAGCGCTTCTTTGTCCGACGCGCGGGCGCAGAAGATCGTGCTGCAGAAGCTCTGCAGCGATGCCGGGCAGCACGGAGGCCGCCCAGCACAGCAGAAAGATCGCCGGCGTTATTTCCGAGGTAATGATCGAATCAAGCACAGAACATGACCTCCTTTATGGCCCTAGGATAGCAGCCGCACCTAAAGCCAGCCTAAAGGATCATACGGGCCGCGGCGCGGCGGGCCTGTGCGAAGATCGTCCGCGTCCAAACAGACGAAAAAACGCTGCGAACGAAACTGTTCGCAGCGTTTGGAGCGGGTGACGAGGCTCGAACTCGCTACCTCCACCTTGGCAAGGTGGCGCTCTACCGGATGAGCTACACCCGCAACTCAAATTGCAGGTTTATTATAGCAGAAGTTCCGGAAAAGTCAAGTGTTTTTTTCGAGATTTGCGGATATTTACGGCAGCATATAGGGCTGCAGCGTGCGGAAGATGAGGATGAAGACCTGCTCGTCCAGTTCGGGCGTATCCTGCAGATCGCCGCAGAGCACGTGCGAGACAAAGCTGAGGATCGTCTCAAATATATGCGCCATCAGCAGCCAGCTGTCGTGCGAGGAGATGAAGTAGCGGCTGAGACGGTCCTGAAGCTGCTGGTAATTGCGGTGGTGCAGCTCGTGGGCGCTGGCAAGGAACTGCGCGGAATAATAATAGCGCAGATAGAAGCGGGTATCGTCCGGCTGGGCCAGGCAGAAGCGCCATACCGGCTCCCACAGCGCACGGCAGCGCTGCTCCAGCGGCTGGCCGGGCGCATCCATCACGTCCAGATTTTTCAGAACCGTCTGCACGAAGCGCAGGTCAGTGCGGCTGAACGCGGCCTGAAGCAGCGCGTCCTTGCTGCCGAAATTCCGGTAGATATAGACCTCATTGCACGGAACCTCCGCCGCGATCAGCTTGGTCGTTGTGCGGTCAAGCCCCTCGCGCGCAGCAACGCGGACGACCGCGTCGATCAGCAATTCCCGGTAATTCTCTTTGAGTGCCATAGCCGAACCTCCTGAAAGCAGAGCAGGTATTTTAGCATACTATACTACGCGGAGCGAAAAAAAGCAAGGTAATTGCTGTAAACCACGCAAAAAGCCGAACAAGAAGACTTTTCACGCACGCATGTGTTTTTCAGTCTTTATGCTCCCGCTCGGTCACGTTCGCCCACTTCATCATATTGCAGATCAGCTTCTCCATGTCCACGACCGGAGAGATCAGATCCGCCGCGTCGACCAGCGTCTCATCCAGCGAAAGCAGCGAAAAAACGCGCCGATGCTGTTCGCGATCAGCGTGAGCCGCCCGCAGCGTGCGCGCTGGGCAGCAAAAAACTGTGGAAATTCCTCCCTGGCCTCCCACGGGGCCTGCGCACGGTAATCAAAGCCGATCACCTCGCTGTCCGGGAACAGGAACTTATAGTGCTCCGCTTCCTCCGCCGAGCCGCCCTTTCCGTGGACGTATACCACAATTTGCTTCATTCTCATATAACTCCTGATAAAAAATAAATGCAGCACAATCCGGTTTATCCGGGCTGCGCTGCGTCTTCGCGTCTGGCTGTCTGTGCTGTTCTGTTTTCGTTTTGAATAAAAATCATCCAATACGTATCGATGATTATAAATCGCATCTTGCACCTTGTCAAGACGGAGTTTTGCACGCCAACGCAAGTGTGCCCTTCTCCGGGTCGGAGAAGGGCACACTGCGGCTTATCTTATTCGGTGTAGAGGTAGCTGTATTTGCCGCGGAGGGTAAGGATCAGAGTCTCAATATCCTGCGGCAGCTCGTTCGGCTGGGACAGGTCGAGGACTTCGTCTTTTTCCAGACGGACGCGGATCTTGTCGCCGCCGAGGAACAGGACGCCCCTGTTCTCGCTCTCGTTCATGTCCTTTTCGGTCTGGAAGAGCGTGAACTTGTCGTGGCACGGCTCGGAGGCATACGGGCAGAACTGCGTGCAGTTGCCGCACTCGTTGCACATCTTGTCGACGTGGACGATCTCATGGCGGCCATCGGCCAGCTTGACCACGACGTTCGCGCGGTTCGGGCAGGAATCGACGCAGTTTTCGCAGACGGTGTTGCAGTCGAGGCAGCGTCCGCCCTCACAGCAGGCGCAGGAGGCCATCTTCAGGATGCCCTTCTTGGCAATCGCATCAGCCTTGGCAGGATAAGCCTGCTCGGGAATTTCATACGTGTGCGCCTTGCCGATGACGGCCTCCGCAAACGCGGCGGCGTCCGCAATGCCCTCGACGACGGTGGCCGGGCCGCGGTGCGCATCGCCTGCCGACCAGACGTTTTCCACGTTGGTCTGGAAGGCCGGGCCCTTGCGGCCCATTTCGATGCCGTTTTCGGCCATGAGCTTCGCGTCGACCTTCTCGCCGATGGCGGAGATCACGAGATCGCACGGAATCTCAAACGTTTCGCCGGTGGCGACGGGGCTGCGGCGGCCGGATGCATCGGGCTCGCCGAGCTTCATCTGATTGCAGACCAGCTTGCCGTCCTTCTGCTCGACGGGAGCCGCCAGCTCGACCAGCTTCACGCCCTCGTCGATGGCAAGCTTCAGCTCATGCTCATCGGCGGGCATTTCCTTCTTCGTGCGGCGGTAGACGATGGTGGAGGAGGCCGCGCCCATGCGCTTGGCGACGCGGGCTGCGTCCATGGCGGTGTTGCCTGCGCCGACGACGACCACATGGCCCTCAAGGCACGGCTTGACCTGCTGCTTCATTTCCTTCATCCAGCCGATGACGCCCTTGACATTGCCGGGGATGCCGAGTTCGCCCGCCTGCCATGCGCCGGTGGCCATCAGGATGTGGGTGTAGCCCAGCTTCTTGAGTTCTTCCACGCTGGGAGCCGGTGCGCCGCACTTGACTTCGACGCCAAGGCGCTCCATGAGCGCAACGTCCTTGTCGAGCGCTTCGTCGGAGATGCGGAACGCGGGAATGACATAGCGCGGCACGCCGCCGAGCTTCGCTTCGCGCTCGAAGATCGTGGTCTCCACGCCGCCGCGGGCGAGGAAGTAGGCAGCTGCAATGCCGGTCGGGCCGCCGCCGATGATCGCGGCCTTCTTGCCGGGCAGCTTCGCGGTCGGCTTCATGGACGCCATGAGCGCGCCGTAGCCGTGCTCCGCTGCGACGAGCTTGGTGTCGCGGATGTGGACGGATTCGTCATAGAAGTTGCGCGAGCACTTGTTCTGGCAGCGGTGCGCGCAGATCGTGCCGGTCAGGAACGGCAGCGGGTTCTTTTCCGTGATCAGCTTCAGCGCCGGGCCGTACAGTCCGCGGCGGACAAGCTCCATGTACTCCGGAATGTCCTGATGGATGGGGCAGCCGCCCTTGCAGGGTGCGGTGAAGCAGTCGATGAGGGGCACCTTGTCCTCACTCTTGCGGGCAGGCAGGGGCTTGATGGGCTTGAGGTGATGGAAGTCGCTGTGGCTGGCGGCGGACATATCGCTGATCGCGGCAGAATCCGTGCCATTGAACGCGTGATACGGCAGCTTTTCCGTCTTTTCGACCATCTGGGCCAGACGGTTGTATCCGCCGGGCTTCAGGATGGTGGTCGCGACGGTGATGGGCCAAATGCCTGCGGCAAACAGCTTGTCGCAGTTGAAGAATTCCGCGCCGCCCGCGAAGGAAATACGCATTTTGCCGTTGAACTGACGGCTGATGCGATTGCACATCTCGATGGTCAGGGGGAAGAGGCTGCGGCCGGACATATACATTTCCGTGCCGGGCAGCTCGTTCCGGGTGGTGTCGACGGGGAAGGTGTTGGAGAGCTTGAGGCCGAATTCCAGGCCCTTGGAGTCTGCCAGCGCCTGCAGACGCTCAAACATCGGCACGGCGTCGGCCCACTGCAGATCCTCGTTGAAGTGGTGCTCGTCGAAGACGATGTAGTCATAGCCCATGGAGTCGAGAATGGTGCGGGCGGTCTTGTAGCCGAGGATGGTCGGGTTGCACTTGACGAAGGTGTGCAGGCCCTTTTCGGTCAGGAGATAGGACGCGATGCGCTCGATCTCCTGCGGAGGACAGCCATGGAGCGTGGAAACCGTGACGCTGCGGCTGACGCGCGGGGAAATACCGGCGATGAAGTCCTTTTCCTGCGGGAACAGCTCGGTCAGGACGGCGAGGCATTCCTTGAACTGCGCAGTGTTCGACGCATCCATCATGTTGTCGATGTAGCTGTTGACCTTCTCGCCCTTGATGCCCTCGAGATCATAGCCGACAGACATGTTGAACACGAAGCCGTCCGGGGAGCCGAGGCCGTAGACCTTGGACAGGACTTTGAGCGCGCACCAGGCCTTGATATACTCATTCTGCGCCTGCGGGACTTCGAGCTCGGTCGACCATTCCTGGTTGTAGCCCTCGTCAGCGGCCAAAATGCACGGACGCGGCACGCAGCGGGCCAGCTCTTCGCCGTCCATCTTCTGCACGGTCTTGACCTCGAAGAAGCGGGCGCCTGCAAAATAGGCGGCGATGATGTTCTGCGCCAGCTGGCTGTTGGGGCCTGCTGCCGGGCCGAACGGGGTCTCGATCGTCTCGCCGAAGATGGGGAGCGTCTTGCCCGCGGCATAATACGGCGTATGCACGCCGAAGATCTCACCCTCACGGGCGTATTCGGTGACGATCCAGTTCATCAGAGACTTGAACGGGATCGGATACATTTTTTCAGACATATGATTACCTCCTAATTTTTAATAGCCGCGGCCCTTCCAGAACAGCATCAATACGATGGGCAGCCCGGCTGTGACGAATGTCAGAAGATCCTTTGCGAATGCCAGCGCCTGCGCGCCGAGATCCGCTGCGCTGAACAGCGCCAGCACGCTGGTCAGGAAGATCAGAATACTTTTGAAAAACGGAAGGACTGAAACGGCAAAGATCACGGTTATTCCCGCGCGTTTTCCGCAAAGCAGCAGGACCCAACCGGCCAGCGCGGCCAGCCCGGCAAACGCGGCAATATACACGGTCAGCTTCCCCGGAAACAGCTCCGGCAGGTAGAATTCAAAGAACGAATTGAGACAGCGCAGGCCGAGCCGCTCCATGCCGATGTCGAAGAGGGCAAACAGCGCGGCGTCGAGCGTGGAGAACACAAGCACGGCAAGCAGGAGCCACTTGCAGACTCTCTGACGGGTGGTTTCGTACATTGGGAACCCTCCTGTTCTTCACTGTAGGGGCCGATGCCCACATCGGCCCGTTGGGCAACTGCGAATTCGCCGTAGATTTCCGCAAAAACAGGTATATTCTGCGCGGGCCGATGTGGGCATCGGCCCCTACAAAACGCAGAAGTGGCTTAATATTCTCTGTGGTTCAGTGCGCCCCAGAGCTTCTTGGCGGCTTCGAGGATATGCGCGTTTTCGGCTTCCTCGTCGATGCCGATGAGCTCGCGGTCCTTCATAAGAAGCTTGCCGTTGGCAATGGTCGTGCGGCAGAGCTTGCCGGTCATGCCGAAGAGGATGTGGCCATCGATATTCTCGTCCGAGAACGGAGTGTACGGCTTGTAATCCATGACGATGATATCGGCAGCGGCGCCGGCCTTGAGCACGCCCAGCTCGTCCGGGAAATACTTTGCGCCGATCTTCGCGTTGTTCTTAAACAGCATACCGGTCACTTCGCACCACGCGACGTTCGGCAGGCAGGCGTTCAGACGCTGGACGCAGAGCGCAGCCTTGAGCGATTCGATCATATCGTTTGTCCATGCATCGGTGCCGAGGCCGAGCAGGATGCCTGCCTTGGAAAGCGGCAGCACCGGGCAGACGCCGACGGCGTTGGACATATTGGATTCGGGGTTGTTGACGACCATGGTGTGGGTGTTCTGGATAAGCTCGATCTCAGCTGGGTTCACATGGATGCAGTGGCCGAGGATGGTCTTGTCGCCCAGGATGCCGTGGTCGTGCAGGCGCTGCACGGGGCGGCGGCCATAATTCTGCAGGCTGTCATAGACATCGTTCATGCCCTCGGAGACGTGGATGTGATAGCCGGTGCGGCCGTTGTTGGCCTCGACCATGCGGTCAAAGGTCTTGTCGGAGATGGTGAACAGCGCGTGGCCGCCGAACATGGCGGCGAGCATCGGATCCTTCTGCTGTTCGCAGTAGGTGATCCAGTCGGCGTTCTCCTTGATGGCCTGCAGGCACTTCTCCTCGCCGTCACGGTCGGAGACCTCGTAGCACAGACAGGAGCGGATGCCGAACTTCTTGGCGCTCTCGCCGATCTGGAACAGGGAGCCGGGGATCTCGCAGTAGGCCGCGTGGTGATCGAAAATGGTCGTGACGCCCTGCTTGATGCAGTCGATGTACAGGGCATCCGCGGAGGCGCGGGAGCCTTCGAGCGTCAGCTTGCGGTCCATGGCCCACCACGTACCGTCGAGGACCTCATAGAAGTTCGTGGGGTTGTTGCCGACGATGGACAGGCCGCGTGCCAGCGCGGAATAGATGTGGGTATGTGCATTGATGAACGCGGGCATGATAACGCCGCCCTTGGCGTCGATGATCTCGGCCTGCGGGTATTTTGCGCGCAGCGCGGCTTCTTCGCCGACCTCGACGATTTTGGTGCCTTCATAGGCGACGGCGCCTTTTTCGTAATAGCCCTTGCCGCCCTCGTCGCGGGTGATGACGCGTCCGTTTGTGAGTAAGTTCATGGGGGTTCCTCCTTTTCGTGATGCTCACCGGTGCATATAACAAAAGTGCTTCAGATCTTCATCTGAAACACTCTGCCGTGCAAGCCGAGTGATAGTTGCAGCCCGTGTGCGAAACACTTCCTTACAGCTACCAATCTTAGATTGTAGTTTCATTATAAAGGGCGGGCAAAAAAAATTCAATGCTCCTGTCAAATTTTCTGCCCGCCATTTTTTACAAACTTCGCAGCTCATTTTTGAGCATTTTGCACGCCGTTTGCGATTGCGGAATAATATCTAGCCGATGCCCGTCCACTGCTCCGCCGCAGCCGGGACGCGGCAGGTATGATCGACCGCCGCCTCGATCAGATCGGCGTAATACCACGCCGTCTCGTCCTGATTGTCCCAGTACCACGCGGCGGCACGCAGCTGCGCGTCTTCCCTGTCCGGACTGCGGGAGAGCAAACTGTTCATTGCGCGCGCAAGCTCCGCCCGGCTGACCGCCGCGCTGCCTGCGGCGCTCCCCTGCCCCGCTTCAAAAACCGTTTTCTCTTCCCACGCACCAGTCAGCGCCGGAAATATCTCGCGGCCCGTCTCCGAGTCCGCCAGCGTGTCCAGCACGCCGCACAGCTCCCGCCAGCTGACTGCGGCAGACGGCAGGAACCAGCCGCCGTCTCCGAACGGCAGCAGTCCCAGGCCCGTGAGCTTCCCGATCTGCGCGCAGGCCCAGTGGTCGCCAGGCACATCAAAAAACGTCACGCGCTCCGGCTCCGGCAGCGGCTCCTCCGCCAGCCGCACGAGCGCGCAGGCAAGCTGCGCCCGCGTGACGGGCGCACCCGGCTGGATGCTTCCATCCGGGTAGCCGCAAAGATAGGCGCGGTGCGTCTGCTCCGCTGCCCGCGCAGGAAGCGCCATCACCGCTGCCAGCGCCGCTGCGCAGAAAAGCCCCCGCAGCTGTTTTTTCATCTGCATCCCCTCTTCCGAAAGTTCTGCCCTTAGTGTGGCAGATTCGCCGCGCGGATACAGTCGGGACATGGGCAGGGAAAAGCAGGCAGAGCCGGCAGTGCGCTGCAGCATTCCCATCTTCTATGAAGCGGCAAAGGCTCCCCTTTGGAACAAGGGGAGCCTTTGGTACGGCGGTTATTCTTCCTCTCTATACGCCTTCAGCCCCGCGCGTCCCTCTTCGGTGACGGGCTTGAGCCAGCGCATGGATCTGAAGTGGAGCAGACACAGGATGCTCTTCGGGATGTCCTCGCCCAGATACGCGAGGATCACGACGCCGAGGAACGACACGTGCAGCACCCGCGTACCCAGCAGCGCCAGCGGGATGGCGACGACCCAGAGACTTGCAAGGTCGAAGATCATGCCCGTCAGCGTATCGCCGCCGGAGCGGAACACGCCCACGACCTGCACATAGGAGATATTGCGGAAGCAGTATTCCAGCGAGCAGAAGATCGTCACGGCGTAGGCCGTTGAGATGGTCGTGGTCGAAAGATTGTCGCCCATGGCGAACAGGGACACGAGCGGGTGCCGCGCGGCGATCATCGTCAGGCCCACAACGAGGCCCATCAGCGGCACCAGCACGGAAAAGCGCCGGGCGTCGGACACGCCGCGCTGAATTTTGCCGCTGCCGATGGATTTGCCGACCATGATGACGCAGGCGTTGCCGAGGCCGACATAGAACGCGAAGGCCAGCTCGGAAAACGTCTTGAAGATGGTCATGCCCGCGTAATATTCATAGCCCATGTTGGCATAAATGCGGTTGAGCATGAGCATACCGAGCGCCCACAGGCCTTCGTTCGACATGACGGGCAGTGCGCGGGCACAGAACTCGCCGAGCTGCTTCAGGTTGAAATCAAGCAGCTCCCGCACCGGGCCGACCAGCAGGTTTTTCTCAAACGCAGAGAAGATCAGAATCAGCACCGGCCCCAGCCAGGACGAAATGCACGTTGCGATGGCCGCGCCCTCTACGCCGAGCCGCGGCAGGCCGAACGCGCCGAAGATCAGGCCATAGTCCGCAAAGGCGTTGGCGATGGTCGTGACGATAGAGACATAGAGCGGCAGGCGGACGCGCTCTGTACCGCGCAGGACGTTGGACAGCAGATACGTCAGCGCGACGGCGGGATAGGAGAAGCAGACGATGCGCAGATACCGGCAGCCGGTTTCCACGACGGCGGGGTCTTGATTGAACAGGCCCAGCACCCATGTGGGTGCCGCCAGCGCGACGGCCAGAAAGCCGAGCGAAACGAGCATCGCCAGCATCAGGCCGATGCCCATCACGCGCCGGATGCCCTTGAGGTCCTTGACGCCCCAATACTGCGAAATGAATACGCTCATGCCGGAGCACAGGCCGAAGCCCAGAAGCCCGCAAAGCCAGCCCCACTGGGCCGCCATGCCGACGGCGGAGAGCGTCACGTCGCCCAGCTGCGACACCATCAGCGTGTCGACCAGCTGGAACGAGCTTGTCAATACGTTTTGCAGCGCGACCGGGACCGCCAGCTTCACGGTCACGCGCCAGAAGGGCTTATCGCCCAGATAATCAGTCAGTTTCATAAGAAATAATACTCCAAGGCAAAGATGTGGGGATGCTGCCTTGCGGCAGTATCCCCACGAAGTTTTTCAGGTGGCGCAGGACACCGCGTCAGAAGAAAGCCTTTCGGAACGCATCCTTGCAAAGCAAGGCTGCTTATCCTGTCGGCTTCCTTCTTCCGCTCCAAAACGCAAGCGAAGCTCGCGTTTTGGCTTTGACGGAGTGCGTAGGGGCCGACGACTCTGTCGGCCTCAAAAATGCGGCAAATTCGCCGCAGATTTTCGAAAAAACACTGCGTTCTGCGGGCGGGCAGTGTCGTCCGCCCCTACAGATTGTGTTCGAATTTACGCAAATTCTATAAAATTACAGCTTACGCCATACCAGCGGTGATGATGGCCATCTTGTAGACCTCGTCGGCGTTGCAGCCGCGGGAGAGGTCGTTGATAGGGGCGTTCAGACCCTGTAGGATGGGGCCGTAGGCCTCAAAGCCGCCGAGGCGCTGGGCGATCTTGTAGCCGATGTTGCCGGCTTCGATGCACGGGAAGATGAACGTGTTGGCGTAGCCCGCGACCTTGCTGCCGGGGAATTTCAGCTGGCCGACGACCGGGGAGACGGCCGCGTCAAACTGCATTTCGCCGTCGATGGCCAGCTCGGGTGCAAGCTTCTGCGCCTCGATGGTGGCGTCGTGGCTGAGCTGGACCGTGCCGCCCTTGCCGGAGCCCTTCGTGGAGAAGGACAGGAGCGCGACCTTCGGGTCGATGCCGAAGAACTCTGCCGTGCGGGCAGACTCGACCGCGACCTCAGCCAGCTTCTGCGCTGCCGTGAAGGTCACCTCGCCGGTCGCCTTGTCGACGGTATCCTGATAGTCGATGTTGATGGCGCAGTCGCCCATGCAGTACTTCTCGTCATTGCCGTCCTTGTCCTTGCGGAAGAGGATGAAGGAGGAGGACACCAGATGCGCGCCCTTCTTCGTCTTGACCAGCTGCAGCGCCGGACGGACGGTATCAGCGGTGGAATAGGTCGCGCCGCCGAGCAGTGCGTCGGCCTTGCCCATCTTGACGAGCATGGTGCCGAAATAGTTGCCCTTGGCCAGCGCCTTGCGGCAGTCTTCCTCGGACATCTTGCCCTTGCGCAGCTCGACCATCTTTGCGACCATCTCGTCCATGCCGGCATAGGTGGCCGGATCGATGATCTCGGCCTTGGCAATGTCGAAGCCACCCTTTTCGGCTGCGGCCTTGACCTCGTCGACATTGCCGATGAGGATGACGTTCATCAGATCGTCCTTGATGAGGCGGTCAGCCGCTTCGAGAATACGGGCGTCGGGGCCTTCGGTAAAGACGATGGTGCGGCGGGTAGCCTTCAGTGCGTCGATCAGCTTTGTAAACATGGTATCTTACCTCCATTATGCGGTTTTTCCGCTGTTATTCTGACTTCCAGTATACAACGAAACCCGGCATAAAACAACACCCCCGGCAAAAATTTTCCGTCTATCCGGCAGGCCGCACCGGGATGGTGATCTCGGTCACGAATTTTTCAGATCCATCCTTATCCTGTCACGTCGCCCTCAAACACGTTCTTTTCGGCGAGTGCGAGTCAAGCGGTTTTTGCAGAAAGGGTTTCCTTTTTTTCGGTTATCGCATGTAATATGGGTCGTTTGCGCCGGACTTGCGGCGCAAGTCTAACTCAAACGAGGTGCGGTATGCAGCACAGTCATCATTTTCACGGGCAGATGTCCGATACCTTCCGCGCAGCGGTCTTCGTCACGCTCTCCGGCGGCTTTCAGGACGCCTATACCTACATCAGCCGCGGTCAGGTCTTCGCCGCAGGCGCAGGCCTCGGCAGTCTCGTGACGGAGTTCACCGACATCCGCGCCATCTGGGTCTGCTGCGGATTGCTGCTCGTCAGCTTCATCCTCATGTTCATCCGCGACGATCGGGAGGCATGAACGCGGGAGCGTCTGAGGCAGAATCGTCAGCTCCTTGTAGGGGCGGACGCCTCTGTCCGCCCGCAGAATGCAGCTTTTCTACAGAACTTTTCGGCGAATTCGTGACATTTTCGGGCCGACAGAGTCGTCGGCCCCTACAATGGAATACGCCAGTGTTATACAAAACCGGCCCGCTGCTTTTTTGCAGCGGGCCGGGCTTTTTACAGGACCTTCCCCAAGAAATCCTGCAGACGGGGATTCTGGGGGTGCTCAAAAATCTGCTCAGGTGTTCCCTGCTCGACGAGCTTACCGTCGGCCATGAACAGCACGCGGCTGCCGACCTCGCGGGCGAAGCCCATCTCGTGCGTGACGACGACCATCGTCATGCCGTCGTGCGCCAGCTCCTTCATGACCTCCAGAACCTCGCCGACCATCTCCGGGTCGAGCGCGCTCGTCGGCTCGTCGAAGAGCATGACCTCCGGCTCCATCATGAGCGCGCGGACAATGGCCACGCGCTGCTTCTGTCCACCGGACAGCTGCGCGGGGTACGCGTTCCCGCGGTCGCCGAGACCGACGCGCTGCAGCAGCTTCAGCGCCTGCGCGTCCGCTTCCTCCTGCGATTTATGCAGGAGCTTTACGGGCGCAAGGGTCATGTTGCGCAGGATGGTCATATGCGGGAAGAGATTGAAATGCTGGAACACCATGCCCATCTTCTGGCGGTGGAGGTTAATATTGCAGCTCTTATCGGTGATATCGACGCCGTTAAAGAGAATCTGTCCGCCCGTCGGAACCTCCAGCAGGTTGAGGCAGCGCAGGAACGTGGACTTGCCGGAGCCGGACGGGCCGATGACGACCACGACTTCACCCTTTTTGATATCGACCGAAACGCCGTCGAGCGCCTTGATGGCGGACGTGCCGGTAAAATGCTTTTTCAGATCCTGAACCTGGATCAGAACGTCAGTGGTCACTGCTGCGCAGCCTCCTTTCCAGCTTGCTTACCAGATGCGAGAAGAATACGACCATGATGAGATACAAGGCTGCGACGATCAGCAGAGGCATGGCCTGAATGTACGTCTGCGAGCGGATGATCTCGCCGCCCTTGGTCAGATCGTTGACGGCCACATAGCAGGCGACGGACGTTTCCTTCAGCAGCACGATAAACTCGTTCGCCAGCGCAGGCAGCACGTTTTTGAGCGCCTGCGGAATGATGATATAGAGCATCGTCTGCGCAAAGTTGAGGCCGAGTGATCGGCCCGCCTCGTTCTGTCCTTCGTCGACAGCCATGATGCCGCCGCGGATGATCTCAGCGACGTAAGCGCCGGAGTTGATGCCGAATGTCAGCATGGCGACGGGCGTACCGTTGCGTGCGGTGGAGAAGACGACAAAGAACATGATGAGGATCTGGATCATCGCAGGCGTGCCCCGAATGACGGTCAGATAGACCTTGCAGAGCCAGTTTGCGATGTTCAGAAGCGTCCGGCCGGGGCCGGGACGCATCGTCTCATGCGTCTTGTCGTGCGTCGAGCGGATAATGGCGACGATCGTGCCGATCAGGATACCGAGCAGCACGGCGGCCAGCGCGATCTGGAGCGTATTGCCCAGACCCTTTACGATATATTTCCAGCGATCCTTGGTGATGAAGCAGGTGACAAAGTCCTTTGCGACCTTTGCGATCCATTCCCGAAACCATTCTGTCATGGGCGAAGCGCTCCCTCTTTTCTATAAAGTCGTATGGCGCGAAGCAGCGGGGCGGAGCATCGCTCCGTCCCGTTGCGAAGATACAGATCAAATTTTTATTTGCCGATGTACTTGTCGACGATGGACTGGAGCGTGCCGTCGGCAGTCAGCTCGGCCAGCGCCTTGTTGACCTTTTCCAGCAGGTCAGTGTTTTCCTTGGCGATGGCGATGGCGTAGTCCTCAACGGCATATTCGGTGTCGAGGATGTGCAGACCCTCGTTGGCTGCGACCAGCGCCTTTGCAGGCTCGTTGTCGAGGATGACGCAGTCGACCTGACCGTTCTTCAGGGCTTCGACGGCGTCGGTCGTCTTGCCGAAAGACTTGACAGTGCCGAGACCGGCATCTTCAATGTCGGACGTGGCATAGATAAAGCCCGTGGTGCCCGCCTGCGTGCCGACGACGGTGCTGGCGCCGTCCGCGAACAGATCGTCGACCGAGGTGATGGGGCTGTCGTCCTTGACGATGACGACCTGCACGCCCGTGGCGTAGGAATCGGAGAAGTTGACCTGCTCCTTGCGCTCGTCGGTCACGGTCATACCGGCCATGCCCATGTCATACTTGCCGGTCTGCACGCCGGGGATGATGGAGTCGAATGCGATGTCGGTGACTTCCAGCTCCATGCCGAGCTTGTCTGCGATGGCCTGTGCGACCTCCACGTCGATGCCGACGATGGCGTCGCCGTCATAGTATTCATACGGCTGGAAGGTGGCCTCAGTCGCCATGGTCAGCTTGCCGGAAGTGGAAGCGGCGTCCTCAGTCTTTGCGGTGGAAGCGCAGGCCGCAAGGCTCAGCGCCATAATGGCTGCAAGCAGCAGTGCAAGATACTTTTTCATGTTCAGTTCCTCCTGTGACGCGTGTGCGTCGTGCGTGTTATTTTGTATGCTCATAATTATACACGTAGAATGCATAATGTCAAGAGAAACTGAATAAAAAACCGCACAACTCTGTTGGTACAAGCGTCCAGAAAAGCGGCGGTTTGCACAATTCCACGCAAACCGTGTAATTTTTCGCAAAAACGGCAGCCTCTCGTGCGGGCCGGTCCATACATATCTTTTGTATATATACAGAGCGTATACTTTTTGTGCAGCGTCCGTTGTTTTTTTGCCGGGCCAATTTGTAAAGGGTCAGATCTGTGCATTCAGTGAGACGGTGCCTTCGTTTGCGTGAAAGAGCCTGCGGTTTCATCACAGCTGTACGGAATCAGCACCCGCATGAGCGTGCCTTGCCCGATTTTGCTCTGCGTCGTCAGCTTTGCACCGCAGACCATCTGTAAGCGGCCGCGGACGAGCTGCAGTCCCACGTGTTCCTTTCCGTCCTGCGGCGGCTGCTCCGGGTCAAAGCCCACGCCGTCGTCCGACACGGTGATTTCCGCGCCAAGCGGCGTTTTTCTGGTCATAAGCGTCACCGTACCGCCATCCTCTTTGCGTCCGACGCCCCATTTCACGGCGTTTTCGACAAGCGGCTGAACGTCAGCGCGGGTAAGTAAAAGTCCGTCTCGGCAATGCCCAGTTCAACATGAAGCTCGTCGCCGAAGCGCAGCTGCTCCAGATAGAGATATGTTTTGATTATCCCGAATTCAGGATAACCAGGCGTTTTCTACAGCTGGCAGGAGAAAAGGATTTGAAGATGCAAGAGGCACTCTCTTCTTTGAACTGGCCAGAGTGGTTAAAGAGAAGAGGCCTCTGTATCTTTTTCTTGAAAATATCGTTGGGCTCCTTTCGCATGACGGCGGCTGGACGTTTGGTGTCATCCTCTCCACGCTTTATGACCTGGGGTATCATGTCGAATGGACTGTGCTTAACAGCAAACATTTTGGAGTCCCGCAATCAAGGCGTCGGCTGTTCCTTATCGGATATCTTGATCCCCGATGCGCCGGAAAAATACTTCCTGTCTTTGGAACAGATGCAAAAGCTCTTGTACAGATCGTCCATGGACGGCTGGGCAAACGAGTCTATGATTCTGCCGGAATCGCCTGCACGCAGGACACCAGCAGACAATCTGGACTCTACTTTGTAGATCTGACGAAGGGTGATCCGAAGATTACGGCGAACGCCAGATGTTTGCATACCCGGCAGGACGGCTCCCTTACCAACTTCAAAGGGCAGAATTCTGGCGTTCTCTACATTAAGGAAGCAACGAAGAAAGGTTACAAGGAAGCGCATGAAGGCGATTCCATCGATCTCGGCTTCGCGGGCAGCAATACGCGCCGCGGCCGTGTGTTTGCGGGCGTTGCCCATACGGTGGACACGGCGAACACACACGGCATTGTCCTGCGCGGCGGCAGAGTCCGCAGGCTGATGCCGCGGGAGTGTTTCCGCTTACAAGGGTTCAGTGAGGATCAGATCGACAAGATCCTCGCCATCAATTCTGATGCGCAGGCATACAAGCAAGCAGGCAACGGTGTGACCGTGACGGTCATAGAAGCCATTGGCCGCCGCATCCGCGCAGCGGATGCGGAACTACATGATAAAGAGGAAGGACGTGACGTATGCCCTACGATGTAGTAAACATGATCTTCCTTCAGGACTGTGAGCAGCGATGATTGGCATCAAAGATCAATGCTTCGGCGTGGTGATTGAGCTGACCGGCATCACGCGAGCAGAAGCGGCAGAGGCACTTGCTGCGTATTTTGAAACAACGCCGCAGCGCAGCTATGATAATTACGATACTGGAGGAATGACGATGGAGAAATCGCTGTATTTTGCCTATGGCAGCAATATCAATCTGGACCAGATGCAGTACCGCTGCCCGGATGCGACCGTCTACGGACAGGCTGTGCTGGACAATTATGACCTGCGCTTTCGCGGCAGCGGCGTTGCGACGGTCGAACCCAAGGAAGGCGCTTGTGTCTACGGCCTTTTGTGGGAGTTAACTGACAAATGTGAAGCATCCCTCGACCGCTATGAAGGCTATCCGCGCTTATATATCAAGCAGACGCTGGAGGTGCGGACGTTTGACGGACAGCGCGTCCCGGTCATGGCCTACATTATGAACCCCGAACTGCACCTGAAGCCATCCCTGCCGCCGAGAGACTACTATCTCGGTATCAAAACGGGCTACGAGCAGAACGGTCTGCCGGTTGGTTGCCTCAAATATGCATTCAAGAACTGCCTCAAAGTGTGCGGCATGGAACCGTATCCGAAGAAGTCACAGACAAGGACAACACAGAAAAAGCAGCAGAATCAGGAACGATAAAGCGCGTCTGCCATCACAGCAGACGCGCCGGGTCTATTTCTCGTTGTTCACAATGATATCCAGCATCTGCCGGGGCGTCACGACAAAGTGTTCGGAAGGAAAATGCTTCAGATTGCCTGTCACCAGATAGGTATCCTCTGTTTTGCGCTGCTCCATTGTCACTTCATAAAATACCACATCTTTTGGGTCAGGCAACTCCAGCATGAGCTTGTGTGCGTCTGCAAAAACAGCACGGGCGCTGATATTGTCCAAAAAATCACCGACGATACGCTCCGTCAGATGAAACTTTGGACGCAGAAGCACCTGCCGGTACTCTTCCAGAATTTCGTGGTTCAATACAGGCGTGATTGGTCCATCGAGCGCCAACTCCAAAATGCTTCCGGGAATAGAATCCCATTTCAGCATGGCGGATACGATGACATTCGTGTCAATGACTGCGTAATACTGCATCTCGTCTCAATGGCTTCTGGCTGCGGCGATTTCTGCGTTGATCTCGTCGAGCGACAGATCTGCGATTCCGTTTTCAGCGGCAATGCGGCTGGCTTCCTTCATGGCCTGAAGACCCTTGTTTTCGGGTTTCGGTTCCAGCTTCATGCTGAACGGAATGCCGTTTTCCTGAATCAAACGGGCAATACAGGCGCGCAGATACGTCGGCAGGTCGATTCCAAGCTGTTCGCAGATGCTGGCGGCTTTGATTCTGGATGTGTCTTCTGTGCGGAACTGAACCAATGAACTTGCCATAAACAATCCTCCTTGCATGATGTTCTATATGGATTATAACATGAAACAACGTCATTTGCAAGCAAATGAATGCAAACGATTTTATTATATACAAATGAAACCAACTTTATTACACGGAGGGGAAAGTATGGACGAAGAAAAGAATTTGAATGTTGAAAAGCCGCTCTGCCCACTGATCGGTCAGGACGGTAACATTTTTAACCTTGTCGGCATTGCGGCGAGGACGCTGCGCGAAGCTGGTCTGCGGGATCGGGCAAAGGAACTCACCCACCGCATTTTCAGCGGCGAGTGCCACAGCTACGGCGAAGCCCTGTGCCTGATTGGGGAATATGTGACGATCACAGACATTGGCGACTACAATCACAACCGCCGCGGAAAGGAGAAGGATAACTATGAGCGATGATCCCATGCGCATTCTGGTCGTGGAACCCACCAAAGATCCGTATGTCAAGGAGATCGACGGCAGCTTGGCGAGCATGCAGGCTATTGTGGGTGGTTTCATTCAGGCCGTCGAATCGTTTGAAGATCCGAATGTCCTGCTGGTGTGCAACGAAGAAGCCAAACTCCTCGGCCTGCCGGAAAACCGCTTCCTGCGGAATCGCAATGGCATACCGTATGACATCATCCACGGCACGTTCTTCCTCGCCCAAGGCAGCGGCGAGGAATTTTGTTCTTTGACCGACAAGCAGATACAGACCTATACGCGCCTGTATTCCCGCGAAAAGCTGTTCGTCATGCAGCATGGAAAGGTGATCAATCAGCCGAAGAAAGGAAAATCGACGCATGAAAGATAACTACATCCTGACGGCAGAGTCCGTCACAGCAGGCCATCCGGACAAGCTCTGCGACACGATTGCGGACAACGTTCTGGACGCCTGCCTCAAAGAAGATCCCAATGCCCGCGTTGCCTGCGAAGTGCTGGCGACGGCGGGCAAAATTCTTGTGGCCGGAGAACTCCGCACGACGGCAAGCCCCGACGTGGAAACCATCGTGCGGCAGACTGTTCGGAATGCCGGATATGACTGTAATTATCATGTAGAGGTGCGGCTGCATACACAAAGTCCCGATATTGCGGACGCGGTCGATGGGGATACGCTCGGCGCAGGCGACCAAGGCATCATGTACGGCTACGCCTGCTGGGAAACGGTGGAACTGCTGCCCGCGCCGGTCGTGCTGGCGAACCGCATCACGAGCCTGCTCACCACCTGCCGGGAAGAAAAGCTGATCTCCGGCATTGGACCGGACGGCAAAGCGCAGGTTTCTGTGCAGTATGCGTTTGGTGTTCCGGAGCGCGTGGACACCATTGTGATCTCCTGCCAGCATGATGCAGATAAAAATCCTGACGAACTGCGCGAGGAACTCCGCAGACTGGTCATTGACCGCGCCTGCCATGACGTGCGCATCGACGAGCAGACGAAGATTCTCATCAATCCGTCTGGCAGATTTGTGCTGGGCGGCTTTGAAGCTGATACCGGTCTCACCGGCCGCAAGCTGATGGTCGACACCTACGGCGGGCTTGTACCCCACGGCGGCGGTGCGCTTTCCGGAAAGGACGGCACGAAAGTCGACCGCAGCGGTGCGTATATGGCGCGTTATGTGGCAAAGAACATCGTTGCCGCCGGTCTTGCCGATGCGTGTACAGTCAGCCTTGCCTATGCCATTGGGCAGACCGAACCGGTTGCCGTCGAGATCGACACACAGGAGAGCGGATACTATGACGACGCATTTCTGACTGAAGCCGTTCGTAGCGTCTTTGATTTCACTCCGACTGGCATGATCCGCGCGTTGGATCTGGACAAGCCGTTCTTCGCAGAAGTCTGCAACAACTGCCACTTTATGCACCCGCAGGCCGCTTGGGAGCAGACGGACAAGGCAGAGAAGCTGCAGATGGCGTGCGCGGAACTGGAGGATGAACGTACATGACAAATTTCTTTCTGGAAGAACTGAGAAAGATCTATGGAGATGGGCGCGTGATCCATGATCCGCAATTCGTTGGCGAATGCTGCTACGGCAGTCTTGGCGATCTGCGGGTCAAAGCGCGATTTACAAAAGATATCGTTGCGAATCAGTATCCATACCTGACAGTTTCCATCCTGAATCCCACGAAAGTCGAAATTGACAGTGTTCGGATGAAAATCGGGGAAATTGTCAGCAGAAGCTGCCGCAGCACGAATCCGAATCTTCGCAATACGGAACCGCACATCTGGGTTGATGGAAAAACGCCGCAGTGGTATGCCTGCTGCCCCGGTTCGCGTGATTACACGCTGCTGACGAATGCGACTGCGGAATATCTCAGCGTTTTTGAACTGACGCACGAACGGGTACAGAATCGACAACATACTCAAAAAACGAAGGGAGCGGATGCCCATGCGCGATAAGCCCAGATGGGAGATCATCCACGGAGACAGCCTTACGGTGCTGGAGAGTTTTCCTCCCGGCACGTTTGACGCTGTCATCACAGATCCGCCGTATGCGTCCGGTGGCCGCACGCAGGCGGAAAAATCCAAAGCCACCGCAAAGAAATATTCCAGCATGGGCGGCAACGCGCCGCCCGATTTTGACGGCGATGCCAAGGATCAGCGCTCATGGACCCGCTGGGCGGCAGAGTGGCTGTACCTTGCCAGACGCGCAGCCAAACCCGGCGCGCCGGTCTGTATGTTCATTGACTGGCGGCAGCTTCCCTGCGCCAGCGACGCGCTCCAGTGGGCAGGCTGGATCTGGCGCGGCATTGCCGTGTGGGATAAGGGAAACTCCCGCCCGCAGAAGGGACGTTTTCGCCAGCAGGCAGAATACATTGTCTGGGGCTCGAACGGCGATATGCCGGTCAGCCGACCCGTGCCGTGTTTGCCGGGTGTGTTCAAATACGGCAATCCGCAGAACCGCATCCACCTGACCGAAAAGCCGTTGCAGCTCATGCAGGATCTCGTCAAGATCACAGAACCGGGCGGTCATATCTTGGACCCCTTTGCAGGCTCCGGCACGACAGTTCTGGCTGCGATCAAGGAAGGCTATAACGCGACCGGCATCGAGGTCACGGACGTGTACGCAGATCTTGCCAGAAAGCGACTGGAATCGGAATTGAACGCTGCGTAGCGACTATTGTAGCGACTAAAAAGAAAACCAAAATGCAAACCAAGGAACTGTTTGCATTTTGGAAAGGAGGAGCGACGAAGCGGATGAGAGATGACTTTTTGATGCGCAGCATAAAAAGTCGTCGCGAAGCAGCGCAGTCCGCGACGACGCGCGCAAGCATAGCGTTTTGGTACCAAAAGGCAGCTTGCAGGGAGAACCCTGTCCCCAATATGCCGCCTGCGGGCGGAGAAAGGAGCGCCGTGCGGAAGAATCAGTACAATCTGCATATCCGGCTGGATGAGGACGAACGCGCCGCGCTGGAAAAGGGCTTACAGGCCAGCGGCCTGCCGCTGTCGGCCTACCTGCGCAGGCTGATCCTCGGAGAAAGCATCCAAGCCGCGCCCTCGGAAGAACTTCGCAGGCTGCGCACGGAGATCCATCAGATCGGCAACAACATCAATCAGCTCGCCCGAAAAGCGAACGCCGGGTTTGCCAGCCGTGATGAGGTCACACGCGCCCTGCGGATGCTGGATCGTGTTTATGAACTCATGTACCAGCTCAGTCAGCAGTCATGGCAGTAACCAAGATCCTCGCCCGGCACGCCAGACTGGATCTGGCAATCAATTATGCGGTAAACCCTGACAAAACGGATGAGGAAGTCCTGACGGCTTATCTGAACTGCGACAAGGGGCATGCTTGCCACCAGATGCTTGCAACTAAGGAAGCGAAGAATAACCGTGACGGCGTTCAGTATTACCACATCATCCAATCATTCAAGCCCGGTGAGATCACGCCAGAACTGGCATTGGAAATTGCACAGGCATTTGCAAAGGAACACCTTGCGGATTATGAGGTCGTCATTGGCGTTCATGTGGACAAAGAACATATCCATGCGCACATGGTTTTCAATTCTGTGAATCTGGTGACGGGGCGAAAATACCACAGCAACGCCAAAAGCTACTACCAGCAGATTCGCACAATTTCGGATAAGCTCTGCCGGGAGCATGGGCTGTCTGTCATTATGGAGGGAAAGCCCTCCAAAGCGGTCAGCTATATTGAATGGCTCCGCCAGTCTAAAGGGCAACCAACGTTCCGCTCCATGCTGGAAGCGGACCTGCGCGATGCGATTGCCGACGCGAACGATCTTGGCCACTTCTTCTTGCTCATGGAGCATAAGGGCTACGAAATCCACCACGGCAACCGGCTTGGCTTCCGATTGCGCGGGCAGGAACGCTATATGTATCCAGAGCGCAAGAATGCAGCGTTTTCGGAAGAAAACATTGAACGCACCATTGCGGGTAATCTCGCAGAAATCGAAGCCGGGATCAGACCGGCGTTTGTTCCGCGCCCAAAGCCCCAGCCATACCGCCCACATCCAAAGTACAAGGGATTCCTTGCGTTGTACTATCATTACTGCTATCTGCTTGGCCGCATTGAAAAGCGGCAATACCCGCCGCGCATGACGCCGCATCTCCGACGGGAGATCATGAAAGCCGAAACCTATAAGGCGCGGCTGAAGTTCCTGCAAGAGAATGGCATCTCCACGGCAGATGACCTTACCACCTGCATGCAGCGGGCAGAGAATGCGGTCACGCAGCTTGCCAAGCAGCGCACAATTTTGAACGTCCGTAAGAAAAAGCGCAAGAAGCTCTTTGACGCGCTGGCAGCGGAAGAATCACTCGCCGTGAGCAAAGCCCTCTACGAAGAAGGGCTATCCGGCATGGAATCTGAGTACGCGCAGTACGCGGAAGCGAAAGCCATCTTGGATACCTGCGGCGTTTCACGGCAGGCTCTCACGGAGGAAAAAGCGGATATCTACGAGCAGCTTGCGCAGCTCAACAAGCAGATCCGCACCGAGCGACAGAAAATCAAGCTGTGCCGCGAGATCGCGGATTCCGCAGCCGTTATGCAGCGGGATGTCGCTGCACAAGAAAAATCCCCATACGAAAAAGAAACAGAGCATTTTCTCACGAACAGGAGGTGATTCCCCATCAACGTAGGAAACAGCGAAGCCGCCGAGCAGGTCGTCCACATGATGCTCTCCGGCGGCGAGGTTGCGGTCAAGCTGGCAGGTTCTGCGGCGAAGAATGCCGCGGCGATGCTGCTGGCGTTGGCGCGCAATCATAAAAAGGTCTACGGCAAGACCAGTCTCAAGAAAATTCTCCAGCAAACGCGCGACATCCGCACGTTTTCCCTGACACCGGAGCAATACCGCGAGTTCAGCCGTCAGGCGAAGGACAAGGTACTGTTCGCGGGTATCCAGGACAAGGAGCAGCCGGACGCACCCATTGATCTCGTCATTCCAACGACCGATCTGGAACTGGCAAATGTCATTTTCGAGCGTCTCTTTGGTTCGCTGGAAAAGCCGCAGGAGGAACGCTCATCAAAAAAAGAGTCTCGGTCGGAACGCTCCTCGGACGATACCGGCAGCAGCTCGCCTACGAGCAGGAAGAACTCGAAGAATGACCGCCCGTCGGTTGGCGAGCAGCTTCAGTCCCTCCGCGAAAAGCTGTCCGGTGTCGAACCGCGTGTTCCGACCAGAGAAAAAACGCACAGTGAGATCACAAAATAAGCACAGTTTGGATGGATTTGCACGCCAAACTGTGATATACTCAAACCAACAAAAGCTGGGAGGTGGCGCATATGGCAGAACAAAGCTATGATCTGATGCACAAAGACGACGTTGTTGCGTCTTTGCAGCTCGACGACCTGTCTGGCGCTATCCTCAAAGTCACGCCCGGCACAAATCCGGAACTGCTGCCGCTCGGAGGCAGTCAGGGCGCAGACAGTCTGCGCAAATGGTGGCTGCGCCGTGCCGTCCCTATCAGTCAGGGCAACATTGCCGCGCTTTTGCAGCAGGAGGGCATTCCATCCACACAGAGCCTGCTCGTGCGGAACCTCGGTCTCAGTCTGTCCGACCATTATTGGATCAAGCCGAACGGCAGCGAACTGACGTGGAAAGACGTTAGCCTGTTCTCCAACAGCTTCCGCGATCCACTGGAATCCATGCAGATCCAACATCCTCACGGTGCAGCTTCGACAAGCACCCAGACACCAGCGTATTCGCCCAGCGCATCGCTGCAAGGTGACCTGATCAAAAAGTGGTTGATCGTCGACGATACGCGCTGCCTGCTCAAAGGCAACCGCGGCGCAAATTCCCAGCAAAGTCTCAATGAAGTGCTGGCATCCATGCTGCATGAAAAGCAGGGCTTTTCCAACCATGTGCGGTATCGCCCGGTCAAATTCACCGGCAGCGCAAGCGAGCAGTACGGCTGTATCTGTGAGGATTTTGCATCGGAGACGCTGGAGTTTATTCCGGCGATTGACGTTGTGGATTCCGAGAAGAAAGATAACGCTGTCTCGACCTATGAGCATTTCATTCATGTTTGCACGGCACATGGTCTGTCTGAGCTGGAAGTAAGAAGTTTTCTGGAATATCAGATCCTCACGGATTTCGTGCTGACGAATACGGACCGGCATCTCAACAACTTTGGTATCCTCCGCGACAGCCAGACATTGAAATTTGTGCGGATGGCTCCGATCTTTGATTCCGGCAATTCGATGTTCTGGGACGCCCCGCGACTGCCGGAGCGCAGCGACTGCACAGAGATCACGGTCAACAGCTTCCGTAAGACCGAAACAGAGCTGCTCAAGCTCGTCACCGACCGCAGCCGCATCCACATGGACCTGCTGCCAAGCCGGGAAGAAATTGAGAAACTGTACGCCAAGGACGACAGCATCGCGTTTGTGGATTCCATTCTCATCGGCTATGAAAAGAAAAAAGCGCTGCTGGAGCAGTTCATGGAGAAAGGCACTCCGGCACAGAACCGGCACAAACGAATTACCGAACCTGAACGATAATTTTCAACTGCCCTGCAAGGCTTTGTGCTTTGCAGGGCGTTTTTTCCGAGGTGATGCCTATCCGAAAATCAAATGATACTCTGTTCTACCTTATCGGAGCTGTACCCGTTGTCTGGCTTGCCCTCCTGCTGGCGCAGTCCCTTGGCGGCGGTTTGCCGGAGCTGCTGCGGAATCTGACAGCAGCATTAGAGCAGCCAACAAATATCATATGGACAGACAAAAGCCTGCCCGCGATCCTTATCTGCCTTGCCGCTTACGGCATGGCAGTTTTGCTTTACCGGACGAATCAGGGCAGAACCCGCGACGGCGAGGAACACGGCTCTGCGGTGTGGGCGACACCTGCATCCGTCAACGCGCAGTTTGCGCAGAAGGACAGCATCCCGCTGACGCAGCACGTCCGACTTGGCCTGGATACGCACAAGCACCGCCGCTCCCTTAACGTGCTGGTCATCGGCGGCAGCGGCGCAGCCAAAACACGCAGTTTTGTGCTGCCGAACATCCTGACCGCAAACACGAACTACGTCATTACGGACCCGAAATCCGAAGTTCTGCTTGCCACGGGCGGTTACCTTAAAGAGCAGGGCTACGACGTGCGCGTTCTGAACCTTGTGAATCTGGAACAGTCGGACGGCTACAATCCATTCCGCTATCTGCGCGACGAAAAGGACGTGCTGAAGCTGGTCAACAACCTGATCCAGTCCACCACGCCGAAGGGCAGCCACGAGTCCGATCCGTTCTGGACCAAGGCCGAAACCGCACTCCTGCAGGCGATCATCCTCATGCTGTTTCAGGAAGCCCCGGAGTACGAGCAGAACTTCTCTATGGTCATGCGCGTGCTGGAATACGCCGAGGTGCGCGAGGAAGATGAAGGGCATGTGTCCCCACTCGATTTGCTCTTTGAATCCATAGAGCGCAGAAAACCGGACAGCGTCGCTGTCCGGCAATATAAGGTTTTCAAATTAGCCGCGGGCAAAACCGCAAAATCGATTTTGGTGAGTACGGCTGTCCGTCTTGCACCCTTTAATCTGCCGCAGATTCAAGCTTTGACCGACCATGACGACATGGACCTTTACACGCTGGGTGAAAAGAAAGTTGCGCTTTACGCTGTCATTCCTGACAACGACAACACGTTTAATTTCCTTGTGAGTCTGCTTTACGCGCAGGCGTTCCAAGCCCTTTATTACAGCGCAGACCAAATTCATCACGGCCCGCTGCCGCGCCACGTTCGCTTTATGCTGGACGAGTTCGCAGCCATGCCGCTGCCGGGATTCACGCGCGAGCTTGCAACCATGCGCTCGCGTTCCATCTCGGCAAGCGTGATCATTCAGAACATGGCGCAGATCAAAGAATTGTATAAGGATAGCTGGGAGACAATTCCAGGCAACTGCGATACCATTTTGTATCTCGGCGGCAACGAATCGTCAACACACAAATACGTTTCTGAGATGCTCGGCAAAGCCACGATTGATACGAAAACGCATGGTCAGACGAAAGGCAAATCCGGCTCCTACTCAACCAATTTCCAGATGTCCGGACGCGAACTGCTGACCCCTGACGAGGTACGGAAACTGGACAACCGCTATGCGCTGCTGTTCATCCGCGGCGCAAGCCCGGTCATGGATGAAAAGTATGATCTCATGCACCATCCAGCGATCTCACACAGTTCCCTCGGCGGCGCAGCGCCCTACATTCATCATGGAAC
>CDYS01036434.1_pt1 | contig 79603 bp, 80 predicted proteins | sample 557491 | NCBI WGS metagenome assembly CDYS01 (sample SAMEA3182057, study PRJEB8094) | gut metagenome | biome: human; feature: gut; material: Stool; isolation source: human stools | place: Canada | collected 2012-11-26
GGCTAACGGGAGTGAAACGCAGCGTAGCAGCGCTACGCTAAGTGGAACGACCGGACGCCAGAATGGAAAAGGCGCGAGCAGATGGTGCAGGTGAATTCGGAAATAGTATTATACCGACCAGCAGCGCGGCGAACGGCTTCGGGCATTATCCCGGCGGGTCTATCAGCAATGAAAAAGGAGAATCAGTCATGAAGGACGCATGGTGGAAGGAAGCCGTCGTCTATCAAGTCTATCCGCGCAGCTTCATGGATGCAAACGGCGACGGCATCGGCGATTTGCAGGGAGTTACCTCGCGGCTGGACTACTTGCAGGAGCTGGGCATCGATGTGATTTGGCTGTCGCCTGTGTACCAGTCCCCGAACGTCGATAACGGCTATGACATCAGCGATTATCAGGCGATTCAGCCGGAATTCGGCACGATGGCGGACTTCGATGAGCTGCTTAAACAAGCGCATCGGCGTGGCATTCGCATCGTGATGGACTTGGTTGTCAATCACTCGTCCGACCAGCATCCGTGGTTCGTGGAGAGTCGGAAGAGCAAGGATAACCCTTATCGTGACTACTACATCTGGCGCGAACCGAAAAAGGACGGCAGTGCGCCGAACAACTGGGGTTCGTGCTTCGGCGGATCGGCGTGGCAGCTTGACCCGGAAACGAACATGTACTATCTGCACCTGTTCGCGCCGCAGCAGCCCGATTTGAATTGGAAGAATCCGAAACTGCGCGACGACGTGTACCGCATGATGACATGGTGGTGCGACAAGGGCGTGGACGGCTTCCGCATGGATGTCATAAGCATGATTTCTAAACCCGATGAAATGCCGGATGACCCGAACGCCCCCGTCGGCGGTTATGGAAACTTTGGCGCATACTGCATTCACGGTCCGCATGTGCATGAGTATTTGAAGGAAATGAACGCGCGGGTGCTGTCCCGCTATGACCTGATGACCGTGGGCGAAACGGCGGGCGTGACCATCGAGGAGGCACAGAAGTACGCCGGAGAGGATTCGCATGAGCTGAGCATGGTCTTCCAGTTCGAGCATGTGGACGTCGCCGGAAAATACGGGGCGTGGCGCACGGAACAGATTCCGATGCTGTTCCTGAAAAAGGTGCTGAGCAAATGGCAGACGGAGCTGCACGGCAAGGCGTGGAACAGCCTCTTCCTCGGCAACCACGACCAGCCGCGCACCGTGTCCGCGTTCGGCGATGACCGCCCGCAGTGGCGCGTCCGCAGCGCAAAAATGCTGGCGACCTGCCTGCACATGATGGAGGGCACACCTTATATCTATCAGGGCGAAGAGCTGGGCATGACGAACTGTCCGTTCCAGTCGCTGGACGAGTTCCGGGATATTGACAGCCTGAACGGGTATCGCCGCTGGGTGACGGACGGGCCGCTCACGCACGACGAGTTCTTCCCCTACCTGCTGTTCAAGAGCCGCGACAATGCCCGCACGCCCATGCAGTGGGACGACAGCACGAATGCCGGATTCACCTGCGGCACACCGTGGATTCGCGTCAATCCGAACTACACGGAGGTCAACGCGGCGGCGGCGATGGCTGACCCGGATTCAACGTTCTACTACTTCCAGAAGCTCATCCGCCTGCGCAAGGCGCACCCTGTGATTGTGCATGGGCGCTATGAACTGCTGGAAAAGGACGACCCGGCACTGTTCATTTATACGCGCACGCTGGATGATGCGCAACTGCTCGTGATGTGCAACTTCAAAGAGCAGACGCGAGAATGGGCAATTCCGGCGGGCTTCGCGGGCGCGCAGTTGCTGATTTCCAACACCGGGCGGACACAGCAGGCGGAGCAGACCATCACCTTGCAGCCTTATGAAGCATTGGTGCTTCTGAAATAACATTGACGGGATAGAAAGGAGAATTTCAGATGAAAATGGAACTGGGTGCGCAGACATTTACCGTGCGGGACTATATGCAGACGACGTGGGACTTCCAGGAGGCGATGAAGCGTATTGCGGAAATCGGCTATACCTGCGTGCAGCTGTCGGCGGTGGGCAATGTGCCGGTTCAGGCGCAGCGGGACATCTGCGATGAATACGGGCTGAAAATCGTTCTGACGCATACGAACCCGGATCGCATGATTGCCGACCCGGAGGGCGTCATCCGCGACCATGACATCCTTGGCTGCGACTACATCGGCATCGGCATGATGAACCCGAAGTACCAGCGCGCAGAGTGGATTGACCAGTTCGCGAAAGACTTCACGACCCCCGCGAAGAAGATGCGCGACGCGGGCAAACTGCTGATGTACCACAATCACAATCTGGAATGGACGCGCCTGCGCGACGGCCGCCGGATTATGGACGTGCTGCTGGAACAGATGCCGGCGGACTTGATGGGCGTGACGCTGGATACCTACTGGGTGCAGGCGGCGGGCGCGGATGTGCTGGAATGGATTGACATCCTGCAAGACCGCATCCCCTGCGTCCACCTGAAAGACATGTCCGTGAATGGCTTCGACCAGCGCAAGGCGGTCGTCGGCGAGGGCAATCTGAACTTCCCGAAGATTCTGGAAAAGCTGCAAACGCTGGGCAAGACGAAGTACATGCTCGTCGAACAGGATGACTGCTACGGCGAAAGCGCGTTTGACTGCTTGAAGCGCAGCTATGACAATGTGAGAAAGATGGGGTATTGAGCGATGGCAAAGGTGAAATTGGGTATTATCGGCGTCGGCAATATGGGCACGGGTCACAGCAAGAACTATCTGGACGGCTTGATGCCAGAAATCGAAATCACGGCGGTGGCTGACCGCAACCCGGCGCGCCGCGAGTGGGCGAAGGAAAACCTCCCCGGCGTGAAGGTTTTTGATGAGGGCGTAGATCTCATCCATAGCGGCGCGTGCGAAGCCGTGCTGATTGCCACGCCGCACTATCAGCATCCGCCGCTGGCGATTGAAGCATTCAAAAACGGGCTGCACGTCATGGTGGAGAAGCCCGCCGGCGTTTACACCCTGCAAGTGCGCGAGATGAACGCCGAGGCGGACCGTCACCCGGAGCTGACTTTCGGCATGATGTTCAACCAGCGCACGAATTGCACCTACCGCAAGATGCACGAGCTGATTCACAGCGGCGCAATCGGTGACTTAAAGCGTGTCAATTGGATTATCACCGACTGGTACCGCACGCAGTTCTACTACGATTCCGGTGCATGGCGCGCGACGTGGGCGGGCGAAGGCGGCGGTGTGCTGCTGAACCAGTGCCCGCATCAGCTGGATTTGGTGCAGTGGCTGGTGGGACTGCCGTGCAAGGTGCAGGGTTTCTGTCACGAGGGCAAGTGGCACAGCATCGAGGTCGAGGATGACGTGACCGCCTATTTCGAGTACCCGAACGGCGCAACGGGCGTTTTCATCACCACGACCGCCGACGCCCCCGGCACGAACCGCTTGGAGATTACAGGCACGAAGGCGACGCTCATCTGTCAGGACGGCAAGCTCATCATGAAGAAGCTGGAAATGGACGAGCGTGAATGGTGCGCGACGTGTCAGGAAGGCTTCCGTGCGCCGTCCTACGAAACAATCGAGGTCGAGACGGACGGGCAGAACGGGCAGCATCCGGCGGTGCTGAACGCGTTTGCGGCGCATATTCTGCGCGGCGAACCGCTGGTCGCGGACGGGCGTGAGGGCATCAACGGACTGATGCTGTCCAATGCGATTCATCTGTCCTCGTGGCTGGGGCATCCGGTGACTTTGCCGATTGATGAGGAGCTGTTTTTGGAGAAGCTCAATGAACGTCGGGCAACGTCGCGGGTAAAGACAGGGGAAAGCGTTTTCAGTGATACAAATGGGACATATGGGTCAAAGTAAAGAGGAACTCCAAACACGAGGATAAACACGCAGGCAAAGCATGATAACGCGACCAACTCATACTAATTCGATTCTAAAACATGGCATCGAGCATAGCAGATTTTTCGTTCCGGCAAAGCTGAGTGAAGCGAGGCGTACTGGAGGTACGCGCGAGCGGAACGAAGCAAAGCCGGGGCGGAAAAGATGCTGGGCGAATGCCATGTTTTAGATGAGAATTAGTATCAATTGCACCAGACAGGCGCGAACGGATTGTATGCTTTCCTCCACAAAACCGCATAAAAACGCGCCCTGCCCCGGCAAACTCATCCGCCGGAGCAGGGCGCTTTTCGATGCAGTTGTTCTGTTACATTCTGACCGTTTCCCCTGCTTTAATCGTCATGACCTCGCCTTTGTTCTCCACCCAAATGTCGGTGGCGGTCGGGTTAAAGACGATGTGCCCGTCGGCGCTGGTACGCAGCTGGCGGCTGGCGTTCAGGTAGTCCACAATCTCGATATTTGTCGCGTACCAAATATCCTTCTTGCCGCTCATTTTCTCGCAGAAGGCACGGATGACCTCCCAGTTGTTATGCTGCTCAAACTCGTAGCTATGTCCCCACAGGTAGAACAGCTTCAGCCCGAATGGCAATTTTCCCGCAAGGAAGCGGTCGCACAGCTCGTTCAGCTTCGGGTCATCGTGATGGCAAGTCGGGTGGAGGCACAGCCAGTCGTTGGGAATCTCAAAGTTGTGGGTGCTGACGACAGTGCGGGCATAAGCAATGCCGCAGGTGCGCAGGGTGTCGATGGCTTCGTCGCTGTATGTGCCGTAAGGGTACGCAAAACCGCGGACGATTTTGCCAAACAGCTTTTCCAGATTATCGCGGTCAGCAAGAACCTCATAGGCAATGCGCGGCGCGGGAATCGCGGACAGTGACGCATGGGTCAGCGCGTGGGAGGCGACTTCGTGGCGGCCGCCGGCATAAAGCGCTTTAACGGCGGATTCGCTCATGCGGCGGTGAATCGTGCCGGCAGGGTAAACCGTGCCTTCTGGGGCAAAGCAGCCGCTGTTGAGGTTGAAGGTGGCGAGAATACCGTATTCATCGAGGATGCGGATGAGTTCGATGTCGGTTTCCACGCCATCGTCGTAGGAGAGGGTCAGCGCCTTGCGCAGACCGTAGGGGTAGAGAATCATCATGGGAAAAGACTCCTTTCTTTGTGGGTAATAAATGATTGGCAAAAGAATCTCTTTTGCCTTGGTTACGCGAGTTTATTGGGAAAGTGCTTTTTGTTGCAGGGCTGCACCTGCGGGCGCACAAAAGGGTCAAGCCTTTTGCTTCCGAGTAAACAGCTTTTTCAGCGCCCACGCGCAGGGCTTTTCAATCAGCAGGGTGATGAGAATCGCGCCGAGGAGGGATAGACCGAAGCAGAGCGCCATGTACTGCCATTGCCACGGCTGTTCTCCGACGCGGTTCGGTTCATTGCTCACGGACGGCGGGATGTGCAGCCGCTTCAGGTGGACGGCGAGGTTCTGATGCAGCAGATAGTAGTTCATCGAGATGGCGGCAAGCCAGCCCATGACGCGGTTGCCCATCAGGAAGCGCAGGGGGCGCACGGCGAAGGGGAGCGAGAGCATGAGGCCCGCAATCGTCAGGCAGAGCAGGGGACGGCGCATCATCTGCGCGGCCTGCATCGCGGGCTGACCGGCGGTGTACGCCTGTGCGCGGATGACGCGGAGCATCCCGTAGAGAGAGACGCAGAACACAAGCGTCGCCGCGCCCTGCCAGAGCCACTTGCGGCGGCTTTCCGCCGGGTACAGCTGCGTCAGGCGCACATACAAGATGGACGCGCCCATGCCCATTGCGTAAACATCAAGGAAATTCGCCAGCTGATTGACAACCATGTTGTACTCATCCAGCCGCCATAAACACCAGCCGCGGAACGCAAACGCGACCGCCGCCATGCTCATCAGCGTACCGAGCGGATTCTTCATCGCGCCCTTCGCCAGCAGAGGGAAAATCAGGTACGCCTGCATCTCGATGGCGATTGTCCACGATGCAACGCCAATAGGCGTGGCAATGTAGGTGGCGTAATTGAACGTCTGCGTGAACGTCAGGTGCATGAGGACGTCGCGGACGGCTTCTGATGTGCACCCGTAGAGGTTGTACGGAATTGCGACGGCGAAGAGCATCAGCAGCGTCAGGAAATAATAGCTGGGCACAATGCGCATGATGCGCCGCTGATAGAACGCCTTCGTGTCCAGCACGCGCTCGCCCAGCATCATCGTCCGCGCATACGGCAGGAACAGCAGAAAGCCCGACAGCAGAATTGTGCCGTCAACCGGCATATATCCAGCGCGCAGCAGATAGTCCAGCGAGTAACGGCCAATCGACGGCGTAAGCCACGACTGCTGCCAGAAGTGGTACCAGCTGACGATGAACACCAGCAGCACGCGCAGCCCGTTCAGCTCCGGGATTCTGCGGCAGTTCGGGCGATAGGCGGTCATGAGTCCGCCTCCAGCAGGGCGCGCATTCCCATCACATAGCCGTAGAAGCCGAAGCCGACAATCTGCCCCCGGCAGGCGCTGGCGGTGACGGACTTGTGGCGGAATTCCTCCCGCGCGTGGACGTTGCTCATGTGGCACTCAATGACCGGCATCGGCACGGACGCAATCGCATCATGCAGCGCAACGGACGTGTGCGTGTACCCACCCGGATTGAACACCGCACCGCAGAAGCCGTCGAAGTACGCCTTTTGCAGCGCATCAATCAGGTCTCCCTCGTGGTTGGACTGCACACAGCGCACCTCCACGCCGAGCTTTTCCGCTTCCGCATGGCACAGCGCAAGCAGATCGTCATACGTCTTTGCACCGTAAACTGCCTTTTCACGCAGCCCAGTCAGGTTGATGTTCGGGCCGTTGAGAATGAGAATCTTTTTCGGTTCGCTCACAGCAAATGCAGCTCCTTCATCAGCGTTTCCGCAAGGTTCGGCGGCATGGAACACCCCTGCCAGATGCTTTCAGCTTCCACCGCCTGAGCAATGAGCATATACAGCCCTGTGCAGGCGGGTGTCCCGACCCGTTTTGCGGCGGCGGTCAGTACCGTTTCCGCCGGGTTGAAAATAATGTCCGCTACGCCGTCGGCGCGGGCGACGATGCTGGTCAAGTGCGCCGTATCTATCGGACAGCCCTCGACGTGCGGGTACATTCCGGCAGGGGTCGTGTTGACAATCAGCCCGCCCATATCGGGGAAGCGCGCATAGAAATCATCGTAGCTGATTTCATCCGCGTGCTTCGGGCTTCGGGAGACGACCCACGTTTCGCGCGCCCCCATGCGCTCCACGGCGTTCCGGCAGGCGTGCATTGCCCCGCCTGAACCGAGGATGAACACCGGGCGTCCGTCCGGATTCATGCCGAAGTGGCGCAGCATCTGCTCAAAGCCGGGGTCGTCCGTGTTGTAGCCGCGGCTTTTTTCGCCCGTCAGCACCGTGTTGACCGCCCCTACTTCCCGCGCAAAGGGGGTAATCTCATCCAGCAGGGGCATCACGTCCGTCTTGTACGGCACGGTGATATTGAAGCCGTCCAGCGTGCACAGCAGTTCCGGTACAACCGCCGCCAATTCACCGCGCGGAATCTCAATCAGGCGATAACTCGCCGCCAGAGAGATTTTCTCCCAAATCGCCTCGTGAATGGGGACGGACAGGCTGTGCCCAAGCTTCTCCCCAATCAGGCCGTACTGCTTCATGAACATGCACCTCCTGGCTGCTTTGTTCCCATTATAGCATGATTTAGGCAAGGGGGCAATGCTTGTACAGTTTTTTTCTGTTTTTGCATTTTGGGTGCAACGAATGGCGGACTTGATTCGTCTAATAGGTAACAGGCTGGAAAAGGAGGGCGCGTATGGTCAGACGGCTGATAAGCTGCTGCATGGCGCTGCTGATGCTGGGGTGTGCGCTGGCAGAGGACGAATTGGACATCACTTATCGCTTCGGCAACCGCGAGGAGAAGAAAATCGCGGTGACGATTGACGACTGCTATCACGCAGAGGATGTTCGGGCGGTGCTGGATATTTTGCAGGCAAACGACGTCCGCGCGACGTTCTTCCCCATCGGCAAGGCGCTCAAATATGAGGACGCGGCGCTTTGGCAGGAGGTTGTGGCGTCTGGGTGCGAAATCGGCAATCACTCATGGGGACACACTTACCTGACGAAGCTGAGCCGGCAGAAAATCAAGTTCCAGATGCTTCGGACGCAGGAAAAAGTGGATGCGCTGCTGGACTGCCATTATCCCATGCAGGTCATGCGCCCGCCGATGGGCAAGACGAACCAGAAGGTGGAGGAAAGCGTTGCGGCGGTTGGCTATCTGGCGGTTGTCAAGTGGGATGTGAGCGAAACCGACCCGGTAAAGGCACTGGCAGACGTGCAGAACGGCAGCATCCTGCTCTTTCATGCGCGGAAGAAGGATGCGGAATGTCTGTCCGTGCTGATTCCGCAGCTGGTGGAGGAAGGCTATCAGCTGGTCACGGTGTCGGAGCTGCTGGGGCTTCCGGAAATTGTATGCAGTGCGGAAAAGTACGTCTATCATCGCCGTGATACGGAGGAAAATATCCGCCCCGATGCTGTTCCCCAGAATTGACAACCCTTCCCCATTCCGGTATAATGAAAGACGGGAAAAGGACGTTTTGCTGTGGCAAAATCAAGCATGAAGAGGAGTGAACCCTGATGAAGAAACGACTGTTGGCGCTGCTGAGTGCCATCGTGCTGATGGGTAGTGTATCGCTGGCGGAAAACACGGAAGAATCGGCGGAAACCCCGGCGACGGCGGAACCGATGGTTTCCCTGCCCATCGATTTCTCTCCCGGTATGCCCGCTGATCCGGACGGCTTTACCCTCGGTGACGGCACTTGGAGCTATGAGGATCCCACCATCAGCGTGCAGGTGACGCAGAAGCGCAAGGCGGAGTGCAACTATTGGGTTGCGCATATCAAGATAGCGGATGCTTCCCAGCTGCGCACCATGTCCGCCGGCGGCTTTGACTCCACCCGCACGGTCAAGGGCACGATTATGGCCAAGCGCAGCAACGCCATCCTTGCCATTGACGGCGATTATTTCTGCTATACCGGTATCGGTTATATCGTCCGGCAGGGCACGGAGTACCTCGACCACCTGCGCGGCGACCGCGACGTTCTCCTGATTGATGAGGACGGCGATTTCCACTATGTCCTCCGCCCCAAGCGCAATTCGCTTGATGGCACGGTGGATGGCAAGAAGGTCATCAACAGCTTCTTCTTCGGCCCGGTGCTGGTGCGCGAGGGCAAAGCCGTGCTGAACCCGATGGCGGAAGGCATGGCGTTCGATGAGCCGCGGCAGCGCATGGCGATTGCACAGGTTGGCCCACTGGAATATATGGCGATTTGCTGTGCGTCGCAGGCGCGCGGCTCGATGGGCATGACACTCAAGCAGTTTGCGAAGCTCTGCGCCGATGAGGGCGCGTATATCGCCTATAATCTCGATGGCGGCGACTCCACCATGATGATTTTCAACGGCGAGAAAATCAACGACGTACTGAATGAAAACACCCGCGCCATCTCCGACATCGTGTACTTCGCGTCGGCATGGACAGGTGAGGAGGCGGACGAGTGAATACCGTCTATTGGGTACTCGTCGCGTTCGGCATCGTTGTGCTGGAGGCGCGTCTGCGCGCCCGGAACGTGCGCTATCTGCCGATTCTGCCCGCTATTGTGCTGGGCGCGGTGCTGTCCAAGGTCACTTATGTGGTGCTGCAATGGCACTATGCGTTCCCGCACTGGGGATGGGGTGCGTTCACTGTCCTTCGGCCGGATACGTTCTGCTTCTTCGGCGGCGCGGTCGGCGTGGTGCTGGGCGTCATCATCAGCGCAAAGCTGACGCATCAGCGTGTCCTGCCCGTGCTGGATGCGTTTGCCCCGGCGGGTGCGCTGCTGGTCGCCATTGCCCGGTTCGGCGAAAAGTATCTGGGCGAAATCGGCACGGCGGGCTTTGAGATGCCCGAACAGCTGGCGTTCTTCCCCTTTGCCCTGACGAACGAGTGGGGCGAAAGCTATCCCGCCATCTTCATGCTGTCCTGCCTTGCGGCGCTCATTGTGGCGATTGTCGGTCTGACCCGCAAGCCCGGCGGACGCGATGGTCAGCTTTTCCTGCGCACGGCGTTTTATCTGGCGCTGCCGCAAATCATGTGCGAGAGTCTGCTGGCGGAGTGCATGAAGTGGGGCTTCGTGCGGGTGCAGCAGCTCCTGTGCGCGCTGACACTGCTGGTAATCCTGATTGTGGAGTGCCGCCGTGCGTCGGGTTCATTGTCCTTTGCGAAGCGCTGGTGGCCGGTTGGCGCGCTGCTCCTGTGCGCGGCGGGGCTGGTCGGCGTGGAGTTCGCGCTGGATAAGTCCGGCTTGCCCGCATTCGTGGGGTACGGCGCGATGGTGGTGCTGCTGGCACTGATTGCGGCAGTGGAATGCGGGGCGGCGAAAAGGACGAAATAAATACAACAGGAGGAAAACATGAACGACGCAGAACAGCGGGCTGCCGCGAAACAGTTTGCGCAGGATTGGCAAGCACGCGGCGACGAAAAGCAGGATAATCAATCCTTCTGGCTTGCCCTGCTGCAAAAAGTGTTTGGCGTGGCAGAGCCGGAGAAGTACATCAACTTTGAGTATCCCGTCCTTGTGGATGACGGACGGAAAGAAAAAGGCACGACCAAGTTCATTGACGGCTATATTGCCACGACGCGGGTACTGATTGAGCAGAAGGGACGCGGAATCGACCTGACGATTGGCTATAGGCAATCGGACGAATCATTCTTGACACCCTATCAGCAGGCGCGGCGTTACGGCGGTTATCTGCCGCAGTCAGAGCAGCCGCGCTGGATTATTGTCAGCAATTTTGATGAGTTTGACATTCATGATATGAACCGCCCCAATGATTCGCCGGAAATTGTCAAGCTGTGCGATTTGGAGAAGGAATATCATCGGCTGCAATTCCTCGTTGACACGACCAGCGAACATATCAAGAAGGAAATGGAGATTTCCCTCAAAGCGGGCGAGCTGGTTGGCGTTCTGTATGATGCACTGCTGGCACAATATCAAAATCCGAATGACCCGGAAACGCTGAAAAGCCTGAATGCGCTGTGCGTGCGGCTGGTTTTCTGTCTCTATGCAGAGGATGCGGGCATTTTCGGCAAGCACCTGATGTTCCACGACTATCTGAAAAGCCATGAGCGCGATGCGCGGCGTGCGCTGATTGACCTCTTCCGCGTCCTTGACCAGAAGCCGGAAAATCGCGATCCCTATATGGATGAAGATTTGGCGGCGTTCCCCTACGTCAACGGTGGATTGTTCTCTGACGAAAACATCATCATTCCCCGCCTGACTGAGAAAATTGTTTCGCTGATTCTACGGGAAGCAAGCGAGAATTTCGACTGGTCGGACATCAGCCCGACGATTTTCGGTGCTGTGTTTGAAAGCACCTTGAACCCGGAAACGCGGCGTTCCGGCGGAATGCACTATACCAGCATTGAGAACATCCACAAAGTCATAGACCCCTTGTTCCTGAACGATTTGAGAGCAGAATTGGCGGAAATTCAGCAGATTCCCGTCGTGCGAACCCGCAGAAGCAGACTGGAAGCGTTTCAGGAGAAGCTGGCAGGGCTGACTTTCCTTGAAATAATCATGCTATATTCGATACAAAGAGCAGGAATAATTGAAAAGTGTGCCTTTGCGGTGTAAAAAAACCGTTGCGGTGTAAAAAATCCTCTTGCGGTGTAAAAGGTTATGTCGGGTGTGAACCGGCTTATTTTTTTGCCCGTTTTTCCTAAAAATGAAGAAAGCCCATGCTCACCAGGAGTGGCAAGCATGGGTTTCCGATAGGCTCAGGCTTTGATTTCCATTCCGTTCTTAAAGGTGATCCGCACATCATCCTCAGCGCATACCGTCATGTACTCCACCAGACTACACCAGAGCTTTGGTTCGAATTCGGTGATCAGGTCATTTTGCTTTTTTAGCGTTTTCATAAACTGCTGGATGGCGTCTCTCCGTGCCTTCTTGTCGGCGATTAGGCTGCTGATTTCCTTCAGCTTGTTAGAGGCAGCATCGTACCGGGCAACCAGGTCGTCATACCGTTGTTGGTAGTCATCCTGGTTCATGGCCACATGGGCGTTTTCAAAAATGCATTTCTCGACCGCATCGGCAAGCATCTGCACTTCCTCGGTTTGGGTCTCTTCCTGCATCAGCAGGTCTGTCAGGTCAAAGGCTTCTTTCAATCCTACGTCCAGGGATTTTAGGACTGTGTCCTTTTGCGAGAAAAGCTGGTTGACGGCAGACACGAAGTAGCGTTGTACATCCTCATCGGTCAGGTGCGGTGTAGTGCATCGATGCTCCCTGGAGAATTTATGATTGCACTGCCAGATGACTTTCCGATACTTATCGGTGGAATGCCAGACCTTGGAGCCGTACCAGCTTCCGCAGTTTCCGCAGCGTATTTTCCCAGAAAACATATGAACCCCACTGTGGCGTTTGTTTCTGCAGCGGCTTTCCATCTCGCGCTGAACCATGTCATATACTTCTGGGCTGACAATGGCTTCATGGTTGCCTTCCACATAGTACTGTGGGATCTCGCCCTCATTGACCTTCTTCTTCTTTGTGAGGAAGTCCACCGTGTAGCTTTTCTGCAGAAGTGCATCGCCCTTGTATTTCTCGTTGGTGAGGATACTTTTGACGGCTCCCTGATTCCACTTATCTTTGCCGCCGGGTGACTTGACGCCATCTTCCGTTAATCTGGCGGCGATGCCGTGTGGCGTCATGCCCTGCAGGTACATGCTGTAAATGCGGCGCACGATGACTGCTTCGTTCTCGTTCAGAACGAGATTGCCGTCCGCTCCTCGGTCGTAGCCAAGGAAACGTGCAAATGGCACGGTGACTTTTCCGTCTGAGAAGCGTTTCCGCTGACCCCAGGTGCAGTTCTCAGAAATACTGCGGCTTTCTTCCTGAGCCAGACTGGACATGATAGTCAGGAGCAGTTCACCCTTCCCATCAAATGTCCAGATGTTTTCCTTTTCAAAATACACCTCAATGCTGTTTTCCTTGAGTTGACGGATGGTGGTCAGGCTGTCAACGGTGTTTCTGGCAAAGCGGCTCACGCTCTTGGTCACGATCAGGTCGAACTTGCCTGCCAGCGCATCGGCCACCATCGACTTAAAGCCCTCACGCCGTTTGGTGTTCGTACCTGTAATCCCCTCATCCGTGTACACCCCAGCGAAAATCCAATCGTTGCGACCTTGGATATAGTTGGTGTAGTAATCCACCTGCGCTTCATAGCTGGTCAGCTGTTCCTCATGATCCGTGCTGACACGTGCGTAGGCGGCTACCCGGCGCTTCTTGGGTACGCCAATTGGCGTTGACGTGAACCTGCTGAGGGTGGCAGGGATAGTGGTTACGGATTTGGCCATTTCTTCTCGCTCCTTATCTGCTTCATTCTTCGGCTCATTTCGGCTCTGCGCTCATCTGTCCACATGGCTTTGCTGACCTCACGCATATGCGCCTTGTATGCTTCCGTATGTGGATACCCTTTTCTCGGGGTGGGTATCCAAGCCTTGATGATTTGTTCGCCATTCCTCATGTGGATGGTGGCTTCGTATGTTCCTGTCAGTTCGATGCACTCAACAGATGCATGAAATGCGTTTTCATCAAACGTTTCGATTCCCATTGCTTCTGTCAGCATATCTTTGAGGATTGGCTCGGGGGGCTTTGCTGTATTTCCGCATCGAGCACTGTTAGGACAGTGCCAATAGATGCGCATTGTGCCATCCTTGTAAGGCTTAGTCTGACGGCGGAAGAATGCCCCGCAGACAGGGCAACGCAGGTATCCAGTAAAGGGATTCTGATGCTTCTTGCTGGGATTCTTGCCCATACGGTTTTTGCTGGTGGCTTCGCGCCGCTCCTGAGTCCAGCAATCCTTCCGCATGGTGGATTCCCAATGATGCGGAACAATGCGTCCATCCTTAAAATGAAAGATCATTTCATTAGGCTCAGGGATCACAATGCGCTCGATTTGCTCGGAAAACCGAACTTCATCGAATTCATCCAGACCGAGAACTGCGGCACATGCTCTTTTCAGCATTGGCTCAGGGATGTCTTTGTTTGTGCACTCTGCATTCCCAGTCTTACGCCGTGTACCACAAATCCAAATGGGATAACTGGCGTTCGGGTCTTCTTGCCGCTTACGGCTTGAATGCTGGTAGCTTTTCCCGCAACGACCACATTTGATTTTGCCGGTGAAACAGCTGGTTTGAATGCTCCAGTTGGCCAAAGCACCAAGCTTTCTGCGCCGGGCAATCTCACCCTGCACTCGCTGGAATACCTCCATGGGGATGATGGCTTCATGGGTGTTTTCTACGAAGTACTGCGGAAGCTCACCACGGTTCTTTTTTGTTTTCACTGAAATGGGATCAGCGATGTATTCCTTTTGTAAGAGCAGATTTCCGGTGTATGTGATGTTCACCAGAATTTGCCGAATGGATGTATTGCCGAAATGCCGCCCTGTATAGGATTTCACGCCCATATCTTCCAATTGCTTCTCCGTGCTCTCAGCAGATAGCCCTGCGAGAAAATTGTCGTAGATGAGCCGTACAATCTTTGCCTGTTCAGGTTGGATGACGAGTTTGTCTCCTTCCCAACGGTAACCGTATATGCCGAACCGGCCGTTGGGAATTCCTTTCTTAAACCGCTGAACCGTACCCCATTTGACATTCTCGGAGATGCTTCGGCTCTCTTCCTGGGCGAATGATGCCAGAATCGAAAGCATGAGTTCGCCATCTCCGCTCAGGGAGTTGATATGCTCCTTTTCGAACCTGACTTCAATGCCAAGCTCCTTCAGATGGCGAACCGTGTTTAAAAGGTCGACCGTGTTTCGGGCAAAGCGCGAGATGGATTTCGTGAGGATGATGTCTACGCGCCCAGTCTCGCAGTCCGCCACCATGCGGGTGAATTCAGGCCTGCGTTCTGCCCGTGTACCTGAAATGCCGCTGTCTGCATAGACTCCCGCATATTCCCATTCTGGGTGCTTCTGTATCAGATTGCTGTAATAGCTGATTTGAGCTGAAAGCGAATGATTCAATCGTTCACTTTCTTCGGAGATACGGGCATATGCGACCACTTTTTTGCGGGTCGGCAGCTGTGACATGGCGCGTTCCAGTTTGGTTATCTTGGCCATACGACCACTCCTTTCCGACACCATATATCACTCTAAAGGACAGAAATAGCAAGGCCTGTTTGGTTTATTTATCAAGCAATATCGGGCCGAGAATAGGTGCGAATTCCTGCCGCAGATGCGCTTCCACGATGGCAAATTCACCCTCTGTCAAAAGCCCCTGAGTGCAGAGTGAACGGGCGATGGACAGCGCAGTCTGGTATTGCAATTCGGATGAAAAGAAGGTTTCAGGCATTTGAAACACCATCTTTATACCGAGCCGAGACGTAGCAGGCATGAGAACAGTACTTGCGCCCAGCGTTGCCATATGCCGAGAAAGGTTTGTGACAGCAAGCGCAGGTGAAATGGTAGATGGCCTTCTGATGCACCGCTTCCGGATGGTGATTCCACCACATCACTCTGCAAGCATCCGAGCAGAACTTTCGGGGCTTTCTTCCGGGAGTCTGGAGTAACACAGAACCGCAAGCTCTGCAAAGTTCTCCATTTAAATGAATACGCTCGTTGGTTTGTGCCTTTGTGCCTGTCAAACCCTCCTTTCGGCAGAAAGCAACCACAGTATCTTTCTTAAGATCCAAGGTTCTGGCAATGGTGGCGTAGCCATAGCCCTTTGTACGCAGGGCTTTAATTTTGGACTTCTGAGCATCTGTCATAATCTCACCTCCAGTTTCCACTGGAGAAAAGCAGTAGATTTGAGCGGATCAACATTGAAAAAAGTCATAATCATCGATTTCCTTCCGAGAAAACTATCTGATGCTCCCTCTACCTACAAGCCCCAAATTACCCCCATACAAAAAAGAGCGGTCAGCCGAAGCCAACCGCTCAAAGAAGATTATTCAGCTACCGAGTACTTCCCAGATACCCAGCCAACCTGTCCATTGATTTCAATGGCCTGCCAGCCATTCTGGGCGGTAGCCACCCACGGGAAGGTTGCCCCGTCCTTGACTGCCGTGATGCGGCTGTACTTCGTGTCGTTGCCGATGCGGACGTTGACGGAGCCATTCTCACAAACAATCCTCACTCGCTGCGGGGTAGATGCGGGTGCATCATCTTCGCTGGGTGTGTGCTGTGTGTCAGAAGGCGTTTCGGGTTCGGGATCAACCGTTGCAGTGCCGTTGTCATTCTCAGCCACAGCACTCATCAGCGCAGTGTGCGTCTGAGCGCCATAGACACCGTCTGCCTTGATGCCCACCTTCTTCTGGAAGGCAGTCACAGCGGCAATGGTTTCTTTGCCGTAGTCCCCGTCAGCACCATACTTGGGCAGTGTATAACCCAGCTGAAGGAGCAGCTCCTGCAGCGTCTTCACATCCGTGCCCTTCATGGATTTTGTGAGACTTCTGCTGCCGAGGGTGTACTCGGTAGCGGTCGTTTCAGCCTTCGTAGTGAAAGGCGCATCCCCGTAGTCGATGAACGGCAACTGGCACCAGTGCGTCCACTTGCGCTCGGAAACCTTCGTCTTGACACAGCCGTAGTTGAAGCCCCTCTCCTCAATGGCATAGCCGTTGCCAACGTACACACCGATATGCCCAGAGGCGCAGAGCGCCACACCGGGAACCTCCGGCAGTGTGGAGATCGTGCCCCAGGCACAGCCCTTCTTCTTGGCATAGCTGAACATGAAGTTAGCTCCATAATCCGGGCAACCATTGCCGCCGTACTTGCTGGTGAAAGTTTTGTCGGCGCCAATGGCCTCGATAACACCCTCGCCGCCACCTGTCCACATGTAGCCCTTGATCATGCCAACGCAGTCAGCACAGACATTTTTCTTGGCGATGTCATCCTTATAGCGGCTGGTGCGGCTGGAACCGTAGTGGGACGGATACTGCTTGGCCTTGCGGGAACGCAGGCTTTCTGTACACTTGTACACGCAGGTGCCATACCAATACGGCATGCCCAGAAACTTCTCACAGAAGGCTACAAGATGCTCGCTGGTAAACGGCGTTTCAATTCTCTTACTCATTCAGATTCCTCCTCGCTGTTTGTGTCACTGCGCTTGTGGAGCTGGGAAAGCACAGTTTTCAGCCCGTCGGGAACTGGCAGACCAATGTGCGCAGCGTTCTCCAGCAGGCTCACGCCCTCGTTGGACAGGTAGTAGCAGATGACAGCACTGCGCATGGCGCTACCCGTGCCGACCACTTCCACGTCGATGATGTTTGCCACCCCGACAAGGATGAGTATCAGCACCTTTTTGAAGATACCCTTGAAGCCAACGGAGCTGGAGAGTTCCTTGTCGATGATGGCGCACATGACCCCGGTGATGTAGTCCAGCGTCATGAAGATGATGAGTGCGGTGAGCAGACCGTCTACTCCGCCGATGAAATAGCCCAGCCAGCCACCGAGTGCCGTGATCGCAATCTGAATCTTTGTCCAGATCAGTTCAGTAGAAAAAGTGTTCATGGAATTCCTCCTTGCAAAATGGTATAGAAAAACCGCACCCGATATGGATGCGGTTTTCTCAGAGAAAAGGTTAGGTTCCGATGGCGATCCAGTCAATGTTGCGCTTGGTATTGAAGCTGCCGCCAACGATGATGGTCGCACCTGTAGCCGTCTTGGAATGCACCTTCAGCGCACCGTTGTCGCCTGTCCAGTTGCTCCCGGTGCTTGAATAGGTCACTGTCACGCAAGGCACAGATGTAAAACCTGCGCTGGAATAGTTGATGCTGGCTGCACTACTGCCGCTGACAGAGGTAGAACCATACGCCACCTTGAAGGGCATTCTTGCCATCGGAACTGTGCCCGCCGTCAGGTTGGAAGCGTTGTTGCACCCCAAATTACTTCTTGCATTGGCTGCTGTGGTGGCTCCCGTGCCGCCGTTTGCAACCGGGACACCCGTAGCCATACCAGCATGGAACAGGCGATAGGTGTTCCATGTGCCGTTGACGGCAGTACGCAGAAGCACAGCATTATCCATGCTGGAAGCGTAAGCTGCTGTCCGTACTTCCAGCATTCTGCGATTATTTCCCGAACTGTCTTCCCAAGCAGCAAAGCTGGAAGCTCCAAGGTAACTGCCTTCAAACACGGTGCGGTTGGTTGTGTCGTTATAGGTCGGAAGCAGATACACAGACGGGTACAGACTGGTCTGAATGGATAGATTGCCGGTCATGGTATCGCCAGCCTTTTTCACACCGCCGAGATTGGCAATGGCACCCGTTGCTGTGGTTGCGCCGGTGCCGCCGTACTGAATGCCCAATGCAGAGGACAGGATCAGCGGCCAGCCGAACTCCACCTTGCCGGACTGTTCAGCAACCTTGCCGAAAGCCATGCCGGAACCGTCCTTGTAAAAATCCATCATGACCTGCTTGGTGCCGATGGAGATATTCTGCTCAACGGTTTCAAAGAAGTCCGCCAGCTGAATCTTGAGGTCGTAGCTATTCAGCGCGGCGAAGGTCGGCGACAGCAGCAGATTGGTCGGTGCAATGGTATAGCCGCTGGCTGTGACCGTTCCGGCAGATGCCCATGCAGTGGAGCTGGTTTGTTTGTAGAAAACCTTGCAGGAGATGGTGTTCTTGCTGCTGACGGACGAGACGCAGCCTTTGGCAGAAATGCGCACCTTGGTTCCATCCACCTGTACTGCTGAGCCGTCTGCATTGCAGCGCTCCGCATGGAAATCCGTGATAGACGGTCTTGCGTAGTCGATGACCGTAAAGGTTGCAGATTTGGTTGCTGTCCGGCCACGGCTATCCGTAACGGTCACCGAAATCGTGTTACTTCCTGCCGTGGAAAGTGTGCCTGTCGTGAAACTGGAGCTGGTGTAGGCTGTGCCGTTGACGCTGGTGCGGTAGGAAGAAATGGAACTCCCGTAACTGCCGGACGCACCAATGGTCACCTGTAGTTTGCTCCTCAGTTTCACATATCCGCCGAATTGCGCAGCGATGCCGGATACCGCTTCTGCGTAGGTCAGGTTGGAAATGGTCGGAACAACGGATGCGGGTACAGTCAGCAGAACGGAACAATAAGAAGTGCCGGTCAGGATCCCACTCACGTAGGTGTTGCAGGTAATGGTGCAGTAGCCGCTGGTCGCGGACGGAATCTGAGACGCCAACGACAGCGGCGGTGTCCAGCTGGTGGAAGCTCCGACATTTGTGGCGATTGTTCCGCTTGCAGAGCCGAACGTGTAGGTCAGCGTGTGTGTCGCGGAGGAACTCAGCCGGTTTGTGTTGATGGTCACGCTGCTGCCCAGAGCCACAGAAGAGGCAGACGTGCTCGGAGAGCTGACGCTTTCCTCGTAGGTAACGGACAGCGTGGCGGTCGACCACATCAGGTAGTTGTTGGAATACCCCTGTGAACTGACCGTCGGGCTGGGATTGTAGATGCAGAAGGTGTTGTTGCCAGCCGCCAGATAGCTGGCTACATTCGTCAGCAGCGATCCCGTAAATGCCGTGGTAGTTGTGTTCCCGTAAAACGAACCAGTGAACGTGCCCAGAGGCTCAGCGCAATAGTCCCTGCCGATCACCCCGGAAGCAGACGCCTCCTGATGATACGACTTCCGAAGGTATACCGTCTTTGTGTGCCCAGCACCATAACCGGCCTTTTCCGAATACACCGTCAGAGACACTGCCGTAATAACCTTGTTCTGCAGGTTCAAGCCGGAAAAGTGCAGGATGCCGACGTAGTTGTATCCCGAGGTGTAGAACTCCTGACAGGCTTGAGAGGATTTGGAATTGCTGGACGAATTGGATTTTCGGGTGCGCATGGATGCGCTGAAGGAGACAGTTGTGGCCACGATACACCTCCTTTAGCCGGTATAGATGAGGGACAAATTGCCATTGCTCTGTGGTTCAAAGGCAAACTTGCCGATCTGTAGCTTGGTCAGAATCTCCGCGCTGGTGACGAACAGTTTGTTGTTGGAAAGGTAGGCGACCTCTGTGTTGTTCATGTAGAAGGCCAGCCGGTCATTGACCACCCGGAAAGTGATGGGATTGCCTGTCTTGCCGATGGTCAACCCATCGTCTCCGAAGGTCATATAGGTGCGGATCAGTTCCAACTGTGCTTCCGTAGCCTGTGCCGAAGCACGGGCATCTGTCGCCAGCTCATTGATCTGGGAAACGGCCCATGTGAAGTTGTTCTCCGTTTGCTCGGAGAGCGTGGTCAGCTGTTCGCGCATCTGTCCAAGGTCTGAGGAGGAAGCATAGCTCGCCTTGACCTCCTGACGGATGGCATCTGTCTCTGTGGAGATCTGTGCGTAGACGCTGGACAGCTTTCGTTCCAGCCACTCCTCGTCCTGTACAGCTTCCCAGTCATCTCCGTCAAAGCGTTTGAGCACTGGCGGCGATTGTGAGGTGTCCAGCCAGAGCACACCCTCTGCGGCAGAGGGCGGCGCTGTGTCCTGCTGGATGGGATCGTTAAGGTCACTGAGCGTGATGTGACTGCTGGCGATCATCATTCCACCTCACAGACGAATACGGTCTTGCTGTCCACGTCATCGCTATCCACATAGATGACCTTGCCTGTGGCAAAAACGGCTCCATTGTCCAGCGGATTTCCGTCCTTGTTCCGGCGATACCACTTGTAAGTCTTGGTGTGCTTGTAGGTGGCGTTGGTGGTCACATCTGCCCATTCAGAGCCGGAATAGCGCATGAGTGAGGTGGTCGCTGCTGAGGTGGTGATCTTGTAGTAGAAAGCGCCGGTGGCAGGGGTAGAAGGAGCAGCCGTGCTGAAGGTCGTGGACTTGAGCGGATCGACTTCTGTTCCGTTCTGCCACAGCCGACAGACCAGACAAGTGGAGCCGATGCCGTTCTTGAAGATGTCTCCGGCAGTAGAGTCGATGCCTGCCTGATAGTTGTCGGTCTTGTCGATGAGCGTAATGACATCCGTATAGGTTTTGCCGCTGTACGTCATGGTGCAGCGGAAGCTCGCCATGCCGGTAACCTCCGAGCCATTGACCGTCAGGGTGCTGCCAGTCTGCCCGGAGATGGTTGTCCAGCTGCCGGATGTGTATCTTGCCCACGCGTAGGTTGCGCCACTGGTAATTGCAGTAGTGCCATTGTAGGCAGCTGTCTGGATTATCAACGTTCCAGCGCCGTTCAGGAAGACCGTGCCGTTGGGGGCATACAGAGAAAACACGACAGCTGAAGCGCCAGAGGCTCCTGTATTGACCTTGCTCCACTGAATTTTTAGTGTGGTACTCACCGGCGAGGTGATGGGTACAGACAACTCACCGTTCAGCTGATCGGAACCACCAAGATTCGCGTTGGCGGCGATAGCAATGGAGATGGGAATCTCATTGCTCGATGCAGAGCCGACCGTAACCGTCATACCGGTGGGTGCGCCAGTGACCGTGCCTACCGTGGGCGTGACCTTTGTGGTGCCGGTATAGGCGACCACGTTGCACGTCTTGGTCACAGCGGCAATCTGCCCGGAACGGTTGGCGGCAAAGGTGATGTTTTCATTCGTCAAGAAAACAGTCGAAGCGTTTTTACCGGCGGCACCTGTTCCACCAGTAGCACCTGTTGCACCCTTGGCACCGTCCGATACCTTGTAGATGCTGGTGGTATCACCGATGTTGGCATCCGATGTGGTGATGCGGATGGAAGCGGTTGTTCCGTTCCAGATCGCGTGAGCGGGCTTGACGATAAGCGATGTGCCAGTGATACTGGCGTTGTCGCTGGTTGTGGGATAATCTGCCCAAGCGCCTGAAGCATTCCTGTACTGCCATTTGCCCATGGTCACATTCTGCAGATTTGCCGTGAGAGTAATCTGCGCAGGGGTGACTGCGCCAGCCGCGTCATATTTGAACACCTGATCGCCGCTGATCCATGCGGACTTTGCGTTCTGCCCGGTGGTCACCAGCGCAAAAGTGATGTCGGCCATGGCATTGATCGGCACGGTGGTATCCGGATCAGTGTAGGTCACATAGGCGATGTAAGTCAAAAGCCCGCTTGAAACAGAAGACAGCTTGTTCTGGTTGACCGTCAGGACGTTGCCGGATACGGTTTCACCGGATGCCAGTGCGGTTTCTGTACCAGAGCCTTCCTTGCGCTTCCAAGTAATGGTCAGGGCGCGGTTTGTCAGAGCGATGGCCGTCTGGTTTGCGTAGACCACGGGCGTGATGACCAGCTTGCCAGCGGTAGTCGTCCAGTTGGGCTGGAAGCTATTGACGTTTACATCCTTAATCTGTGTCCGGGGTTGGTTGCTACCCAGATACACGGACAGCGACTTACCGTCTGACAGGTCGATGATTGTTTTGGAACCGGTTGCAATAATAGCCATGTTTATTCCTCCTCGTCTGCAAGTTCGCAGGTATAGGTTGCTGAGTAAAGTACATCCCGGACAGTGAGCGTGATTTGCTTCATGCCAGCGTGTGCGCTGTCCCATAGAGCATCTGCCGTGCTATCCGCTGACAGGCGATGCCATGAAAAACGGGAAGCGTCAATGCTGTCCGTTACGTTCTGACTGCCGTGCCACACACGGGCCTGCAGAATGGTATTTTGAATGTCTGCCGACAGGATGTCCGAAGTTGATATGATCTCCAGCCGATAACCGAGCAGCTCGTCTACATCGCTGTAGATTTTTTCTACCCGCTGTCGAATGCCCTCGTTGCTGGTCAAATCCAGCCTTTTACCAAAATCAGCAGAAACGTGAGACGTGGTTAGCGTCCCTGCCTTGATGTTGGAGCCTTCGATGGAGCCAGCGGCAATCTCCGAGCCAGTGATTGTCCCGGTCACAATTTCATTGGCGGTGATGGTTTTGGAAGCAATCTCCGCAGCAGTGATGCTGTGTGCCACGATTTTGTCTGCCGTGATTGTCCGCTCGGTGAGCACATAACCGTCAATGGTATCCACCTGCGTGGAAACCAGTTCGCCCATGTTGTTAATGGCATAGATCAGGGACTGCTCACTGCCACGGATAATGAGCCGTTCCACTGATAAAGTACCGGCGGTGATCTTGTTGGCAGTCAGCTCGACAATTTTTGCATCCGTAATCGAGCCATCCGCAATCTGCACTGTACCCACCGCACCTTGCTGGATGAGGGCTGCTGTAATGGCACCCAGAGCAATCTTGGCTGTGTCAATGGCGGCATTTTCGATCTGTGCGTTGGTGATTGCACCTTGAGCAATCTTGGCAGTCGTTACTGCCAGATCGGCAATTTTCGCTGAATCCACAGCCAAATCAGCAATCTTAGCCTTGGTGATATTGCCATCCAGAATGTGTGCGGTGACGATGGCACCGTCCTGAATGTTGGCTGTGCCAATCGCCGCCCCGGCAATCTGTGCGTTGGTGATGGCCGCGTCTGCAATCTTGGCAGTACCGATTTCGCCGTCCTTGATGTGAGCGGCGAGGATGGCGGCATCATCAATCTTGGCAGAGGTGATTGCGCCGTTTGCGATTTTGGCGTTTTCAATTTGACCGTCACCGATGTGTGCGCTGTTGATGGCACCATGCTCGATTTGCGCCGTTCCAATAGCGGCTTCTTGTATTTGTGCTTTCCCGATGGCGGCATCCGCAATCTTCGCTTGCGTGATGGCGGCATCTTCGATGTGACCGGTCTGAATTGCTGCTTCACCGATTTTTGCGCTGGAAATCGCGGCATCCTGAATGTGTGCCGTTTCAATCGCCGCCATCTGGATCTGCAGGTGACCGACGGAGCCGTTCTGCAGCTGGCCAGCGCCGATGGCATTCATGGCAATCTTGCCGCCAGTGATACTGCCGGAAGCCAACTGTCTGCCGGAAATGGTGGAACCTTCCAGCGTGTCAGCAACCGTACCCAATGTGACAGAAGCGTATTTTTGCAACAGACAATCGTAGGTGTACTGTGTCATACGCATGGACACAGACACACCGATGCGTGGTGAAATGACCTGAACAGCATCCCCAAGGAAAATACTGCGCAGTCCTGCGTATTGGGCATATTCAACTGTATTTTCGCAGGAGATGAAGTCCACCGTCAGGGTGGCAGAGGGCAGGTCGCAACCTGCGTCAAACTCGGCCTGAGCGGCTTTCCGCATTTCTGCATAGCATTGCTGGATGCTTTTCGGCTCGTCATCATCGTCCGATTCCTTGGCTTCGGAAACAGCGAGGTGAATCCATTTTGGAGCAGGATAAGCACCGATGTAGGGGCTATCCAGAAAGAGTTCTGGTAGGTAGAGCACCTCACCATCCTTGTTTTCACCGGTGGGCATGATGCGGGTGGTGACGTTGGTGATGTCTACATCGTAGGAAATTCCGGTCAAATTCTTCTTTTCTCGAATCTGCACGTCTGTATCGTTGCCCACACGGTCAACGAGGAACACATCGAACCAGTCACGGGTCAGCTCCGCTTTGTACTTTCCTGTCACACCGTCCTCGCCAAGTAGCGCTTCTACGGGGTTGATGTTCTCCCAGACCACATCCTCTGCTGTGCTGGACAGGTCGGAGTAGAAGGTAAAGTCATGTGCCGAAAGACAGCCAGATGCAATCCTCTGCACAGCAGATGCGCCGACTTCATCATTTCCCGGCTCGACCTTTTGGAGCATGTTGTCGAGAAGGTCATAAAAAATGTGCCGGGCGTAGACCGTGACTTTCGTCAGGTCAGGCACGACACGATAGATGCGAAAGGGCTGATCCCGAAGCTGGCGGCTCTCCAGCACCTGATTTTTGAAGCCGACATTCTTGCGGATGGACTGTTTTTCTGTGCGAACGAAGGTCAGGTACTCACTGGCCATATAGCCATGCTTGCCATCCGGGGCGGTGACCTCGTACCACGAGGAAGTAGTCTTCTCTACGACAATGACTTCGGAGCCTTTCTTGTAGGAACTGAGGATTTTATAGTTCGTTCCTGTGCCGCTGCGTAGGCGGAGATTGCCGCTTTTCGTGGTGATCTTGTATATTTGCACATCGTAAAAGGAATCTTGATATTGCTGGGATATTTGCTCAATGCGGGGCGTGATGGCCGCTGGCACAGGTGCACGGAGGATGCGACCTTCCACAATGCGCTCCCACTTGCCGTTCCTGTCCAAGGGGTGCTCCATGACCAGTTCATACTCACCATTGAGAGTTTCTGTTACGGAGCAGGAAAATGGTGCAAGCACACCCAGTCCGTTGCCTGAAAAGTCTGTGCAGTTCGATTCGTAGATGCAGATCATGGGACATCACCTCCTTTTGGGGGTAAAGAAAACGCCATCCATTTCTGAATGACGTTTCCGATATGTGCGTAAATCAGATCATGTCCAAGGGCATTTCCATCAATACCTTTAGCTGGTCTCGCCGTTGGTAGACAACGGCAGTAATCCATACGGTCTGCTCTTCTTCGTTGATCCAGAAGTATACGATGAAGTTCTTGACAGGGAGTACGTGGATTCCCAGACTTCTCCAAGGATCTGTGTCAAACAGACGGAAGCGAGCGGGCATTTCACTGAGTTTTGCGATCTCACTTTTTAGCAAGTCAGACCACCGGAGCGCAGTTTCAGGGGAATGTAGCTCATTGGAAATGTACCCAACCACGCTTCCAATCTGCTCGACGGCATTCGGTGTAAGTTTAATTCTGTACATCATACGGTAGCAGAATCCTTTACTCTCCGATTAATCTGGTCGAATGCCTCATCCAGATCATAGCCAATACCAGCTTTTGCCTGTGCAAGTCCCTTGCTCATCATGGCGTCGAACTGCTTTTCTGACATACCATCCAGTACTGGAACGGTAGAAGGAATGGAAAGAGAGAAAGGGAGTCCGTTGTTCATGATGATCTGACGATACAGAGCATTGATAACGACGGAAACGGGCAGTCCGAGGTTATCCATGATAGCCTCTGCTTGGGCCTTGATCTCCGGCTCAACGCGAGCCATCACGTTAGCGCTTTTCGTTGCCATACAAAACACCTCCACCGATAGTATAGCACATTGTATAGCGAATTGCAATACAATATGCGAATGGTACTATCTGTTAAAGACTTCTCCAGTTTGGCTGAATGACCACAGAGCTAACAGCCCCATTCCAGCTAACCGCGCACTGTCCGGGCTTTAGCACCGGGAACTCACCGTTCATTTTGCTGTTGCAGGATGTCAGCCCTTTGTAGCACTCTATCAGAGGAGTGTCCAGCGTAATGCTCCCATTCACTTCGGTCAGCTCTACGATCTTCGTTCCAACCATCAGGGTAATGTCTCCTGTCCCGTTCACGGTGATGATAGGCTCTGCTTCTGCAGTGCCGGGGTTCATAAAGGTCGTGCCGGATGATGTTATCGTGATGTTCTCCACATCAGCATGATACCACAGGGGCTTGCACCGGAAGTTCACAGCAAACTCCCTATGCGGGTTCCCTCGCAATATCTTGTCGAAGCTGATCTGGTTCACAATCCGCGCCTCATACCAGCCACCGGGGCGATTGGCAAACGTGACCTTGCCACCACCTGTCAGCCATGCGCAGATGGCAGGAATTTTGGATGGATCAGCCACCACACAGGTAGTTGTCAGCGTCAGGTCATCATAGACGGCATCGCCTTCCAGTGTGACAAGAGAACCGCTTTTGCCAGGGATGTTTGTGAAAGTGGAGCGTTCAGCGGGCATGGTGGGCGGCGGAAGTTCCGTCACCCGGATGCCCATCTCTGTGCACTTTTTGCCATTCCATTCAAACCAGTCGTTCACCATTACCTCCATGAGAAAGAGCACCACCCGTAGATGGTGCTTCGGTCGAGTTGGGTTAATCACACAGTCGTATTTTGTCTATGCCATGCAAGGCTGCCAGCGATGAACCGTTGTCCCAGTTCACATGGATACCGCCAGCGTCATCGACAAACTGCACTGTGCCTTGCAATCCAACTGGCATATCCCGATATGGATCGCACAGTTCTACGACTTCCACACGGACACCCACTGGGTACTTCTCCCGGAGCATCTTCAGCACTTCGGGTCGAATGGTCATAGAAAACATAAGCCTTCACCTCCTTCAGCGTGGTGACATTAACGCTCTGAAAGGCTGAAAAGTCAAGTGAATTATGCCATTCTCAGACCTTTTCCGCGCTGCTGGCGGCGGGTCAGGGTTGCAATCTCCACAGCAAGCGAACGAATATCCTGCTCATCCCGAATGTAAAAGCTGTTGCCAGTGAGTTCCACAGTGCTCTCCTGATGGTATGTCCTGCTGTTGTCGGCGCTGCCATAGGAAATGGCACTGTCCCTCGCTTCCTCCGTCAGGAATCGGCTGGCGTTTCGGATGATTCGCGCCTGTTCCTTGCTCTCACTCAAAATACCTTCGCCGAAGCCGCGCATGGTCATGGCACCAACCTCATCCCGAAACACACGGGAGGGGCTGTGGATTTGTAGCGTCTGTTTGGCAGCTGAAACAGTAGCCTGCGCCGCGGAGCGCATGGCGGAAACAACACCACTGCGTCCTGCCAGGATGCCCGCCCGAAGCCCGGTCATCAGGTTGACACCTGCACTGCGCAGGGATGTGCCCTGAATGCTTGCCGTGAGACTGCTCATCACGCTTTGCCCAATGACGGAGAAAGAACCATTCGCCATCGCAGAGCCTAAAGCGGACTCCAGCGAACCTGCGACAGAAGCAGCGGACACACTGAAATCATAGCCTGCCATACCTTCACCAACGCCCTGTGCCACATAGTTACCAATCGGCACTACACGCTTGGATGGAGAATTGATGTCAAGGGCGCTGTTTAAGGCTGTTTCCAGGTTGGATGCGACCGTTTCCGCATCGCTGTCCCAGCCTGCGGCAGTCATGCCTTCCGCCACACCTTCCAGGATGTGTGTGCCTGTTTCGTTGGTGTCCAATGCCTGCAGGAAGGTCAGGATGCTTTGCAGCTTTTCCATGTCCTCTTCCTTGACTTTCTTGCCCTGAGAAATCGCAGAGACCACTTCCGCCACATAGGTGGAAAGCTCCGCCACACGATCCGCATTGAAGGAAGACTTCATGGAGAAATCCAGCGTGTTTTTGTTAGTCGCGCCTGTCAGCCAGTTCCAGAAGCCGCCATCCTGGTAGTTCTTCATCCGCTGCATGGCAGAATCGATCATGTCCATGGTTGTGGTTGGGAGCAAACCCACTGCCTTGCCGAGGGCTGTGGTGCCAAACTGGTCCACCTCTGCTACTTCGCTTCGAAGTTCGGAGATGGCTTCCTCCGCACCTGTGACATCCGCAGCGACAAGGATGTGCATCATGCCGTCAGTACCCAGTACTGCCACACGATTGGCGGTCAGCAGTTCCTCCGGCACGGCTTCCACCGGAATCTCGATGCCATCCTGATAGAATTTTGCATTTGCATCTGTCAGAGCGTCCTTTGGATCTTCGTATACCTCGGAGAGCTTCAGCACGCCTTCCACTTCCATGGGATGTTCCTTCATAAATTTGCGATAAGCGATCAGGTCATAGCCGTAGACGCCGACCGTCACCTCAGGAGTCGGGTAGGTTGCCCTGCTGTCATCATAGCGGGTGATGTAGGCAGTGAAGTCCTGTAGCAGCTGGCTCTTATCGCAGTTGGTTGCTTCGGCAAAGGTCGTGACGATAGCATCCACCTGTGCAGAGTTCAACTGAGATATATCCACGCCTTCCGCTTCCAGGTACTTAGTGACCATGGCAGTGATGTCAGAGGGCGCAAGTGCTGTGGTCAGCGCACCGCCTGTCACTTCCTGATAAGCCAGCACGAATGCCGTCAGTCCATCGGGAGATAAGCTGCTCAGGTCGATGTCATTTTGCTCGGCATACTTGCTGATGTAGGCCACGATCTCGCCGGGCGTCAGGGTGGAAACATCCGCACCCGCTGCAAGTTCCTGATAGGCACTGACCATCGCTGTGATGTTCTCCGGGGTCAGCCCGGACATGTCTGCGCCCGTTGTGATCTCCGCATAGGTGCTGACATAGGCAATGAGTCCTTCCACGGTGAGCGAGGAGCTGTCAGCTCCGTCTGCCACCTCTGTGTATTTGGAGATCACGCCTTCGACCTTGACCTGCTGAAGCGCGGCATTTTCTTCCTGGGTGATACTGGTAATGATTGCTTCCGTGGTGATCGCACCGGGATTGGCTGCGAATTCATCCCATCGGGTCTGTGCACCTGTCATATCCAGATCTGTGGCGATCTTAAGCACTTCCTCCGGCAAGGCTTCGCCGAACATGGACGTCAGCCCGGGGAGGTCAGCGGAGCGATTATTGAAGAAAGATTGAATGGATGCCAGATGTTCGAGGGCTGAAGAGAAGTCGATCTTCGGGAACAGAGCTTGGACTTCCGATTCCGATAAACCGCTGTCCAGAAGAGATTGAATTTGGGTCAGCAGTGCGTAGTAATCGGTCAACGCACCCTCGTCCATTTCGGAGGAGAGCTGTTCCATCTGTGTCAGGATATCCGGACGATCGAATTCGGAAGCGAGGTAGTACTGGCGCATCAGCTGAACGAGCTTGTCCATCTGATCGCCAGCGGTCTGCATTTCATCTGAATTCCAGACAGGCATGACCACCCCGGCAAGGGTTTCGGCATACTCATGGGCCGCTTGTTTGCGCTGTTCCAGATATCTGGCATCCAGGTCAGCCTTGGCGGCTTCCTTTTCAGCGCCATCCGCCATCAGCTGGATGAGCGCATACTCCTTGTCGTATTGCTCATCGATCTGTTGATTGATGGTTGCCATGCCCTGGGCAGATGCCACAATGGCATTCTGGTAGACGGAAACATCCGCATCCGCCTGTCCGCGAGCATGCGCACGGGCAATTTCGGCATTCAGCTTATCCCGAATGGTATCAAAGCCCTCGGCGTCCGCTTCCACGAGGTGATACTTGATCTCAATTTCACCCCTGGCAGCAATAAGCTCCTGCAGACGCTTCTGATCTTCCTCGGTGAACAGCTTGTTCTGACGCTTTTTGAGAAGCTTCGCAATTTCGGTGTCCATGGCATCCAGGGTATCGATATCTGCCTGGATTTGGGCAGAAAGCCCGGAATATCCGCTCTCCTCAGCGGTCTTCTGCATCTCAGAAAGACCATCCCGTGTGCCAGCGGTTAGCTGTTTCCAGGAATCCGTCCACTGTTTGACGATGGTATTGGTTTCCTTTTTTCCATCTGTCCAGACGGTGAGCAATCCGCTTAGCCAATCGGCGGCGCTTTGAACACTACTGGATTCCTTCTTGAAGTTGTCGGTGGACATACCGAAGAAGGAAAGCCCGGCATTGCTTTTGCCATAGAAGGTGTCCGCTGCAGTGTCCTTCCATTTCTGGGCGGTTTCAGCCATGCCCTCCAAGGCTTCCCGTGCCTGTTTGGCACCAGATGCGTAGTCGATGAGGGCAACTGTACCCGCGACGACCGCGATAGCAACAGCCGCCCACACGGCAGGAGACTTGCCCAAAACGGAAAGAAAACCCTTGAACCCACCGCCGGCCTTGCCGACAGCCGTTGCAAAGGTTCCCAGTCCCTTGGCTACCTTTCCGATGCCTGTGGTCATCTTGCCAAAGGCCAGCACGGCAGGGCCGATCCCGGCAATGAAGACAGCCTGCTGGATTAGGACCTTGCGCTGTGCTTCATCCATGGACAGCAACTTTTCAACAAAGCTGTTGATGCCATCAATGACCTTGTGGACGGTAGGCGAAAAGTCATCACCCAGGCTTTGCGCAAACAGCATGGCCTTATTCTTGAGGTTCACCAGCTGACTGGCTGTGGTGGCGTACCGCTGTTTTGCAACTGTGCTGAGTTCTGTATGCTGCTTCCATGTGTTGTTGGCGGTCTCCTGCGTTTTACTGAAAAGCTCCGTGGCGTTGGTCGCACGGAGCAGTGTGTCACGCAGACGAATTTCCGAGATGCCGATCTCATCCAAGACGGCAATCGCCGAAATACCCGCATCGTCCATCTTGGAAAGACCCACGATGAAAGATTGGAATGCCGCAGCAGGGTCATTGTCCCATAGCATCTTGAATTCGCTTGCTGTGAGACCGCAAACGCTGGCAAAATCGTCCAGCGCCTGACCACCTGTGGCGGAAGCAACCTCCATTTGTACCAGTGCCTTGGAAAAAGACGAACCACCCATCTGTGCCTCGATACCGAGAGAGGAAAGAGCGGCAGAGAAGCCCAAAACCTGTGCTTCGGTGAGCCCCACCTGCTTGCCTGCACCAGCCATGCGCAACGCCATCTCCATGATTTGGGATTCGGTGGTGGCGTAGTTGTTGCCGAGGGCTACCAGCGAACTGCCCATGTTGTTGAACAGGCTCTGATCCATGCCCATAATGTTAGCAAAGCGCGCCATCTGTGTGGCGGCATCGTTAGCCGTCATATCCGTGGAGTTGCCCAGGTTGATCATGACCTCGGTGAAGTCCATGAGCTTGTCCGTCTGAATACCCAGACGGCTGGCAGATGTCACAACGGCAGCAATATCCGTGGTGGAAGCGGCCAGCTCGGTGGACATTTGCTTGATGGAATCCGACAACTCAGTGAATTCTTCCTCAGTAGCCGTGGTGACCTTACGAACATCAGTAAAGGCAGATTCAAAGTCGATGCTGGCTTTGACCGCCGTCGTTCCAAGCCCCACGATGGGTGTGGTGATGTAGGTGGTCAGCTTCTTGCCGATCTTTTCGGCAGATTGGCCCAGCTTCTCGCACCGAGTACCGAACTCCGTCATGGCTTTTCCGGCGGATGTCCAGCAGGACTGTGCTGTACGCAGCTGCTGGTTGGTGCTGCGAATTGCAGCTTCCGTTTCCCTGACGGCAGCCTGCGCACGGTTCAGCTGTGTCTGCGCGGTGGATACGGCATCTGCTGCGTTCTGAGTGCTGCGCTTTAGGGCATCGTTTTGCCCGGAGAGCTTCCGTACCTCTTGGGAAGCGGCAGCATATTCCTGCTGGGCGGCTTCCATATTCGCCTTGGCGGCGATGGTGGCAGAATCCGTTTCGCCAAGCGTGTTCTTGTAATGCTTATATGCCTGGGTGGCGGAGGTCACTTCTGCCTTGAGCGTTGCCTGCCTGGTCTTGGCTTCATCCAATCGATGGGCGTAATCTGTCTGTCGCTGATAGCTTTCGGAGAGCTTGCTGTTTGCGGCAGCCAGTGCCTTTTGGTATTGCTCCACGCCGCTTCGCTGCAATGTGAGCTTTCGTTCCAGCATTTCCAGCTTGGAGGATAGCCCGGCAGCGGAGGTATCAAAACCCTGTACGCCAGCAGAGGCAAGCTTGAAATAGGACTCAGCCTCCTGGATCTGCTTGTTGACCGACTTGATGTTTCGGGTGAAATTGTCGGTGTTCAATGATAGCGAAACCACCAGGTCACGCAAGGATTCTGCCATGGGCTTGCCTCCTTTCTCAGAGCTTTAGCGCAGGCCATACCATGTCGATATAGCCAGCTGTCGGTTTCTGCTTTTCCTTCTTCTGTTGGGCATTCCATGCACGGACACGCAGGAAGCCCAGCATATCCATGCTGTCGATTTCCTGCATGCGCCAGCCGCCTTCCAGCAGGGAGTTATAGGTGGAGTAAATGAAATCAGGCAGCGTCAGGCTTCCACCGTTTCGGTTTCCGTCTTCGCTGCCTTCGTAGGGAACTCGTCCAAAATGCCTGTGGTCTGTGTCTGCACCGCCATGAGGGCCAATGCCAGATCGTGCATGAGCCTATCCACCGGATAATTGTCCAGCACTTCGTCTACGGTGAACTGGTTTCCGAACAGAATGCAGAACCATTTGGTCATGACATCCAGGGCTTCCGGGATGCTGATCTGCTCCTCCTGTGGGAGCGTTTCACCTTTCACCGCCGCATTGGAGATGGCCACGATTTTGGCGTACATTTTAGCGGCCGGCTCCATCTCTCGAAGAGCACGACCGCTGATGAAATCGACAGTGTATTTCTTTTCGCCAAGGGTACAGGTGATCATGAGTTCTCCTCCTTCGTCAGTTCCAGATAGCGGACGAGTAGCTTTTCCAGCGTTCCGTCATAGGCTTTCTGTTCATAGAAGCCGCTGAAGGTACGCTCCGTAGCGATAATGGCCGTAAAGTAGGTATACACATCTGAAAGCGGCATCTTTCCGATGTCGGCAGATTCCAGCTTCTGTCGCTTTGCGAAAAAATCAGGATCCCAGATCCCGCTGTCATACACTTCCATCAGAAATGCTTTAGCAGCCGCAGGAAGCCGTTCCCATTCCTGCCGGGAAGGGAGATCGGTTTTTTGAATATATGTCAGCAGGTCAATCGCGGCCTGTCTCATAGCTGTATCAACTCCTTCTTTATTACTTTTTTCCCGGAACAACCTCCAGATAGATTTTCTTGAGATCGCCGGATGAATCTGTTTCGATGCGAACAACTTTCATCTTCGTTCCGCGCTGAAAGAGAAACTCTTTCTCACCCTGGTTTGCAGATACAGGGTCAACAAAGAATCCTTTTGCTCCCTTGGGTGTTTTGATGACCGTTGTCACACCTTTGTGCGTCCAGGCATAATCTTCATGGATGGCCGTAGACATAAATCCCTTGAATTCAACTGTCTTGCCGATGGAACCTCGCAAAAATGCCGCGTTTCGAAGCTGATCTCTCGTGCCGCCCAACAGATTTGCCATATCGTAGGGCGAATCACCCCGGTAAGCAACAAAGTTAAACTGTGAAGCCATTCGGTTCATGCCGCTTGTGGCATTGTCGATCATCTGCTGTACCCGGCCTGAAACAGCCCCACCACCAAACAGCGCATCGTTCATGTCTGTGTACCATGCGCCGGTATAGCTTCTGATACCGGCACGTTCAGCATCCGACAGTGAATTCCAGAGTTCCTGGCTGAAGTTTCCATGATGAAGATGCATTTGTTCCGCATCATATACATTCACATGGGCAGGATCATAATAGCCGCTCAGATTGAAATTTCTGCCGAAGTATCCTGCGCCGCCATGCGAAGCCGATCCTCGCGTGCCCATAGACTTACCTCTCATTCATCGAAAAGTCAAGTCGATGGGTGAACGTTTCGTAGTAGGGTGAGTGGTGCTCGATATTCCCGGTGCATTCCTTTGGAACAGCGCCGAAGAAGATGATTTTTGTTGGCTGAAGTCGTACCATCATCTCGTTGTAGCCGTCCAAAAATAGCCGTTTGGAATCCTGGTTTTTCTGCGTTCCCACAGAGGATACAGCCACTGTGCTGTGCATCGGCTCACCGTCAAAACACCAGCTGTAGCTGTCCTTATCCAGCCAGCCAATCGTAGGAATGACCGTCATGCCCATGCTCTGCCAGTACGCGCCCAGCTGATGCTTGCGCCAGTGGTTGTACACCTGCACAGCTTTGGGATAATCCGTGAACATGGAGAAGTCCGGGGCCATGACTGCCGCAAAACGGTGAAGAAAAAGAGCATAGCGCGGAGGGTCGTGCCATGCTCTTTCAAAGAGGTAATCGTCAATAAAGAAGTGGACACCACAGTCTGTGCGTTCTTTGGCTTTCAGCGAATGATTAAACCGCAGCCAGTTAAGCCTACTGTCCAGCTGAGCCGGCTGCAGGATGGGGATGCCGTATTCGCCGTAAAGCTCAAAGTTTCCAAGCTCCAGTCGGTGCCCGTTCCGCTTCAAACCTTCCAGCGACATACGGCATCACCGCCTTAAGCGATGGAGGGTTCGTATACCGTGTCCAGGAAGGTATTCGCCTTTTCGGCAGTAAAGCCGTTCTCGCCTTCATCCGCCACCGCCTGATAGCGCCCGTCATGGGTGCGCTTGATAGCGGTAAACTCCACCTCGGGATTCTGGCGGGTAATGGTGTCGCCTTCCTTGGTGGCGAAGTTCTCGGTCAGGGGCTTGGCGCGAACCTTGTACAGCCACACATAGCGGAACTTGCCGTTGCTCTTTTCGGACTTGAAGCCCACAGCGAAATACGGCGGCTTGTCCTGTGCTGTGCGCAGCAGCACACCGTTGTCATCCATGGTATTGGCAAAGAGCATTTCCTGGATGGTGAGCGGAATGTCCGCCATCTTCAGCTTGAAGGTGATTTCTGGATCGGCATAGAGTGTGTCAAACTCGATGTCATCGGCGTACATGATGTTGGGGTCGGTATTGTCAGGGGTAACAGACGCTTCAATCGCGCCTGCCACCGCCTGAACCGTGCCGTAGGTGAGTTCTGTCTCCGTATCGGCAGTCAGCGGAGCAATGACCACATTCTTAAGACCGATGGTCGAAGAAACAGAAGGAGAAGCTGTTACAGCCATAGTGTTTTCCTCACTTTCTCAGTTCATTGAAAAGCCCGTCCCGGATAATGCCGAAGGCTTCATCCTGACGGGCATCAAAGGCCGGACGCACATACGGGTGCGCAGGTGCGGGAGCAGGACCACTATGCCCATACTCCACATAGGCGGGATAGTAGTCTTCGGCATCCCAATCCTTGCGATGGACACCAATGGTAATGTGCAGTCCTGTGCTTTTGTGCCGCTTTACCTTTCCGGTAGAGATGGCACCATGCAGTTTATTTGAGATGATTTTGGGATCTTTGCTGGCATTGGCTTTCATCTGCGCATCAACGGGGACAGCCGCCGCTTGCAGGATGCGTTTGGCAGCGGGTGCACCTTCGTTTGCCGTATCCAGCGCACTGGCCATGCGGTTGATGTCACCAATTAGCTGATCCAGTCCATCAACATTCATTGGCATGGTCACACCTCCTCGTGGAGACACCATGTCCATTGCACGGTGTATTGCCTTGTTGCGGTATCGTAGGCCGGCTGGTTATAGCCTTTGTCTGATTCCTCCACAATAGAAAAGCCAGCTGCGTACATTGCCTTTCGGATGGCGTAACGCATGGCTGTTGGGTCTGTATCCGACCATAGATTGAGGTAGACAAAGGTGCGATAGCCAGTCGGCCTATCGTCCTCATAGGCGGTTTCCATGGTGGTCGTGGAGTACACGATGTATTGCGTGGGTGGATTCTGATTAGCAGATGAAGCACGCCAGATGCCTGCATATACCGGGATTCCGATATCCTTGAGGGCTTCCTGTACCTGTTTCATCCGCTCACGCCCTTTGCAATGGAAGCTTTGAGTCCCAGATAGGTCTTCTGGAATGAGTATTCACCGAGGGTGGAAATCGTCCACTTATCGCCGCGGAAGCGCACCCACATGCCGGGCTTCACATCAGCCCGGTAGCGGATGGTGAAGTTGACCACGGCTTCCGTGTTCATCACGTCCGCACTGCGGTAGTGCTGGTTGCCGGCATCTGTGGCAGAAGCCCACACGGTGCAGAGCACGACATCCTTCTCCTGCGGATAGCCGTTCTCGTTGGCAACGCTCTCGGTGTAGCCGATCTCGACTCGGTGCTTGAGGTCGCCAGGGTGCGGCGTACCGTCAAAGTTTTTATAGCCACGCAAGTGACCTCACCTCCAATCAGAAAAACTTGTCCGGGTCTCTGTAGGGATAGAGCAGATTCTCAAAGGCAATCCGCATGGTGCCGTAGATGGTTCTGTCCGGATTATCCCTGTTTTCGTAGTAGTGGCTGACGAAAAGCATGAGAGCAAGTCGCACAGGCTCCGGTGCCGGTTCAGTGAACTCTGTCCTGCAGAAATCTTCAGCCACAGCCTGTGCCTGTGTGATCAGCCCTTCCAAGAAGGAATCCTCGCCATCATCCTCGATGCGCAGATGGGTTTTGACCTCATCAACGGTGATGATCATCTGATCACCCCTGCAGTGCGCAGGGTATCCAGCAGATGATTAAAGTCCTCACGAAGAGCGGCTACTGTCGTTGCTTCACTGGTGGTGACCGCAACAGGCTCTGCTCCTTTCGGAAGGTCAAACAGACCTTCTGCTCCTTCTACCGTTGCGCCGGGAAGAAAAGTGAGCTTGCCGCCAATGACAAGCTCATTTCCACCATGCGCCATATAGTTTCTGGTGTTGCTGTCCATTTGTAGCCCTCCTTACGCCTTCATCTGCAGGCACTTGACCGCTTCGGGTAGGATCAGCTTGCCGTCTACACGTTCGGAGGACAGGAAGCCCACCTGCCCCGTGGGTGCGTACAGCTCGTTCAGCCGCTGGAAAGTGCGGCCTTCACGGTCAGCGATCCAGTAGTAGCTCAGATCACCGAACACGATGCTCTTCTTACCGGCTTCCAGCGTAGGCATATAGGAAGAGGTGTACACGGGACGGTTCAGGATGGTGTCGGGCGTTCCTGCGGTCACACTGGGCTGCCAGAGGTAATCCCCACTGCCGTTCTTCAGCTTGCGCAGATTGCGCACCGTGCTGTCGTTCATGAGAAACACAGCATTCCGGCGATAGGGAGCGCGCAGAGAATAGAATAGGTCAATGATCTCATCAAAGGTGGTGCTGATGCCGTTCGCGGAAGTTACGCCCACCTGTGCAGAGCCATCCGCCAAAAGCCCCGTAGGACGGCCTGTGCCGTTGCCAGTAAAGAAGGCTTCCTCCTCAGCCGCACCGATACGGCGGGCGAACTCCTTGGCAATGTAAGCCGCCACATCGAACACGCTGTCGTGCAGAAGCTCGTCGGACACCTTAATTGTCGTGGCCAGCTTGAAGGCGCCGATGGACAGCATGCCGAAGGTGTCATCGCTCTCGGGATAGACCGCTTCTTCATCAATCCAACTGGCAGTACCCTTGGATGCCACAATGGGAATCTTGCGGTCACCGCTGGACGTGGTGATGGTGTGCGCCAGCTGACGGAAGATGTTTTGCTCTTCCAACGCCTCGATCAGGGTGCGTTCATACTCATCAGGAGCCAGATAACCGCCGTGGTCATCTTCGCCGATCTTCAGCGCGTTCTGCACTTCAAAGGGCACTGCCTTATCCCTAAAGACGCGCCAGAAAGCGGTCTTATAGGCATCCGACGCCTTGCCGGTCTTGGGCTTCGCGCCTTCCAGAGAGGCATCCGGCTTCCCGGTCAACGGCACGGAGGTGGGCTGGTTCATTTCGCGGTCAATGGCCTGCTGGCGCTCCAGCCGGTCGATTTCCTGCTTCATGCGGTCAACGTCGTCGACCATGCGGTCGTAGGTCTGCGCATCCTCGGCATTCATGGTGCCGTCCGTGCCGATATGGGTATCTCGGTACTTCTTGGCGGCATCCCACAGGGAAGCACGCTTTTCACGAAGGGTAAGAATCTGATTCATGTCGGTATCCTCCTAAAATCTCAGGTGTTCCAGCCGTGTGTCTGTTTTCATCACAGCCACACGGTCATTGGGTACGGGTGCGGGTTCAGGATTGGGGATGTCTTCCGGAATAGCTGCCTTCAGCTTGTTAAGCAGATTTGCATTGGCTACCTTGCGGGAATAGGAAAAGTCCGAAAAGCTGAATTGCGTGGATTTTTCATCCTCCTCACCACGAATCTCATCGCAGAAGCCCAGTTCTTTTGCCTTGTGAGCATTCATCCAGGTCTCCTCGTCCATGAGCCTTGAAAGCTCGTTTCGCGGCATCCCGGTCTTGAGCTCATAGGCGTTGATAATACTTTCCTTCACCTCATCCAGCAGGTGGATGGCTTTCTGCATATCCTGCGCTTCGCCACTGGCAATGGTGGAAGGATTGTGGATCATCATGAGACTGGTCGGTGACATGGTGACGCAGGTTCCTGCCATGGCGATGACGGAAGCGGCAGATGCTGCCAGCCCGTCGATCTTCACCGTCACATCGGACGGATAATCCATGAGCATGTTGTAGATTTGCGAAGCGGCAATACAATCCCCACCGGGGCTGTGCAGCTGTACGGTGATGGGACTGCGTCCCTGCATGAGCTCACGCTTGAAAGCCGCAGGTGTCGCTTCATCTCCAAACCAGCTGTCCTCGGCGATCACGCCTTCCAGCAGGAGCGTTCGCTCCCCGGTGTCCTCATTTTTGATCCAGTTCCAGAACTTCCTCATTCAATCTCCTTTCCAGCTGCCCACACGATGCCAGCGAGAACAAAAAAGACACACGGTACAGCCACGCTGTTTCCGTATGCCTTGTATTCCGCCGCATCCGAGTTGGGATGTTGCAGCCATTTGATGATTTCTTTGTCAGTTCGAGGGCGTGTCCTGCCCTGGATGTTGTCCCAGACGGCAAACCGTTGCCGCCAGAGGGCGATTTCATCAGGTGTAGGATTCTCGTCGCCAAGATCGTGACACCAGCCATCGGGATAACCCTGCAGTCGGCAGCACTCATCGGGGGTGAGCCTGCGCACGAGGAATTCGCCCTTATCAGTGTTCACAACAGGCGGATCTTTCCAGTCTCTTGCCATGAGGGAGGGCGTCTGCTCTTCCTAGGCGGCAAAGAAGCCCACATTCATGGCGTATACGGCATGGCGGTCAATGGTGTTGAGGGTGAATGACACATCTTTGTTGATGCCGTCTCCCTGCGGACCGTTTTCATCCTTCCGGCCGATCATGCTGCCCTGTAGGGCATAGGCTTCCACCACGGCAATGCCGCCCTGATTGCAGGAAGGATTGCCGCCCTTGCAGTCTAGCGTTCTGGAAGTATCCGCTTCATAGATGCCGCTGTGGGGATTGTCCGACAGCATGGCATGGCTCTGGTCGGAGCTGATGCCGTAGACCTTCGGTTGAAAGAGCGTCTGGTCGTTTCGGGTGGACAGCGTTGCGGACTGGTTCTCCTGCACCAGCGATCCTTTGCCGCCGCCCTCACAGCCTGAGCGGATCTTGAGCGTCAGCGGGACATTGTTGCCGCCCGTGCCCATACGGGAGCAGAGTGTCTGGCAGATTCCGTTCTCTTTTACCTTGATTCGGTTGTCCGTAGGGTTGAACTCAATGGCTACGCCGGGAGTCACACCTGCTCGCAGTGTGGGTGATTCTTCTTCGACATAGCCAATGCCACGACTGTCGGCGCTGTGCTCTGTGCAGAAACCACTGGCGAGGATGACCGGCTGATGACTGTTCATCTTTGCCCTTAATGTACTGGTTTCATTCTCTGTGATGTCCATGCGGTTGCCGCCCTGGTCGTTCAGGACAACTGTGCCTGACGCTCCAGTGCCGCCTTCAGCACCTCGGGCAGTTCCTTGCCACGCTTCGCCGCACGGAGGAGTATACCCTGACAAGCCCTCGGACTCAAAGAGTATTTCTCCGGCACCTGTTCCTGCAAAATCCGCGACAAGAAATATTCGCCGCCGTCTTTGTGCGACTCCCCAGCCCTTCGAGGCGTCGAGGATGCGCCAGGCGAGTGAATAATGGTCTCCCAGGATTTCTCCCGCGCCGAGCCATTTTCCATTCTCAGGCATAGGAACAGCTGTATGCTCGTCTGCGATTTGGGCAAGGCTCTCGAGGACCTGCCTGAAATCCTGCCCATCGTTCGAGGACAGTGCGCCCGGCACGTTTTCCCACACGGCATAGCTTGGATATTGTCCATGGGTCTTGCACCTCATTTCTGTAATGATTCGGATGGCCTGGAAGAACAGAGAGGACTGCGTTCCCTGAAGTCCCGCGCGCTTCCCGGCAATAGACAGGTTTTGGCATGGACTGCCGAAGGTGATGACGTCCACAGGCGGGATATCTTCTCCAGACAGGCTGTTCACATCACCCAGCTGACGGACATCCGAAAACCTTTTCTCCGTCACCCGCATGGGGAACGGTTCGATCTCGGATGCCCAGATGGGCTTCATACCGGCATACTGCCCGGCCAGACAGAAACCGCCGATGCCGTCAAACAGACTGCCCAGCGTCAGGGGCTTCACCATTCTGCTGTTCCTCCTTCTTTCGTTTTCGTCTTTGAGGAGAGCGTTTCGGTTGTTCTTCTTTCTCCTCAGATGGGTTGGTTTCTTCCGAGCTTTCTTCAGTATTTTGAGTCGTGTTCATGGCGCTCAGCAGATAACCAAGTCCCGCCATGCCGATGGGAATCATGTTGCCGTTGATGAGGTAAGCGTCTCCGCCTTCCTCTTGCGCGATGGGGTTCAGATTCTCCAGGGCGCGGATATCATTGGCACTCATCCAGCCGTTCTGACGGGCGATAGCGTAGCCCTCCATGCGGCTTTTGTAGTCGCCGCGCATGAGCCCGTCGATGTTGAACTGCACATAAAAGTGACCCTTCTCGTTTTCCACGAAAAGGGCCCGGTTCATGGCCTGCTCGATGCGAACCAACCAGGGACGGATGGTATGCACGGCAAAGTCGATGCTCATATGCTCGATGTTGGAGAAGGTGGCACGGCTCAGATCGCCGATAAGGTGAGGAGGCACACGGAAGATCCGGCAGATCTCCTCCACTTGGAACTTACGGGTTTCCAGGAACTGCGCCTCGTTATTTGGAAGGGAAATGGGTGTATAAGTCATATTCTCTTCCAGAATAGCGACTTTACCGCTGTTGGAACTGCCGCCATACGCCGCGTTCCAACTGTCCCGCAGGCGTTTCGGCTCTTTCACTGTTCCGGGGTGTGTCAGAATGCCGGAAGGACGTGCACCGTTCTCGAAGAACTTGCTTCCGTACTCCTCCGTAGCGATGCCCAAGCCGATGGCATTCCGCTCCAGTGCAATGGGGCTGTATCCCACAATGCCGTCAAAGCCAAGCCCCGGAATGTGCAGCACATCCATGGGGTCAAGCAACACCTGCTTGCCGTCTGTGGTTGTGTAGGTGTAGGTCAGCGTTCCCTTACTGTCACGGTCGACTTCCATCTTATCCGGCAGCAACGGATACAGCCCCACGATGTGATTACGCCCGGAGCGGATAATCTGTGTGTAGCTGTTGCCATAGAGCAACAGGTGTGTGAGCATGGTCTCCCGCCACACAAAGCTGGTCATTTCGGGGTTCGGCTCATCATGGAGAAGCCGCTGAAGTTCATGCTCCATGGCTTTCTGACTGCCGTGTTCCGTGCTTTCATACACCCCAAATGGCAGTGAAGCGATGGTTTCCGCGATTACACGGACACATGCATACACGGTTGTAACCTGAATGGCAGAGCGCGGAGTGACAGATTTGCCGGAATTCGCTGTGCCAAAATAGAATGTCGGCGCGGCAGACACCACGTTTCGGGGCTTATCCCGTGCGCGAAACAGAGATTGAAAGGGATTTTTCACTTCTACCTCCTATGAAAATAGAGATTTGCGTGTTATAATACTGTCGAAAAACGTGGCGAGGGGTGATTTCATGAATAAACTCGTGAAGGGTTTGCTAGCTTTGGTGGGACTTGCTCTTGGTGGAGGCTTACTCCATAAGTGGTCGAATAGAGAACCCGAAAAGTATAGCCGTGAGTGGATTGAAAACTTAACAGATTCTCAGTGGGAGGTAGAGCGAGAAATCGTCCGAAAGAATTCAATCAACGGGAGGTTGCCACTCTCAGAGGTAATCAGATGGGAAAACATCCGCAACCTATTCGACAAGATAAAGAGTGAAAGAGATTGGGGCGATGAAACTCCTCGCGGCCCTAGATATCATCGAGAACACGGATTCAATCTCTATAAAGATGACTAATTACAACCCACATCCCGTTTTCCGATCATGGCAGCTCTTGCAAAGGGGCTGCCAGTTTTCTTTATCCCAGAACAGCTTCATATCCCCACGATGCGGAATGATATGGTCGACCACCGTTGCCGGGGTCATCTTACCGTTCCGCTGGCAGTTGATGCACAGCGGATGCTTTGCAAGGTATGCCTTCCTTGCTTTCTGCCATCGGGCATCATATCCGCGCTCTGCCGCGCTGCCGCGAAGGTAGTCATGTGAAAGTGCTGCATGCGCCTTACAGTACACACCGCTGTCGCAGAGATTTGGACAACCAGGGTATCGGCAGGGGCGTTTGGGTGTTCTCGGCATTATCTCACCTCAGATGATCAGCAGACCGCGCTCATCATACACGCTGCCTGCGTTCATGTTCTTCATGGCACGGTCAAGCCCCATAATCATAGCGACTGCGCCGTCAATCTTCTCCGTGGACTTTTCCTTGTCCAGCTTGATGTTGCCGGCGGGGTCGGTGCGGACGAAAGCATTATCCATATTCCAGCGGAGTACAGGGTGCCCGCCGTGATTGATCTTGTGCTCCAGCACCAGACGCATCAGTTCCTTGGTGGGCGGAGACATGTCCTTGAAGCCCTGACCAAAGGGCACCATGGTGAAGCCATCATCCTGCAGGGTCTGTACCATCATGCTGGCATTCCAGCGGTCGTAGCCGATTTCCCGGATGTTATACCGTTCACCCAGCTGGCAGATGAACTGCTCGATGAAGCCGTAATGCACCACATTGCCTTCCGTGGTGATGAGCAACTTTTGCTTCTCCCACACATCGTACATGACATGGTCGCGGCGCACACGCAGAGAAAGCGTATCCTCCGGTAACCAAAAGAACGGCAGAACCGTATACACATCGTCCTCGTCCGTGGGTGGAAAGACCAACACCAGGGTCGTCAAGTCACTGGTGGATGACAGGTCAAGCCCCGCGTAACAGGCACGGTCTTCCAGCCATGCAAGGTCAATATTGCCGCCGCATTCATCCCATTTATCCATGGGCATCCAGCGAATGGACTGTTTGACCCATTGGTTCAAGCGCAGCTGACGGAACATATTCTCATCTGCCGGGGTCTCCAGTGCCTTGTGATAGGCATCCCGTACTTTTTCGATGGAAATGGTGTGGTCAAGGGATGGATTGGCCTTATACCAGTTCTGTTCATCCTGCCAGTCGGCTTCATCCGGGAGACCGAACAGCACAGGGTAAAACCGTGGGTCGCGTTTTCTTCCTTCCAGCAGGTCGAGGGCTTTCTGATGGACTTCCCAGCAGATAGAATTTCGGTCTGTACCTGCCGTGGTCAGGAAAAACCACAGAGGCTGTTTCCGAGCATCACCGGAGCCCTGCGTCATCACGTCATACAGCGCACGGGTAGGCTGAGTGTGAAGCTCATCGAAGATGCAGGCAGATACATTCAGACCGTGCTTCGTGGCCACCTCACTGGACAGCACCTGATAGATGCTCCCTGTTGGCTGGTAGACCATCCGCTTCATGGAAGGGATAATCTTGATGCGCTTGCTGAGCGCCGGGGACTGCTTCACCATGTCCACGGCCACATCAAACACGATAGCGGCCTGCTGACGGTCGGATGCGCAGGAGTAGACCTCTGCCTTCCATTCATCATCGTTGACCAGCATGTTGAGGGCTATGGCGGCACCAAGCTCGCTGTTGTGTGTGGGAACCATGGACGGTCCTGCCAGATAACAATGGCTGGGGCTGTCTACTTGGATGCACTGCATAGGCACCTTTTCGGTCAAAGGAACGATTTCTTTCAGATAATGAAAACAGGAACGTGTAAGCTTGACACGCTCCCGTTTGCGATTGATTTTTCGCTCCAGTCTGGATGTTATTTGGTCATCAAAGGTAGTGAACCGGATGATGTACAGTGTTTCCCCAGTCGGAATCCCATATCGAGTGGAGGGCTGACTGGTCATGGCATTTTTGATACCCAGGCTCCACAGAAGCGTTCTCACCGATTCGGCTAACTGACGGATGGTACTGACATATACGCTTTGCCCTTTACGGCTTCCAATGCATCCGTCAGAGTCCATCAGACCTTGCAGTAATGACCATCTCTGTTCTTCCGAAGCCCAGAGATATTGATGAAAAATCACCTTATCTCGGAAGGATGGTACCAGGATTTGCTTAAGTTCCCGATAGACCACAATATAGCTTCCGCCGCATTGTTGAAGATACTGATTGTGAACGATATAGGGAATTTGTTCCTTGATACGCTTCAAATCCTCTGTCCGAATGGTGATTTCCGGCTTTATTGCATTCCCATTGCCGAGCCAGAATCCATAGAGGTAAGGATCAACTGGAAGAGTGGCTTCAGAAATGTGTAGCGGGTGTGCTACAGATATACGAATAACCGACCTTTTGCCTTCCGATGTTGATTCACCATACTTGTCTATGTGAGCTTTAGTTCTTCTATAGATTTCACCAGTTGTCAGCTGAACATCCTTCGGTTTACCAATGATAGTCTGACAATTCCAAAGATGCCGTTCGCCAGCTACTATACTGGTGCCATCTCTGAAGGTGATCCTGTAGGCCTGTTCGGTATCATCTACGGCACTTTTGGCAAGCACATGACAGGGGGTCCCATGTTCATCGAAAACAAGGTCCCCAACACGAAGTTCGCCCATGGGGACAAATCCCATGGGCGTAGGAATTGGTGTATCCAAAGCAAGCTGTTTCCCATTCTTCTTGGGTATTTCAATGTAAGCGGTGCTGTATTGCCGCTGATCGGGATAGTCATCTCGCATGGTGCCGAACACGTCCGCCACGATTTTCTTCTGCCAAGGCAGCAGATGAAACGGTTTTCCATGGAACTCACCCTTGGTATGTTTGAGACATTCGATGAACCGAATGACTCGATTGGCTTTCTTCTCGTCAAACGCCATCTTACCATCCTCCCTTCAGCAGGGATTCCATGGGGTCGGATTCATCTGTGCCCTCGCCGCTGTTTGCGATAATGCGGCTTCGGGTTGCAGGTGTTAAGCCGAACTCCGAGCAGAAGGATTGCATAATTTTGAGATTCTGCTGCGCAATGGATACCTGCGGCACCTGCTGAACATACCCACTGGGTGTCTGGAAGATGGAGCCGTGCTGGGAAATGAACTCTTCGGCTTCCTTCCACCGGGCATATGCCTGGCAGTATCCGGCAAAGGCAGTGATGTCCACACTGGTCAGAACACCCATGGCTTCGAGGGATGGCGCGAGTCTGCGCCATTCCTTTTTGGCTTCCGCTTCCAGCCAGGTCGGACATCTGATTGTGCTTTTGGGCGGGGTCGGCTCATGCTCGTTGAGCGGACGCTTGCCCGGATTGCCTTCCAGCGCCTTCAGCGCGGTCGGCTTGGGCTTGCGCCCTCGGATCGCCATGAGCGATTCCTCCATTCATATCAGTTTGTAGTCATGACTTCATCATAGGTCATGGTCTTTCCGTCACGGAGCACGGTGACTTTTTCCGCAGAGCCGATGAGCTCCACATACCGCTGCACAATGACAGAAGCATATCTGGGGTCAATCTCCGTGGTGTAGCAAATACGGTCGGTCTGTTCACAGGCAATGAGCGTACTGCCTGAGCCGCCAAAGGTATCCAGCACTACGCCGTTCGGCGCGGAACTGTTCTTGATGGGATAAGCAAGCAGCGGGATGGGCTTCATGGTAGGGTGCTCCTTGGAATGCTTGGGCTTATCATAATTCCAGATGGTCGTCTGCTTTCTGTCGGCGAACCACTTATGCTTGCCATTGGGCAGCCAGCCATACAGCACGGGTTCATGCTGCCATTGGTAAGGACTGCGGCCGAGTACCAGCGAGTTCTTTACCCAGATGCATACACCGCTGATATGAAATCCTGCTTCCTTAAACGCTCTGCGGAAGTTCAGACCTTCCGTATCCGCATGGAAGATGTAAGCGGATGCACCCTCTGCCAGATGCGGCAGCCAATTGCGGAAAGCGGAGAGCAGGAACTCATAGAATGCACCATCCGCCATGCTGTCGTTTTGGATGGACTTGCCGTCTGCGGATTCATACGACACATTGTACGGAGGGTCCGTCACGATGAGATTCGCTTTGACATCACCCATGAGATGGTTCAAATCATCCTCGCTGGTGGCATCGCCACATAGCATCCGATGTTTGCCCAACGTCCACAGGTCGCCCTCTTTGACGAAGGGCGTGATCTCCTCTGGATCAAGATCGGTATCATCGTCCTTGACATCCTTGTCATGTACCTTGCTGAAAAGCTCATCCACCTCTGCGGCGTCAAAGCCGGTCGCACCAAGGTCATAGCCTGTCAGTTGGAGGTCGGAGAGCAGGTCGGCCAGAGCTTTCGGCTCCCATTCGCCGACAGCTTTGTTGAGCGCAATGTTCAGTGCCTTTTCGTCCTGCGGGTTCTCAATGTGCACCACCACGCAGTCGATTTCCGTGGCACCTTCGGCAGTCAGCACCTTGAACCGCTGATGACCGCCGACAATATTTCCCGTCACCTCGTTCCAAATGACAGGGTCTACATAGCCGAAGTCCTGCAGGCTTCGTTTGATTTTTTCGTATGCCGGATCACCGGGCTTCAAGTCTTTGCGGGGATTGTACTTCGCAGGCTTGAGCGCAGTGACCGGCATTCTTTTTATCTGCATGTCAGTTTTCATGCGTACCTCCTTCAAAAGTGGGGCTGGTGCACGGACTTGAACCGTGATGGGCTGCTTACAGGGCAGCTGTTCTGCCATTGAACTACGCCAGCAGAATGGGCTTCCAGGGGCTCAGACCCCGGGGCCCCTAATTTCGCGGAATTTCACGCGAGAGGGGGCGGCGGTCTTTTCGAGATCGCTCCCAGGGATTCGGGACCCCCTTGGGGGGGTGCCACGGCGGGAACGAAAAAAGCCGTGGATTCGGGGGCGGGGTTTTCCGGGAACACCGTGGGCGGCGACCGGGGCGACAAGTGCCGGGGCGGAAAGCCACCGGGGGCGACCGGGAAGCCGGGAGCCGGGGCAAAAACCACACCGGGGCGGCGAGCCACCGGGGAGACCGGGGCAAAACGGCGGAAGCCGGGGCGCAAACCGAGTGTTTTGCCGGGAAGCCGGGGCGGAAAAGCCGGGGGTTGGGGCGGCTTTGCCGGGGAAAGCCGAGCGGAAAGTCACACCGGGGCGGAAAAAACACCGGGTAGCCGGGACTGCGCGGGGCGAAAAACGGGGTTTTCCGGGGCAGATGGCGGCAAAAAAGGCGGTCACCGGGGGCGGAAGCCGGGGGTTTGGGGCAAAAACGGCGATTCTGGGGGGTGCAAAGCATTCGGCGTGTGACGGGTTTGCGCTCTTACGTGCGTACGCGCACGTGCGTGGGTGCGCTTTTCGCGCATATAGGAAGCTTTTCGGTTTGGGGCGCTTCTTTGTCAGATTTGCACCGCCCGTTGCCCCAAAGATCGTGGAAAAAATCGGCCTTTACTTTTCGAGCGACCGGAGTGATGAATGTGTCACGCCGCGGGGCAAGCCCCCAAAACCAAGGCACGAAAGGAAAAACCATGAAAACCCAAACGTTCGGCATCGAACTGGAAACCACAGGCTTGGGGCGGGAACGCACAGCCAAAGCCATCGCCGCCTTCTTCGGAACGACAGCACGGTACGTTGGGGCACACCTGGACAACTGGGAAGTACCCATGCCCGACGGGCGCAAGTGGACGGTCGAGCGAGACGGCTCGGTCACCGACCCTTCCGCCGAGGTGGTCAGCCCGGTGTGTCGCTGGGAGGACATCGAAACGGTGCAGGCGGTGGTTCGACACCTGCGAAAAGCCGGAGCGAAGGTTGACGGCTCCTGCGGAATCCACATCCACGTGGGGCTCGGAAACCACACCCCGGAAAGCCTGCGCCGCCTGGTGAACATCGTCAACGCCAAGGAAGACCTTCTGACACAGTCCTTGGGAATTTCCCCAGACCGCAGGTCGCACTGGTGCAAACCGGTCGACCAGCACTTCCTCGAAAAGCTGAATCGGAAAAAGCCGAAGACCATGGGCGATTTTGCCGAGGTGTGGTACACCACCCAATCCTGGGAAGCCATGGATCACGGCTGGCGGTACGCTGCAAACCAGCACTACAACCAAAGCCGATACCACCTCCTCAACCTCCACGCAGCCTTCTCCACGGAGCGACCAGCACACACCATCGAGTTCCGAGCCTTCAACGCAACGCTCCACGCGGGGGAAATCAAGAGCTACATCCAGCTTTGCCTTGCCATCAGCCACAAGGCTTTGACCAGCAAAGCGGCAAGCCCCACAAGACCGGAAACCGACAACCCCAAGTACACCTTCCGCTGCTGGCTTCTACAGCTGGGCTTTATCGGAGACGAATTCGAAACCGCACGGCAACACCTTACCAAGCGACTCCCCGGAAACAGCGCATGGCGGCAAGCCTCCTGAATTGAGGGGGCTTGCCCCAACGGGGCGCAGCTTTCAAATCAACCCGCCTGACGAGAACCGAACGGCAATCGGTCGAAACCCCAACGGGGTCGCGGGAAGCCAACACAGCTTCCAAATCAAGCACGGCAACAGCCGAGAAGTAGACACACGATGGAAAACAGGTACTGGAATTCGACGGGCGCACAGCAGAAGAAGTACGACGAAATGGAGACGGCAGGTTTTGAATACACCCAGGCGACCGAGCGGGTGTTCCACGGCTACTACCGCTACTACAACGACGGTGACCTGCCTGGCTGGGCAAGAAGCCGCTGGGACTTGACCCGGCACACCTTCGACTACGGCTACAGCCACAGGGTGTTAAACGCCGCGGGCGAGGAAGAACTGGAGCGCAGGGTCACGGAGAGGGTCGAAATCGAGTACCGCCGCTTCCTGCGCACAGCTACCAAATCGAACCCCGCCTGACGAGCACCTCTGGCACAGGCCGAAACGCTCCAAAATCAGGGAGCGTCGCGGGAGCCGCAAGCCCCGACAACAAGCAAGGAGGAACACCCATGAAATCCAAGCACATCCGCGCCTTTGAAATCGACTGCCAGCGCTTCCACGTCACCGACCGCGGAGACGGACACCTGCAGGTCATCAGCATCCATCCTTACGATGAGACTGAGTATCACTGGGCTTACCAGGCTTCCAAATCGGCCTGGAACATCTACCGCAATGGAAAGAAGGCCTGCACCATTGGAAAGACGGACGGCTCTGAAATCAGCCCGGAAACGATTGCTCAGTTTCTGATGCGGGCAGACGAGGAAGCACACCTTGAACCCCGCCGCGCGATCTGGTAAGATATCTTTGAAATCAAGGAGGCACACGCTATGAAATACATCGCTTACGGTTCCAACATGGTCGAGGAACAGATGGCATTCCGCTGCCCGGATGCCAAACTCATCGGTACAGGCTGGCTGGAAAAAACACGGCTTGAGTTCTACCTGCACGCCACGGTGGAGCGCACGGCTTCCAAATCGGACAGGGTGCCGGTGGCTGTGTGGGAGATCAGCCAGCGGGATGAAAAAAGCCTTGACCGCTACGAAGGTTTTCCCAGCTACTACACCAAGGAAGAAAGGCTGGTCACCATGCGGGACGGCAACAAGGTTCGCGGGATGGTGTACATCATGAACCTCATTCGTCCGCAGCCGCCGATGCAGCACTATTACCAAGGCATCCGGGATGCTTACGAAAAGCTGGGACTCAGCTCCGAAATCAAGACGGTGCTGGAACCCGCACTGGAGCGGTGCTTGAACCGCTGAACTCAGCCCAACGGAATCACTTCCTTCTGCCGCCTTCGGGCGGCTTTTTTCGTTGCTTTCAAATCGCCCCACGTTTGCCCCGTGTCGGGCGTTCAAACCGAGGTCGAGTTCTTATTCCGACCTCGCTTCTCTTTGCAACGTGCGCCAAACGTGGGCGTAGCAGGGGCAAAGAAAAACCGCCCTTTCGGACGGCTTTGAAATCAAATTGTTGGTCAGCGTTTGGGCAGGGAGCCGATGGCGTACTGGAGACCGTTTTTACCGTTTCTGAATTGGACCACGATGGTTCCGTCCTTGGCTTCAAAATGTGCCCGGAAAGGTTCTGTCCAAAGCTCTGTCAAACCGGGAATGCTCTCGAATGCTTCGAAGCGTATCTGGGAAGCATCTTCACCGCTCTGCACACGAAGGAAGAACGCTTTCAAATCATCTACGGTATGCTGGGCAATCTGCTGAACCACATCGCTCATTAACCTCGCTTTGAAATCAGACTGCGGTCTTTGTGCCTGCAGACCTTTCCAATCGTACAAGGAACCCGGAGCGTTCATCCAGGCGAGCTTGGCTTCATCCATCCCGCAGGCATCGCAGATGTAGATGTCAGCCAGTCTGCTCAGCGCGTTGTGGGAAAGGGGTTTCTTCATCGTCTCCCGTCCGCACCTGGGGCAGACGGTGCTTTCGTTGTTCTCCTGCAGGGCTTTCAAATCAGCCAGCCGCTCTTCAATCGTGGTCATGGGTCGCTTCCTCCTTTGCCGCCCTGCGCTGGGCAGTGCATTTCTCGCTGTGCTTTTTCATCTTCTCCGTGGTTCTGAATGCCGCGTAGCCTGTCAGGTGTCCCAGCAGGGCGGTTCTCAAATCCTTGTGTTCTGCACCGCCAAATCCAAGCTGGAGCAGGAAGCTGTGGCAGAAGTACTTGAGTTCCTCGTCAGCAGGTTCAATCAGCGTTGCGCTGACCCGTCTGGCGTTTTTTGCTTTGTCTGCCATAGCCAGGAGAAGCGCGGCGCAATGCCACCAGCGGGTAGGTTGGTCGTTCTCAAATGGGAAGTTGATGCCCAGCCGACCGTCTTCCAGTTGAATGCCGCGGATGAATCCGTTCTCAATGCTGTCCTTCAACACACGCTCCAAAATCTGTATGTCCGTGATGGCCTCGCTCTGCAGGGTCGGAATGATCGCGTCGTTCAGATACAGGTCATCGCTTTTCACCATCTTGCGAATCAGCACCTGTCGTGCGTACAGCATCCGAATCAGGTTGCTGAGGCTGGCAAGCGTGAACTCATGCAGCGGAAGGCTCACGCAGGTGTGGGTGATTTCCTCATCGGTTGGTGCTTTGAAATCCTCGGCGACGGTTTCAGTCTCCGGCTCTTTCTCAGTGGGTGCTTCAATGTACCCGTGTTCGGTCAGCGGCTGCTGGATGGATGCAAGGGCTTCCAAATCGCCTGTGATGGAACCGTCTCGGTTTACGGTCAGGTCTCCGATGCGGTAAGCGTAGGTCGGTGTCCGCAGATATTCGGCTTCGATGCCGAGAAACTCAGAAAGTGTCTGGACCATCTGTTTGCGATTCTCGCAGTGGGTGGGTAATGTCATGGGGTTGACCTCCTTTGCTTTTGGTAGTGACATTCATCACTCTAAAGCCATTGAAAGTCAAGCGGTATTCTGAGATTTCTTTGCCTGTGCCTGATAAAAATCGTACATGCGCAATTCCTTCTCCAAGCGGTGGATATGCTTTCCAAGGTCACGCTTGTGAATCGAGCCGGCCTTGGGAAGCGCCGCTTTGGCGGATGTAATCTTCTGTACCAATTCGTCTCGTGTCATGATTTCCTCCGTATGGGTATAAGAAAAGCCTCTCAGGTGTACTGCACCCGCGAGGCTCTGGATCTTCTCCGACTATTTTAACCTATCACATCATAGCTGATAAATCAAGATGATTTGATGTGCACTTTTATGCACTCGTCAAACTTTTTTTATGAGTCGGGCAATCGAATCCTGTGCTTTGCAGTCCTTGCAGGTGTACTTGTAACCACGGATATAGTTTCGAGAGAAAGTTTCCCTGCCACAGCGGTGACACGGTGGGTAAAAGCAGTTGCTGAACTTCATTTCGCCAGTACGGACGCCATCTTCCTTCGCTTCTCTGTAGCCCATCACTTAGCCCTCCGCTTCAATATCTCGTCAACGGAATCCAGTCCCCTCTGGTGAAGTGTGTGAACCCAACGCATACTGCACTGAAGCTCAGATGCAATGTCTCCCCAAGAACGGTAGCCGAGATACCGGCGATCCAGCAGCAGTCGCTCATCTGCGTCATGTACCTGGTCGATGACCCCAGTAATCTCCACCCGCAGGGCAACATAGGCATCGATCTGCCGGTTGGCTTCCTCTTCTGCATCTATCAGGCGAATGATGGCATCCTCATGGGATGTCACATTTCTCGTCTTAGACACACGGTCATCGCTAAATGACGCTGTGATGTTCTGCGTCATGGCACGAAGGTGTGAAATCTGCTCGATCTTCCGGTTGATATCCTTGTCAATGCTATATGCCTGTTGTAAGTATTCCTTTGCGGTCATAAATCACACCTCCAGTTGTGCCTTGACGGCATCCATGAGAGCCGTCTGCGTCGTGTCCTTCCGCTCAAGAGCAGCGAGGATCTGTTCGTCAATCGTGTCTGCGGTTACGATGTGGTGGATCACCACGGTGTTGGCCTTCTGGCCTTGCCGCCACAGGCGGGCATTGGTTTGCTGGTAAAGCTCCAAGCTCCACGTCAGACCAAACCACACCAGTGTGTTTCCGCCAGCTTGCAAATTCAACCCATGCCCGGCAGAGGCGGGGTGGATGCAGGCCACAGGGATATTGCCGCTGTTCCAGTCGGCGATGTCCCGGCTGCTACGAATCTCCCGGACGGCGAAGTGCTCCTGAATACGGGCAAGGTCGTGCTTGAACCAGTACGCCACCAGCACCGGCTGGCCGTTGGCGGCTTCGATGATGTCCTCCAGCGCATCCAGCTTTCGGGCGTGGAAGCACAGCGCACGGTGTTCGGAATCGTAGATCCCGCCGTTGGCCAGTTGGCACAGCTTCCCGGACAGGGACGCGGCGTTGACGGCATCAATTTCCTGACCCTGCAGACTGGTCACCAGCTCCCGTTTCAGTTCCTCGTAGGTCTTGCGCTCTGCCGGGGACAGCTTCACTGGCACACGGTTTGAAACGTACTCTGGCATTTGCAGGAAGTCCGTGCTCTTCATGCTGATGGTGATGTCCGAAATCCGACGATAGATTTCTTCTTCGGCACCGGCCTTGGGCTTCCATGTGAACACTTGCTGTGCGCTCCGCTTGTCGGGGAGGAAGAACTCCTCCCGGAAGTGGGTAATGAATCGCCCGAGACGCTTGCCCATGTCCAGCAGCCGAAACTCCGCCCACAAATCCATCAAGCCGTTGCTGGAGGGTGTGCCGGTCAGCCCAACAAACCGCTTGACCTTGGGTCGGACTTTCATCAGTGACCTGAAGCGTTTTGCCTGATAGCTCTTGAATGAGGACAGCTCATCGATAACCACCATGTCATACTGGAATGGCAGACCGCTCTGCTCAAGCAGCCACGGCACATTCTCCCGGTTGATGATGTGGATCAGGGTGTTCTGCTTGAGGGCTGCGATGCGCTCTGGTACTGTGCCCACGGCAACAGAATAAGTCAAACCCTGCAGGTGCTCCCATTTCTGAATCTCCGCAGGCCATGTATCCCGTGCCACACGTAACGGGGCGATGACCAGCACACGGCTGATTTCGAATCGCTCGAAGGCCAGCTCTTGAATGGCACTCAGGGTGATTACGCTTTTACCAAGTCCCATCTGGAGGAGTACCGCCGCCACGGGGTGTTCTACGATGAATCGGGTGGCATATTCCTGGTAGTCATGGGGTTGATATTGCATCCAGTACACCTCCGATCTGTTCCTTGCTGTCGATGATGAAAACCTTGAAACCCAGCTGTTCCAACTGTGCCTTCCTCCTGAGCTGCAGCGGGCGGGGTAGCTTGCCAGGAGCTTTCAGTTCTGCAAATGCGATATGCCCGTCAGGGAGTAGGATGATGCGGTCCGGCACACCGTCGAGGCCGGGGCTGACCCACTTGGGGCACAGGCCGCCCCCTCTCTGAACAGCCCGGACAAGCTGTTGCTCAATGTGTTTTTCAAGTACTGTGTTCATGAATATTCCTTTCCGATTGCCACTCCCAATCCATGGGCGGAACAGGAAGTGATACAAGTCCTGTTACAACAACCCCAAAAATCTCCTTACGCGCGAATACGCGTATTCTCGCGTATATGTACGTGTGATACACCTTAATTTTCCTAATTTTTAGTCTATTAAGGAATTTAGGTATAGGGTTGTAACAGGGATACCATAAAACCGTTATGCCACAGGACTTTTAGGGCTTTTTTGCTGTGTTACAACCCCTTGAACAACCCTCTGTTACAACTTTGGGCTTGTATCGCTGTAACAGAGGGCTGTAACGGGGTGTTGTAACGCTTTACTGTCTGCGATAAACCCTTTGCAATCCGTACAACGGTATTCGAACGGCCTTCTCAGGTTTCGACCATCCGCCGATACGCATCATGATGGCAGCAATGGCGTAAGAGTCCGCGCCCCGGAGTTCCTCTTTCTTTTTGCCAAAACACTCGCACCAGATCTCCATATTGCTTACGGTCTCACGGCGCACAGTACCCTTGGGCTGTGTCGGATCGTTAGGCTCAGACACATACTCCCGGCGCTCATAAATGTCCATCTCAGCCCAGTTTTCGGGCAGTAGCTTCTCCAGGTACTCCCGGACGATACCTTCACGGTCATCCTGTTCCAGCGCACTCATCTGCTCATCCTGCGCCTGTTGCTCAAGGGCAGCATCCAGATACAGCTTTTCGCCGCGCTCGTACAGCACGATGGCTTCCGCCCAAATCTGCCGAACGTCCTCAACCGTGATGTTCCAGGGTTTCTTATTTCGGCTACCGGGGACTTTCACTGTCCAGAAACGGCGGTTACCCGTGATGTCCCGCAGGAAGCCGTTTTGGGAGTTGGTCGTGCCAAAGAAGATGCACTGGCGGGGATGGGGCGTGACCCGTCTGCCAAAGGAGGCTCGGTACTTGTCATCCTGCCGGGAGATGAACGCTTTCACACGGTCAACATCGGCCTTTTTCATGCCAGCCAGTTCGCCAATCTCCATGATCCAGTAGCCCTGCAGTTTCTCCGCCGCAGTCTTGTCGTTCATGTCTGTCAGACTCAGGCTGTCGGAATACCATTCACCACCCAACTTGGCGATCAAGGTGGACTTGCCTATACCCTGTGTACCGTTGAGAACAAGGATGTTGTCGAACTTGATGCCGGGATTGCGTACACGGGCAATGGCGGCACAGATGGTTTTCCTGGTGACAGCACGGGTATAGGCGTTGTCCTCCGCGCCAAGGTAGTCGATGAGTAGTGTGTCCACACGGCTGACGCCGTCCCATTCCGGTAAGGTCTCGAAGTACTCCCGAATCGGATGGTAGGAACGATCATCTACTACCTTGGTCACAGCGATGTTGTAGTTTCTCTCGGAAAACGAGCCGTAGTGCGCATCGATGTAGCAGGTCAGCTGGGCATCGTCCGCGTCTCTCCAGAAACGGGCGATGTGCTTCCAGGGCACTGCTCCTTTGATTTCCATGCCATCTGCCAATTGGTTGAAGACGATATGCTGGAGGTTAGGATCGTGGTTGAGGATCAGAATCAGGTTGTGTAGGCAGTTTTCCAGATCGCCCGTGCTGTCAAATCGGAGTTCCGTGCGCCAATTATCCTCTTCTCCCAAATCGCCGAAATCGGATGGCGCGTCACTACGCTCTTCCAGTAACTTCAGCTTAACGGCTTCCATCGATCCCGCATATTCCCGCATCTCCCGGATAGACGCCTGATCGTCCAGATCGCCAAATCGGTGGATGCGCACCAGGTCGAAGGCGTTGAGGAGCTTTCCGCATGCCGGGTCCGTAGCGTGGTGGGAGTAGAGAAACTTGTCCTCGTATACCACAGCACCACCAGCGGTCGTGGAGCCGATATGCGTATAGCGGTCTTCCACGGCAGTGGCTTCATACACATCGGACAGTTCCGTTTCCAGCAGCCTGTTGATGGGATAAAACACACGGTTGAAAGCGCCGATTATGCCTTTCTTTTCCAGTGGGTCTTTCTGGCGCTTCTGACTGCGGCGGACGAGCTGGGCTTCCCGCTTGGAGATGGGCAGAGTTGAGATGTCCTGCCAATTGGGAAACTGTGTAAGGTATGCATCCGGATCAAGCCAGTCATGGGATACCTCTCGATAGAGAAACTCTCCGTCGGCTGGGGCACTGGGCCAGTACATCAGTTGGTTGGCACGATATGAGCAAACATCGAAGTACTCGATGCCCAGGGAATCTGCCAGATGGCGGGCAATGGCTGCGTGCTCATCCGGCGAAACGTCCCGGGTTAGTGGATAAAGAATGCGGATGCGCGGCTTCTCTGGCGTATGGCTGTGTGTGGAGTAAATCAGAGCTGCGAACGGCAACTTGTTCTCGATGTCATCGAGGAAGTCCGCAGGAACATCATCACCGTCCAAAGCTACCATGGAGCGGTCGATTACCGCTTTGACTGTGCGCCTGGGACCATTCAGTCGTCCAGCCACAAATCCGCCGTGATCCTTGATGGCATCACGCTGCGGCTTGGGCATTTGGGCGTAGTCGGCGGCGCGTTCCGCTGTGCGGATAGGCGTCTGCAAGCGCGCCTTCAGTTCGTCGTAAGAGATCGTGCGCTGTTGCCACTTTTTGTCCTGACGGCTATTCCCACAGGAGATGTTAAGGTCTCTCATGGTGCACCTCCCAGAAAGCCTTCCAGGCTGTGAGCGGATAGGAATTCACATAGGAGAAGCGGTCGTCATTGGTCAGGCACTTTTTGATTTCATACCCATGTCTCCGACAGAAAGCGGTCATGAGCCTGCCGATGCTTTGACATTGTTGCATGTTCCAGTTCAAATGGTTCTCGCTTTTGTATTTCATGACCGTCCAGTATTCAAGCGAGGTGTTCAGCGCAATGGCCAGCTCTTCGTTTTCTGAGGTAAGGGATAAAATGCGCTTTTCCGCTTCGATTGCACGGGCATGGGCTATCGTAAGAGCACGCTCCATGACTTTTTCAGGCGTATTCCATGCTTCCTCAATGCTGATAAAATACTGACGAAAACGCCTGCCTATCTCGCTCCGCTGAAGCATGCACAGCTCTTTTGCCATAGCAATGGTGATTTGATGGTCGGTAACTGCTCTGGTCACCTCACGATTACCTTCAAAACGAACCTGCTCAAAAATGAGCGGGTTGAAATCCACACCTTCGTTAAAACCGTATTCGCACATTCTGGGAAACCAGTCCTTATAAGCGGTTTTGATCCCAAGGGCTTCGTGAAGCTCCCGTCCGCTTACGGTCGGCCTTTCCGAATTGTCATAACTCACCTTGATCAACTCATCCACGATTGCGTTCCTCCATATCCTCAGTGAAATAGCGAATAGGCATGCACCGCTGTTCTGCCTTGGTAAGCTCACGCTCCATGCCGGGTGTGACTCTCTCGCCGAACACCCAGAGTTCAACACACTTCGTCAACATGACCTGCCCCATAAACAGTCCCAGTTTGCGGTCTGGCACACTGCGCTCGTCCAGAAATCGGGTAAAATAGATGTGCGGAGCGATAGGAATATATCCCTGGCGTACAGCAAATCGGCAGTAGCGAATAGCCCGACGCTCATTGTTGAGCGGATCATCTCCGTAGGGACTGCAGATGAACACGAGGGGGCGGAAGTTCGATGACTTTTGAAGTGCCGCCGTCCGCTCTGCGTTCAGCTCTCGCTGGATATTCACGAAAGCGTCATGTGTGGTTGGATCGTGGTAGCCCTCCGCGTTGTACTTACTGATTCCCATGGTGACCTCCTTTGGCTCTGCCGCAGCGGTCTTTTTCATGCATACAAAATTCCTTCTTTCCGGGCAGACTTGAAAAAATGTCCGCCTCCAATTACCACTGGAGACGGACGCCTGATTTGAGCGGAGAAAAATCAATCTTTTTTATAAAAATCCGTCTGATAACCATCCGCACGGAGCTGGAGACCCTGTGCCCACGGTGGGGTTCTGCCCATCTGCTCACAGATGGATTCAAGGGATATACCGGGGGTGGCTTCGATAATGAGTTCATCATGGACATGGGCGACGATGGCACAGTAGCTGAGTGTCCGCATGGCGTAGCACAGGATGTCCCGAGCGATGGCTTGCACGATGTTCTCCACGAACTTCGGACCGTAGCTTTCCAGCCTGTCCCACTGTTTCGCGGTATTGGTGCCCATGTAGGTAACTGCGGGACTGCCAAATTGATTCTCACCGATGCGGGGCTTGACATAGGACAGGTTTCGACCGGAGGGAAGAGTGATGAACAACATCCCGGATTTGCAGGTGAAGGCAATGCCATGTGTGCGGGTGGTAATCTTCTCACGGACAGCAGTCATAACGGCATCATCGACTTCCCACCACAGCTTGACGATTTGCGGATTGGCGGTGCGCCACGCATCCACCAGCGGTTTCAGTTCTTCTTCCTGCAAGCCCATTTCCAGAGCACCCATGGCTTTGAGTGCACCGACAGAGCCGCCATAGCCAAGAGCCAGTTCAGCGATTTTGCCCTTCTGGCGCAGGTGACCGTTGATGCCGTGTTTTTCTACCGGCACACCGAACATCTGGGAAGCAGAAGCACAGTAAATATCCTTGCCTTCTGCAAATACCTGCTGCCGCCACTGTTCACCCGCCAACCAAGCGATCACACGGGCTTCGATGGCAGAGAAGTCAGCCACGAAGAATGTGCTGCCTGCGCTGGGAACAAAGGCTGTGCGGATTAGCTGAGAGAGCACATCTGGGGTGGAGTCGTAGAGCAGACGCACAGCTTCATAGTTTCCAGCACGGACAAGGTTTCGCGCCTGTTCCAGATCAGGCATCTTGTTTTGAGGCAGGTTTTGGAGCTGAATGTTCCGGCCAGCCCAGCGCCCGGTTCGTGCGCCGTAAAACTGGAAGCATCCGCGCACGCGCCCATCGGCGCACACGGCGTTCTCCATGGCTTGATACTTTTTCACAGAGGACTTGGCCAACTGCTGCCTGAGCACAAGCACAGATTTCAATGGTTCCGGGGCTGTCTTAAGCAGTTCGGTGACCTGCTTTTTGCCGAGGGTATCCGTCTCCAAACCGTTGTCGGCCAGCCAGTTTTTCATTTGCTGGACGGAGTTGGGATTGTCGAGCATCGTCAGCTCTTGTAGCTTGGAGGACAGTTCCTCCTTGGAGCGTTCATCAAAAGCTATGGCGTTCCGTACCAGCTGCATGTCCACAGCGATACCACGGTCGTTGATCTGCTGGTCGAGGTGGTACTGCTGCCACACCTCATCCGGCACAGGGAACTTCCTTAACCGCTCCTGAATGGCCATCTCCGTTTCCACGTCCCGAAGGTTATAGGCTTTGAAGGTTTCCCACTTGTCCGGAGCATCAGCGGGGCTGTGCCTGTAACCATCCTTTGCTGACACACAGAAGTACCGTATCAGTTCCTTACCCTCGGTCAGCTTCTGTTTATCCAGCCCGAGTGCAGCGCCAGCTGCCTGCAAGGACAGCGGAAGACCGAGATAGGAGGCCCACACCATCGTGCAATGCCAGCCTGCTGGGTCAAGGTAATTCATACACGGGTCATCCGGGATGGAGTAATATTCATTGTTGAGCGGGTATCCGTTTCGGCGCATCCATGCGGACAGACACACCCGTTCAAAGGCAGCGTTGAATGCCCATTTCTGCACACGGTCATCACTGAGGGCGTCGATGATTTCCTTTGGGATCTGTTCTCCCTGCGCCATGTCAACAACATGCACTGTGCCGCCGTCGATACTGTAGCCGAAGAGAAGGATGTCGAAATCAGGGCTTTCCACGTAACGGTAAACGGTAGACTTGGCGAGATTCACACTACCATACGTTTCCAAGTCCAAGGATAGTGTTTTCATGATTGTCCTCCTATGGAAAAGGGCGACGACTCTGTGCCGTCGCCCGGGATATGATGGATTACTGGTCGTTGTACTTCTTCAAACGTTTTTTCTCACGATAATTCATGATGGTGACAACGATAGTGCCAATCAGGCTTCCTGCCGTATAGCCAATGACGGCAGAGAAGCAGACACTAAGCATCAGATGTTCAAATTCGGTCATAATCTGTTACCTCCATCAGGACAGGAAGTCCTCATCGTCCTCATCTGCAAAGTCACTCTCTGCGGAAGCTCTGCTGCCCAGCGGTTCACCATCGCGGATCTTCTGCAGGTTGTTCAGACCGCAGGCAATGCCGCGATTACCATTGCTGTTGAAGGCATAAAAGGAAATGCTGGCGCGTCCGTAGACACCGGAGTAGACCTCAGAGCGAGTCAGGATCGGGTTGCAGTCGGCATCCACCACACCGGGAGCCGTAGTTGCATTCGCATTGACGAAGAAGGCGTTCGCATAGGCGGGATCGTCCGGACGTTCCGTATCACCATCGCGCAGAGGATTCTTGATAGCCACCAGCAGAGGAACCGTCTTGCCGTTGCCGCGCAGCTTGCTCTCGCCGTCATGATAAGCGGCCTCGATGGCAGCCTTGATCTTACGCAGGGTAACGGTATCGCTCTTGGGGATGATCAGGGAAACGGAGAATTTGGGAGTGCCGCCATTTATTGCCTTAGGTTCCCAGGCGTTCACGTAGCTCCAGCGGGTGTCCTTGCCGGTGATGACCTTGGTCGGATTGTTGTTAGCCATAATGATGTACCTCACTTTCAGTAGTTGGCGAAGTCTGTCTTCGCGTTGGTCAGTTCAGGACGTTTGTCACTGACGGGGACGAGGGTTGGTTTGCCCTGCGGACGTTCCACCAGATTGGAGAGAAGATTGGAAAACTGCTTCTTACCCAGCAGTTTTTCCATGGCTGTGATACCGAGCACCTTGCGCTCATAGGGGTCTTTACCGTAGGCGATGACTGCGTCAGCTACAGCTGCTTCGTCAGTGTAACGACGGTTGGCGCGACCCTCCACCAGCTTCCAGCCGTCGAAGTGTGTGCCGGACAGGGCAGCGTTCAGCGCGTACTCCTTGATGTCCGCCGCCCAACTGGTCAGGTCGTCCAGCTGATCGAGAACCACGGAAATCTCCTCATCCGACAGCGTAGGCGGCAACTTGAAATCGTGCTGTGCCAGAAGCAGGTTAGCTTCAGCGCGTTTCCTGCAGATGGTGCGGAGCTTGCAAAAGCGGCACCAGCTACCTGCGTTCAGATCGCCTTCTCCTTTATAAGCCAGTTCTGCGGCAGGGCGAAGTGTGTGCTCTGCCCAGTCCAGCAGGTCAGCCTTGGAAATGGTGTCTGTGCTGATACTGGACAGCCGGGGTTGGTAAATGGTCGTGACTACGGTATCGATGTCGTACAACTCACCGAACATATCCAGTGCGCCGAGAGCGTACAGCCGCATCTGGCTATTGCCTTCTGCTGATACAGGGACACCAGTGCCGTACTTGAAGTCGATGACGTGCAGTGTTCCGTCTGCCACGATGACCGCATCGCCAGTGCCGAAACCATCCGGCACCCAGCGGGAGAAGTTCAGTCGCTGTTCCACCATGACGATGGGATCGGCACAGCTCACCTTGATGCCTTCCAGCACTTCGATCACAAAAGCCGCATAGCCCGTGGCGGCATCCTCCATGGTGCTGTCGTAGTACTGCAGACCGCCGGGGGTATCCAGCGGGTTCTTTGCCTTCATGCCCAGGAGCTGACGGAGCTTGTACTCGCAAAGCTCGTGTGCCTCGCTGCCCTCGGCAGCGTACACGCTGCCATGGTCGACCATGTGCTCCGTCAGCCGGACGGACGGTGGGCAGTTCATCCAGCGGTGGCTGGAGGAAGCGGAAAGGACAGCATGATTAGCCATCTGTGTCCACCTCGTTTCCAATGGACTGTGCTTCCAACAGCAGGTCGGCGTACTCTGCGGGATCGACAGCTGAAAGCTGTGTCGCACCGTGCCGCTTGAGCAGTGCCCGAATCTCAGCGGTATGACCTGCTCGGGAAATGTCGGCAAGAGCCGCCCGGACATCTTCCAGCTTCAGCTGCGGTTTGGCTTCAAACTTCGCAGGAGAGTGTTCAGACTCACCATCGTCCGAAAACTGCTGGAAGAGCCAGCCTGCTACGGCGTTAATACCGGCCGCAGCCGAGCGCAGCTCTTCGATGGCCTGATGCATTTCTGACATCTTTGACATGGGATTGTCCTCCTTCCTCTGATTGGCTTGATGCTGTAAGAAGCTCAAGGTTTCTTGCCAGCCGTGCGGATACAATGCTGATGGAGTTCAGAAGCTGAATCTCCTCGCGCACGTTTCCGCTGATACCCGTGTTCTGCATTTGCTCACCCCACTTTCTGAGGGCTGTTTCGCATGCCCTTCATGTTCCACTGGAGGTGATGTGGCGTTTTGAGCGGAAAGAAGCGAAAAGTTTTTCAGAAAGCTTTGGAGGATGGCATCGCTGGTTAATCCTCCTGCTCCGAGCGAAGCGTTTTATAGCAACGTTTCATTTGGTCGGAGAAAGTACGCTGTGGACGTCCCAGGGTTTCTGCAATTTTGCGGTCTGAGATTTTCGGGTTTTCCAGACGCATCTGAATGATGCGGTCGGCATCCGGATCGATCTCACGGAATCGCTCCATGAGGCGCACCAGCAGATCCCGGTCAGCGCAAATGTCCTCCATGGAAGGCGCGGTATCAGCGATGTAGTCACTGAGCGTGCCTTCGCCATCTGAAAGGTGCTGGTCCAGAGAACTAATGTTACCGGTTGCCTGATATTCACAACCGAGGCAATCACCGTCGCACTTCCAGATGTACTTGTGAGGACACATGCAGCGCCCGTGGTATTGCTCTTTGTGGCGGATGCGGTCTGCCTGTTTGTAGAAAGCATCGTGGACTTCTTTGACCACAGGGATCTTCTGGTTGGTGGCACGGTAGTAGATGAAGTATTGCTTGCTTTCGATAACCATTGAAAAATCCTCCGTTTCGTGTTGTTGTGAAACGGAGGATTAGCAAGGCAGCTGCAAATGGGTGCAAGAAACACACCCCACAGGCCTAACGAATTTCTCCGTTTCGGTCTGCAGCCAACCTGCTCAATGGGCAGCCGTGATTTAGTTGTGCCGCCGGATACCGATGAGCCATCAGTGATCAGGTGATGCGATATCAGGTGGTGAGCAGTTTAATGTCTTGCTCAGGACAGATTGATTATCTTAGGTCTGCTTCGATGGAGTACAGTTCGCTGAAGACTTCAGGCAGGTTGCTTGGGCTAAGGTCCCAAGTGCCGTGTGCGCCGTAGCGTTCAAAGACAGATTTGACCACTCCCCATCCAAGCTGGGATTCAACAGCAGCGGCGCTATTTTCGATGTTGATGATCCGGTTTTTTCGTTCGTAGTTTGTCATTGGCTCTCCTTTCTGTCCTTGAGCGCTATTCGGACTATGTCATTTTCCATTGGCGCAAACTAGATTTTAATTTTTGCGATTTTTTGTATGCGTTCGCATAAATTGAATTCGCAAAAGTGTAGAAATCTTGATTTGAGTGTGATATACTAATTAAGTACACAATGCCCGCATCAAGGATTTCTTTCAATCCGGTTTACTGACTATATTGTAGCAAACTGGCTTATTTGAAAAACGGACTGGGCGGACAGCCACGGACGCTCTCGGACAGAGACTTAATTTTAGATAAGGAGGTAAATGAGGCATGACATTTTCTGAGTATGCTTTGGGTCTTTCCCCGTTTATTTCATTTGGAAAAACAGAGCATGATTATTTCACAGAGCTTGCTGGGAATTTCGTAAACGATGCCGCAATGGACTCCTGTCAAATACTAAAGCGAAAGCCGGATACAAAATATCGATACATAATGGGAAGGCGTTCCATACAGCCGAAAGATGCTCAGTATCTTTATGACCATCGGGATCTGGACAAGTTCTCAAAGTGGATATGGAATCGGATGGATGACTCTGACTCCTATGACAGCGTGGTAGCTTGGCTGAGTGAGCATGGTATTACAGACGATGATCCTTCAGTTGGGTGTGCTAAGCTGTTAGAGAACATACTGCTGGATACAATCAATGGCTATTCCACGTCACAGGTCGCAAAAGAGTCAGAAATAGATTTAGGGTTGATTGAAGAAATACAGCAAAAAATAAAGTCGCTACCTAGTCCGGCTAATGTGCCGGTTCCCGCAGTAGCGACTGAAGATGAGCAAAAATATATTTGTGAGCTATATTCGGCATATGGGGATGCCGAAGGCATGGATTCTTTTTCAGGTGATGATCTTCTGTGTTTTCCTGATTATGCAGCGGATCTTGATGATCGCCGTGTCGACTTTTATGCCGCTGAAACAATACGTCGCGGCGTGATGGAATTAGGTAGTGGTAGTTTAGCCAATCAGTTTGACGTATTAAAGGACGAAACCCTCACAGGAGTAAAGGACACGGCAAAGCGTACCCATATGAATGGTTTTGAGCATATGCTTGCCGTAATGGAGCAGGCGGTAGTTGCCCCTATAACAAACTACTTACTTAGTGCCTCTCCGTACTGGATAAGTAGTAAAATCAAAAAGGGGGTTTGCCAGCACCTCGTAAATGATGGCAAACTGATATGGGTAAGGAGGAGAAAGAAACAATGAATATTTCAGCCCTTGGCTCCGCCTTTGAAATCTCTCTCCGCATTCTTTTGATACTAAATGAGCTACAAGGTTCCTCTTTGGATGCGCAACAGATTGGGGCAGTTGATTTTATTTCTGTCTATGCAGCCGATTTCGGTTTGTTGGATGAAAATCTTCACGGTTACAGTAATTATAGATTCAGTGAATACCCCGCCAGAAAGTACATAGTATCTTCTGCACTAAAAAACCTTGTGCTAGATGGAAATGTCCAGCTTAACTCCACTTTAACTGGTTACAGATTTTCGATTACCGAGGCTGGGAAGAGCATCTGTAGGCAACTGACCAGCGACTATGCCGGAGAATACAGGATTGCAGTTCAATCTGTGATAAATAGATTTGACCACGTAAACGCCAATCTGATGGTTCAAGAGATTAATAGACTTACAGTACAATCGTTAAAGGAGATCAGGCATGAATAGATTCTATATTGAAAAACTTGTTGTGTCCGGTGGGGGACACAAAACAACCGTTATCGACTTTACACCAGGCTTAAATTTCATTCTTGGTCCTTCTAACACTGGAAAGAGCCTGATTATGGATTGCATAGACTATGTGTTCGGTTTTACCCCGAGGAAAAATCATCCTTCAAAAATTGTCGATAACAACTATGGATATGAGCGTATCGCTCTCCATTTGGCAACAGGGAAAGGAACAGTTATCCTAGAGCGCAAAATTGGAGATTCCAAAATTTCTGTTAGCGGTACTGCCCCGGATGTCGATCACGGTTCCTACAGCATAAGCCACAATGCGAAGAAGAATATTAACGCCGTCTTTCTCCATTTACTTGGCATTGATGAGCCACATTCCGTGCGTTCAGCGGAAAAGGGTTCAAAAACCCAAGAACTAACGTGGAGAAGTATGCTTCATTTGTTCTTTGTCCGCCAAGCCGATGTTGCAAGAGAAAGTTCTTCGTTATTGGCTCCTGGAAGCGTAGGACCTACAGCATCAGCAGCCGTTCTGCTGTATCTTTTGACCGATCAGGACGCCAATAATCTTGAAGTCGCTGAGGATCCCAAAATCAGCGAGGCGAAGAAAAAAGCTCTCATCGGCTATATTCAAGAGAGGATAAACGAGTTATGTGCTAGGAGGGAAAAACTCGAGGATATGCTTTCTTCTACTAGCATTACAGATCCCCGCGCAAGCGTTAACCATGTGCGAAAAGAAATCGCCGAACTCCAAGCGAAGCTAGATGCCGCTACAAAAGAGAGCCAACAGATTATGTCGCAAATCTATGAGTGGAATGGAAAGCTCTCTGAATCCAGAACCGTAGGGCACAACTTCGCTGTGCTACGTCAGCAGTACCAATCCGATGTCCGGCGAATTGGCTTCATCGTCGAGGGGGCGACAAATACCTCTCCCTTACGAAGAAAAGTCAGGTGCCCTATTTGTGGCGAAGAAACAGAGCGTGTGCATGACACAGCTTTTGTTGATGCATCCGCAGCTGAACTTGAAAAAATCAAACGGCATTTGTCTGAACTAGGCGATGCTCAACGCAGTGTGGAACGCCAGCAAGAAACTATTATTACAACGATCCGCGCATTGGAAGAAAAGCGGGATGCTATAGATGCGCTTATTTCCGATCAGTTACAACCACAGTTAGCAGTGTTTGAGAAAGAACTTGAGCAGCAGCTCAAGCTGATACGAATAACAAGTGAGCTGGAGGTTGTCCGCCAGGATGAAACACAATACAGAAGTGATTTATTCAGCAAGGAAACCGAAGAAACTTCCAAGCCCGAAAAATATAACATCTTTGAAGATTATGAGTACGATATCATCCACGGTTTTGAAGAAAAGCTGCGAGAAACTTTAGCTGCATCAAAAGTTGGCGGTGCGGAAACCGCCAGACTCAACATGGAAAACTTTGATATTGAAATCGGTGGACTCAAAAAATCGGTTTCAATGGGCGGTGGCTTCTGTGGGATACTGAATACGATTACTACACTTGCAATGAGTTCATATCTTATCGAGCACGACCGTCCTGCCCCTGGCTTTTATGCTGTAGATTCATCGTTGACACAGCTATCTGAAGCGGAACATAAGGAGCAAAGCGATACTATTAAGCAGAACTTTGTGGAATATCTTATCGCCCATGCTCATGAACGACAGGTCATAATTATTGAGCAAACAAAACGTATGCCTTTCGTTCCTACTGAAAGCGAGAAAGACGGCGTCCATGTTATCCAATTCTCCAGAAATAGACAAGAAGGTCGGTATGGCTTTTTGAATGAAGTTTATAACCCGGAGGATCAGTGATCACTATTCAATCGCTTTTACACACGGAAGCAGGAGGCAAACAATGCGTATAAGTTACAACAAGCTATGGAAAATGTTGATCGACAAGGATATGAATAAGCGCGATCTGGCAGAAAAAAGCGGTGTGAGTTCAGCCTCCATTGCCAAACTAAGCAAAGGTGCAAACATTACTACGGATGTCCTGCTGAAGATTTGTGAGGCTATGGGTTGTCACATCGAGGATATTCTTGAGACCATTGACGACTGAAGGAGGGAGGCTCTCAATGCCAAAGTCCAATATTGTAGAACTCAATAAAGACACTCCTTCTGTTCAGTATCTGTGTAAAAAATGCAAACGGCTTGCTAAGGTCATCGAGATGGTAGGACCAATCCAATACACCACTCATGATGAAGATGCCTACACTTTTTTGGTTCATGAGATTATTGAGCAGATGCTTTCTGTCAAAGTAGGGCAAAAGATTTATAACAGGCTTGAAGAACTATGTGGAGGAGAGGTATCACCGGATCGAATCTGTGCATTTTCAGATGAGCAAATCCGAGGTACAGGAACGTCCAATGCAAAGGTTGAATACATTCGGAACATTACAAACGCTATTACAGATGGGACGCTTGACTTAGAGACACTGAAGCAGTTGTCAGATGAAGAAGTCATTACAGCCTTAACAAAAATTCGAGGGATTGGCAATTGGACAGCAAAGATGTATCTGATTTTTGTCCTTGATCGCCAGGATGTTCTACCCATTGAGGATGGAGCATTTCTCCAAGTATATCGGTGGATGTATAAGACAAAGGACTGCAGTGAAAGAGCCGTAACAGCCAAATGCAAAAAATGGAAGCCTTATTCTTCTGTCGCATCGAGATTCTGTTACAGAGCACTGGATGCGGGAATGACAAAAGAAGAGTTCCATCTGTTCAAATGAAAGGAGCAAGATAAAATGAGTGCAATAGACGAGAGAAACGAGCAGGTACGCAAAATTCTTGATTCTCTTTACGATAGAGCTATAAACGCCAGTATCAAGATTGATGAGTCCGCATATAAGGACTCTTTGGAAAAGCTGTTCTCTACCACAGCATGGGGCTTTAGAGAAATTCTCCTTGTAGTCATTATCGGAATGCGCCTTGACCGCAATTTCAAAGCATCTACCGGTCTATATGACTGCAATCCGAGGGCGATTTACGAAGGTCCCATTAAGGAATTTTTGATTGAAAAAGAAATCCCTCACCGGAAATCCGGTCCGTTAAATGTCGCAAAAGCTACCGTAGGCTTGGATATGACTTGGGCGGCACAACGCAGACCTTCTGCTGTAGCAGAGGAAGTTGTCAACCTTGTCAATTACATGGAAGCTAATGGCTCAGATGCTGAAACTCGTATCAACGATGTTGGAACATCGCTTCTCCGTAGGCTTATTACCTATTCCAATAGCATTGAAGCCTTGGCCGTCGCTATTGAGCCAACCTCCGACCCCGAGTTCCTCTATCACCTTTGCTACGAGTTAATTACCAAAACTCCGGATGCCGGAAATACACCACAGAAGATTGCGGCATATCTGCTCAAGAATTACCATACATTTCTTCATACGGGTGTGATTGTGACGGGAGAGGACGACCGAGCATCTGTGACAAGCACAACAAGCAAAAAGCCCGGCGATATTAACGAAGAAATACCCGAAGGGGTGATCCGCAAAGTATACGAAATCACAGTGAAACATTTTGATTTAGCGCGAATCCGGGACTCCTACGACTGCGTTTCCATCTACAACGATACTAATGAAGCTGATATCCATGAAATAATCGTTATTTGTCGCAAGGAAGACTGCCCGCCTGATATGAAGTCGAGTGGTCTTCATGGCTATCTTGGTAGCTATGCATATCAGGATATAATATATTATTATTGGGACATTTATGAGTGGATAGCAAATACGCTACAACGAATGACAAATGAGGGTAGAATCGGTTTCTATCTCAATTTGAACTTATACATTGATGATATCAACACTTCCGAAAGCGTCAAAAAGCTGTGGAAAGAGCTACACAAAAGAGAATAAAACAAAAAAACGTCGCCAGTCCTTCATAGATACTGGCGGCGTTTCTCATAGTAGAAAACATATTGTTGAATAATGCCTGCATTTTGCCCGAACAGATCGAATGGCGATTTCCCTCCACAGTCATTTTCGATGGCTCTCGAAATCCAGATATCTATAGGAACGCAGGCGGTTCTTCCATAGGCAAACAAGGCAACACAGTTAGCAACCTTTTTACCTACTCCGTATACTTTCTGTAATGTTCCGAGAAGCTGTTCATCGCTACAATCAAGCAATGCCTCCAGATCTAGGTTCCCTGTCAGTACTTGTTGAATTGCATCGAGAATGTATTGTGTTCGGTATCCCAAGCCACATTCCGCTAATTCCTCCTCTGTCGCACTGGAAATCTCCAGCGGCGAAGGAAAAGAATAAAGGGTTTCATATTCTGTCTCAATGCTATGCCCAAATTTTGAGGCAAGCAGCTCTACGGATTTTGAAATTGCGGGAATACTCTTCCGCTGCGAAATTATAAAAGTTATGAGCATTTCCCACGGATTTTGATGCAAAATACGAAGACCACGACCAAAAAGCATTGCTTCATGTATAAACTGGTGCTTGTCGCATTCTTTTTCAAAAATGTCATTATAACACCTGTTGAGATCAAAGTAAAAGTTCCAAGTATTTCTCCATTCATCAAGGTTGCAGGAGACAGAAAATTTATGATTTCCAGCCTCCTTTATGTATATAATCTCATCGCCACATATAAACCGATAGGATCCATCTTGCATCCTTCTGATGCGAAAGCATTGCCCGCTTGAGGCTATTTTTTCTAAATCAAAGTCATCTAGGATTTCTACCAGCATATCTCGCTCCAATCAAATCGAGGCCGTTTCTTTCCTTATATATGCTACAACTGTTTTTGCTACTGCCTCTGCCATTTTACATGGAACAGCATTACCAATTTGCGTATATACCATCCCTTTGTTCCCGCAAAATACATAGTCATCCGGGAAGGACTGGATCCGTGCTGCCTCCTTAATTGTAATACGTCTTAGGCGTTTGGGTGCTTCTTTGAATTCCGGCACAATCGTACCATCCATCAACCCCTTATGGTAGTCGACAACCCAATCACTTGGTGCGTCCCCGTAAAGATAGTCCTCATCCACAAAAGGAGTTTTGTTCCCACCCATAGAGGCGGGGAGAGTATTGGCATATCCATCAACATTTATCGGTCTACCTTGTCCATTAAAATACATCCCCGCATATGGTGACTTTCTCATAATTGGATGTGTGGCAAATGTAATCTTTGCAGTACAAGTATCTGGATTTTCAGCCGTACCCGCTCGCCCTAGAGGCTGCAATAATGTTCGTACAATTGGTGCCTTGTTTTTCTGCTGTAAAAGCAAATCATTCATAAAATACTCAAAAAACGGATCGTCGTTGTCTCTGACACCAATAAAGAACACCCTTTCGCGCTTTTGTGAGACTCCGTATTCTGTAGCATTTAGAATAAATGCCGCACAATTATAACCTAGAGCATATACTCGCTCCAAGTACTTTCTGCGCACAGGTTCCCACTTTTCTAACACGCCCAGGGCCTTGACATTCTCCATAACAAATGCTCTTGGACGAACCTTTTCAACCACATCAAGGAATGTAAAAATCAGTTTGCTACGATTATCGTCAGGGTTCATTTTGCCTGCTACAGAAAACCCCTGACATGGTGGTCCTCCGAAAACAAAATCAACTCCTTGAAATCGGTCGAGCGAATCAAGGATATTATGTACATCATCGTTTACCATGACCCCCGCTGCATGGTTGGCATTATATGTTGCTGCCGCTTCGCTCATGAGCTCATTTGCAAAGACCACTTCGATCCCCGCTCTCTCAAATCCGATATCCATTCCACCCGCTCCAGTGAACAGGGAAACTGCAGTCAATTTATCGGTCATTCTTTGTTACTCCTTCGCTGTTGTCGTTGTGGATGCGAAAAACCAATGAATTCTCTCTTGAGTCAAGATATATATCAAATTTAGTTTTTCCTTTTTCTACACCCATATTTGACAAGATTGCCTTTGGCATCCTCACCCGCATATCCTGTTGCAAAACATATGTATCAAGGTAAATATAAGAATCCGTCATGATGGCTCTCCTTCTAGTTTGATTTCAGTCTAATTATAAACTATGTCTAGTCTAAAGTCAACCGGCTAGAGTTGATAGCACTGGGAAGAAAATAAAACGGAGGTCGATTTTAGAGCCCTATACTTGACAAAAGATTGCCTCGGCGATGTTACAACCTGTTAATTATTCTGCACTTTTTAATTATTTGATTTTATCTCTCGTTTTTACACCGCAAGTGTGATAGCTTCTCTATCCATCAGTCTCAAATCCGCAATCCAACCAAGCGAACAAGTGCTTCCAAAGTCAGCGATTGACCTCGAAAGCCCTTGTTTTATGCCCTTATTCGGTGTTTCTGTGCCGGAGAAGGGCTTTTTCTTTGTATCCAATACGGCAGGAACATAGACCCCGCCTGTGGTTCGGGAAATTTCCTGACGGAAACGTATCTATCCCTCCGGCGGATGGAAAACGAAATTGTCCGCAGTTTGATTGACGCCCGCGAAGGACGGACGAAAGACCAACGTGATCAAATTACTGCTGGGCAAATTATGTGGGGAATAACGGACAGCACCGTTTTGGAACCCATTAAGGTAAGCATTCAGCAGTTTTACGGCATTGAAATCAACGACTTTGCGGCGACGGTCGCGAAAACTGCGCTTTGGATTGCCGAAAGCCAGATGATGAAGCAGACGGAAGCAATCGTGCATATGCCGCTTGATTTTCTGCCGCTGAAATCCTATGTGAACATCTTCGAAGGCAACGCATTGCGGGTGGATTGGGAAAGTGTCGTTCCGAAGGGACGGCTGAATTATATCATGGGAAATCCGCCGTTTGTGGGCGGAATGTATATGCAAGCTACGCAAAAAGAGGAAATTCGCAGTATTTTCAATGGCGTAAAGGGAGCAGGTGAATTTGACTATGTAACAGGTTGGTATAAGAAAGCAGCAGACTTTACTTTCGATACCAATATTCACTGTGCGTTTGTTTCAACAAACAGTATTTGCCAAGGAAGCCAAGTGATTACCTTCTGGAAATACCTTATGGAGCAATATTTCATTCATATTGATTTTGCTTATACAACGTTTGTTTGGAACAGCGAAGCACAAAGTCAAGCAAAGGTACATTGTGTTATTGTTGGCTTTTCAGGAAAAAACGCAATGCAGAAGCCCAAGATGCTATTCTCAGATTCAGAAGCATACAAGTGTTGCAATCAGATTAGCCCGTATCTAACAGATACACCTGTGACATTTATTGAATCAAGGAGTACACCACTGTGCGCTGTACCCAAGATGCGATTTGGCAGTATGCCAAGAGATGGCGGCGGCTTTGTGCTAAGTGTGGAGGAACGAGATGAACTGATTCAAAAAGAACCACTTTCTGCAAAGTGGATTAAGCCATATATAGGCGCAGATGAATTTTTGAACAACAAGAAAAGATTCTGCCTATGGCTTGTGGACGCTGAACCGGGAGAAATCAGCAAATGTCCAACTGTGCGAAAAAGAGTAGAATTTGTTAGGCAGACCCGTGCTGCATCTAAGGCAGAGGGAACAAGAAAATTTGCAGAAACACCTACGTTGTTTTGCCAGATTGCACAGCCAGATAGTGACTATATTATTGTGCCCACAACATCCTCTGGGAGAAGACGCTATATTCCACTCGGGTTCATGGATAAAGATACGATTGCGAGCGATCTGGTATTCCTGATTCCAAATGCGGGGCTTTATGAATTTGGTGTCCTGATGTCAAATGTTCACAATGCATGGATGCGTTTAGTCGCTGGAAGACTAAAAAGCGACTATCGCTATTCAAAAGACATCGTATATAATACGTTTGTCTGGTGTACGCCAACAGCGGAACAAAAAGAGAAAATAGAGCAAACGGCGCAGGGAATTCTGGACGCAAGAAAGCAGTATCCTAACAGCACATTGGCAAATTTATATGATGATACACTAATGCCCGAAAAATTGCGCCGCGCACACCAGCAGAACGACAAGGCGGTTATGCAAGCCTATGGCTTCTCTATCCGCGATACGACGGAAAGCACCTGCGTTGCGGCACTCATGAAGATGTATCAGCAGCTAATTCAGGCAGAAAAGTAAAACAAAAGTCCCATTATTTCGGGTTGAATTTGACGGTAAATTCGGGTATAATACAGACGAAGGGAGTTGATAACATGACGAACATCGTCCCTATTTCTGACTTGAAGAACTATACCGAGGTTCTCAGCCATTGCGATAACGGTTCGACCGTCTACCTCACCAAGAACGGACGCGGCAAATATGTAGTACAGAGCCTTGCAGAGCATGAGAAACTTCAGGCGACGGTGAAGCTGCTTGCCGAACTTGCTAAAGGTGTCGAATCCATCCGCACGGAAGGTCTTTTGACCATCGACGAGGCGTTTGCCGGGCTGGATGAGGAAAAGCAAGACCCGAAAGAAGGTTGAGTATGGCGAAGGTGACACTTTCCAAAGAAGCGCAGCGCGACATAATAGCCATTCGCAACTACATTCGGGATGAACTGTGCAATCCGAGCGCTGCCAAGCATATTATCGCCTGTCTCAAAAAGAGCATCCAGTCCCTCGAAAAGTTCTCCGGGCGTGGTCGTCCGCTGGACGCGCTGCTGTCTGTTCATACGGAATACAGATACCTTGTGTGCGAAAATTACTGCATCTTTTATCTGGAAGACAATGAGCGGGTAATCATCGTCAGGATTCTGCATCAACGCCAAGACAGCCTGCGGGCGCTTTTCCTTGAAAAGTAACACAAAAATCAGGGGCGTCCCTCTCCATTCCGAGAGAGACGCCCCATTATATTACCCCTTATTTCTCCACCTTCGTCAGCCGAATCCGCACATTCGCCCCATTGCGCTGATCAAAGAGCCATGCGCTGTTGGCGCTGATGCCGGTCAGCTGGTGCGTAGCGGTCAGCGAATCGGCGGATGCGCCGGTGCGGATGGTCAGCCCATCCACCGCGAAATACAGCGATTCGCCCGCAAGTGTGCAGGTGCCATCGAGATTGAACGTGTAGGCGTTTCCTGCCGTATCCTGCCATGTGCCGAGCACCAGATAGCACGCTTCCTTCAGGCGCTCCTTCACGCGGCGCTCGTCGCTGATTTCCTGATAGTACGGGTACGCCTGATACACCTGTCCGGCGGCATAATAGCTTTCGCCCGCCTGATAGCAGCTTTCGCGGAAAATATCGCGCAAATCGGCGTAATCCGCGGGCAAATTCTCCATGTTCAGATTCATCAGCAAATCAGCCACCGCCGTGTACTCCTGCTGATTGTACTGTGCGCGGGCGCTGTCGGCAATCGGGCCATAGTAGGCGGCATACTGCGCCGCGGCGCGATCGGCAGCGTCGGAATAGTCGCCCGCCTGCGTGAAGAACTGCGCTGCCGCCAGCGAAAGCGAATCCGCCACAGCTTTTTCGCCCTGCGCATAGCGCACGATTTTAAGCTGTTCATCCGCGTCGGAATAGCCGGAAATGCTTTCCAGCAGCGCCGCCGCTTCGTCTAACTGCCCAGCGTCCTTCTTTTGCAGCGCAATGGCGTAGTCGCACGCCTTCAACTGCGTCGCGGCATCCTTATACGTTCCCAGCGCGGCGAAAATCTCCCGCGCATCGGTGTACTGCTGATTTTGCAGCAGCAGCGCCGCCTGTTGGTACTGCGTCGCGGCAAGGCTCGCTTCGTCGCCCAATTCGGCGTAGATGACGGCGGCGGACTGCAGATTGTCCAGCGCGCCGGTCGATGCAAGCGCCTGCGCCTTCATCGTGCGCACTTCGCTGATTTTCTGCGCGCTGTCCTTGTAGTCGCCCAAGGCTTCATACAGCGCGATTGCGCCGTCGTAGTCGCCATCCTGCGCCTTCTTCGCCGCCCAATCGTAGTTGCACAGGCGAATCATGTCCGCCGCTTCGGAGTAGTCCGAAACAGCCGTAAACCCGGCAATCGCAGCTTCATACTCGCCGCGCGAATACGCAATCTGCGCCGGCTGATACACGCAGTCTTTCAGCAGCGTCGCGACATCATTGTAATCTGCCGGCAGCTGATTCAGCAGCGCCGTCGCCGCATCGAAATCCAGCGCTTTCATTTCCACCAGCGCCTGCTGATAGATGGCTTTCTTCCACAGGTCGTCCGCGTCGCTGTAATCGCGGATGTTCTGCAGCAGCCGCGCTGCTTCCTTGAATTTTCCAGCCTCCAGCGCCTTCACCGCCGGAGCGTAATAGCTGACGTTTGCCTGTTCATCGGCATCCTCATAGCCCTTCGCAAGGTAGAACTGCTCGGCGGCGGTTGCGGTTTCTCCTGCCGCTTGCAGCTGCTTGCCATAGGCGTAATGCGCCTGACGCGCCAGTTCCGCCGCGCCCTCGTAATCCGGAATTTCCTCCAGACAGGCAATGGCGGATACCGGGTCAGGATTGTCGCCCTCCAGCAGGCTCTTCGCCTCCAGATACCACGTTTTTTCGATGAGCGCCGCGCTGTCTTGATACCCGTTCAGCGCGGTCAGCCCTTCGCGGATGGCATCGTAGTCGCTTGCCGTCTCCATTTCGGCGGATAGGCGGCGATACGCGATTTCCTGCAGCTGCGTCCGCGAATTTTCGTAATCACCCAGCGCCGTGAACAGCTTTTCGGCATCATCCAGCTTGCCCTCGTTCAGCAGCAGCAGACCCTCCTGATAATCGGCAGACTTGCGCAGGTCGTCCGTGCGCGTCTGTTCCGTCAGCGTGTCCAGCAGCGTGCGCGCCTGTGCAATATCCTCCGCTGTCACGTTGTCGCTGTCCAGCAGGGCTTCCGCATGGCGGTAATTGCTTTCCTCCACCATGTCCGCCGCATCTTTGTAGCTGCTGATTTCCGCGAATTTCTCCGCCGCGGCGGTGTATTCACCATTGGTGAGCGCCGTCTGCGCGTCGTTGTACTTCATCTGCGGCAGGAGGTGGAACATGATGCCGTAGCCACCGCCGAGAATCAGCACAATCAGCGCAACCGCCCCCGCCACAACGCGGCGGTGCCGACGGCGCTTGGTCACTTCCTGCTCACGCTGGGCTTGCAGCTTTGATGTTTCCTCCACGGCGACGCGGTTCTGGTCGTCCGTCGCCTTTTCGCGCGCGGCAATCACGGCGTCCACCGCTTCTTTGCTGAAGTGGGTGAACACATCGCGCTTATCGCGTCCGCAGCGGGCGCACGTCGCGACAGACACGGGATTCGGACGGCCGCAGACGCACAGCCATAGGTCGCCCTGCATTTCTGGATATCCCGCCGCCATGTTGCCTGCCACCTCGCGCAGCTCGCTCAGCGCGGTACTGCGGTGCAGGTTGTTCGGCGTGTACTCCGTCAGTGGCTCTTTGCCGCGGCGCCAGATGCTGCTGTTATCGTACCAAACCTTCTCGATAATCGCTTCGCAGCCGCCGACGTTCGCGGGCTCTTCCACCGGCACGGTCATAGAGAATGTACGCATGGGTGCGCCGGTCAGCCCGTGCGCACGGTGGGTGATGCGGGTGATTTCCTGTCCGTCTGGATCAAGCAAGGTGAGGGTGACTTCCACGGAGACGACCTGCTGTCCGGAGAGATTGAACAGGGTCAGCTCGCAGGAAGGGAAGCCGGTATTGAGCGCATCAATGCGCCAGACCTCGACAGGGCTATTCAAATCAATCTTCAAGGGCAAATGCCTCCTTTGCAGCGTGCATTTTTGTTACTTGATTTTTCTTGTCGCAGAGGGTTTCGCCTCTGCGGAGGCGAGGAGGGGGGCTTTTCGGTCGCCACTTCCATGCTTTGGAGTATTGTAGCTTCTATATCCCGTTCCCAGATAAACACGCGGAAGAAATATGCAGAAGTCACCAACTCAATCGCGCGGAAGGATCAAGGGAGGGGACTTCGTCCCGTTTCATTCTCCCTTGCGGAGTCCAGAGGCAGAGCCTCTGGCGCCTCTCCTCACTCAATATACACCATGATTTCAGAGAGGACGGACGCGGTGAATTCAAGGCGCAGAACAACGCGCACGCCGTCATCAAGGACAAGACCAAAGCGCATGACCGTGCCGTCCACGGTGTACTCCACCACGCCGTACTGACCGCTTTCTTCGTCGCCGTAAAGGTGCTCAGTGTCGTTCTCATCAATCGCGGTGTTGTCATTGCGGAAACGGTTGTATACCTGCGCGAAAGTGTCGCCGATGCGGCTCGCGCGCGGGCCTTCCATGCCATCGGCGGCAATCAGCAGCATTTCCACCTGCGGGTTCTGCTTCTGCGCGTCGTAGAGGAACGTGATGTCGCACGCCGCGAACGTCATCGTGCGCACATAGCCATCTGTGCCGTTCTCCACCCACACGTCGTCAATCACGTCTCCCAGCACGTCCGCAGCGGATTCCGGCGTCAGGCTCATGAAGTCAATGCCGGAGAACTGCAAGTCCGTTCCGTCAAACATGGGCAGCTCCGCGCCGTTGTAGCTCGACGGAACCTGCACATAGTCGTCAAAGAGCGCATCAAAGCGGAGATTGTCGCGCACAGTGCTGATTTCCGCCTCGGTCGTGCGTGCGGACAGACCGTAAACGCGAATCGCGCTGACGATATTGTCCTCCATCGTAAAGATGACGCCCGTGTCCGTGTAGCCCTCGCCATCGGTTTCCACGCGCTCATGCACGGCGTATTCCACTGTCTGCACGCGCTGACCGTCGCGCTTCACTTCGCCCCATCTCATGCTTTCCGGCAGCAAGTCCAGCACATACAGCACGGCGGATTCGCGGCTGCCGCGCAGAGACGGATTCTCGCTGTAATTCGCTTCCAGCACGATGGACAGTTCGTCGCCTACCTGAATATCGCGCGGACCCTGCTCTTCGGCGCTCGTCAGGACGATGGAAAGCAGCTGCGTGTCAATGCTCATCGCGGGCGAATCGGCATAAATCGTGCCGAAGGAATACTCGAAGGCATAGCCGTCCTCGGTCTTGGCATCCGCCGGATCGTTCAGGGGCGTAGAGGCCATTGCCAGCGTCTGCATCCGCGCGGCGAAGGCTTGCAGTTCCGCCAGCGTCAGGGCATCCGCGCTGTTGTCCTGCGCATCTTCCGCCGATGCGAAGATGCAGCTTACCCCCATCAAGACCGTCAGCAGCAGACAGAACATCCGTTTCATCATCGTCAAGCGCTCCTTTTTTCGGAAACGATATGATTTACCAATGCTATTGTACCGCAAAAATCCGCCCTTGTACACCCTCGAAATGTGTGGAAAATGTAAACTTTGCGCAGAAAATCGCGGAAAAAAGACGATTTGCAGAAAAATATTCCACCTATTCCGCGGAAAATTCTCGATTTGCGCCACAAGGATGAGGAAGAATCCGACGCTGTTTCCAGCGTATCCGCCAATTTCCCCAAAATGCGCCAGCAACGAACATCCGTCTCCTGTCGTTGGATGGGTGAAGCGGAAAGAAACGCCGCTTCAAAAGCACAACCTTTCTTCCATGGAAAGCAAAAGGAGGCAACAATCCATGAACAAGAAGAATCTGACTCGTGTGGCTGGTCTGAGCGCGGCGGCGATGCTCGCGCTGAGCGGCATGGCGATGGCAGAAACGACCGAGAGCGCGCTCGTCAAGGGCGGCGCGCTGAACCTGCGCGAAACCGCGTCGCTGGACGCGAAGGTGCTGGGGCAATACCCCACCGGGACATTGGTGGAAATCATCAAAGCAGGCAGCGAATGGCATCGTGTCAGCGTGAACGGCAAAACCGGCTACATGTTGGCAAAGTACCTGAATAGCGCTGACAGCGCTATCTCCGCGACCGTCCGCACCAACACCGGCACGGGGCTGAACCTGCGCGAGCAGCCGAACATGAACGGCACGATTATCATGGCGATCAAGAACGGTCAGTCCGTCAGCGTCCTGCAGAAGAGCAGCCCTTGGAGCCGCGTCAAGGTCGGCAACCGCGAGGGCTATGTGGCAACGAAGTACCTGAACTTCGGTTCTTCTTCCGGCAGCGTGTCCGGCACGGCGGCTGTCGTTCATAACCCGAAAAGCACGCAGGTGCTGAATCTGCGCCGTGAACCGAACCTCGACGCACAGGTGCTGGCATACTATCACAACGGCACAAAGGTGACGATTCTGGGCAACGTGGACAGCAAGTGGGTCAAAGTACAGGTGCAGGACGGCAAGATTGGCTACATGATGAAGCAGTATTTGAAGGTGAGCGGGGGAGCGGGCGAAGTGAAGCCGTTCACGGCAAAGCTGTGGAATGTCAACGGCGGCAGCTATGTGAATTTCCGGAAGGGCGCATCGCTGAATGCGGAAGTACTTGCGCGCGTGCCGGTGGGTACGGAAGTGAAAGTGCTGGAGCACGGCACGGATTGGTGCAAGGTTGAGGTTGATGGCAAGACCGGGTATATTTCGACTTGGTTCATGAAGTGGTAAGGGATAGGGATACCGCCCAAAAGAGCAACACGCGGAAGAAGTAAGGGAAGAGAAAACAACTCAATCGCGCACAAGGGGTCAAGGGGGAGACTTCGTCTCTTTTCCTTTTCCCCTTGCGGAGTCCAGAGGCGGCGCCTCTGGT
>CDYS01009475.1_pt1 | contig 79056 bp, 63 predicted proteins | sample 557491 | NCBI WGS metagenome assembly CDYS01 (sample SAMEA3182057, study PRJEB8094) | gut metagenome | biome: human; feature: gut; material: Stool; isolation source: human stools | place: Canada | collected 2012-11-26
GCCCTACACCATCGGCGACTACCTCTCGCACAAGATACAGGCACCCAAGGTCGACACCAACACCCCGGCCTTCGACGAGGCCGAGAAGGGCGTCAAGGAGAAGATCGCCAAGCTCTTCGCCATCAAGGGCAAGCAGTCGGTGGACGACATACACAAGCGTCTGGGCCACATCATGTGGGAGAACGTGGGCATGGCCCGCACCAAGGAGTCGCTCGAAAAGGCCATCACCGAGATCAAGGCCCTGCGCAAGGAGTTCTGGAGCGACCTGAAGCTCGTCGGTACGCCCGACTCGTTCAACGTGGAGCTGGAGAAGGCCCTGCGTCTGGCCGACTTCCTCGAGCTGGGCGAGCTCATGGCACGCGACGCCCTGCTGCGCGAGGAGTCGTGCGGCGGCCACTTCCGTGTCGAGCATCAGACCGAAGAGGGCGAGGCCAAGCGTGACGACGAAAACTTTGCATACGCCGCCGTCTGGGAGTACAAGGGTATGGACAAGGAGCCCGAGATGACCAAGGAGCCTCTCAACTTCCAGTTCGTACACCCCGCACAGCGCAACTACAAGGATTAAGCAATTTTGACGTTGAACTTTAATAACAATCGAACAATGAATTTCAAATTAAAGATATGGCGTCAAAAGGACGCCAAATCGAAGGGAGCATTCGAAACATACCACGTCGAGGGCATCTCGCCCGACACGTCGTTCCTCGAGATGATGGATATTCTGAACAACAACCTCGTTCACGAGGGCAAGGAGCCCGTGGCTTTCGACCATGACTGCCGCGAGGGTATCTGCGGTATGTGTTCGATGCACATCAACGGCCATGCGCACGGTCCCGAGCAGGGCGTAACTACCTGCCAGCTCTACATGCGCAAGTTCAAGGACGGCGAGACCATCACCATCGAGCCGTGGCGTTCGGCCGCATTCCCCGTGATCAAGGACCTCGTAGTCAACCGCAGCGCCTACGACCAGATCCTTCAGGCCGGCGGTTTCATCTCGGTACGCACCAACTCGGTGCCCGACGGCAACGCAATACCCATCCCCAAGAAGGATGCCGACGAGAGTATGGATGCTGCAGCCTGCATCGGCTGCGGAGCCTGCGCCGCAACCTGCAAGAACGGTTCGGCAATGCTCTTCGTGGCAGCGCGCGTATCGTCTCTGGCCAAGCTGCCGCAGGGCCGCGTCGAGGGCGCACGCCGTGCCAAGGCCATGGTCGCAAAGATGGACGAGCTGGGATTCGGTAACTGCACCAACACCGGCGCATGTCAGGCCGAGTGCCCGAAGTCGATCTCGATCACGCACATCGCACGCCTGAACCGCGAGTTCCTCTCGGCCAAGTTCAAGGACTAAGTCCGACCGGTATGCACTGTGCGGCATCGGCCGCCATGTGCAGAACATATCATCACAGCCGCAGCCGCACGCCCTGCATAGGGGTGCGGCTGCGGTGTTTTATAGCCGGAAGATGACCGATTTTTTACAATTTTCCGGTCATAGTACATATAGTTTTCGGCAAAGGAACCTCACGCGAGACTCTCAAACCATATTGTCACGCGGCGATTCACCCGCGCGGGAAGCCGCCCCGCCGCCGCGTTGGGGCGTTTGACCGGCAACACGCCACAACACGGTTTTGCAGGTTGTTAATTTTGTGTCGGAAAGATTGCTCAAAGACAAATAATCCGATACAGAATATGAAAAGGTTGCTTTTGACATTGATCTTCGCCGTAACTATGATCGCGGCACACGCCGAAACCGGCAAGATCACCTTCACCGTAACCGATGCCGCCAACGACCAAGGCATCGCAGGTGCCGTCGTCGAGATCTCACCCGCCGACAACGCCGAAAAGAAGAGCTACTACACCTCTGGGTATGAGGGTACCACCACGATAAACGGCCTCGCGTACGGCAGCTACACGATGGTCATATCGTTTCTCGGATACGAGGACCTGCACTACGAGTTCAAGGTAGATGATACGACTACCGACCTCGGGCGCATCGCCATCACCGAATCAGCGACCAAGATCGAGACCGTCGTTAAGGAGGTCAAGACCATACGCACCTCGCAGAAGGGCGATACGGTAAGCTATAATGCCGATGCCTTCAAGGTTGCGGCCGACGCCGATGTGGAGGGGCTGCTGGAGAAGATGCCGGGCATAACCATCACCGACGGTACGGTCGAGGCTCAGGGCGAGGAGGTCAAGAAGATCTTCGTCGACGGCAAGGAGTTCTTCGGCGAGGATGTATCGACGGCAATCAAGTCGCTGCCTGCGGAGGCCGTGAAGAGCATCGAGGTATACAACAAGCTGAGCGACAATGCCGAGTTCTCGGGTATGGATGACGGCGAGGGATACAAGGCCATCAACATAGTCACGCATGAGAACATGCGCCAAGGGATCTTCGGACAGATATATGCCGGTTACGGCTACCAGCCCGATACGGACGAGGTGACGTCCTCGAACAAATATATCGTCGGCGGTAATGTCAATTTCTTCCAGAACCGCTCGCGCCTGACCCTGATCGGGCTGCTGAACAACATCAACCAGACCAACTTCGGGTTCGAGGATATTCTCGGCGTTTCGGGCGGCGGCATGGGTCGCGGCGGCGGCATGGGCCGCGGAGTCGGTTCGCGCATGGGCAGCGCCCAGAGCGGTGTGGCAGATGTGGCCTCGATAGGCGCCAACCTCACAACATCGTGGGGCGAGAATGACAAGGTGCGCTTCGAGGGCAGCTATTTCTACAACCGCACCAACACTGACAACCTCTCGCAGATAATCAAGTGGTACGAGGCCCCCTCGCCTATCGATACGCTCTCGACGTCGGGCCTGTCTCAGACGCTCAACGCCAACCACCGGTTCAACGCCAAGCTCGACTGGGACATATCGGTCAACCAGTCGCTCATGTCGCGCACGAGCTTCAGCTATCAGGGCAACGACCCCGTAAGCAGCACCTTAGGCACGCAGACCGGCGAGAGCGGCTACAACATCATCGACAACGCCTCGACGGGTCGCAACCGCGGATACAACATCTCGGAGGGATTGATCTACCGGGCCCGTCTGGGCAAGGCCGGACGTACGCTTACCCTCGACGGCAACATCAACTACTTCGACAACGGAGACAACGCCACATACAGCCACTCGAATATCGAGACTCAGGCCGTCACCGCCGCCGACGGCACGTTGAGCTACCAGCCCCTGCTGCGTTACCTCTACACGACGGCACCGTCGTCGACACTCTCGCTGCGCGCCAACATGACCTACACGGAACCCATAGCCAAATACGCACAGGTATCGATGCTGTACAGCTTCTCATACAGCGGTCAGGACCGCGACAACAAGACATACATAGCCAACGACTCGTCGTACGACATCACGGGAGTCGAGCCCGACACGTCGCTCTCGAACGCCTATTCGAGCGTCTACACCACGCACCGCGTCGGCCCGGGCATACGTTACTCGAAGGACGGAACGACCATGACTGCGAACCTCTACTATCAATATTCTCAACTCGAGGGCGATACCTCGTCGGAGCGCATATCGCATGCGTACAACAACCTCACCTACTTCATGATGGGCAACTTCAACATCAACTCGCAGAATACGATACGTCTGTTCGTCAACTCGATGACCGAGAACCCGGGTATCACGCGCCTGCAAGGCATCTACGACGTATCGGACGCACAGTACATCTCGCGCGGTAACCCGCTTCTGAGCCCTTCGTACACCAACCGTATCAACTTCCACTATATCAACTCCAACGTCGAGAAGGGACAGACCTTCATGTGGATGTTCTCGCTGCAGAACACCTCGGACTACATCACCACGAGCACCGACTACAACACTACAATCGACGTGGACAACGGCGACGGCACCACCACGACATACAATCCGCTGCAATACACCACATATACAAATATGGACGGATACTGGAACCTGCGCACCGATCTGAACTACGGCCTTCCCGTCGGGTTTCTCTCGTCGAATCTGAACCTCCGTGCCGGCGTCTCGTATTCGCAGACCCCGACGCTGATAAACGGCGCGAAGAATATCGCCTCGACCCTGAGTTACAATACGGGTATCGTGCTTGGTAGCAAAATCTCAGAGAACGTGGACTTCACCCTCTCGTGGAACGGCTCCTACTACGAATCCAAGAACTCGCTCGCCACGGGCGGCGCCACAAACCGCTACTTCAACCATACGGCTTCGGGCAATCTGAAGTTCGTACTTCCGGGCGGCTTCACCTTCACGGCCAGCGCAGCGTATAACCAGTACGTCGGCTTCACGAACAACTACAACGAGCAGTATCTCCTCTGCAACGCCTACATAGGCAAGAAGGTATTCCGCAACCAGCTGGGCGAGATCCTCATAGGCGTGAACGACATCTTCAACCAGAATACCGCGTTTGCCCGCACCACCGGATCGGGATATACGCAGAATGCATGGAACAGCGTCGTGGGCCGTTACTTCAGCATCAAGTTCAACTACAACATCCGCCACTTCGGCAAGAACGGCTCGAAGAATATCGTCGACTACGATCTGGGCAGCAGCCGTCGCCGCCCCGGCATGAGCGGCCCGGGCGGTCCCGTAGGACCGGGCCCGAGATAACCAAATACAAATAGAAAATAGAGAACCGACGCGGGGAAGGCATTATCCTTCCTCGCGTCGATCATATATGTACAAGCAAGACTTAACCGCCTGCCTGCGACACCGTGAAAACAGTATAGACACAAAAAAGCGGACAACTCGTAAAAGTTATCCGCTTTGAGTAGCGGGGGGAGGACTCGAACCTCCGACCTTCGGGTTATGAGCCCGACGAGCTGCCAACTGCTCCACCCCGCGATGTAAGACCTTTAACGTTCCGACCTCCCGATCTACTTAGCTTTCCGACCTTTATGACCTTCCAAGCCTTTCGACCTCCCGATCTTCCCGTTTTGGTAGTGCAAAGATAGTGAAAAAAATGTTACGTGCAAAAAATATTTTTATAAAATTGCATCGGCACTTTGTACCCGACTGCCATTCCGACTGCCCGCCACCCCACCAGACTCGCCTCGACATCAGTATGTACAACGCACGGACATGCACATGACATTACATGTGTTACCGTCACGGCACCCGAACCGCCCGATCTCAGCGGCCGAGATTTTCGGCTACGATCTCCGAGAGGTCGGCCACACGCCGCTTCGAGCCGCGCATTATGGCCTTCTTGCAGAGGGGACACGACGTAACCACAGTCTCGGCACCCGTCTCGTCCAACTCATGAGCCACACCTTCGGCGATGGTCAACTGCTGGGCGTCGTTTATGGCGGTATTTGCCACCGACGAGCCGCAACAGAGCGAATCCTCGCGCGTATGCGCCGGCTCCATAAGGTGTCCCACGGCCTCGATGACGGCACGGGGTTCGTCGTATATTCCGCTGCCGCGGCCCAGCTCGCACGGATCGTGATAGGTGAACGTCGCCGCAGAGTACTTCACCGACAGACGCCCCTGACGCATCAGACGCAGGATATATTCCGAGTGGTGCAGCACCTCCACGCCCTCCAGAGCGTACTCCTCGCGGAATACGCGCAGACAGATCGGGCACGATGTCACCAACGTGGTTATACCGTGACGGCGGAAGAGATTCTTGTTGTAGTCGATCATCTTCTGTGCCGAATCGACCTCTCCCGAGAGCTTGAGCGGACGGCCGCAGCATACGCCGCCATCCTTGTCGGCCCACCACACATCCTCGTGCGCAGCATCGAATATGCGCTGCATGGCCGCCAAGGTCTTGGGCGTAAGCAGCGTCATGCACCCCGCGAAGTAACCGACGCGGCCCTCGCCCTGCGAGCGGTCCACACCCGCAAGATAGTTGTAGCGACGCTCGTTGGGGATGTTGCGCATCGTCGTGCGTGAATTGAGCCTCAACGTATTGAGATTTATGCCCACGGGGCACACCTGCTCGCAGCGGCCGCACATGAGGCAGTTGTTCGCAATCTTCTGCTGCAGCATCGCATAGCGGCGGTCACGCAGGAAATAGACCGACTGCACGTCGTTTATCCCGAGCTGGCTCTGCAGCTGGCAGGGGTCGATACATATTCCGCAGCGAGAGCATGCCTGCACCTCGAAGTTGTCGTACGACTTCTCGCGGGCCTCGGGCCGCAGGCCGTAATGGCGCAGGAATATGAGCGGTATCTCGGTGAATATGTGCATATATCGCGAGAAAGGCATCGCCACGAAGAATACCCCCAGCGCACACGAATAGAACCACCACGCCGGCTCGTATGCCATGGCCAGCACCTCGGGCGGCACGGCGGCGGCAAGACCCGCGCCGATACCTCCCGTAAGGAAGCTGCCGCCGCCATGCAGGCCGCTCGTGATGCTCTCGGCGACAAGGCGCGCCGGGAAGACAAACCACAATGCCGTCAGCGCCACACGGTCGAAGAGGACATGTTTCGTCGTGCGTTTCATGCCCATGGCGCGCGAACGGAAGCGTTTGAACCACGCCAGCGCCACGCCCGAAAGCACGAACAGCAGCAACAGATCCATCACGAAGTCGAATACGGGTTTGTGGGCCTCGATGCCGTTCATCGGCATGAAATACTTGAAGAAGACGTGTCCCTGCAACGGCACCCAACGCAGTCCGAGATACGCCATGGTCTCGATCCAACCCACGGCTATAAGCAGGAACCAACCGAAGGCGAGGCTCATGTGCATGTATCCCAGCAGCGGGTTGACACGGAAGATACGTCTGTGCAGCAGCGACTCGCGCACCACCTCCCACACGGCGGCAGCCGTGCGCGGCGTGGCGATACCGCGCGCTATGAGCATCCAGTCGCTCTTGGGCAGACGACGCAGCCACGTGATATACTTGACGGCGATGACGGCAAACATGACCGTCGCGCCCACGATGAACGGTATGCAGAATTCGGCGTAAAAACTCATGTCAGAAATCTCCCAGTTTGCGTTTGATCAACATAACCACACCACGCGTATTGATGCCGCGCGGACACACCAGACGGCACTTGCCGCAGAGCATGCACTTGTTCATCTCCTCGTATGCGCCCTGATACTCGCCGCGGCGCACCAGAGTATGCACCTTGCGGAAGTTGAACGACGTGAGATTCCCAGCCGTACATGTAGCCGTACAGCTGCCGCAGCCGATGCAGGTCTGCAATTCGGGCATCTCGTGCAGGATCTCGTTGCTCTTGTGCAGATTGTTGCGGTCGATGTCGATCACGCGGGGTTTGTTTATGCTATATCCGAAATTTATCATTCTTCAGGCTATTCGATTCCACTTCGTCAATATATGCGCATGTGCGTCGGGCGACTATCTTGCCGCAAGCCACTCGATGGCCTTGCGCGCCGCCGTGACACCCTCGTTCAGCGATTCGCCCACACACTTGGGCGCCGTAACCGCCCCGGCATAGAATATACCCTCGATGCCGCTCTCGGTGTTGTGCAGGAACTCATCGCGCGGCTGCATGAAACCGCTCGCCTGACGCGCCAGCGAGCACCGCTGCTCCAATACGGCGTTCATGTCGTTGGCACGCATGCCGATCAACAGGACCAGCATATCAACCCCGATCTTCAACGGACGGCCCGTGAGCGTATCCTCGGCCTTGATCTGAAGGCGGCCGTCGATCGTGGGCCCCACCTCCGAGATGCGGCCGCGCACGAAGTGTATGTTGCAACGCTGCTGCGCCTCGCGGTACATCTCCTCGTATCCCGGGCCGAACATGCGTATGTCCATATAGAAGTTGAAGACGTCGGCCGCGGGGAAGAGATCCTTCATCTCCATGGCCTGCTTGACGCCCGTCACGCAGCACACCTTCGAACAGTGGCGCTGGCACACCTTCTCGTCGCGCGAGCCCACACAGTGCAGAAAGGCTATGCGGCGCGGCGCGGCCCCGTTCTTGAGCGCAACCTTGCCCGTGTTGAACATCTGCTCGAGGTCGGCCGAGGTGATCACGTTGTCGTATATACCGTATCCATACTCCTCCTTGACTCGGGCATCGAACAGAGTGAAGCCCGTAGCCACCACCACGGCGTCACACTCCAGATCCTCGCCCGAAGAGAGGCGCACCCGCTGCGGCGTCACCTCCGACGCCTCGCAGCCCGTACGCACCTCGATATTAGCCGAGCCCTTGACCGCACGGTTCAATCCGCCGAGAACCTCCTCGGCCGGCGTAAGTGTCGGAAAGAGTTTATGCCAGTTTCGCACCTTGCCGCCCGTGTCGTTGAGCTTCTCGAGAAGCGTAACCCGCACGTCGCCACGCGCCAACTCCACGGCGCACTGCATGCCGGCGATACCGCCGCCTATGACTATCACGTGTTTCATCCTATCGTTTGATCTTGTAGAGTGTATTCTGTGAACAACTGTTTACCAATGCCGGCTCGGGCTGGCCGATATACTTGCCGTTGCTGCCCAGATACTTGGCCGAGGGGTCATACTCCACGCCCATCTTGTCGAGCAGGAGCTCGACATCGACCTGATGCATCTGCATGCCCAGCTCCCACGGATCATACCCCAGAACCAGACCCGCCATCTCCTCATACGTCAGCACCGGGATACCGCAGCCGTTGGTGCCGTATGTCGTCCCCTCCATCTCGGCGATCGTGTACTGCCACTTGTCGAGGAACATCGAGCAGCCCGGGCAGTTGCAGACTATAAAATCCGGCTTGTATGGAGCCATGCTCTCAAGTTTGCGGTGCGAGTTGGCCACCGAATAGCCGCGGTTGGCCTGCACTATATAGTTGCGGAAACCGAAGCCGCAGCAGTGGCGCCGCTCCGGGTAGTCGACGATCTCGCCGCCCCACGACTCCACCATCCCCGCCAGAACATACGGGAACTCCGACCCGCCGATACCCGACTTGGGGAATATCTTGGCGTAGTGGCAGCCGATGTGCTCGACAACACGCAGCGGCTCGCCCGTGTAGACGTTCACCAGACGCCGCTTGGCCTGACGTGCGATCTGCTCGCGGTGGTGGAACATCACGTCCGACGTATGGGCCAGATTCTTCGGTTTGACAAATTCGCGCCCCGTAGCCTTATAAAGGTTCTCGCGCGTACGCTCCTCGGTCTCGGGAAACTCCTCCCACGTGGAGAGAATCTCGGTATATATGCCGAAGGAGGTGATGCACGACGAGGTGAAGTTCTCATACCCCGCATCCGACATCAGCGCAAACTGACGCGCCACCACGGTCATGATGGTATCCAGCGGAACAATGTCCGAATGGTAACCGATACCCGTACACGATGTGTGCAGCGGGTCGTCGAAGATATCGCGCCCGAGATCCTTGCCCAAAATGTTGAGAAAGGCCTTCTCGCTGCCCGGAAAGAAGTTCTGACGTATGCAGCTGCGCGCGTAATAGTAGTGGTCGTCGGCTATATCCTTCTGGTATTCTGTCCAGCTTGATCGTTTCATACTAATAGTGGTCGTTGGAATTTCGAGTATAGGTATCCATGAAATATTGCTCGTCGGCGCCGTCATATCCCATCTCGCGGGCCTTGCGCTCCGAGTTGCGCTCGATCGACTCGAACATCTGGGTGCCGCCCGTCACGTCGAATATGCGTTTTATCTCCGCCAGCGTCGCGTCGCTCACCTTGCGCAGGGCTCCGGCACCCTCACGCTTGTATGAATCCGAGAACTGTCCGTAGATCTCGTCGTCGTGTTCGAGCACCCACTTCCATACCGTCCCCTGCTCGGGATGCAGCTCCGCCTTCACAAGACTCGGAACGATGCAATAGCCCGTACGCAGGATGTTGTCACCGATGGTTCGCTTGAGCGCCAGCTGCTGGCGTCCCTTCTCGCTCTCGACAAAGAAGCCGAGCTTCTGCGACAACGTTCTGAGCGCCTGTATGACATACCCGGGAGTGTTGCTGCGCGGGCAGCGCGGACGGCACGACATGCACTCGCCGCAATACCATATCGTATCGCTCTTGAGCAGCGCCTCGATGGCATCGTCGTCACGCGTCTGTACGATGCTGACGATCTGCCTCGGATCGTAGTTGTAGAATGCCGCGGCGGGACATACCGCCGTGCAGACGCCACAATTCATGCAGGCCGTGAGGCCCTCACGCAGGCGCACGTCTTCGAGCAGCATATCGAAATATTTCCCCATAAAAAAAGTAACTTTGCTTGATGAGTGCAAAGTTACTATAAAGATATGGGCCGCGCGGTGGTATAAATACCTATTTTCCCGCCCGCAGCGAGCCCTGCAAAGGCTTCGGACAGCCCTCCGACCATATTCCGGCACGTCCGCGACAGCGTGCCGTCAGCCTCCTCAGCGCACGGGGAACTCGGTTATGCGCAGCCGCGTACACCCGTATGGGATAAGCTCTATGGCCACCTCTTCGGCCACCTCTTCGCGCGGGTATTGCTGCGACAGATAGCTTATATTCACGGCCGAGCCGCGCACCTGAGTCCATGACGGGATACGCACACCACGGCCGCGGATGACGATAGGGGCCGCCTGCGACGACCACGGACGGTCACTGCACTCGCGCCGCTCCACCGTGAAATGCTCTGCGATATTGTCTGATTGCATGTCGCCGTTGCGAAGGGCAACGTTCCACTCCGTTGGCGTCGTCACCTCATAATAGTATTCGCCGTATGTAGCGGCCCTGCTGCCGCTGAACTCATGCTTGCGCCACTGCTCCTCCATACGCAGCGAATATACGAGCGGGCCGCGCTCTATGACGGCGGCATTGTCGTACCAATACGATACACGCACCGGTGCATTGAACTCGATAACGGCCTCGTCACCGTCATGCCAATCCCGCACAAGCCGGATTGTACGTTCACCCACCGTTTCGGCCTCGACGCTCTCGCCGTTGACCGTAAGCGTATATCCGTCGCTCCATTCCGGTATGCGCAAATCGAGCGGGAAGTTCTCCGCCCGACGCCGCCCCTCGGGCAGCGACACCTTCAGCCGCACAGTCTCCTCGAATGGATAGTTCGTCTGCTCCTCGATCTGCACCCGACGGCCCGACCGCAGCGTCGTCTCCACCGTACAGGGGGCGTAGACCATAGCCGCCAGACCGCCTGCGGCACTGGCATACCAGAGGTTCTGCGTCAGCTTGGGCCACCCCTGATGCAGATTGCACGTACAGCACGGATAGCCTGTCAGAGCGCCGAACACCAGATCGGTATCTTCGTGCGTGGTCGAGAAGTTGCGGACGTCGAGCGTCACGGCCGTCTGGTTCACCTGCTGGAAATACTGGCGTGCGTCGCCCTCGGGCGAGATCTGTGTCGGCAGGGCGTTGTAGGCCACACGCTCCAGAAGATCGGCATAACGGTTGTCGCCCGTGATGCGGTACATCTCCTCCAGCGAGTACATCATCTCCACAGCCGTACATAATTCAGATCCTCGCGTAGGCTCGCCGAAGTGTATCAACTCGTCGCCCGCCCAAAGGCCCGTCGGGAAGCCTATCGTATGGCGTATGCGGCGCAACGCCTCGATCGGGGCATTGAGATGCTCGTCCAGTTTCGAACTCTGGTAATACACCACCGGCTCCTTGAAGCCCTGAGCCAGATTGACACAATGCAGGCTGTTCTGGCGGTAGAGGTGGTTGTCCGTCGTGAAACGTCCCGTCCAGTCGCTGCTCTGCGTGTGGATCAGATCCCCCAGCGCAAGCAGTGATTCATCCCCCGTGATGTCGTAGAGCCAATATACAATCAGAAGGTTGTCGCCGCCGCGCTCCTCCCCCCAGAAGGTCCAATGTCCGAGTGGCTTCGAGGGCAGTGTCTCGGACTGATAACGGAAATAACGCGTCATAAAGTCGATAACGCGCTCGTCGCCAGTCGCCATATAGTATTGCTGCAGTATCTTGAGCGCCACCATGCGCGGCCACCAGTCGGACGCATTGTCGCGCTGCATGCCCTCCATCGACGGTCGGTCGGTATCGGGGCCGAAATATCCGTCGGGCTTCTGGCTCGCAAGGATAGCCTCAACCCATTTCATACATTTGGCCTTGAGGGCCTCATCATCCATGATATAGGCCATCGGCAGCGCCCCGTCGATCCAGTAGGGGCCCCTCTCCCATGCGTCGCCCTCGCCGCCGAGCCATGCGTTGTTGTTGCCAACAACCTTGGCGTAGATCTCATCCAGATGTCCCGTCATGCCGTCCAGCATCGTCTGCATCTGCGTGCGCAGCCATCCCGCGGGACGTATATCCCCTATCGGGAGCTGTGCGTAGGGCGTCTGTACCAGAGGCGCGCGGTTGAATACCGGCTGCGGACGCTCAGGCCCGGCACTCAATGCCGTCTGCAACGAAAACACCGCCGCCACGGCCGCTATCAAAGAGTAAGGTTTCATCATTCCGGTATGGTATTCAGGCATTATGTTTACTGTCGTTTACGATCACTTCACCCTCTCGTACACCTCGATAACAAAGGGATAGGGATACTTCTCCCCCCGTTCGAACCGCTCGGACGATACCAGCCGCCACTGCGTGCGGTCCCACTCGGGAAACGACGTGTCGCCCTCGTAGTCATACTCCACACGCGTCAGATAGAGTCGGTCGGCCACATCCAGCGCACGGGCATATATCTGCGCCCCGCCGATAACGAAGACCTCCTCCCCGGCGGGGAACATGGCGAAGGCCTCCTCGGGCGAGTGCACCACGCGGCACCCCTCGATCTGGTCAACCGTACGGCTCACGACCACATTCGTGCGTCCGGGCAGCGGGCGCCCCAACGAAAGGAAGGTGTTGCGTCCCATCACCACGGGATGTCCCGTCGTGACGCGCTTAAAATTGCGCAGATCCTCCGATATGTGCCACAAAAGTGCATTCTTGTCGCCTATGACGCCGTTGCGCGCCACGGCCACGATGATACTTATCATATTTCGTTTTTTTGCTGTTTTACAACCAAGATACGTACATCCGACCGTCCTTGTCCGCATGCCGTCTCTGCCGCAGCCGCCTTCCGCCCCGTCAGAACGACATCGGGGCCTTGATTGCGGGCCACGGATCGTAGCCTTCGAGCGTGAAATCCTCGTAACGGTAGTCGAACAGAGACTTCACATCGGGGTTGAGCCTTATGCGTGGCAGCGGCCGCGGCGTGCGCGAGAGCTGCTCGTCTACCTGCCCGAGATGGTTCAGATAGATGTGCGTATCGCCCAGCGTATGGATGAACTCCCCAGCCTCAAGGCCGCACTCGCGCGCCATCATCATCGTCAGCAGCGCATACGAGGCTATGTTGAAGGGTACGCCGAGGAACGTATCGGCACTGCGCTGGTAGAGCTGGCACGAGAGGCGCCCGCCCGCAACATAGAACTGGAACAGGACGTGGCATGGTGGCAGGGCCATCTGCTCAACCTCCGCGACATTCCATGCCGAGACTATTATGCGGCGCGAGTCGGGATTATGCTTTATAAGCTCCGCCGCCGCGCGTATCTGGTCAATATATCCGCCGTCGGGACGAGGCCAGCTGCGCCACTGATAGCCGTATATATGGTTCAAATCACCATAGTCATACCCCTCGACGGGTGAGGCATCACGCCGCAGCACCGCCTCAAGGAATTCCGGTTGCGGCAGCGGGGAGACATTGGCCGCGGCGCACCGCTCCGTATAGTAGCGGTAGGCGTCGTTGTCCCATATATGCACGCCGTTCTCGGCCAGATACCGCATGTTAGTATCTCCGGCCAGAAACCACAACAACTCGTGTATGATGCCGCGCAGAAAGACCTTCTTCGTCGTAAGCAGCGGAAAGCCCTCCGACAGATCGAAGCGCATCTGATAACCGAATATGCTGCGTGTGCCCGTACCCGTACGGTCACCCTTGACGACACCCTCGGTCCTTATCTTTCGCAACAGGTCGAGATACTGTTTCATGACTCGAATGTTTTAAGTTCCGCCTCTCCCTCGCCGTCGATCACACCATAGACGGGATTGGCCTCGTCCCACGACCCGAGAAACAGCACGCGGAGTCCCTCCTCGCGATAGTCGCAGGCGTAATGCATGTGTCCGAAGATGATATAGTCGGTATCGGGATGTTGCGCCTCGTAGCGGCGCGCATAGTCGATGAGAAACCCGAGCGAATCACGCGTCAGCGTCTCCGCGGCGTGTGTCTTGCGCGACTTGCCGCTCCACCAGTGGCCGAAGCGCAACGCCAGATCGGGATGCACCGCCCATGAGAATATCCTGCGCGCGGTCTTCGAGCGGAAGATGGTATTCATAAGCCGCAGCAGCGGCTTGTCGTCGATATTCATGTTGTCGCCGTGGGCGATCAGCACATTGCGGCCCGCCAGACGCATACGCTGCGGCGAGAAGAAGACCTTGATACCGCACTCGCGTTCGAAATAGTCGTAGCACCACATGTCGTGGTTGCCCGTAAAGAAATATATCCTGACTCCGCGGTCCGCAATCTCGGCCAGCTTGCCCAGCGTGCGCACGAAGCCCTTGGGTATGACACGCACGTACTCGAACCAGAAGTCGAATATGTCGCCCACGAGGAATATGGCCTCGGCATCGCGTGCCGCCATGTCGAGCCACGCCACAAAACGCCGCTCGCGGCGGCGGGTCTCATCCGACCCGTCGGCACCGAGATGGACATCCGAGGCGAAGTAATACATCTATGGCCTGAAGGTGTGATTATTTGCCGATATACTGTCTGACGGCCTCGTCGAGCCGCTCACCCACAAGATCCTTGCCCACGATATTGCCCTCGCGGTCGATAAGGTAGTTCGACGGCAGCTTCTTCACGTTGTAGACGCTCAGTGCGGGCGAAGCGTTGCCCTGAAGGTCGCTAACCGAGATCCACGGCAGCTGCTGTTCCTGTATAGCATTGATCCATACGGCCTTCGAGGTGTCGACAGCCACCTGATATATCTCGAATCCCAGATCGTGATACTTCTCGTAGATGGTCTTCAGGTCAGCATTCACGGCATTGCCGTTGCCCAGCGCCGCAGACCAGAAGTGCAGCAGTATGACCTTGCCCTCGAGCGACGAGAGCTTCACGTCGTTACCGTACATGTCGGGCATGTTGATCTCCGGGAAATCCGTCAGCTTGACCTGCGACAGAAGGCTCAACTGTGCATCCATGCGGCTAACCTGACTGCGCAGGATGGGAAGATAGGGGCTCTCGGGATATGTCTGCTCGATGCCCTCGGCAACGGTGCGGTAATAGATCAGGTCGCTGTCGCCGTTGAAGAGATAGGCGTCGCCCGGCAGACGCTGGTAAAGCGCATATACGGCGGCGATCTTGTCCTTGTTCTCAACGATGAAACGCAACTGGTCGCGCTTGATGTCGCGATAGAGTTCCGTATAGCGTCGCGTAAGAGTATCGCGCTCGGCCTCACTCACATCCGAGGCCGTGAACCGCGCCACGATGTCGTTCATCTCCATCACGCCCTCGGCGTAACGCTTGTAGAACTTCTGCAACAGCTCCGACTCGAGCGAACCCTCGACCGTATAGTTGCGCAGCACGCTGCCTACGGAGTTGACCGTCACGTGGTCGCCGCCCTTCAGCAATAGCGGGATACGTTCCGAGTCGTATACTATGTTATAGAGCGACGGCGTGGCGGGCACGTTGTCGATCTTCATGGCGAAATCCCCCTCCTCATTCAGACGTATCGAATCGATAAGGCTCTGCTCAAGTGTAGTGACCTGCTCCAGATAGACCATGTCGGCCTGCGACCCGACGAAGCGTCCCGTAATTTTCACTTTCGACGACTGGCACGAACTCAATACCGTGAGAACGCCCAGCGCCGCGAAAAGTACTCTGTTCATCTTCAATGCTGGTTTCATACGGAATACAAATATAACGATTTTTTCCAAACCGTCAAGATCACTTCTGAGAATTGTACCGCTGAACGCCTTCACGATTGTTCTTCTGGAGGCCCTGTCCCTGTCGGTTCTTCTGCGCGGTGAACGAGCCCTTCTGCATGGGGCTCTTCGCGCCGGCCTTCTGCTGCCGCTGCTGCTGTCCCTTCTGCTGACGCGCCGGAAGGTGTTGTTTATAGTCGCTTCGGAGATTATTCAAGGCCACTTCATCGAGTTCGATGCCACCTTCGGACATCTGCTTTATGTCTTTTATTATGACTTCGTTGTTGGGGTGCTCCTGATTGTACTCGAAACTCTTCGTACGCATGTACCGCGCCAGCGAGTCGACAGCACGGTCCAACGCCTCGCGATCCTTCTCGTCGCGCAGCACGCGGAACATCCGCGCCACATATTTGCCGTAATGCTTGTATGCGATACGCTCCTGCGGGTAAGCCATCTTGTGCGGCGTGACCGTCAGATCCTGCCGCGACGGCCGCGGATAGGGCGAGTCGACATCGAGCTTGAAATCAGACATTATGAACAGATGATCCCACAACTTGTGTGTGAAGTCGGCCGTATCGCGCAGCAGCGGATTGAGGTTGCCCATGACGGCGATGACGGCACGGGCCTGACGGTTGCGCTGGTCGCGGTCCTCGATCTCGAGCAGCTGGTCCACCATCTCATGAATATGGCGGCCGTACTCCGGAAGAAAGAGCTTGCGACGTGTGTAGTTATAGTTCTTTTTCATAAAACGTATTTGGCCATCACTCCCGCTGCGTGCGTTGCAATGACGCACACGGGTGTATGAACGGTGTTTTCGGTCGCGGAGAATAAACCTTTTACAGATTATCAAACAGCACTTTACGACTTCGGCCCCGAATGGCGTCGGGATTGGAATCACCGAATAAAGAGCCTATCTTTGATTCCGCAAAGTAAATGCAAAATTGTCAAAAATCAAAATATGGCAAAAGTTTTAATTATCGAACAATCAAAAAGTATGCGAAACACGCTGCGCGAGAGACTTGAGTTCGAGGGTTTCGCCACAACGGTCGCCGACCGGGACGAGGTGTCGGAGAGCGTCTGCGCCCGCCGCGGCTATGACGCCATCGTGGCGGGCGAAGGTTGCGACGACGTCTCGGCGCTGGGCGTACCATTTATAATAGTGACACCTGCGGGCTCCATCGACGGGGCCGTCACGGCCGTCAAGAGCGGGGCCGAAGACTACCTCACCGCACCCGTGGACATGAACCGCCTTCTCGGGTCGCTGCGACGCATCGTAGAACACGAACAGGAGCCTGCAGCCGAGGCCGCCAAGCCCGCCGCGCGCAAGCGCACACCCCTCGAGACGGAACACATAATCGGTTCGTCGGAGGCCATCGGCCACGTGCGGCAACTCATCGACAAGGTCGCCCCGTCGGATGCCCGTGTCCTGATCACGGGCGAGAACGGCACGGGAAAGGAGCTCGTGGCGCGCTGGCTCCACGAGAAGAGCGCCCGCGCCGGCGCCCCCTTCGTAGAGGTGAACTGCGCGGCCATACCATCGGAGCTTATCGAGAGCGAGCTTTTCGGACACGAGAAGGGTGCCTTCACATCCGCCATAAGACAACGCAAGGGCAAGTTCGAACAGGCCAACGGCGGTACGCTCTTCATGGACGAGATAGGCGACATGTCTCTCTCGGCGCAGGCCAAGGTGCTGCGCGCGCTTCAGGAGAACAAGATCAGCCGCGTGGGCAGCGACAAGGACCTCACGGTGGACGTACGCGTCATCGCCGCCACGAACAAGGACATACGCAGCGAGATCGCCCGCGGCAACTTCCGCGAGGACCTTTACCACCGCCTGAGCGTCATCGTCATACGTGTCCCGCCCCTGCGCGAGCGGCGGGAAGACATCCCAGAGTTGATACAATACTTCACCGAGCAGATCGGGCACGAGCACGACATCACCCCCAAGCCTGTCGACAAGGATGCCGTCGAAGCGCTCTCGGCCATGCCGTGGAGCGGCAACATACGCGAGCTGCGCAACGTGGTCGAACGCCTTATGATCCTCAGCGGCGAGCGCATCACCGCCGACGACGTCAAACGCTATTGTGAAATATAAGGGGTGCCGGGACATCCGCCCGCACCCCCATACAAGTCATAATATATCGCCGCATTCCGGCCCTTATCACGCCTTCCCCACAAGCGTCACGACCGAACGTGCGGGTATCACGATCGCAGCACGGCCGCGCGTCTCGCCAACGGGTTTGAGGTTCTCACCCTCGGCATCCGAGGTACGGTATGCCTGCCAGCGGGTACGTCTGCCCCACTCGGGCGACACCTCCGACGGCTCGTCACCATAATTTATCACCACGACGACGCGGCTGCCGTCGGCATTCTCGTATGCCGACACCATAAGTCCCGTAGGATCTGTGGCATCGACCATACCGTCGCACGCCACGTCGACACGGCAGGCACCCGGGCGTATGAAACGCGAGAAGTTGCCCATCGTCCAGAGCAGTTTCGAATCCTTGACGCGCCATGTCGACGGCGCAGCCCCCTCCTCGTGATACTCACGCAGCAGGCCGTCCTTGTAATCCTCGCCCACGGCACGCCACCACTGCCATGCACGCGCATCGGCAAAGACCAGATCGTGGTGTATGATACGTGCCACGTACAACGCCGTGCGCATCGTGAAGTCATATCCTCCGCCACCGCCGATCTCCTCGTCGTTGCCCATGATGCAATACTCCGTCTGCCAGAAGTCGACCCCGCGCGAGCGGAGCGTATCGCGCAGCGCCACCCGCATGTCGCGCAGCATCTCAAGCGGCGTAGTGGTCCAATAGGTGTGACCGGCTATGAGGCGCGGCACGTTGGGCACGTCGCCGATATATGTATCAACGCTGTCGCGCGTGAAGAATGACTGTATCTCGTAACCGCGGCGGCTGTCGGTCATGTGCGTACCGACAAGACAACGGTAGTCCGACGACTCGGGTATGACGATCTGCGTCTCGAGGCCGCGCCGCGCGAACTCCTCACCCAGACGCCGCGTCAGGGCCGCGATCTCCACCTTTGTTGCAGGCGTACCCTCCTGCTTGGGCCCCTGCCAGTTCCAATGTCCGTCGGGTTCGTTGAAGGGCGAGACGTAGTCGAAGCGCACCGAGTCGTGACGCGCAATGCCCTCCACTACGTCTGCCATGTATGAAGCCCACGCATCGGCACACTCGGGTTTGAGGTTATAGGTATCGCCGCGGCCCGTATTGGTTGCGAGGCCGTTCTGCGTAAAACGCACGTCGGGCGAATTGAGGAACATGAGGAAGTGCTCCACGCCGCGTGCCCGCGCCTCGCGCAGCATGCGCCGCTGGCCGCGCAGTTTCTCCCAGTCGTACGTCCCGTCCTCCGTAAAGAAACTCTCGCCGCGTGTAAATTCGTTTATCTGGCTCTCGGCGCCCTGCTCGGCGCTTCCGGCCGTGAGGTTGAAACGCCATATCGAAAGACCTATGCCGAGCGGCTGCCCCGCAGCGTCACACTCCATGCTGAAGAGCCAGTCGGCCGTCTGCCGAACGGTCTTGTCCGACGCCTCACCCAGAAAACGCATCGTCCACGCATCCGAGGCGCCGAAGTTGTCGATCGTCTGGTGTCGGACCTTGTCGTTAACACGTATTGCCTTTGCCTTCCCTGCATCGTCGCACGAGACGGCTGCAAGCACCGTACACAAAGCCATGCAGGCAGCCCCCGCACGGCCGATCATTACTTGAACCAATCCCATATCATAAAGTTTTTCATATTTTCAGTCCGTCATACCGCCGTCCATATAAACGCCTAAGGCTGCAGATGCATATGCGCCGTCTGCGGGATGCCGTACCCGACCTCGCGGTCGGGCGCCGCGGCATTCGTACCGGCGGCATGCAGCAACTCCAACATCTCGCCCCGGCTCATGCGACGGTATTCGAGCAGCGCGCCGCACAACCCCGCTATCGCAGGAGCCGCGAAAGATGTACCCCGTCGAGGAGGCTGCACATAGGCGCACACGTCTGGCTTCACATACGGCACACCTTCCCAACCGACGGAACTCAACGCCTCGCGCGTTACGCCGTCACCAGCGACCTGCCCCACGGAGATCACCTCCCTTACATCCGACGGGAAAGTGTTGTAACGCCACTGCCCGTCGCCTTCGTTGCCGGCACTCTGCACGAAGATCAGGCCGGGATTCGCCGTCAGCACACTGTCCACAAACCGCGATATGCGCGAAGAACGCCCGTCGAGCATTCCGGGCGAGTAGCCGCCGTAATCATCGAACACCGTATATCCTATCGACGACGATATTATGTCGACGTCGTGCGCCAAGAGCCAGCGGATGCCCTGCATCATACGTTCCTCCTCGGCCCGCGGCTCGCGGCCGAAATCGTCGACTTCGGCCAGATAGTATTCGGCCTCCCACGCAAGGCCCTTGATCGTATCGCCGCCACCGACGCATCCGCCCATGCAGGCCAGCGCGTAGGCCCCGTGATCCCGATCGCGGCCCCGTTCCGCAAGGAAAAAGCCTGTCGTATCGCCATCGACGAAATCGGCGTAGGCCGCAACATGCAGATCACGCGTCCACCGACGCTCGTACATGCCGCCGAAGCCCGTGTCTATCACCCCGATCCTTACGCCGCGGCCGCTCAACCGCAGAGAATCGAACCCTTCGTCTACCATCATAGCCGGCGCCTTGGTATATACACGGCTCCCGACAAGCGCATATTCCTCAACGGGATCGCGGAATTGGGAGCGTCCGATAAAATAGCCCATAACAGCCAAAACGACAATCAGGCCCAACAGCACACATGCCAAAATACCCAATATGTGAAATACTTTCGACAGCATTTTTTTCATTTTCCCGCCGTATGGCGACTTCCCTGCAACAGTTGCGGCCGCGCCGCCCGAGCGACACGGCCGCAACCGCAAAAATAATCTTTTTTACCGTATATTCACACCTTTCCGACCTTTTTCACCGCGGACGGCAAGGTGCAACGGCTACTCCTTCAATCCGCGCACGGCACGGTAGTCCTCGATGCGCTCCTCCTCGTCGGCCGAGTCGAGACCGTAACTTACCGACAGTTCGATCGAGCTGTCACGTTCGCGGTCGGCATCCGTGATGCGGCGCAGAGCATCATATTCAGCCCGTCCCACGGTGACAGCCTCCGCCAAATCCGCAGCCGAAGGTTCGCGCCCCAGAATCGCCCCCAGAACATCCACCGCCCACGAGTGGGCATAGTCGGCATAGTGTGCGGCAAAGGCTCGGAACATGGCGTCGACCTCATCCGTCGAGGTGACGGCGCCGCTCTCGATCATATCGAGTATGCGCAGCGTCTCACGCCGCGTGATATACTGTCCCGCCAGATCGAACCACTCGCCGCTGCCGTCATACTCGGGATCCGTATGCCCCGCCCCGATCATGGCGCCCAGAGCCGCCGCGATAGCCTTGTTATATAAGCGCAGTCCGCGGCGAAGGTCGGCCGTGCGTATCCACGTCTTGTCGTAGCGATACTCCTCGGCATCGGGGTCACGGTGGCGCAGCTCGCGTATCGTACCCACGGCACGGAGCATCGCCCCCGTAACATAAGGGTTGTACTCCTCGAAGTTCACCACGTCACGGAACTTGCGCCGCCTGTCGCGCGCGGGCCACTTTTCCACGTCGCGCACGACGCCGTAGCTCGCGAGGTTCGCCCCCGGCATCAGCCGCGAACGCCCGTCCCGCTCGATAAGGTACGAATAGGGAAAGACCGACGTATCGTGATGATACGAGTGGTGACCCATCACCATCGTAAAGGCCCCCTCCAACGCCGGAGACATGATATATGCGCTCGATGCGAACTTGCAGCCGCGCAAATGCACGGCCTGATGAACGGCACCGCTCTTGAAGAGGTGGTTGCTCTGGTTTGAGCCGCTGCCTGCGTTGAAGAAGGAGAACATGCCCGCTATCAGCAGCGACGACTTGTGATGCGAGACGGTATAGGGACCTGCGAAGATCGAGGTAGCCTCGCCGTTCTCGCAATGCGAGTTGGCGAAGAAGAGCGACTCGGCCGCCGTGAAGCCGTTGTCCAGACGGCAGCTCTCCCCCACGAAGCTGTGCTCCACAATGGCGCCATTGTCGATGACGGCACCCTCGGCCGCGATGAAGTCGTACGCCTTGACGTCGACACCGACCTTCACGCCGTCGCACAGCGTCCCGTTCTCAAGGGCCGACGCCCCGTCGACCGTTACGTCGTCGCCGATACGCATCTCGCGCACGAAGCGCGCACCCACGATACGGCAGTTGCGGCCCACCTCGCCGCACGAGGCCGAACGGCGCTCGGCATAGGCCGCAATCATCGACTCCAGAGCGGCTATCATACGCGGGCGGTGACGATAGACGGCCATTACGTATGCCACCTGCGCCGCCAGCGTATCGTATATCATGATTGCACGGCCGCCGTTCTCGTTCATGGCCGCCACCTCCACGCCGTTGCCGAACGACGTGCGGGCGCGGCATTCAAGCGCCGTGACGGTATCGACTATCGTCCCCTCCCCTATATGGTAGTTCGCCACGCGCGAGCGGTAGATCCGCACGCCCGAAGCTATCGTAACCTCACCGTCGAAATGGCTGTAAGAGAGTTGCGCGGGGGCAAAATCCTCCGACACGCGTACTCCGGCCCACGACGAAGAGGTGTTCCCCCTGCGTTCCAGTTCGGCAATCTCCTCCGATGTCAAAGCTCTAAGATGTGTCATTTCCGTCATGTTTATTGAGCGCCGCAAAGATAATAAAAATTTTTAATAATAATTATCCAGCGCATCCTGCCTTTCCAGCGCATCCGCAAGCGCATGCAAATATCTAAAAATAAATACATTGCACACAAAGCATATCATTCGGCACGATAAATCGGCCTCAGATCCAAACCCTTGGCATACAAGATGGATGAACGGACGGAGCCATGCGGCAAGATCAAAATACCAACTCCACGCGTACATAACGCGGCAAACGTCCAAATATTATTCCACGCCGCCGACACTCGGCCGACATACCGTAAAACAACACATGAATACACCCGTCAGCAGCCTAAACATAAAATCCCCCGACAATATTGTTGGGGGATTTTGTAATGTGTGCAGGGCCTATTTGAGGTGCTGCTTGATGAACTCCTCAACCAGATCGAGCATCTCGGGTGTCCAGAACTGCCAGCTGCCGTGGTCGGCATTGCGCAACGCGTGGAATTCATACTCGCGCCCGTATTTTTCGAGTTCGTTCGCCAGCGAATCCGACTGCGAGAAGGGCACCACACGATCCTTCGTGCCGTGTGCCAGAAATACGGGAGGCAGGTCGTCAGCATCCTTTATATAATACAACGGGCTTGCGGCCTTCGCCGCCTCGGGCGCCTCCCATACCGCCTTGCGGCCTATGAGCAGACCCTCGGGACTCTCCGCATCGCCCTTCGTGGCGGCCGTCGGGTCATCCTTCATGCGCAGCACATCCGTCGGCGGAAAGTATGCGATTATGCCGTTCGTCTCGGGCAGAGTGTCGTGACCGATGTGCAGACCCGTAAACAGCGCAGTATGCGCTCCCGACGAACTGCCCCAGACGAAGATGTTCCTTTCGTCGACACTATATTCGTCGGCATGCTTCCTCATATACCCAATGGCCGTGATGGCATCGTCACGCTGCGCGGGGAAGGTCGCAACATCCGAAGGACGGTACTCGACAATGGCAATGACATACCCGCGCTTGGCCATGGCCGAGATCTGCGGCACGTCAGCATAGAGATCCTGCTTCATCCACGCCGAGCCGCGCACGTACATGATGCACGGGAAACGCCTCTGCGTATCGTCGTATGGTTGCGGCATGACGATCTGCAGTTTCAGGTCGTGGCCATCCTTCGTGGCATATACCACATCCTTCATATAGATCAGCTTCCAAAGCTCGTCCGTCTGATCCAACATCTGCACCCGATCGTTCGTCGGTATGGCCTCAGGGAAATCCCGGTTGCTGTTTCTCGGGCCGTTCTGGGCCGCGGCCACGCCCGAAAATGCGCATAATGCCATGACAATGAAAAGTCTTCTTACGTTCATGATTCAAATTCGTTACACAAATACATCCCCGCGCCGACGACTTACGTTTCTGTCATTCCGCACGTTTCGGATGCAGCAATGCAGAATCCAGTTCGGGGCGGGGATCGTTCATGCAACGGAACAAACGGCTCGAAAATTGTGCCAACGGATCGTCCGCGCGCGAATTTGCATGCCGCGGACAATCGCCCCACAACCCTCGGCTGGCTCCACATATCGGTATACAGCCAGCCATAAGGCCGCTACGGCCCGAGGCAAGGCTTCACATGCAAGCCCCCATCCATGGAGATAAAAACGATACTTTCCGTATCGGCCTGCCCCGCCCCCTCGCTACACGCCGAAACAGACGGCACGGGCAACCCTCACCAAACACATGTCATACGACATGACCGGCTCAACGGATGCGGGCACACACCCCGTCCGCCAAGGTCCCCCGCCAATTCCGATCTTCCAGTCTCGCGGAAGCACAATACCTTATTTCAGCGTAAACGATGATTGAACACCGCCAATATACCGGTCCCGCGTATCTGTACGGGACCCACGCCGCAAAAGAGCGCATCCAATCGGGAGCCCGGCACCCGCGGCAGGTTCTTGCGGCATGGATACTTCCATTGACATGCATCCACGGGACATAATGGTGAAAATCGATTGCCCCCGCGATTCGGTGAGGCATCAAAATTGAAAGCATACATAGTTGTTCAGGCGCCCCTAACTTCGGGAACGGGCCCGGGAAATTAGTCGTTCAATGGGAAACAAAACAGGCAAATGGCTTGCAGCCATGACTTTATGCACTCTTCTGCTGGCATCGGAAGTACGGGCACAACATGTAGCCGTCAAGAGCAATGCGTTTTTTTGGTCGGTTCTGGCCCCGAATGCGGGCGTCGAGGTCGCCCTGAACCGAAAGGCTACCATGGCGGTTTCGGGCGCATGGAAACCATGGACTGTGCGTAACGGCGAGAACATACGCTTCTGGATAGCACAACCCGAAGGCCGATACTGGTTCTGCGAAGCCTTCGAAGGCCATTTTATCGGGGCACACATCCTCGGGGCACAATACTATCTCCAGCACAACGGCCGAATATATGACGGTTTTCTGGCCGGAAGCGGATTTACGTACGGCTACGACTGGGTACTCTCGCCACGCTGGAATCTCGAGGCCCTGATCGGGTTTGGATATGCCCGACTATGGTATAAGGAACGCTCCGACCTGCCGTGTGACAGATGCGCACGGGAGAGGTCCCGAAATTACTTGGGGCCCACGGCTGTCTCTCTCTCCGTCTCCTACCTGTTCTAACAAATTCCGAGTCATGAACCGCTTAATCAGCATTCTGTTGCATGGTATCGTTTGCGCAACGGCTACCGCATGCATACGCCAGACGCTGCCGCCGTGCCCGCCTCTGAGCATTACACTGACGGTAAAGGACAAGAACTACTTCAACGTCGACGACGCCGTAAAGCTCGGTCTGATGGAACGTCAGGCGGATACGCTGTCATTCAGTTCATATGTCCATTCACTGTATTACATCCTCCACGACGCCGAGGGCAGAATCGTCGCCGAACAGCCGAATATTCGCATCACCAACGATGACCCGACACAACATATCGACCTCCCGGACGATCTCCCGTATGGGGAATACACGCTTACCGTGTGGGGCAACATGGACAATGAGACGGCTCTGGGAGAAAACGCCACACAGGCCGGCATGGAGTCCGACGGAACCGCCACTAACGACATATATCTGGCCAGCGCGACGTTTGACTACCGCTACGGCAACGAAACACACACCCTTGGGCTGGAACGCACAAAGGGGAGTCTGCTCATCAAGGCCGAGGGCCTGCCCGACAACATCGATTTCTCGACCAAAAACATCGGCGGGGTGTATGGCCTTGTCGACAACGCCTTCTCCTACTCCGAGCCGACCAACGTACAGACGGCACTGGACTGGACCGTGCAAAACGACATCCAGACCCAGACGCTGATGTGCCCGTCGGAATTGTTCGAGGGGTCGACGCTCAACATCGTCTTTTTCGACAAATCGCAGATGGACGGCAGCACCCGCGCCACCCTCTATCCGTCACTTACACCGCAGGATGTGAATATCACAATGGGCAGAAACGAGATAACCATCCTGCGATACGTCTACCGCGAAGCGGAGAATGGTGCGGGTTTTGATATCTACCTTCGTGTAAACGGCAACTGGGAGTTGCTGCACAAGATGCAGATCGATTGATGAAAAAAGATATGGATATATACACTATGTACACCTTTTTCCAACCAAAACATTTTGCCATGAAAAAAAATCTACCTTATTGGAATCGCCTTGGCAGGGGCCTTGGGTTTCCAGTCCTGCTCCGGAACGGACGACACGGTCGGAACACCTGATGCCGGCCCCGACCAGATCATATCGCTTGCCGTCGCAAACGGCAACGGAGCTGCCACCCGCACCGGCCGGTCCCTGCTCAGTTCGGCGGCCGACCAGAGTATCGAGAACGTGGTTGTGTACGTCGTCAATGCCTCCGACAACACGATCGTCGCTACCAAGACCTTCAACGACTGGCAGAACGAATCGGCCGACTACAGGATCAACGACGGGCGATACACGGAGTTCCTGCTCGACGACAAACTCGACGATGGTACATACCGTATCTTTGCCGTCGGGTACCACGACAACAGCGATTACGGAGATATTCCTTCAGCGCTTGTTTCGGGCAGCACCTTTCAGGAGAATGCCGTTTTGACGTTGGGCACGGACAACGGAGCCGAGGAACTATTCGCCGGCTCGACCGAACCTTTTGCCGTACTGAAAGCTCAGGGATTCAAAAAGGAGATCGTCCTCAACCGTCAGGTAGCCGGCGTCTACGTCTATGCCAAGGATATTCCCTATATCGAAGGCGCCTCGGTGCTCAGGCTGGTGTCGGCGGATGAAAACAACCTCCTTGTCCTCGGGCAGTTCGCCAATCTGGACATGACCGACAACGGCACTGGCAGCGGCATAACGACAGCCGTAATGAACGGGGCCTCGACTGCACCGGAATTCGACAAGACACTGGCGACGATCGACCTGAACGAGTGGTTCGTCACGCTGGAGGATGCCGACGGCGACAACATGATCGACACGGGTGCAGCATACGCAAACTGGCAGAAGCCCGGCCGCTACAATGGAGCCGCCACCTTCGAGAAGGGGTCCGTATTCAGCGGAGCGTTCGTCATACCCTTCGCCAAAGTAGACATGGCACAGACGCTGAAACTGCAGCTTACCACCGCCTCGGGGGACGTGAAACGCGAGTGGAACGTCAACCTGCCGACAACCGATCCCTATACCCTCTACTCATGGGACGGCACGGATTTCGGCAGCGGGATACCGGTAACCGAAGACGCCAACGTCTACAACATCGTCCGCAACCACCTCTACGGTCTGGGTACCCGCGATACGGATGATCCCGGCCAAGGCACGGACACGGATCCAGTACCGGGGGACAACGACGACCCGATATCGCTCAACAACAAGCACGAACTCAAATTGATCGTCAACGACAATTGGGAGATTATCCATGACATGGAACTGGATTAGGTCCAGCAACACCTTAATAAAACCGGTACCGCCCTTACAGACGGTACCGGCCTGTTCGATAATACGACATGCCGAAAATCAAATACATGAAGCGTCTCGAAACTCTGTGCGTGATCCTTACGGCCGCATTTGCAGGATGCAGCGATACGGCTGACGAATCGTTCGGCGGCACCTCGGCCGCCCAACAGCAGTTCATCGTGGCCGTCGAGAGCATGGGTGAGCTCTTCACGGGCGGCGAAGGGGTGCTCCCGACGCTCCAAGCCACACGCCGCCCCATCTCGAGCGTGGCGCCCACGCAAACATTCGACAAGTTGGCGATACTGATCGTGGAGTACCGGGCCCCGGCCCGCGTCGTCTGCAAACGGACTATAGACGATTGGAGCAGCCCGAACAACCTGTCAAGCATACCATGGAGTCTTGAGAGCGGGCAAGGGCGATATGCAACCGTGGTGTTGAACGACGGCGAATGCCTTTCCGAAGGGGTGGACTATATGGCCTATGCCATCGGATACCAGTCGGGAACATACGATGGATACGAACCTTTCAGGGGTTATGACGTCGGCGACGTATACGACCGTACGGAGGTTGCCTCCGTACCTCTGGGCGGCTCGGCCGAGGAGATTTTCGCCGGTGCCGAGCTCTTCCGGGTAGAGGACGGGAGTATCCTCTCGGGACCGGGCAGCGACGGGAGCAGCAGCCGCGGCGTTCTGATCGTGCGGCGTCAGGTGGCCGGGACATTCGGTTATTTCACGCGCATCCCTGTCGTGTGGCAGGGACGTCGTGTGGCCAGACTGCGTCTGGTTGCCACGCGGCGCAACCGTACCGTTATCTTCGGCGGATTCCGCGGACTGGACAACGCCTACGACTTCAGCAAGGACAACGTGGTCAACGGGATGAATCCGCGGACAGATTACGATGCCCGGCTGAACGGCGCCGCTGTCAACAACGCCTTCACGGTTTACGAAATCGATCTGGCACAATGGTTCCCGGGCAATCCGGAAGATGCCCGGCTGCCGTACGATGCCAGCGGCGACGGATACCTCGATGACGGCGACGCAAACTGGCAGATCGATGCCGAGACCTATCCGCAGGGCAGCATCTCTCTGGCCCGGGGTTCGGTCTTCGGCGAGAAGTTCTGGATCGCCGTGGACATGACACAGGCCAATCCCGATCTCTCGATTCCGACTTTTCAGATGCAGATGCTCGACATCGAGGGGCATATTGTCCAATCATGGGACGTTGTGTTGCAGGACTTCGAGAGTGCGGGAGAGAACCGCACGCTGGTATCGCTGCCCGACGGTGTGCAGGGTCGCACGCAGATCTCTCAAATCGAGAATCTGGATACGGAGACCTGCTTCGGAATTGTCCGCAACAGGCTCTACACGATGGGCGAAAAGAGTCAGTCCCAGAGTTACGGCGAGGATATCCCCATCCACATGCTGACGGGAGTGATCGCCGTCTTGTTGTCCGGCTGCTCGGATGACCGCTTCGACGATGGCTTCCCCGCAGACGATCTCCTGTATCCGGTCCGTGTCGAATTCCGGCTTGGGGATGCCGCGCTCGCCGTCAGCGGCCCAACCCGGAACGCGACCGACGGGCGAACGTTCGTCCCGGACGGTGTGCTTGTGCCGCGGAACGTGCCCCCGCGAGCTATACTCAGCAGCAACAACTGGCAACAGGTCAACGACGTGCGGATATACCTCTTCCGGAAAAACACGGCCGGCGACTTTGTCTATTACAGGCCCGCCGACGCAAACGGCACCAGACTCGACTACCTCTCGGTGGAGGATTTCTCACTCAAGTTCGATATCAGCCCCTACGTGATCTGGTGGGGCGGAGACGGCGACACGAACGAGATGCATTCATACACCGTACAGTTGAATCTTCCGGCCGGAGAGTACCGTTTTCTGGCTTTGGCACGGGATGACCGGGCGGTTGCATCGTCACGGCGGTTGATGGATCCCAATACATCCGTCGCCGCATGGGGATGGACGGCATGGGCCGAGGGAACGACAAGTCTCGAAACTGCGACTCTGGCCTGCGCCCGCAATGCCGAGCTTGCCGTTACGGAACTATTCAGCGGATATACTGCCGACACGATCCTTGTCGACGGCACATCACACAGTTTCAGCCGTACGATCACGTTGAACCGGACCGTCACCGGCATCCTGCTGTATGTAGAGAACATACCCGCGGCAATTACGGTCCAGTCCTGCGATTCCAACGACGCATCAGCGCCACGCCGCGTACCTGTGAGAAGCCTTGCCGTCGTACATGGCAAGACACTTTCGGACCGTGTGCTTATTGCCCGCCGCGAGGCCCTCGCCGGACGGCTTGCCGTCACGTCGACAGCACCGGCGGCATCCCCCGCTCTGCCGATGCCCGGGTATGTGCTGCTCCGCGCCGACATCCCCGCCAACGCTCAAGTCAGGGACAACACCTATGTAGATCTCTCTCCGGGGAACGCCGCCCATCCGAATGCCCTGCTCAAAGGGGCTTTCACGATGCCGCAACAGGCCAACACACCGCCAGAGACGGGCGTCGCATACGAGACGTACGACAAAACGCTATATTTGGTCTTTATCGGCTATGACACATCCCTAAGACAGGAGATCGCGTTGGAGTGGCGCCCGGTCCGCCTCGCCGGAACCGGAGCAGAAGCGTATGATCCGCTCTACTATCCGCTACTGGCCAACCATTTTTACAGTATCGGAAGCCGTCATTTCTCCATCCGTGAGGGCACTCCTGTGTTGGAGACCGACTCTCCCGTCGACCTGCAGGACGAGGCCTCGGCCGCACTTGTCATCCAACTGGAATCATCGTGGTACGAGTATTACGGCGGTGAAATCGGGAACCCCTCGCCCGGAGTGATGCTGGATCCTGCTTGGGGCGAACATCCCGGAGGCGAATTATGTGAATAACGCAAACGAGCCGATCATGAAAACAACGATTACGCTAATACTGTGCTGGATTGGCATGCTGGCCGGTTTTTCTTCATGCGAAAAGGGGGCCGAACTCCCTGAGCCCTCTTTGCAGGTGCGGTTCGATCTGACGCTTGAGTCCCGGACAAGGGCTCCACAGAATCTGAACACATCGACACATACGGCCAAAGTCTACATGTTCCGAGAGGAGACTCCCGGTTCGGGACGATATGTCTATTCGGGCGAGCAGAACCTGACAGGCAGCAGTCTGACTGTCGGAGGGCTGCTGCCGTCTACGAAATACCGGTTCGTCTTTCTCGCTATCCCCCGGAACCAGCAGCCGGCGCTTCCCACTCTCACCACGCAGCGCCCCGCCTATACGGATGCACTTGCCGCCTATGTCTCTGGGACACAAACCGCAAACGAGGTGTTTCGCAATACGCTCAGTTTTACGGCTACGGCAAACCTGAATACCTATACGATTGTTTTGACCCGTCAGAACGGAGCCCTGCAAATACGCCTTGACAACAGCGACGGCAAGATCAAGAATGTAAAGCTCGAGGTAGAAAGCGCTCCGCAAATGTATCTCCATGATGGGAGTGGCGGACAGGTGCTTACGGCAGGTACGCCCGTCACCCTGACAAAAAGCGAGAAACCTGCCAAAACCAATGATTACAGGATCACCATATACGTTCTTCCCACAAGTGACCTGACCGGTAAAGGGCGCTTGACGATTACACTCTCGAACAATTCGCAAACCGTCTATACACTTCGGTCTACATCAGGGCGCATTCCCGTCCATGCCAATCAGACCACATGGATCGTCTTGAGTGACACGTCCTGCTCGATGGGTAGCGACTGACCGGAGTCCATGCTGACGGCCAGACCGCCACGACATACATGGCGGCCATAGTATACCTACAAACATTGAAAGCGGATCAATTCGTGTGAAGGCATTATACAAGTCGGTTTCAGGTACCGCCGGCCGACAATCGTACAACATGTATATGTATTTGTACGAGCCGCACGCACATCTTTTAGGAAGAATCCCGTAGCAACGGTTTAGGGATGTTTACACAAGATATGAAATAACCCGATACCGGAGGAACGTTTAGGGGAACGTTTGCATGAAATATATATGTCCAACGTCGCCCGCCGAAAACAAGGAAACGGCCCTGCAATGCTATGCAAGGCCGTTTTTCGATATGCTTGTCCAAAGCCTGTACCCGGAGCCGGGGTCGAACCGGCACAGGGGTGAACCTACTGGTGTTTGAGACCAGCGCGTCTACCGATTCCGCCATCCGGGCTGATTTCGTGAAAATCGACTGCAAATGTAACCATATTTTCCCGTTTGGCAAAAAATCAGGCTAAAAAATCACGAACCAACCGCATATCATATTGAATATGCGCATATATGCGTTCAGTGCATACCATTCCCGCCACTCGACAAAAGCTACCACGCAAACAACCGTTTCGACATCCTCGTCCGCCATCGTCCGCCAACATAGCCTCTACACAAAACGCATTTGCAGACAACCGTTTCGACATCCTCTTCCACAATTGTCCGCAATCACAGCCTCCACACAAAAGCCCCGAACAAACATCCCGTTCCTCTTCCGCACCAACCATAGCATAAAAAAAGCCCCCGCCGACGTCAAAGCGTCAGCGGGAGCCATCCTGCACAGCATCACGCCGCCGAGATCCCGTTACCGCGGGTCGAGCGTGAAGCCCCACTCATAGCTGCCGTCCGTACGGAGCGTAAAGCGGGCCTCGGGACGCGAACCCCAGCTGTCATATCCGCCAACACCCGTCTGCCGGTAGTCGAGGCACACCTCAACGAAGTCATTGGTCGAGGTGTCGATATCGTTGGTATGCATCTGTCGGCGGTCGTTCTGCGTAGCCTTGTCGCCCTCGAAGAAGTTGCGCCACTGGTAATCACGCTTAGTATTCGTGGCAGGGTCGTACTCCTCGATCGCATTACACAGAACGTTAAACTCCATACGGTCGTCGGCGACGATCTCAAGGCCCTTGAAGCGGATCCACTCCGTATCGGTGTGGTGTCCCGTCTCCTGCGGACGAACATACGGATAGTTCTCCGCGGCGGCCGTCGTCGTGTAGAGTCCGGGCAGTGTACCGTTATTGCGGTCCCAATAGTTCTCCTCGGGGCCGCGGCCGTAGTAGCTGAAGCTCTCCATCGCGCGCGGCAGGCGGAAACGCATGCCCAGACGCGGCAGTTCGGGCAGGTTCTCACCCTTGCCGCCCGTATAGCTGCTGCGTACGTTGACGAAGCCTGCGGCATTGACCGTATATGTCACCTTGAGCGATGCATCGTAAGGCAGTGCGTAAACTACATCTATCACGGCTGCGCCGTTCTCTCCCGTCGACACACCCGCATCGGCCTTGAACTCCGTACCGGCCAGACGCCACTCGACACAGCGCTTGTCCTCGCCGTTGCCGAAGTCGTTGTCCGTCGGTGCACGCCAGAAGTTGGGGCGCAGGCCGAAGCCGTCGCTCAACAATTCGCGGCCGCCATATTTATAAGAGGTAACATAACCCTTCTTGCGGTCAAAGACGAAGTTCACCTTGCCGCCAGAGACGGTGATAGCATCATCGGTATTGGTCACCGTCAACGCCTTGCTCATGGCCCAAGCGTATGGAAGGCGCTTTGCACGCTGCAGCTCGAACGATTCGTGCGCTATGACGAAGTCTGCCGGAATGAGACGCTCCTCGGCCACAGTCACGGCCTCCAGACGCAGCGTATAGGTCTGGTCGGCGCGCATCTTGCCCATAGCGGGTACAGGCAGCGCGGCGCGCGACTGCGGCGCGGCATTTACCGTAAGGTAACCGCTCTTGACCTCACGCCCGTCAGCCAGATAGGCGTAGCGTATGCGGTAGTTGCTCAGATCCTTGAAATAGAAGCGATTCTCGACCTCATATCCGCCGTCGGTACGGTGGAATGCGATGTCGCTGTATGCATACTTGACCTCGGCCATCGCCGGATGCGGACGCCGGTCCGGCCCGATGATACCGTTGCAGAGGAAGTTGGCGTCACTCGGAGTTTTCTCGCCGTAGTCGCCACCGTAGGCCCAATATTTCACGCCGTTCTCGTCCATCTCGGCAAAGCCCTGATCGATCCAGTCCCAGATGAAGGCACCCTGAAGATTCGGGTACTTGTATATAGCCTGCCACTGCAGCCACAGACCTCCGGTCGAGTTACCCATTGCGTGCGCATACTCCGAGGGGACGATCGGGCGGTCCGAACCGTTGCGGCCTACGCTCTCAAACCAGCTTGCACCCGGGTACTGGGGTACGTACATGTCGCTGTTCCACTCCCACTGCGCACGCTCGTAGCATATCGGGCGGTTCATACGTCCCGCGCCGTGCTCCTTGGCCGCAATCAGGTCATAGCCCAGATAGAAGTTGTATCCGTTTCCGGCCTCGTTGCCAAGCGACCATATAGCCACGCACGGGTAGTTCTTCAACTGCTCGTACATGTTGTTTATACGGTCAAGGTGGGGAGCACGCCATGCGGGGTTATTTCCGAGCGTGCCGCCCTTGTTGAGGCTGTAACCCATACCGTGAGACTCAATATTGGCCTCGCAGTAGACATATATTCCGATCTCGTCGCACAGCTCGTAGAAGCGGCGCGGCTGGGGATAGTGGCTCGTACGCACGGCATTGATGTTGTTCTGGCGCATGATCTCCAGATCGTGGCGCAGATCCTCCTCCGAGACGTAGTGACCCGTATATTCGTTATGTTCGTGCACGTTCACGCCCTTGAACTTGACGGGCTCGCCGTTCACCAGAAGCACCATATAGTTGCGGCCCGAAGCATCCTTCTCGTCGATCGGCACGATCTCGAAACGGCGGAAACCGACATTGAACGGCACATACTCCTTCGCCGCGCCGCTGCCTATGCTCATCATCAGACGGTAGAGGTTGGGCTCCTCGGCCGACCACTTCTCCACATCGGCAACCTCTCCCGTAAAGAGCACCTCGTCGCCGCCCTGCGCCTGCTTGCTCCCCGACAGCACCGTCTTGCCTGCGGCATCGACCAGCTTGTACGCAACCTCGCACGCCCCGCTGCCCGTGGTCATAACCTTGAGCGAGAAGAGTCCGTCGGTATATGTATCGTCGAGCGTCGAGACAACGTCGAAGTCACGGATCGAGGTCCGGGCCTGAGCGCTCAGATAGACGTCGCGCTCGATACCGCTGATGCGCCAGAAATCCTGACACTCGAGATACGAACCCGTACTCCAGCGGTAGATCTTCAGCACGAGCGTATTCTCGCCATCCTTCAGATAGTCGTTCAGGCGGAACTGCGCAACGTCCTTCGAGTCCTCGCTGTAACCCACCTCGCGGCCGTTCACATATACATATACGCCCGACTTGGCGCCCGCGATGTTGAGGAAGATATCCTTGTCGGCCCACGACCCGTCCACGGTGAACGTACGGCGGTAGACTCCCACGGGCGTAGCCTCCGGCAGCTGCGGCGGCTGCGGGTTCACGGGGCTGAACTCGTATGGGTGGTTCACGTAGATGGCCGTACCGTAACCCTGAAGCTCCCAGTTGCCCGGAACCTTGATCTCGTTCCACGACGAATCGTCCGTGGCGGGATCCGTCACCGACGCCGGTACATCCTTGTATGAGTCGTAATAGAGGAATTTCCAGTTGCCGTTGAGAAGCTGGTAGTTCTCCGACGACGAGAAGTCGCGCGTCAGTGCCTTCTCCTCGCTCGTGTAGGTGACGAATTCGGTGCGGGGAGCCTCGCGGTTCACCTCCACCGTCGACACATCCTGCCAATAGGGGGTCTGGCAGAGACCTGCGGCCGAGAATCCGAGCATCACGACCGACATAAGGGTTCTTTTCATAGGTGTAGTATAGGTTTTCAAATTAAGTTGTCCGCTCCGGCAAGGCACCCGGACCCGCGCCCCGCACCATGCCGCACATGTAACAGATACAAATATAATAACATATCGGGTGATTTGCAACTCTCCGCGCCCGACAGCTACCGACGGTCCATCGCAAAGAGCAGCATCAGCGCCGGTATGCCCGAAGCCGAATAGCTGTCAACGGTCTGCCCGCGCTCTACTCTGCGCGCATACTCCCCGCCGCAGATGTCGCGTACAGCGTCACGGTTGGCCCACCCCGCGGCCATGTTATGCCGCAGGAAGGGAAGGTACTGCCGCTGCCCGCAGTCGTAGACCAGCATGGCCATATATTGTGCATAGATGGCCGTATAGATACCCTGCTCGATGCCGCTCTCGAAGGGAAGGATCCCATCCTTCGACATATCGCGCATCACGTAGTCGGCCGCCAAAAGGGCATTCGTCAGATAACGCCCCTCGCCCGTGGCGCGGTACAACAGCACCGAGGCCCCGATGAAGGTGCCCTGATTGTAGACGTGGCTCTTCCAGTCGGGCTCGCCATCGCCGTGGCGGCTGTCGGCAACACGCCCCGTCGCCGCATCGAATAGATTCTCGACACCCCACTCGTATATCTCGCGCCCCATCTCGAAGTAACGCTCGCGCGTATGCGTCACGGGCCGCTCCCCCGCCGGCTCCGTACGCCCCTCGGGGACACACTCCGCCAGCGTCAGCGCCGCCACCGCCGCAGGGAAGTTGATACATGCCATCTTGCCGTCGCCCGGGCGGTTGGGCTCGGGATTGGATATGGGGTACCACCGCCAGAACATGCCTCCGCCAGTCTCGTCATAAGAGCCCGTATCGCCCACACGCTCCGATCCGTACCATACGCGCGAGAAACTCTGCTCCGAAAGGCGCAGATACTCCTCATCGCCGAAGGCCGCATAGGCACGCGCAAGCGATATCGTCCACCACATGATGTCGTCATAGATGAACCACCCCGTATTCTCGTTGTTGTCCTCGAAGTCGAATCCCGCATAGTGCGCCCGCTCGCCCTCGAATATGCGGCGGCAAAGCTCGCGATACTCCCGCGCACGGCGCCGCTCCCCGCACCGCCCGGCCAGCGCCGCGGCGTTCATCGCCATGTCCCAATATATCGGCTGGCACCATATAGCCGCCGCCCCGTTGAAGCGGTCGACCGCCGCCGGAACCGCCGAGTCACTCTTGTAGATATATTTCGCACGGTCGAGATATACCTCATTAAAGGCGTCGTATGCACGCCACACGTCACGTATGCCGATACGGGCATCCTCCCCGCCGCCGACACCGCTCCATCCCGACACGGGCCAAGCGGCCGTCAACAGCAGCACAAACAAGATTCGTACGTTCATATTCGTATATTTTCAGTTGTTTCTCAGAGTATTCTTACGATCATGTTTCACGGTACGGCCTTCCGACAATTCGCGCCCCGGCCCTCACTTAACGGACTCCGAAGCTATGCCGCCGCGCCTGAAACACACGAATGACAAATGTACGAAATAAAGTCCGAGATCATGTCACAAATCGGTCACACCGGCACCCGACTCTATAATTATACCGCAAAATTGTTCGCTCCGATGAATAAAAAGTAATATTAGCCAACAAAAATGTTCTATTTGCCACATAATATTTTTTCTTCCGAAAATAATTTCCATCTTTAACCCATCGGAATCGGCACGCACGGCAAATGGCCGACTCCGGCATGAAGAATGGCAACAACTCTATTTTCCAATCTATTCCCTCTATAATTAGGGCCGTGCACATCTTTAGCGGCCCGTTTCTTTTGTCTGCCGTAAGGTCGGAAATCCATCTTACGGCTTCTTTTTTACCCCTGCCCTCCCGCCCCGCCGAGTCACGACACACCCCGCATACGCGCACGCTGGCCCCGCCGCGAAAAGTCCCGACGGCAGTATGACAATCGCAACGGCGGCAACGGCCCGAAACGGACTTTTTTCCTCGTCGCAAAGTTGGATTTATCGCCAAAAATTCATATTTTCGCACGGGAATTAGACATTAAACCACGCCGCCGCAAAACCTCGACGAATCGTATGCGATATATGCCGCAACGGCACTGTCGGGCGCAGCGGCCCAACCCGAACCAACAATGAAACGACACATCATAACATTCGCTATCATGGCGTTGACCGCAACGATACCGGCCGCGGCTCAGCAGCCCCAAGGCAAACTCCTCACCATGGAGGAGACCATTCTCAGCCGCGCCCTCTCACCCGCATCATACCCCGTACGGTGGGTCGGACAGAGCGACAGCTACTCGGTGGTCGAGGGTTCCGACATGATCGCCGTCAATGCCCGCACCGGCAAACGCACGACCCTCATCACGCTCGACGAGCTGAACCGTCTGCTCTCGGCCGACTTCAAGAGCTTCCCGCCCTACGCCTTCGAGGACGAGAATACGCTCGCGGTAACGGCCAACGGCGTGCGCAGCAGCATCGACCTTCGCCGCCGCAGCATCATCGCCTCGAACCGCGTACCCACGGGGGCCAACCTCACGCGCCAGCCCGGCAAGGGCGGCCGATACGCATACACGCGTGACAACAACCTCTACTACTTCGACGGCACGGCCGAACACCCCATAACCTCGTACGAGGACCGCAACATAGTCTGCGGACAAAGCGTCAGCCGCAACGAGTTCGGCATCACGGGCGGCATATTCTTCGCCCCCGACGCCTCGAAGATAGCCTTCTACCGCAAGGACGAATCGCGCGTTACGGACTTCCCGCTCGTGGACATAACCACCCGCACCGGCACGCTGCGCAACATCAAGTACCCGATGAACGGCATGGCTTCGGAGCATGTCGATCTCGGCATCTACGACATCGCCACCGGCCGCACCGTATATCTCACCGTCACGGATTTCGACGAGGAGCGATACCTTACGAACATCACATGGTCGCCCGACGCCAAGCACATATTCGTGCAGGTGCTCGACCGCCGGCAGAAGAACATGCACCTCAACATGTACGACGTCGAGACGGGACGTCTGGTAAAGCAGCTGCTCACGGAGCATAACGACCGCTTCGTCGAGCCGCAGTACCCGCTCGTATTCCTGCGCAACGACCCCACGCGCTTCATCTACACCACCGACAACCGCGACGGATACTACAATCTCTACCTCTGCGACCTCGACGGCGGCATCAAACGCCTCACCGCCACCGATGCCGACGTGAAGTACGTCGCGCAGAATGACCGTTACGTATTCTACACCTCGGCCGAGGTCTCGCCCGTGGACAACCACCTCTTCAAGGTCGACATAGCCACCGGCCGTGCGACGCGCCTCACACCCGCCGAAGGGTGGCACAACGTCTCGGTGAGCCACAGCGGACGATACTTCCTCGATGACTACTCGTCGCTCAAGGTGCCCCGTGTCGTGGAGCTGCGCTCGACCGACAACCGCATCAAGCGCGAGCTCTTCCGCGCGCCCGACCCCACAGAGGGCTATGCATACGCAGACATCGAGCTGGGCACGGTGAAGAGCGCCGACGGCAAATACGACAACTACTACCGCCTGATCAAGCCCCTCGGCTTCGACCCCGCCAAGAAATACCCCGTCATACTCTATGTCTACGGCGGCCCCCATTCGCAGATGGTGCGCAACAGCTATCAGGCACAGCTGCGCCGCTGGGAGATGTACATGGCACAGCGCGGATACGTGGTCTTCGTCATGGACAACCGCGGCACATCGAACCGCGGCGCCGAGTACGAGAAGGCCATACACAAACAGTGCGGGCAGTGCGAGATGCAGGACCAGATGGCCGGCATGCGCTGGCTCATGTCGCACCCGTGGGTCGACAGCAACCGCATCGGCGTCCACGGCTGGAGCTACGGCGGATACATGACCATATCTCTCATGACAAACTACCCCGACGTCTTCAAGGTAGGCGTTGCGGGCGGTCCGGTAATCGACTGGCAGTGGTATGAGGTGATGTACGGCGAACGGTACATGGAGACGCAGCAGACCAACGCCGACGGATTCGAGAAGGTGAGCCTGCTCAACCGCGCCGCCGACCTTAAGGGCAAGCTGCTAATATGTCAGGGTGCGATGGACGCAACGGTGGTATGGCAGCACTCGCTGAACTTCGTGCGCAAGTGCATCGAGAACAACGTTCAGGTCGACTACTTCCCCTATCCGCTCGCCGAGCACAACGTCTTCGGCAAGGATGCCGTGCACCTGCACAACAAGATTACCGACTATTTCGAACTGCACCTTAAGCCTATAAAAAGCGACAACGCACAGGCACAATAAACCGATGCGGGCTTACGTTTTATAACGACGCTGTCCACAGATCGCCACGGCGACATGCGCCAGCAGCAACGAGAGAATAATAACGCTGATTTACAACAATATACACCGAGCACAGCCACGCGCCACGGCATGGCGGCCGCACGTCGCCGCAAAATAAAAAAGACAGCAAAGTTGTACGGATGAAATATTATTCGTAACTTTGGAATGAAAAACGGAGTACGTTTATTTTACTCAATATTTACTCATAACACTAAAAAAGTACCGCTATGGAACAACTTTTCATCGGAGGACTGGGCACGAGCGAAATTCTGCTTATCGTCGTGGTTCTGCTGCTGCTTTTCGGAGGCAAGAAACTCCCCGAACTGATGCGTGGCGCCGGCCGCGGCATCAAGGAGTTCAAGGATGCCGTCAACAAGCCTATCGAGGAGGATGACGACAAGCCCGAAGCCAAGAAAACCACAACTACTACCAACACCAAAGAGTAATTTCGGATCGGAATATATATGAGCACTCAAACTGCCAACGACAGCGCGGAGATGACATTCGGGGAACACCTCGATGAACTCCGGAAGATACTTATCCGCGTAGCTTTGGTCTTTGCCCTGCTCTTCATCGTTCTGTTCACAATGAAGGGAGTGGTGCTGAAGGTGGTATTCGCTCCCATAACGCCGGAATTCCCGACGAACAGGCTCTTTACATGGTTGGCCACGGCCATGGGCTCCGACGCCCTGAACATACACCCCGAAAACGTGCAGCTGTTCAACAACAAGATGGCCGGACAGTTCATGCTCCACATCAAGAGCTCCGTCGTCGGAGCTCTCGTTGTGGCGTTCCCCTTCCTGATATGGCAGTTGTGGCTATTCGTCAAACCAGCCCTGCCGCCCCATCAGCGCAAGCAGAGCATACGTTATGTCCTCGAGACGCCAATATGGTTCATTCTTGGACTGCTGTTCGGTTACTACGTCATAGCGCCGCTGGCCATTAACTTCCTCGGAAACTACTCCGTAAGCGAAGAGATAAGCAACATCATCGACGTCGGATCGTACATGAGTACCGTCCTCGGCGTAACCTTTGCCGCAGCGCTCGCATTCCAGCTGCCGCTGCTCATACGTCTGCTCGCAACAATAGGCCTGATCACCTCCGAGTCGATGCGTCAGTACCGCAAGGTTGCCGTCGTGGCGCTGCTCGTATTCGCTGCCATAATAACACCGCCCGACGTGGTGAGTCAGATACTCATATTCGTACCCTGCTACGCCCTCTACGAGTACGGCATAACGATAGCCAAGCACATAGAGGCCCGCAAGGAGAAGGAGGAGGCCGAATATCTCGCCATGCAGGCTGCCGAAGCTGAAGCCAAGGCCAAAGCCGAGGCCGAACAACAGGCCGAAGCCGCAAAGCAAGCGGATGTAGAAGCCGAAGCCGACACGGAAGTCGAGACCGACGCAGATAATACAGCCGAAGCCGACACGGACAAGGCCGACAAGAACTGAGAAAGTCGTCCCCAACGATAAATCGGAGGCAACAGATACACCCAAGCAGACGCCCCGCATTGGAGCGTCTGCTCTCCCCCAAGGGGCCAATCTCAATCTATTGAGAGGAAGCAATGATGGGGGGGGCAAGGTGAGGCAAGGTGAGACGAGGCAAGACAAGGTGAAGTGAAGCGAGGCAAGGCGATAATGCGAAGGGAGGAAGATACAGAGAGAGAGTATGCGAGAGATATAGAGAGGAGAGAGCGCATAGGCCGTATGCTATAAATCCGGACGAGAGTCTGGTGAGGTGAACGGAAGAAGAGAGTGTACGTGAGGGAGAGCGTGAGTTGAGACGGGAGAAAAGACAATATATGCGTGTGGCACGGCCGTGCGCACATGGAGGGAAAGCACATGGACAGGCTTACATTTTTCAAACAGGGGTTATCCTCGGCAATGGATGCCGTCAGTGCGGTCGTCGGACTCAAGAAAGCCGTGAACACATTCACGGAAGCTGTCGACGAAGCTCTCGGTGACATCAAGAGCGACATGGGCCTCTATCTGAAATCCGTCGAGTCCGACATGTACGAAGGTGTCGGCAGCACCCTCAAGGAGATGGCCCGCATGGGCTACACCACCATAGAGACCGACTCCTACTTTGGAGGCAGGATATACGATCTCAAACCTGACGACTTCCGACGCGCCGCCGATGAGGCGGGATTGAAGATCACATCGGCGCACCTGCGCAAGTATTACGCCGACGACATGCCCGAGGGGCCCGAGAAAGAGGGGGTCGAGAAAGAGGGGGTCGAGAAAGAGGGGGTCGAAAAAGAAGGTGGCGAGAAAGAGGGGACCGAGACAAAGGAAAACAAGACAGACGGGGCTGAGACAAAGGGGAAGACAAAAGATATAAAGGCCGAGAGGCCAGAGGATAAAGAGACTGAGGCCGAAGAGTCTGTGGAAGTCGAAGCAAAAGAAGCCGAGGGAGCTGAGGAAGCTGAGGCAAAATCAGAGGATGCGGCCGAGGCTGAAGACCCTGTAATGAAGTGGTGGGACGAAGCGCTCGACGTCCAGAAGGCGATGGGATGTCGCTACATAGTCATCTCACGTCTGCCCGATGCACTCACACCGCTCACGGCTGCCCGCTACGCCGACTACTACACCCGCATAGGCGACAAGGCGTTGCAGCGCGGGATGAAGTTATGCATACACCCCGAGCGCCGTGTGCTCACAGCTACGGACGGGGCTTCGATCTTCGATATAATGGCTCTGCACATGCCGCAGGACAAGGTATGGTTCGAACTCGATACACGCGAAGCCCACGAGGCTGGCGTCGATATCGTATCGATGCTCAAGCGCTACAAGGGACGTGTCATGCTGCTGCACCTGCAGGACTACGGCATCGTTACCGAAAGCGGTCTTATCGACTTCGACAAGATCATCAACACGGCCATAGCCTCGGGTGTGAAAGATATATTTGTCGAGGTGCGCAGCTACACGCTGCCGCCGCGGAACTGTGTCGAGCGCAGCATGTACAATCTCGAATCGCTGCCGAGCCTGAGATACTGACTCTGACGTCTGCAAGGCTCCGACAATGCTGACGCCCGTATAAGCGGGGGAAGAAATGAAAGGTGAACCGCAACGGGACGCCACAAAAAAAACGAAGACCGGAAAAGATACAGAACTGACTATATTGAAACTGAGTATATTGAGAAAGGGATAGACGTAGTAAAGAATCAGGAAACTATATAGACAGAAGTAATCGTATACAAAAAGATGACGCTACGGACAACCCGTATAATTAAAATAACTCTTTATTAACCTTAAACACCAACAACAATGTCAAAGAAAATCTCAAGAGCTGACTTTCTGAAGACCTCTGCAGCTGGTCTGGCAGCTATGACTGTTGTTCCCGGCAACGTAATGGGTTCAGCCTTCGGACACAAGGCCCCCTCGGACAAACTTAACATCGCAGGTGTAGGTATCGGCGGACGTGGATCGGCCGTGCTGGACGACCTCAAGGAGGAGAATATCGTGGCCCTCTGCGACACGGACTGGAACTATGCCAAGGGCACGTTCGACCGTTTCTCGAAGGCACAGCGCTTCTGGGACTGGCGCGAGATGTACGACAAGATCGCAAACCAGATCGATGCCGTAATGTGCGCTACGCCTGACCACACGCACGCACTTGTTGCTGCCAACGCCATGGAGCTCGGCAAGCACGTATATTGCGAGAAGCCTCTGACGCACACCGTTTACGAGTCGCGTCTGCTCACCAAGCTCGCTGCCAAGAACGGCGTGGCTACCCAGATGGGTAACCAAGGATCGTCGGGCGAGGGCGTACAGAAGGTGTGCGACTGGATCTGGAACGGCGAAATCGGCGAGGTTACCCGTGTGGATGCCTTCACCGACCGTCCCATCTGGCCGCAGGGTCTGATGCGTCCCTCGCAGGTTGACCCCATACCCGAGACCCTGAACTGGGATCTCTTCCTCGGATCGGCCCCCTATCGTCCCTACAACAAGATCTACCAGCCGTGGAACTGGCGTGGATGGTGGGACTTCGGTACCGGTGCTCTGGGCGATATGGCCTGCCATATCCTCCACCCCGTATTCAAGGCCCTGCAGCTGGGCTACCCCACCAAGGTACAGGGTTCGTCGACGGCACTGCTCACCGACTGCGCTCCGCAGGCTCAGATGGTAACATACGTATTCCCCGAGCGCGGCAAGAAGGACAAGGTCAAGCTGCCCGAGGTTACCGTTACGTGGTATGACGGAGGTCTGACGCCCCCGCGTCCGGATGGACTCGAGCCCGGCAAGAACCTCAACGACAACGGTGGCGGATGTATCTTCTACGGCACCAAGGATGTCCTCATCTGCGGATGCTACGGTGTCAATCCCTATCTGCTGTCTGGCCGTGTGCCCAACGCTCCCGCACGTGCCCGCAAGGTCGAGCTCTCGCACGGAAAGGACTGGGTTCGCGCCTGCAAGGAGGACAAGGCTACCCGCGTAAAGTCGAATTCGGACTTCTCGGAGGCAGGTCCCTTCAACGAGATGGTCGTAATGGGCGTTCTGGGCGTACGTCTGCAGAGCCTCAACAAGACCCTCGAGTGGGACGGCGCAAACATGCGCTTCACCAATATCGGCGACGACGAGACGCTGCGCATCATGATCGAGGACGGATTCTCGGTTCACGACGGTCACCCGACCTTCAACAAGACCTACACCGACCCCATCAACGCAAAGCAGTTCGCCGAGGAGATGATCAAGCACAACTATCGCAAGGGTTGGGACACTTTGCTCCCCGCCATGCCCAAATAATCTAACATCACTTTTATCTAAACCGATAAGGAAATGAAAAAGGTATTATTCATGGCTGCTTTGGCATCGGCTGCGATGCTTGCAAGCTGCGGCGGCAACGCCACCAAGAAGACTGCCGAGAAAGAGGCCGAGGACGACGCCAATACCGTTGTCCTGTTCGACGGCACCAGCCTCAAGGGTTGGAGAGGATACAACAAGACCGAGGTGCCCTCACGTTGGGTCATCGAGGACGGCTGCCTGAAGTTCAACGGCTCGGGCGGCGGTGAGGCTCAGGCCGGCGACGGCGGCGACCTCATCTTCGACCAGAAGTTCAAGAACTTCGAGCTGGAGCTCGAGTACAAGGTTGCCAAAGGCTCTAACTCTGGTATATTCTATCTGGCACAGGAGGTTCCCAATCAGCCTATCTACATCTCGGCTCCCGAGTATCAGGTTCTCGACAACGAGAATCACCCCGACGCCAAGTTGGGCGTAGACGGCAACCGCATGTCGGCATCGCTCTACGACATGATCCCCGCAAAGCCGCAGAACGCAAAGCCCTACGGCGAGTGGAACAAGGTCAAGATCCTCTGCTACAAGGGTACGGTTGTTCACTACCAGAACGACGTAGCTGTTGTGGAGTATCACTTGTGGACTCCCCAGTGGAAGGAGCTGCTCGACAAGTCGAAGTTCAGCAAGGACAAGTGGCCCGAGGCATACGATCTGCTGCTCAACTGCGGCGGTGAGAACCACGAGGGTTATATCGGCCTGCAGGATCACGGCGACGATGTCTGGTATCGCAACATCAAGGTCAAGATCCTCGAGTAAAAGCTCTATTCGTACAACGAACGGGATTGCCCATACGGGCAGTCCCGTTTTTTTGTACTCCCGTGCTATTCGGATACAAGATTATACGGGACATACACTCCGGGAACATACACAGCCACACTGCGTCAACAGATTACAAATCTGCGTCTACGCACGCATAAGACAATACGGATGCGATGCCCATCCCTACGACCTGCAAACAGGCCGCGGCTTCCGTCACAGAATGCAAAATACAGGATGCAATATACAATGCCGAATACAGGAATGGAGGGTGCTGGATACGGAACGCTGCATGCAGAATTGACAATTAAAGAATGCTCCCATACGGCAATGCACAAAAGGAAGGCGGATCACACAAAGTGACCCGCCGCCGATATGTTTCGAATAAAAGGGGAGTCGATTACATGGCGTAGCTGAGCGTAATGCCCAGACGGCGCGGCTTGCCGTGGCTGAAGAAACTGTTGCCTACGGACTTGAAGTAGAAGGTGTAGAAATCGGTACCAGTGAGGTTGCGGCCCCACAGCGAGAGTGTAAAGTCACCCTTGCGCAGTTCAACCGAAGCCCCGAGCTGCGAATAGAAGTTATGGCTCAGCGTGTTGCTCTCGTTCCAATAGATCTTGCCCGCGCCCTGCCATGAGCAGTTCACAACCACATCGTCGAGCATACGGGCCCCGACATGCAGGCGGTAGGTCGCACCCAGAGAGACGGTATTGCGCGGAGCGTAAGGCAGTACGTTGCCAGCATAGTCGGCCTCGCCATCGTCGAACTTCACAAAACGTGCATCCGTAAATCCGTAGCTGCCCCATACGCCCAGACGTGTCGTCGGGTTCCACGAGAGTGATACCTCGACACCGCGGCTGCGTGAGCGGCCTGCGTTCGACATCATACGTCCCGTAGTGGTACCCTCGGGAAAGACCGTAAGCTGCTGGTCGCGGCACTCGATCCAGAAGAGCGAGAAATCCGTCCGCACGCGCCCCTCAGCAAAGGCAAGGTGTCCGCCCGCCTCGTAATTCCAGCTGTATTCGGGCTTGTATGTGGTAGCCGAAGCCTCGTTGTATGGCGACGGCTGCGCAGGCATACCCATATCCTCCATCATGGCCGCCATCAGGCGGTTCTGGAGTATGTCGGAGAAGATCTGGGTGTTGAATCCGCCCGCCTTGTATCCGCGCGAGGCCGCAACATAAAGCTCACCGGCGCCCGTCGAGAAGTTGACGGCAAACTTTGGCAACAGCTCCAGAAAATCCATACGCTCGCGTCCCGCAAAGGGCATCGACAACTCCTTGAACTGCGGCATCATGGGACTCAGACGATAATGTATCGAGGTGTAGTTGTCGTAATCCATACGCGAAGCCTCATAGTCCAGACGCAGACCGGCCGTAAAGCGCCAACGACCCGCACGCAGCGACGACTCGTGATAGAGGGCCAGACCGTAGGTCGGGATCTTGAAGTTGCTCGCTATGTCGAACGCGCTCTCCTCGATCATAAGCTTGGCCCACGGCATTACGCTCTGTATGCCGGCATTTGCCGCACCGAGAATCAGATCGCCGATGCCGTCCTCGAGGAAGGTGACGGGAGCCTCCATACGCAGACGCTTATAGAAACCGTAGGCACCCGTGATCCACTGCCAGCGGCGGCTGTCGTCGTTACTGCGCAGCACGATATCCTCCGTCAGGGCGTGCTCACGCTGCTTCTGCACGAGCGTAAAGAGCGACCGCGGCGTGAAGTCGTTGTCGATAAGCATACGGTCATAAAGATATTGGTATCCCGTCGCCGAGGTGAAGAGCATCTTCTCACCCGCGTGCTTGACAACGAAGCCGTCCGTGACATTCACACGCTCGTAGCTGTTGGGGCCGTTGTAGTTTACGGGCGAGACCGCACCGCTCGCCTCGTCATAGAGGCAATAGGCATATCCCCCCTCGAGACTCGATCCGACAGAGGCGACGTTGTCTATCGACCAGCCGTCAGCCCCCTGCCATACCATACGCACACGTCCGCCAGCGCTGTGTCCGCGGTCGCAGTCGCTGCCGTCGTATGCGTTGTCGAAGAAGCCGTCGGTACGGGTATAGAATCCTCCGACCGAGATGCCGAAATTGTCCGACACGCGCCCGTAATACGAAGCCTTGGCCCGAACCGTATTACCCGTGCCGTACTCGGCCGAGGCTCGCACGCCACTGTACCCCAACGGCGAGAGAGTGTAGATGTTCAACTGGCCCCCGATGGTATTGCGGCCGTAGAGCGTACCCTGAGGGCCGCGCAGAACCTCGATGCGAGCGATATCGAAGAGATCGAAATCGTAGCTGTTCTTATTGAGGTAAGGTATCTCGTCGACATTGACCCCCACGACGGGCTGGTCGATGCGGGCGCCGAAGCCGCGCACATATATCGACGAGGTCATACGCGAACCGTAGTCGGGCTGGTAGAAGTTCGGGACCACGGCCGAGAGATCCTTCACCGAGAGCACCCGCTCGCGCTCGATGGCCGCAGGGCTCAATACTGTTGAAGAGATCGGCTGCCGCCGAAGTGAGAAAGTCTGTTTGGCGGCCGGCGCCACCACCGTCACCTGCTCGATATTCTGGAGCGTATCGACGGGTTCGGGCGCAAGGTCATCGGGACCGCCGCCCGCAAGGGTCAGTAGTGCTAAAAGTAATTTCATACGGCAAAGGTAGCCACACGACCCATGCGGCGCAACTATAACATTTTATAGTTTTGGCATAACGGCGGAATCACTATCTTTGCATTATGGAAACGAAGCCCAAAATAGTGGTCATACACCCCAATTCGTTGTGCTGCATGGCCATGCGCACCATTATCACCGACATCGCCCCCTTCATCGGGGCCTTCCGCTCGGTCGAGACGGCCACGTACAACTCCATGGAGGAATTCCGCGCCGACAATCAGTGCCATGCCATACACTATTTTGTCGCGGCCGAGGTTCTGGTCGAGAACCTGCCATTCTTCGCCCCGCAATACCGCCGCTGCATCGTCCTCACCGAGGGCGGTACTCCGGCCGATGTCCCGTCAGAGTTCCGTACGGTGGATATCACGCGCCCCGAGCGCGAACTGCTCAAGGCGTTCCTCTCGTTGCAGGGCTCCGCACATGCCGCACACGGCATAATGCCCCACCCCGCCCCAGACTATGCCGAGCTGCTCTCTCAGCGCGAAAAGGATGTGCTGGCCCTCACCGTAAAGGGATATATAAACAAGGAGATCGCCGACACGCTCAACATATCCACCGCAACCGTCATATTCCACCGCCGAAACATTGCCGAGAAACTCGGCACACGCTCCATCGGCCGCATGACCATATATGCCGTCATGAACGGTATTGTCGACATGCACGAACTTTGATATACGGGTGCCATTAATCTACTAATGATATAATTACGGCGAAGGCATCAGGCCGAGTCAAATCCTGAAAACCGTGTTTTTCGCAAAGCCTCGGCGCCCGGCTTTTCGTATCTTTGACTTTGTCTTAGATAGGAGGCACCTCGGCATAGCCAAATCTGAAAAACTACGTTTTTCTATTTGTCTCTGCGCTCGGCTTTCACTATCTTTGTAAAGATCGATCGCCGCAGAGGCATCGACAACGTCAACCAATACCCTACGACTATGAAAAGACTATTGATGATTACGGCATTCACGGCCTTCGCCGCCGCAGGATGCGACGCCCAGCAGACCCCGTCGGGCGACGCCGCAGCTCCGCAGAAGAATCAGGTCATAGAGACCATCATGGCACGCCGCAGCATCCGTGCCTACAAGCCCGAACCCGTCCCGCACGATATACTCGACCAGATACTCGAGTGCGGCATCAACGCCCCCAACGGCATGAACGCCCAGCAATGGGAGGTGCGCGTAGTAGACTCGAAAGAGTGGCTAGACAATGCCACCGCCGCGTACAAGAAGACCGTCGCCGGAACTCCGGCCGAGAAGTCGGTAGCCGACCCCTCGTTCGTCAACATGTTCCGCAACGCCCCCACCGTCATCTTCATCGCCCACAAGCCCGGAGGCTGCACACAGGTCGACTGCGGACTTATGGCCGGCAACATGGTCACGGCGGCACAATCGCTCGGCATAGGCTCGGTCTGCATGATGGGCCCGCTCGGATTCTTCTCCACGCCCGAAGGCAAGCCGTTCCTCGAATCGCTGCAACTGAGTGAGGGATACGAACTTCTACTTTGTATAGGTATGGGATATGCCAACGAACAGCCTGCAGCAAAGCCCCGAAACCGTGACGTTATTAAATATATTAAGTAAATACCCGCATATTTATGCGCCCGAAATTTTGAATTCTCCGCAAATAGCGATATATTTGTCGTCGAATAAAAGGTTCCACAAATTACGAGCGAAAACGGATATGAATTCTTTCTTTTATAAGCGATTTTATCACTACCGTGTGAACGGTCAGGAGGTCGCGTGTTAAAAAAGAAGAGTTTATGAACGATGATATTGATCCTGACCTGTGCGAACAAGGTCAGGATTTTTTTTAACGCAATTTTTTATGCTGAAAGTAGCCATACAGGGATACGAGGGTTGTTTCCACCAGATCGCGGCCAACAAATATTTCGGCCGCCAGATAGAGATTCTGCCGAACGACACCTTCCGAGGCGTGGCAGCCGCCGTCAAGAACGGTACGGCCGATATGGGCGTCATGGCCATAGAGAACTCTATCGCCGGATCGATCATCGCAAACTACAGCATCCTGCAAGATGCGAACCTGCAGGTCGCTGGCGAAGTCTACCTGCCCGTGATGCAGAACCTCATGGCCCTGCCCGGAGTATCGATGGACGACATCCGCGAGGTGGAATCACATCCCATGGCCCTGCTGCAGTGTGTCGATTTCCTCGACCGCCATCCGTGGAAGCTCATCGAAAGCGAGGACACGGCTCTCAGCGCCCGACACATCGCCGAAAAGGGTCTGCGCCACACCGCCGCCATAGCCAGCGAGTTGGCCGCCGAGATGTTCGGGCTGCAGATCCTCGCCCCCGAGATAAATACAATAAAGAGCAACTATACGCGTTTTATGATCCTCAAGCGGCACGACCACAACATCGACCCCCATGCCAACAAGGCGTCGCTCTACTTCAAGACCGACCACCGCGAAGGGTCGCTGCTGCGGGCGCTGAGCCAGCTCAACGGCATAAACCTCTCGAAGCTGCAGTCGTACCCCATACCGAGCGAACCGTGGCACTACCTCTTCCACATAGACCTCGAGTTCCGTTGTCTGGACGACTACATCTCGAATCTCGACCGTCTGCAGCAGGCAACCGAAGAGGTACACGTGTACGGGGTCTACCGCAGCGGCAAATAGCCCCGCCGGCAAGACTTCACAAATACGGGAACGGCGCACGGACACCGCTGCAAACATATAATGGACAAGACCGGAAAGAAGATATGCGAATGGCCGCAGCGCCGATGGAATGATAAGGAAAAACAACGAAAAGTTTAAACGAAATATTAACTCTAAAAACTGAAGATTATGGCAAAGGTTGAAATTGCTCCCTCGCACAGAATGGACTGCATCAAGGAGTATTACTTCTCAAAGAAGAACCGCGAAATCGCCGAGCTGCGCAAGGCCGGCCGCGACATCATAAGCCTCGGCATCGGCAGCCCCGACATGCCGCCCCACAAGAGCGTCATCGACCGTCTGGGCAAGGAGGCGCAGCGTCCCGACGTACACGCATACCAGCCCTACAACGGCAGCGACCTGCTGCGTCAGGCATACGCCGACTGGTATGAGAAGTGGTACGGCGTAACGCTCAACCCCAAGAACGAGGTTCTGCCCCTGCTGGGATCGAAGGAGGGTATCATGCACATCTGCATGGCATTCCTCAACACCGGAGATCAGGTTCTGGTGCCCAACCCGGGATATCCTACATACCGTGCCGCCGTCACCCTCTCGGGAGGTGAGGTCGTGGATTACAAGCTCAAGGCCGAGAACGGTTTCCTGCCCGACTTCGACGAGTTGGAGAAGATGGATCTGAGCCGCGTGAAGCTCATGTTCGCCAACTATCCCAACATGCCGACCGGTACACACCCCACCAAGGAGCTCTTCGAGAAGCTGGTCGACTTCGCCGGACGCCACAACATCCTGCTCGTACACGACAACCCCTACAGCTTCGTGCGCAACAACCTCCGTCTGAGCATCCTCGCCATACCGGGCGCCAAGGACGTCGCCCTTGAGATGAACTCTACCAGCAAGGGCCACAGCATGGCCGGCTGGCGTGTGGGTGTTGTAGTCGGCCGCGCTGACCTGCTGAGCGACATCCTGCGTTTCAAGAGCAACATGGACTCGGGTATGTTCTATCCCGTACAGGCTGCCGCCGCCGAGGCTCTCTCGCTGGGAGAGGATTGGTTTGAGGCCCTCAACAAGGTATACTACGCACGTGAGGCAAAGGGTTACGAACTGCTCGACGCGCTGGGATGCAAGTACCAGAAGGGACAGGCCGGACTCTTCATCTGGGCCGAGATCCCCGACTGGTTCGACGGCGACTGCTTCGCCTTCTCGGACAAGATCCTCGACGAGTGCGACGTCTTCGCTACGCCGGGCGGCATCTTCGGCAGCGAGGGCAACCACTTCATCCGCATATCGCTCTGTATGCCGGAGGAGCGTCTGGCCGAGGCCGCACAGCGCGTCAAGACCCGTCTGAAGAGATAAGACATCGCAAGCGATGAAGACCACCGTCATAGGTTTGGGCCTTATCGGAGGATCGTTCGCCCTGAGTCTCAAGGACAAGGGACTGAGTGACCATATCATGGGCATCGAGCGCTCGGAAGCGAGCGCCCGACGCGCCCTTGAATTGGGACTCGTGGACGAAATGGTCGATCTGGATCAGGCACTCGAGAAGAGTGGCCTCATCGTGTTGGCCACACCCGTGGACACCATACCCACTCTTGCGCTCAAGATCCTCAACCGCATACGCCATGACCAGATAGTCATGGATATGGGTTCCATCAAGCAGGAGCTGTGCGAGATGACCATGATGCACCCCAATCGCGGGCGTCTGGTCGCCACGCACCCAATGTGGGGTACCGAGAACAGCGGTCCCGACGCCGCACAACACGGCGGATTCGCCGGTCGCACGGTCGTTATATGCGAACGCGAGCGTTCGGACGATGACGCCGCCGCCACGGTCGAGAAGATATACCGCACGCTGGGTATGCCCATACGCTACATGTCGGCCGAGGAGCAGGACATGCACTGCGCCTACGTGTCGCATATCTCGCACATCACATCCTTCGCACTGGCGCTGACCGTGCTGGAGAAGGAGCGCGAGGAGGAGCACATATTCGACCTTGCGGGTGGTGGTTTCGAGAGCACGGTGCGTCTGGCCAAGAGTCTGCCGCAGACGTGGGCACCGATATTTCTGGGCAACAAGTACAACATACTGGACGTGTTGCGCGAGCATATCCACCAGCTGCAGATCATGCGCCGCATGATCGAACGCGACGACCGCGAGGGGCTCATCGAGATGATGCATCGGGCCAACAAGATAAGGAACATACTCAAATAACACCCTAAACGTACTCAAATGGGAAAATTCGTACTCGGGGCCAAACGGCCCCTCATCATAGCGGGGCCGTGCAGCGCCGAAACCCGTGAACAGACCGTCGAGACGGCCATGCAGCTGGCCCGTTCGGGACGTGTGGACGTCATACGCGCCGGCGTATGGAAACCCCGCACACAGCCCGGCACCTTCGAGGGTGTGGGCGAGCCCGCGCTCGAATGGCTCAACGAGGTCAAGGCGGCAACGGGTCTGCCCATAGCCGTCGAGGTAGCCAACCGCGCACACGTCGAGTGCGCCCTGCGCCACGGTGTGGACCTGTTGTGGATAGGCGCCCGCACCACCGTCTCGCCCTTCGCCGTACAAGAGATCGCCGAGAGCCTGCGCGGCAACAAGGATGTGGCCGTGCTCATAAAGAACCCCATGGTGCCTGACATCAACCTCTGGGCCGGCGCCGTCAACCGTCTCATCAAAGAGGGCATCCCCGCCGAGAACATAGGACTCATACACCGCGGATTCTCATATTTCGGCCGCAGCAAATACCGCAACCCGCCGATGTGGCACATGATCTTCGAGATGCGCAGCCGCTTCCCCGACATGATGATGATATGCGACCCGTCGCACATTTGCGGCTGTCGCCCCCTGCTCTACGGCATCTCGCAGCAGGCGGCCGACCTCTGCTATGACGGTCTCATAATCGAGAGCCACATCAACCCCGACAAGGCGTGGAGCGACGCCTCGCAGCAACTCACGCCGCAGGATTGCATCACGATGCTCGACAATGTGATGTGGCGCGCCAAGACGGCCAACGACCCCGAATATACGAGCGAGTTGAACGTCTGCCGCCAGCAGATCGACCAGATCGACGCCGAGCTGTTCGAGCTTCTGTGCGAGCGCATGAAGACCAGCGAGAAGATCGGCCGCATAAAGAAGGCCAACAACGTGGCCATTCTCCAGAGCAACCGCTGGGAGGATATCTGCCGCCGCATGCTCTCGCTCACGCGCGGCATGGGCCTGAGCGAGGACTTCGTACGCACGGTGCTCGAGGCCATACATATCGAGAGTATCAACCACCAGAACGAGGTGATGAACAAACAGTAAGCCTTCGAGACGCATACTTCGGGGAGTCTGCCACTTGTGGCAGACTCCTTTTTTGTTCCCTGCGGTGAGCTTTTTATTATCGGGCGAGGAAATGTCGCCCCGGGCAAATCGTATATATGCGAAAAAATATGTACATTTGCCTATCGAAATGGACAGAGACTATACATACGAAGGCATACGCCTCCACTGCACCGTGGAGGGATCGGGGCGGCCGCTGATGCTGCTGCACGGCTGGGGCTGCGACGGCAAGATATTCGACAGCGTGCGCGCATTCTTCGTCGCGCACTTTTGTGTCTATACGTTCGACTTCGCGGGCTTCGGCCGCAGCGAGGAGCCCCGTGAGGTGTGGGGCGTGGAGCAATACACCCGTTCGATTGAGGCCTTCGCCCGCGAGAACGGCATACGCCGTCCGATCCTTATCGGGCACTCGTTCGGCGGACGCGTAGCCATACTATACGCCTCGCGCAACGATGTGGAGAAGGTGATGCTGGTGGATGCCGCAGGTGTCAAGCCGCGGCGCTCGGCCCGCTACTACTGGAAAGTCTACTCCTACAAGGTAGCCAAACGCCTGCTCCCGATCGCCGTGGGCAAGCCGCGCGCACAACGTATGATCGAGCGCTACCGCGCCAAGACGGGATCGTCGGACTACAACAACGCTACGCCCATGATGCGCGCCATACTGTCGAAGTGCGTGAACGAGGATCTCTGCCACGTAATGCCTCAGATAAAGGCGCCGACGCTGCTCTTCTGGGGCGAGCGCGACACCGCAACACCCGTAGCCGACGCCCGCCGCATGGAGAGTCTCATACCCGATGCCGGCGTAGTCATAGTCAAGGGTGGCAGCCACTTCTCGTTTCTTGACAATCCAGACCTCTTCCTGCGCGTCGCGGAGAGTTTTCTCGTAGACCATGACGCGAAGGATGCAACCGCCACCGCCGAACCGAATAAAACCGAGTAGACAATGAACAAAATCCTCGTACTGATATTTCTTGCGGCCTACGCCACGCTGTGGTTCGCCATGCTGCGATACGACATCATGATGTATCAGCAGAACTCCTACCGTTTCTCGCGCTACCGCCGCTGGCTGTTCAAGTCCTACAAGCCGCAGTGGGCCGCCATCATCGCCGCGCTGGCCATCGCCTGCTGGATCCTTACGGACAACGTTACGGGTTTGGCCATAATCTTCATGCTCTACCTCTCGTGGCAGGAGCTCAAGGTCAAGTACAAGAAACCGCTCGCCTACACGATGCGCGTAAAGCGTCTCTTCACGACGGCGGCAATCATAACCCTCGCGGCCATCGTCCTGTCGTTCATCTACATTCCGCACTACATGCCGGCCATAGCGTTGGGACTGCTGGCACTGCCCGTGCTGATGCTCGCGGCGGATGTGATAAACAAGCCCATAGAGAAATATATCGTGCGCCGCTACTACCGCGAAGCGCAGCAGATACTCGCCTCGATGCCACGACTCAAGGTCATAGGCGTCACGGGAAGTTTCGGCAAGACCTCCACAAAGAACTACCTTTACCGCATACTCTCCGAGAAGTACAACGTGCTGATGACCCCCGGCAACTACAACACCACGCTGGGCGTCGTGCGCACGGTGCGCGAGCAGCTCAAGCCCTACCACGACATCTTCATCGTCGAGATGGGTGCCAAGCAGCCGGGCGACATACGCGAGATATGCGATCTGGTGCACCCGACGATAGGTATCGTCACGGCTGTCGGGGAGATGCACCTCGAAACGTTCCATACCGTAGAAAATATCCTTCATACGAAGTTCGAACTGCTGGATGCGCTGCCCGAAGATGGCCTCGGCGTAGTTAATCTCGATTCGCAGCCCATCGCCGCGAGCGACGCCCCGCATGACAAACGTATCGTCACATACGCCGTACACAATACGGCAGCCGACTACCTCGCCGTCGACATAAACTACACCTCGAAGCTGACCGACTTCTCGGTAGCCACGCGCGAGGGTGTGCGTACTGGATATGCGACGCAACTGGCAGGCCGCGGCAATATCCTCAACCTGCTGGCGGCCATCGTCGTGGCCGACCGTCTAGGTGTGGAGGAGGCGCTGCAGAAGCGTGCCATGCGCCGCATCGAGCAGATCGAACACCGCCTGAGCATCAACCGCGCCTCGGGCGGCGTCACGGTCATCGACGACGCCTACAACTCAAACCCCGCGGGGGCAAGGATGGCTCTCGAAGTGCTGCGCGACTTTGCCGTCGACGTGGGCGGCCGCCGCATCGTCGTCACCCCGGGTTTCGTCGAGCTGGGCGAGCGTCAGGCTGAACTAAACCGTCAGTTCGGGCGCGACATGGCCAAGGCGTGCGACATAGCCGTCGTGGTCAACCTCACAAACCGCGAGGCCATAACCCAAGGACTCACCGAGGCGGGATTCCCCGCCGAGTGCATCCACCAGACGGCATCATTTACCGAAGCGTCGGCCTTCCTGCTGCGCACGCTTACGCAGGGCGACGTAATCCTCTACGAGAACGACCTCCCCGACTCGTTCCGTTAGCAGAGACGTGAGGGGGGGGCAAATAACAATACAAGGCAACATATATAAACGATTAAATAGGGCCGCCGCGAGGCGGATCGAAACACATCGGATATGAACAAGAACGGAAAGACCAATATCGGCGTCGTCTTCGGCGGCCGCTCGGTCGAGAACGAGATCTCGGTCATAACGGCCATACAGGCCATGGAGGCCGTCGACGCCGAAAAATACGACGTCACGCCCATATATATCTCCAAGCAGGGCCATTGGTACACGGGCGAGGCGCTGCGCCACAGCGAGAACTACAAACACATGGATCAGCTCTTCGCCTCGTGCGAGGAGGTATATCTGCGTCCCATATACGGCGACAACCGTCTCTACAAGGTTCACAAGGGGCTCTTCGGCAGCGACGTGGCGGCCGAGATCGATGTCATACTGCCCGCACTGCACGGCACCAACTGCGAGGACGGATCGGTACAGGGCGCCTTCGAGATGACGGGCATACCCTACGCCGGATGTAATGTTCTGGCCTCGGCAAACGGCATGGACAAGATCACCATGAAGATGATCCTCGCGCAGAGCGGCATCCCCGTCGTAGATTACGTATGGCTTACCGACAAGGAGTGGTACGACCGTCAGGAGCAGGTCGTCGAGCGCATCGAGAGCCGCCTGCACTACCCAGTCATCGTCAAGCCCGCCGACTCGGGATCGAGTGTCGGCATCGAGGCAGTGCACGACCGCGACCACCTCATCGAGGCCATAGAGAATGCCGCAGCATACTCAAAGCGCATAATCGTCGAGCATCTTGTCGAGCAGCTGCGCGAGATCAACTGCTCGGTGCTGGGAGACTACTACGAGTGCGAGGCGTCGGTATGCGAGGCCCCGCTGCGCAGCGGCGAGATCCTCAGTTATCAGGACAAGTATCTCGGCGGCGGAGGCAAGGGCGGCGCCAAACGCGGCGGCACCAAGTCGCAGGGCATGCGCTCGACCGTGCGCGAGATACCGGCACGCCTGCCACAGCAGACGACCGACTTGATCCGCACTACCGCTGTCGAAACATTCAAGACACTCGGATGTGACGGCGTGGCACGTATCGACTTCATGATAGACGATGCTACAGGCAAAGTCTATGTCAACGAGATAAACACCATCCCGGGATCGTTGTCGTTCTATCTGTGGGAGGCGTCGGGCGTATCGTTCGACCGTCTCATAGACCGTCTCATAGACATCGCGCTGCGCCGCAGCCGCGAGGCGTCGTTCAAGATCACAAGCTACAAGCAGAATATATTCAACTACTCTACCGGCGGCGGCACCAAGGGCGCCAAGGGCACGAAAGCCTGACACGGCAGCACCCCGCGCGGAGTCCTGCAGAGAGCGAAGAGCAAGACTTGAATATTGAGACATGCGGCTCGCACAAGGCCGCAGATACGGACGACGACAGTACCTACGCGACGCGACACGGTGCCGTTGCCGTCCGTATCGGTTTCAGACTGCCACCAAACACCATACAATAATGAAGACAAGAATATTTTTAGCAAGCATCATTACGATAATGGGCATCATATCATGCAACAACCCGACGGCCGACACTGCGGTCGAGGCAGCCGGAGACCGTATCATTCGCGCCGAGCCGCTCTCGTGGTGGGTCGGCATGCGCACACCTCTGCAACTGATGGTGCAGGGGAAGGATATATCCTCGTGCGAGGTAGAGATGGCGCGCGGCACGCGCGGCGTCAGGGTCACGGCCACGCACAAGGCCGACAACGCCGATTTTCTCTTTATCGACATCGATATAGCCCCCGATGCCGCGGCGGGAGAGTATGAGATAATCTTCACACGCGGGGAGGAGCGCTTCGTGCTTCCATACCGCATAGACAGCCGCCGTGAAGGCTCGGCCGCACGCCAGAGTTTCACCACGGCCGACATGATCTACCTGCTCATGCCCGACCGCTTCGCCAACGGCGACCCCGCGAACGACGCTACGGAAGATACGCGCGAGAAGCCCGACCGCGCGGGGTTCTTCTCACGTCACGGCGGCGACATACAGGGTATGATCGACCACCTCGACTACATCGCCTCGACGGGTGCAACGGCCGTATGGAGCACGCCGCTGCTGCTCGACGACGAGCCCCACGGATCGTATCACGGATATGCCTGCGCCGACTATTACCATATCGATCCGCGTTTCGGGTCGAACGAGCTGTACCGTACATTCGTTGCGGAGAGCCACCGTCGCGGCCTGAAGGTGATAATGGATATCGTCACGAACCACTGCGGCAGCGCCCACTGGTGGATGCGCGACATGCCCTTCGAGGACTGGGTACACCGCTTCCCGCAATATACGCGCACCAACAACCTCTTCTCCACAAACATGGACCCCAACGCATCGCACGCCGATCTCGAGATACAGGAGAGCGGCTGGTTCGACCGCTCGATGCCCGACATGAACCTCGACAACCCATACCTGCTGCAATACTTCAAGCAGTGGGCCGTATGGTGGATCGAATATGCCGATCTGGACGGTCTGCGTGTGGACACCTATCCCTACAACGAGAAGGAGCCGATGAGCGAGTGGTGCCGGGCCGTGCGCGAGGAGTATCCCGACATCAATATCGTAGGCGAGTGCTGGACGGGCAACATCCCGCAGCTGGCATACTGGCAGGGCGGGAACGGGAACCGCGACGGCTTCGACTCGCACCTGCCCTCGATCATGGATTTTCCGCTGCGCGACGCCATCTGCGAGGCTTTGTCGAGCGATTCGCTGCGTGAGGGGCGCGGCATGTCGCGCGTCTACGAGACCCTCTCGAACGACTTCGTATATCACGATCTCTCGCACATGATGATCTTCACGGCCAACCACGATACCGACCGCATAGGTGATGTCGTACGCCGCAACCCCGACCGCATGAAGCTCTCGATGACGCTGCTGGCAACCATGCGCGGCATCCCGCAGATATTCGCCGGGGACGAGATGATGTTTACGTCGAAAGACCGCTCGCAGGGTCACGGCGGCCTGAGGGTAGATTTCCCGGGCGGCTGGGCCGATGACAAGGTGTCGCTGTTCGACGCCTCGCAGCGCGATTCGGTGCAGAGCGACCTGTTCGACTACACGCAGCGTCTGTTCGAGTGGCGCAAGACCAAGCGCGTGATCCACACGGGCCGCACGCTCCACTTCGCACCCCACGGCAACACATACGCCTACTTCCGCTATGACGACACGGATGCCGTCTTCGTCTTCATAAACAACTCGCGCGGCGCCAAATCCATCGAGTGGAGCCGCTATGCCGAGATCACACAGAGCCTCCATAACGGCCGCAACGTCCTGACGGGCGAAGCCTTTGAGCCAAGCGACTCGACCCGTGTCGGGGCACGGCAGGCCCTTGTCGTGGAGTTCGAAAGACGTTAAGGCGGCCAATGGCCCCTACCGACAAGGGACTGAGCATAGAAGAAAATGGGCCCACGCCGGCGCGTAACAGACAAAAGAATAACAATAGACCGATGCCGGCGCGGAACAGACGAGGAAGTAAAAATAATCCCAGCCGGCGCGAACCATACAAGAGAGTAAAAGAGTAAAAACATACGACTAATCACAAAATGAACCCACAAGCCCAAACACAACAGCCGCGGATCGTCTTTCTGGACTATCTGCGTATCTTCGCATGCTTTCTTGTGATGCTGGTACATGCCAGCGAGAACTTCTACGGCGCAGCCGGCTCGACCGACATGGCGGGCCCGCAATCGTTTCTGGCCAACGAGACAGACCGTCTGTGGGTATCGCTCTACGACGGATTCTCACGTATGTCGGTGCCGCTGTTCATCATCGTCTCGGCATATCTGCTCATGCCCATGCCCGCCGCACAGACCTCGTGGCAGTTCTACCGCCGCCGCGCAAAACGCATACTGCCTCCGTTCTTTGTCTTCATGATACTATACAGCACCCTGCCGCTGCTCTGGGGGCAGATCGACACCGCAACATCGACACACGACCTCTCGCGGCTGCTGCTGAACTTCCCCACGCTGGCAGGACATCTGTGGTTCATGTACCCGCTCATAAGCATATATCTCTTCATCCCCATAATCTCGCCGTGGCTCGAACGCGCCACAGCACGCGAAGAGCGGTTCTTCATCCTGCTGTTCCTCATCTCGACATGCATACCCTATCTTCACCGCTGGTGCGGCGAGGTGTGGGGCGAATGCTTCTGGAACGAATACCACATGCTGTGGTATTTCTCGGGATACCTCGGATACTCCGTCATCGCACACTACATACGCAAACACCTCACGTGGAGCCGCCGTCGCCGCTTCGTCACGGGACTCATACTCATGGCGGCAGGCGCCGTGGCTACGATCCTCTCGTTCTACGTGCAGGCCGTGCCGGGCGTAATACACCCGACACCCGTAATAGAGATCGGCTGGTCGATGTGTACGATCAACTGCGTCGCCCTCACCACAGGCACCTTCCTGCTCTTCACCTGCATACGCAGCACCTCGGCACCGGCATTCATAACCCGTATGTCGAAACTCAGCTACGGCGTCTACCTGATGCATATATTCTGGCTCGGATTTTGGGTCGGAATATTCAAGGGTGCGCTCGCCCTGCCTACCGTCGCCGCAATCCCGGCCATAGCCGCAGCCACATACATAAGCTGCTTCGTGACGGCTCGGATCATAGCATTTATCCCCGGCAGCAAGTTGGTTATAGGAGATTAATCGTCCGAGGCGTACCGCAAAAGGTCGATAATGAAAATTTTTATGGGTAATTACGGCCTTTTTTCGTAAGTTTGTAAAGTGGCGGCGGAGCGCCTAACAAACGGCTGCCGTCGCCGCACACCGAAAACAAAACCTTAACGACCATGAAACGATTCATCGCACTGTTGGCTCTGGTCGCGAGTCTCACCTCATGCAGCGTCATGATGCAGGGCTCGCGCGACGGCGTCTCGGTAGGTGCCGCCGTAAACATATCGGCACAGCCGCCGTGGGGACCCGCAGGGTATGCCTGCGCGCCATACTACTACTTTCCCGACTTCAACATCTACTACGACGTAAACCGCGCCCTCTTCTATTACCACAGCTACGGACGTTGGGTATCGGCACACAAACTGCCGCCGGATGTCGGCCCGCACGACTTCTACAAATTCTATAAGGTTGTGCTCGACGTACGCGACCCGTGGCTCTACAACCGCGCACACCGCAGCAAATACAGAAAGTATCGCGGCATACACACACAACCCGTACTGCGTGATGCGCCCGGCTACAAACATAATCCCCGTCCGGCGGCTCCGCCGCAGCGGCCCGGACGCGGACCCGCAACGCCACACCGCAACAATGGCAACACGGTGCGTGACATGCGCAACAACAACGTCCGGCCCGACTACGGACAAGGCTCACGCCGAAACAACTTCACACAGCCAAACAAACAGCAAAAGCAACAGAAGGCAGCGCCCCAGCGTCCGAAAAAGGAACAGCAAAGCTCGCGCGGCAACGGCAATGCCAAAGCTTCGGGCAAGCGTTCAACGGGATCTCGCGGCAGATAGCAGTTAAGATCGAAGCGGTCGCAATGCAAAGGCCGCAGATATAAAAAATGTAAAACCACAAAAAAGGAAGATCATGAAAAGGTTCATATTGTTATTGGCGGTGCTCTGCATCAGTGTGCAGGCACATGCGGGTCTTGTACCGAAGGCCAAGATAGGTCTCAAGGCAGGATGGAACTATCAGGCCAACAAGCTCAAGGGGGCGAAGGATTTCGATTTCAACTCCGATTCGGGATGGTATGCAGGTCTGCAGAGCGAACTCACATGGGGCATGCTGGGCATACGCCCCGAGCTCATATATTCGCGCAACACGTTCGACGTGGCAGGCCCGACGGGTATCGACGGCAGCGTCAAGATGAATACGCTCGATCTGCCCGTACTGTTGCAACTGCGTTTTCTCGGATTTCTGGCCGTACAGGTCGGCCCGACGTTCAACCTTATGACCGATGTCGGGGGCTCGACACAGGATACCAAGTGGAGAATCGACCGCCCCACGATGGGATATGCTGCAGGTGTGGACGTACGTCTGTGGAAGCTCAACGTCACGGCCCGCTACAACGGCTCCTTCAAGAAGAGCGAGGTGCTCGGCATCACCACCGGCGAGAACCGTATCTCGACATTCCAGCTCGGCCTCGGATTCTTCTTCTGATTATCCCCAAAAAGGCATACAAAGGCGGCGGAAGAGACTCTTCCGCCGCCTTTTACATCTTTACCGCATCATTGCAGGTCATGCCTACTCCATCATCTCTATCCCTATCTGTTCGAGAGGCGGATCTTCTCGTGGTAGAAGAAGTTCACCACGACGGGGCGGCCCTTCTCCGAGCGTCCGTACGGCAGGTCATTCACGCGATACGGCAGTCCGTTTGCTTCGGCATAGGAGGCAATCCGAGCCTCAAGCGTCTGCCAGTAACCCATGTCCTTACGGTTGTATATCGCTTCATAAAGAGGCACGAGTTCGGGGTATTTTTCACGTATGTATGACATGATCGTCGGCTTGAACTGCCCGCGCAGATTGAGATTCTCCAGCCACACCAGATCGCATATATCCCTCACCCGGTCGATGATGGCCTCGGCATCGGTGATACCGGGAAAGATGGGCGAGACGAAACATACGGTGCGGATACCCGCCTCGTAGACCTGCCGCATGGCCTCCAGCCGCCGCCCGATGCTCACCGCACGGTCCATATCGGCACGGAACGTCTCGTCGAGCGTATTGACCGACCACGACACCGTCATGCGCGGAAATTCGCGCAGCAGATCCAGATCACGCAGCACAAGATCCGACTTGGTACATATCATAATCTCGGCCGTCGTGCCGCGCAACTGCTCCAGCAGGCGGCGTGTACACTGGAAATGCTCCTCGTAGGGGTTGTAACCGTCCGTCACGGACCCGATGACCACCCGCTGGCCGTCATATTTGTGAGGGTCGGTTATCGGCTTCCAATGTTTCACGTCGAGGAACGTACCCCACGGCTCCGTGTGGCCCGTAAAACGCTTCATGAACGAAGCGTAACAATATTTGCATGCGTGGGGACACCCCACGTAGGGGTTGACCGAATAGCCGCCCACGGGCAGCGACGATCGGGTCATGACGCTCTGCACGTCGATGTCGCGAATTATCTCCTGACTCTCATCCATACTCTTCAAACCCGATATATCACCCCTCACGGTTTATTCCGACAGCGGCACCACCCCGCCTGAAACTTATGCAACAGGCGCAAATACCCTCTCTAACGGTTCTTATACATCTCGTCGTAATACTTCTCGTACTCGCCAGAGGTGATGTTATCCATCCACGCCTGATTGTCCAGATACCACCGCACAGTCTTCTCGATGCCCTCCTCGAACTGCAGGCTTGGCTCCCAGCCAAGCTCCCGTTGCAGTTTCGACGAGTCGATCGCATAGCGCAGGTCATGGCCCGCACGGTCCGTAACGTAGGTGATAAGGTGTTCGCTCGTACCCTCCGGATTCCCCAGCAGGCGGTCTACCGTCTTGATGATAACCTTGATCAGGTCGATATTCTTCCACTCGTTGAAGCCGCCTATATTGTACGTATCGGCCACACGCCCCTTATGGTATATAAGGTCGATGGCCCGCGCGTGATCCTCCACATATAGCCAGTCGCGCACGTTCTCACCCTTGCCGTAGACGGGCAGAGGACGGCCGTGACGGATATTGTTTATAAAGAGCGGGATCAGCTTCTCGGGGAACTGGTAGGGACCGTAGTTGTTCGAGCAGTTGGTCACGATCGTCGGCATGCCGTATGTGTCGTGGAACGCACGCACGAAGTGATCCGACGAGGCCTTCGACGCCGAATAGGGCGAATGGGGATTATACTTCGTATCCTCGTAGAAGAAGTCGCGGCCGTAGGCAAGGTGATGCTCGCTCGACGAGGCCGTTGTCGTGAACGGCGGCTTGATACCCTCGGGATTGGTCAGCTCCAGAGCTCCGTAGACCTCGTCCGTCGAAATGTGGTAGAAGAGCTTGCCGTCCCACGCCCCGTCCCAATACTCGCGTGCCGCCTGCAGCAGCGACAGCGTACCCAGCACGTTCGTGCGCGCAAAGGTGAAGGGATCCTTGATCGAGCGGTCAACGTGGCTCTCGGCCGCAAGGTGGATAACGCCGTCGATCGAGTACTTGCGCATGATCTCCCGAACGCGGTCGAAGTCACAGATGTCGGCCCGCTCGAAGACATAGTTCGGACGATCCTCCACATCCTTCAGGTTGGCCAGATTGCCCGCGTATGTCAGTTTGTCGAGGTTGACGATACGGTAATCGGGATACTTGTTTACGAAGAGGCGCACGACATGGCTCCCGATAAAGCCCGCACCGCCCGTGATCAATATGTTGCGTTTCATTGTTGCTCTGCCTTTTTCAATCTACCTATACAATACTCCATCGACTCGCGCCAATGGGGAATATCCAGACCGAATGTCTGCTTGATCCTGCTCTTGTCCAGAACCGAGTAGGCCGGACGCTTCACCTTCGAGGGGAACTCGTCGCTGTGGCACGGGTGTATCACACACGCATCGTGTCCCGCTGCGCGGGCGATCTCCACGGCGAAATCATACCACGAGCATACTCCCTCGTTCGAGAAGTGGTACACCCCTTCGCGGCCCTCGTAGAGGCCGCCCTCGATGATCGAGAACAGTGCGATGGCCAGATCTCCGGCATAGGTCGGGCTGCCCACCTGATCGAACACCACATTGAGTTCGGGCCGCTCCGCCGTCAGCCGTAACATCGTCTTGAGGAAGTTGTTGCCGTATTCCGAATAGAGCCACGCCGTACGGACTATCACCGCACGGCATCCCGCTGCCGCTACGGCCTGCTCGCCGTGCAGTTTCGTACGTCCATACGCACCAAGCGGTGAGAGCGGCATATCCTCCCGACGCGGGGTATTCCCCTCGCCGCCGAAGACATAATCCGTCGATATGTGAAACAGCACGGCTCCCGTCTGCTTGGCCGCCTCCGCAAGATTGCGTACGGCGTCGCAGTTGATCTTCTCGGCCGCAGCCTCGTCATCCTCCGCACGGTCGACATTCGTATAGGCCGCACAGTTGAGGATAACGTCATATCCCCCGGCCTTGACGCACGACATCACAGCCCCGGCGTCCGTTATATCCAACTCCGCGACATCCGTAAAGGTATATTCGTTGGGTGACGCCGCTCCCAAACGGCGCATCTCGCGGCCCAACTGTCCGTTGGCACCCGTAACAAGCACCCGTTTTATTCCGTTATTCTGCATAGTAGTCAATATTATAGTCGAACAAATCCTCGGCATCGCGCAACAGAGGGTGTGCGCTGTCCTTGGCCGAAAGAATCACATCCTGCGGCGCAATACGCCAGTCGATACCGATCTGCGGATCGTTCCACGCGATGGCACCCTCCGACTGCGGGGCATATAGATTGTCACACTTGTATTGGAACACCGCCTCCGCGCTCAACACCGAGAATCCGTGCGCAAAGCCGCGCGGCACGAACAGCTGACGCTTGTTCTCGGCCGTAAGTTCCACGGCCACATAACGCCCGAACGTAGGCGAGCCGCGACGTATGTCTACGGCCACGTCCAGCACCGCACCCTGAACTACACGTACGAGTTTCGACTGCGCATGGCGTCCCTTCTGATAGTGGAGGCCGCGCAATACGCCGTAACGCGACTTGCTCTCGTTGTCCTGAACAAAACGCACGGGACGAACCGCCGCATCGAACTTGGCCTGAGACCAGCTCTCGAAGAAATATCCGCGTGCGTCGCCGAAGACATCCGGCTCGACGATAACAACGCCCTCGATATCTGTCTTTATGACATTCATACCCTACTCCTCCCGCTTAAGTTCGTCGATAACCTTCAGCAGGTACTGTCCATACTGGTTCTTTATCATGGGCTGCGCCAGCGAGCGCATCTTCTCCTCCGTAATCCAGCCGTTGCGATAGGCTATGCCCTCGAGGCAGGCGATCTTCAGACCCTGACGCTTCTCGATAACCTCGACGAAGATCGAAGCATCCGCCAGAGAGTCGTGTGTACCAGTATCGAGCCACGCAAAGCCGCGCTTAAGCGTACATACCTTCAGCTCGCCATCCTCCAGAAACCGCTGGTTCACCGTCGTGATCTCCAGCTCACCGCGCGCCGAGGGCTTGATATGCTTGGCCACATCCACAACCTTGTTGGGATAGAAGTACAGCCCCACCACCGCGTAATTCGACTTCGGGTGCTGCGGCTTCTCCTCGATCGAGAGGCAGTTGCCATTCTTGTCGAACTCGGCAACGCCATAGCGTTCCGGATCGTCCACCCAATAACCGAAGACCGTAGCCTTGCCCCGCTCGGCATTCTGCACGGCGTCACGCAGCAGATCCGACAATCCCGCACCATGGAAGATATTGTCTCCCAGCACCAGACATACGGAGTCATCGCCCACGAACTCCTCGCCTATGATGAACGCCTGAGCCAGACCGTCGGGTGACGGCTGCTCGGCATACGTAAAATGCACGCCGTAATCCGACCCGTCACCCAAAAGACGGCGGAACGACGACAGATCCTGCGGCGTCGATATTATCAATATGTCCCTGATGCCCGCAAGCATCAAAACCGATATGGGATAATAAACCATCGGTTTGTCATAGATGGGCAGCAACTGCTTGCTCACTCCCTTTGTTATGGGATAGAGACGCGTGCCGCTGCCGCCCGCCAAGACTATTCCTTTCATATGTATTATATTTTCGGATCGGGATCTGTCAATACTCCAATGCCCAAACGCATTATAGATGAAAAGAAGTTACGATCATACAGATCGCGGAACTTCCATCGCGAATCCACCATATTTCGAACCTTGGCCATACGCTGCTGCCACAGATTCGACATGCCCGAGATACGACGGCCTCCGTCAAGCGTGTCGATCAACATACGCGATGCATAACGATCGTCACAAGCCAATTCAACTCTTGACAGATCAAGTCCGAGATACCTTACGCATACGGCATTCATTGCCGCCACAAACCGCAAGACTCCGACATGCTCACACCGTCGGTTGAACTCCGCCCAATCGACATTCGCCCGCTCGGCATTGACAAAACATACCCAGTCACACAGATGGCGCAGACGTATGCCCTCGTAAAGGAAGTGGTTCAAGGCATGCATCGTCAGGAATATGGCATGGAACTGGCTCGACGGATAATACAAGTTGCAGCCATCCATTGTGCTATCACTCGCTATCACCTCATGCAGATAACGTTCCAGTCTCTTATGGCGTTCGTTCCCGCGTATGGCAAGAAAATAGCGGTGATTCTCAACCTTGAGTCCATTGTACGTCAGCACCGAATGACGGTAATCGTGCGGATCAAACGTTGCACCCAACGACACTGCCACCTTGTTGCCGAGATCAAAATCATCACCAAGCCAGCAATCGAAATCACCGCTCTCGCGCAACTCCGGCTTCGGATAATATTGGCTCAACGCCAGACCCTTCAGACAGTATGTCTTTATGCCCGCCTCGGCCCATCGGCCCGTGAGTTCCAATATCCTGGCCTTGCGGTCCTCGTAACCCGAAGCTATGACACTCGCGCCGACACCCCACTGCAGGCGCAACCCGCGCGGCGGCCACAGCGACTTGTCCAGTCGTTGCACGGCATCCCACACCAGAGCGCATACACCGCCACGTACCGCAGCCTCATACACCGCACGCCATTCATCGTCAGACAACACCCCCACCGAGAGGACGGTATCTGTATCCGCTTGGCTCTTGGATATGGCCCTAGCTGTCAATTCCAGTAAGGCTGCATACGTCTTATTTATGCCGGCATTCATGCTCACTCGTCGATAATACAAATTTCAATATGCGATACAACTTCGCATCTCACTCCGTGCGTCCCGGATATGCCTCCAGAGCACGGCCGAGGATATACAGAGCCCTGCGCAGGTCCTCCTTCTTGAGGACATAGGCTATACGCACCTCATTGCGGCCCTTCGTAGGGTCGGTATAGAATCCCGACGCAGGCGCCATCATGACGGTCTCGCCCTCATACGAGAATTCCGACAGGCACCATGCACAGAAACGGTCGCTGTCGTCCACCGGCAGCCGCGCAACAGTATAGAACGCACCCATCGGGATGGGAGAATACACGCCCGGAATCTTGTTCAGTCCGTCAATAAGGCAGTTGCGGCGTTCGATATACTCCTCATAGGTATGTATCATATACGAGCGGGGGGCGTCGATCGACGCCTCGGCCACAATCTGTCCGATAAGCGGAGGGCTCAGACGCGCCTGGCAGAACTTCATCACGGCATCGCGCAGTGTCTTGTTCTTCGTTATGAGGGCCCCGATACGGATTCCGCATTCCGAGTAACGCTTCGACACGGAATCTATCAGCACCACATTCTGCTCGATACCCTCCAGATGACACGCCGAAATATAAGGAGATCCCGTATATATGAACTCTCGGTAAACCTCGTCCGAGAACAGGAACAGATCGTACTTCTTCACCATGTCGCGGATGCGGTACATCTCCTTGCGCGTATAGAGGTAACCCGTCGGGTTGTTCGGGTTGCAGATCAATATACCGCGCGTACGCTCGTTTATCAGCTCCTCGAACTGCTCGACCTTCGGCAGGGCAAAGCCCTCCTCTATCGACGTCGAGACGGTACGGATGACAGCGCCCGCCGAAATGGCAAAAGCCATGTAGTTGGCATAGGCCGGCTCGGGAACGATGATCTCGTCGCCGGGGTTCAGGCACGACATGAAGGCGAACAGCACCGCCTCCGAACCGCCCGTAGTGATTATGATGTCGTCGGGCGTAAGTTTTATTTGGTACTGGTCGTAGTACCCCACAAGTTTCTCGCGCAGCGATCGGTAACCGTCGCTCGGGCTGTACTCCAGCACCTTGCGGTCGATATTACGCAAAGCGTCGAGACCCTCCTGCGGCGTCGGCAGGTCGGGCTGGCCTATATTGAGGTGATAGACCTTGATACCACGGCGTTTGGCGGCATCTGCCAACGGCACCAGCTTGCGTATGGGCGACTCGGGCATCGCAACCGCTCTGTTCGATATTTCGGGCATAAATAAAACTCCTATCTGTTAAAAACCTCTTTAGTCTACGCTCCGCAATATCCGTAAAAAATGCAGATGCCTAGCAAGCACATTACGCATGACAGCAGCCCATTATTACATATACCGACATCTATATGTATCATATCAGAGTACACGTAACGATACAGTTTCACATATCCTGTACACACAATGACCATATTCATAGGCAAATCGTAATAGACAAGACATTATACCATATATTTTCAAATGTATACACTACTCTTCTCTAATTTGATTTTTGCTTCTCAGCCGGTATATCTTTGACAAGATTTTTCAGACCTGCTTTGCCTGTTATCTCCGCAACCGAAGGCAATAGCAATATAGCTCCTATACCAAATAACACACCAAAGAACGTCCACCCGAAAAGTATCATCGCCCGACGCGGCTTGCTCTTCTGGAGAGGTATTGTAACGGGATTTATCACCGTAAGTATGGGCGTAGTCTCCTTTACATTGATCTTCGCCTGTTCGAGCTGGGTTGCCAACTCGCTGTAAAGATTCATTGCAAGAGTATATTCGGCATCGAGTTTCTCCAGTTGCGTACGAGCCGAATAACGGGTCGTATTCTGGTTGGCATCGCGGAAACGCGCCCTGCGATCCTGTATATCCTCAAAATTGGCCTTTGCTTCGTTGTAACGTTCCTGCACAAAATCGAGGTTCGACTGGACCTTCTCTATCTTGAACTCCGTGATATATTTCTGCAACAGGGTAACAGTTGCCTGTGCCATCTCGGCCGCAACAACAGCCTCGGGCATCGTGACTGAGATAGACAAGTATCCGTTCTTGTCATCGAGTGTCATGCTGATACACTGCGACAACATTTTGTTGCACTCGAACTCTTCCTTAGTCATGGTCTCTATCCTGGGTCCGCCATTTTCCCCTGCCGCCACATCCGTATAGTCCGGCTCCGGTTGTTCTCCGCGAATAGCGTTCAAAATAAGGAACGGCAACCCGATCGTATACTTCATTATGATCTTGCCTAGGCCCGGCTTGTTAAACTCCTCACTCGTATTGTACTCATAGAAACTTACGGGGCGGTCTGCCTTCTCATAATTCAGCTTCGTGTGCATCAGCTCCTTGCGGAAGGTTGCGCTGTTAAGTATATTCTCATATACATACGGAGACAAAGTCTTGACATCCTGCATCTGATTGAGGTTAATGCCGGCCAATGCCGCCAAAGAACTCATTCTTGATGCAGCTCCAGAATCCGAGGTTTGAGGCACCACATCACACCCTGCCGTGTAGGCCTTCGAACTCAACAATGCCACAAGCAGGCCGAGTACAAAAAACACACCGGTTACCTTGAGGATTAACTTGCGGTTAACCCACATGCGCTGGATAAGTTCCACAAGATCAATTTCCTGCTCTTCCAGAATATTGGCGTTACGATTATCTATTATCTGTTCGTTCATATCTTTATACAATAGTAGCTATTACGAAACCTTATTTGGTGAGATTAAGCACCGATATTATCACGGCCGCCGTCGATGCTGTCGACGAGAGCAGACCCACGGCCTCAGCCCACGAGATCGGTTCACGCTGGTTCTTCGATGGCACGATAATGATACTTCCCGGGCGTATCTCGGCCGATTTACCCGAGGCAACCATACCGTTCATATATATCACGAATGATTTGTCCTTGCGGGCGCGGGTGTCGAAACCTCCGGCCGCCTCGACATAGTACTTGAGCTTCTTGCCTTCGCTGAAGGTCACGGAGTTGGGATATAGGACGGCGCCCATGACCCTCACGGTACCGTTGTACATCGGCACCGAAATGACATCGCCGTCACGCAGCACGATATCGGCATCAGAGCCGGGATTGTTCAACGCCTCCTCAAGATTGATACCCACGGGATATACCGACTGTATCTCCACACCTGTCATGTTGAGCGAGTCCGTACTTCCGGCATTGGCCTGCGCCGCGATCATATCCTGCAATGCCTGATTCTGAATCTGCTCCTGCTCGGTCATGCGGCGCAGAAGATAGGCCCCCTCGACAAAAGCGCCGGGCGTAACATTTCCCGCAGCCGATATCACCTCCGATATGCGCATATTGCGGTGCGCCAAAGGATAGTTACCCTCAAATGCTACCTCGCCGTTCACGGTCACGCTGCTCTGGGTGATATAGACGGGGGAACGACGTACATAGACCTGATCGAAGGGTTCCAGTACGAACTCACGGCCATCGTTTACCGAGAGACTGTCGTTCACATTGACCGTAAATGTTTCGAAGAGCTGATCGTTCACATTGAGGCTCTTGGGATCCTTTATGCGGCGCGTCACAGCCACGTTTGCCGTCGAGGCCGACTCGAGCAGGCCGCCGGCAGCTACCAACAAATCCTCGACGGTCATATTCTCGGCATAGGGATACGTATCGGGACGGCTTACCGAACCCAATATCGAAACCGTATATGCTTCGCGCATTCCCGACTCTGCAGCCACAACAAGATAGTCATTGGGGCGGAGCGTTATGTCGGCTATTTCGCCCGACATCAACTTGCCCAGATCGACGCTCTTCACCTCCAGCGACCAGTCGGGCTTCTCGCGGTATAGTATAGCGCGGGGCATGAAGGCATCCTCACGCAGGCCGTCCGCACGCTCGATAAGCTGCTTGAGCGTCTTGGTCGTGCCGTCTATGGCATAATATCCCGGACGGTAGACGGCGCCCTCGACACCGACACGGTTCTCATAGCGGTCGATGCTGCCGCCGACGGAAACCACATCCCCATCCTCCAGAACGAAGTTGCCGAAATCGGCCTTGTCGACGGTAAACGAGTCATATTTTCCGCCCTGACGGCGCGTCACGCTCACCATATTGCGATTGGCCTCACCGTTAAAGTCGCCAGCAAAACGGATCAGGTCGGCAACCGTCTCACCGCCCTTCATCTCGTAGAACATCGGACGCTTGACGTTACCCGTAATCTCGACCAGCTTGCCGTAAGGGGCTACCGTGATCAGGTCACCGTCACGCAGCGCGATGTCACGGCTGCTGTTGCCGTTGAGTATATAGTCATATACATCCACCTCCGAGAAGAGCTTCCCGCCGCGATATATCTTGACACTGCGCAGCGTACCCAGATCATTCACACCTCCGGCCACGTGCAGCGCATGGAACAGTGTCGCCAGCGACGGCAGCGTATATGTACCAGATGACGTCACCTCGCCCGTAATGTTGACCTGTATGCTTCGGATACTGCCCAGCGATAGCTTCATCTGCACCGAGCCGTCCGCAAGACCTGCATATATGCTCGACAGGACGCTGCGCAGACGCTGCGATGCCTCCGCCACGGACAATCCGGCCAAGGTCACGGGCCCTACGTTCGAGATGAAAATCTTGCCGTCGGGCGATATGGTACTCTCGACCGTCATCTGCGAGTCGCCCCATACGTCCACAATCACCTCATCGCCCGGGCCGAGAACATAGTTGTCGGGGGTGGCGATACTCAAATTGGGCTCGAACGTAAGTTGCTCGTTGGTGAACATATCGTGGCCGAAGATGCGCGAGCGGTTCTGACCTTCGGCTGGCAGGATATATGCCATCGTGGTAGAATCACTGCCCAGCGAATCGGGCATCATATATACGAAACGCCCGCCGGCAGGCAACTGCTGCATATCCGTACGGCCGCGCATCATCATATCGGTCTGCGACATGCGCATCTGGTTGAGCTTGTCGGCAGCCTCAGTTCCCGAGCGGCGTTCTGTGCCGTTATTCGAACGGCGCGTACGGTTGACATCCTTCACGCCATCCGCCTCCTTCTCCTTAAGTTGGTCTATCTGACTCTGCGACAGAGTACCGTTTCGGTAGGCCTCGATAAGCTCCTGAGTGCTTTGCGCCTGCGCGGATACGGCCACGGCCGCCGCCATCAACAGCGACAAAATCGTCTTTCTCATATAATGTAATATTCTTTTTCTTAAACAGTTTGTTTCGTTTTCAACGTCGGCCGACGCCGCAGCCGACCGCACAATATACAAATATAGGAATTTTTATCATACAAGCCAAACTCCGCAAGGCAAAGCTTTCCCGTTTTGCCGGCCTTAGCCACGCCCGAACGCCTGAATGACATCCGCAAGGCCCGAATCCGAGAGCAAAACGTACAATAAAAAGGTCTATTTCTTACGTTTTGTGCTCTTCTTTCGTTTGCGCACCGACCATCCGAAGTGGCCGATCACATCTCCCAAACGGAAATACTCCCCGTGACAGTATGCCATCAGCCCCGCGCGCTCCAGATCCAGACGGCCGCTTTCACTGTCGACATAGCGCGCGTCGACCAGAACATTCACCACATCGGCCATGAACATGTCGTGCGAGCCGAGATGCAGCACCTCGCGCACACGGCACTCTATCGACACCGGAGCCTCGGCTATGGCCGGAGCCTGCACCACGCGCGCCGCCACGGGTGTAAGGCCCATCTCGGCAAACTTGTCATGGTCGCGTCCCGACCGCACGCCGCACCAGTCCGTGGCCCGCGCCAGCGACCTCGTCGTCAGGTTGATGACAAATTCGCCCGTGCGCGAGATGACTCCGTGCGACAGCCGCTCGGGCCGCAGCGAGATGTAACACATCGGCGGGTCGGTGCAGACGGTACCCGTCCACGCCACAGTCACGATATTGTACTCCTCGGGCGAAGCGCCGCAACTGACCATCACCGCCGGCAGCGGATATATCATCGTGCCGGGTTTCCAGCTCAATTTTTCGGGAACGCGATCCATTTCGGCGGCAAATATATGAATTTAATATCTTTTATTTAAATTTGCAACAACCGAAATCGCACAAAATATGAAAATTACACTATTCCCGCTTCTGCTGTTGCTGGCCGCAGCCGAAGTGCACGCGCAAACCCCGCGACGCGACGCCAATGCCTATCGCCGTGAGGGCTACCGCCTCGTCTGGAGCGACGAGTTCACAACGGACGGGCGTCCCGATCCCTGCCGCTGGGGATACGAGGAGGGCTTCGAGCGCAACCACGAGGCACAATACTACCAACGTGACAACGCCCTCTGCCGCGACGGCATCCTCACCATCGAGGCCCGCCGCGAGAGACGCCCCAGCGCCGAATACGACCCCGACGGCAAGAACTGGGACCAGAAGGCGCCATACGCCGAATATACCTCCTCGTCGATAAATACCCGCGGCCGCTTCGCCTTCCGATACGGTCGTCTCGAGGTGCGCGCACGCATCCCCGTCGCCAAAGGTGCATGGCCGGCGATATGGCTTCTCGGCACGTCGTTGCCATGGCCGCACAACGGCGAGATAGATGTCATGGAGTACTACCACACCGACGGAGTGCCATACATCCTCGCCAACGCCGCCTGGGGCGGCGAGCGCAAGTATCAGGCCGTATGGAACACGGGCAAAATACCCTACTCGCACTTCATAGAGCGTGATCCCGACTGGGAAGACAAGTTCCACACATGGCGCATGGACTGGGACGAGACGGCCATAAGCATATATCTCGACGGCGAGCTCCTCAACCGCATCGACCTCTCCACAACGGTCAACCGTGGCGGAGATGGTGCCGGCATCAACCCCTTCCACCGCGAGCAGTTCATCCTGCTAAACCTCGCACTCGGCGGCGACAACGGCGGCCCGATAGACGACAGCGCCATGCCCATGCGATACGAGATAGACTACATAAGGGTCTACCAAAAGAAATAACTGTAACGATTAACGGCGGGCCATGCAGCCCGCCGTTTTCATTTCGAGTCTTCGGCCCGTCACGCGTCCCACGCATCGCCCACGGGCCATGCATCACGGTCATCCAGAACCGGGAACTTGCGTCGGAAGGCCGCAAGAGCATCCATATCCACATCTCCTATAACCAAGACATCGCCGTCGGTACACGACGTCACAACCCGCCCGTACGCATCGACCAGAACCGTGTGACCACAATATTCACACCACGGGTCGCGCCCTGCACGGTTGACACCCGCGACATAACACTGGTTCTCGATGGCACGGGCACGCAACAGGGTATCCCACACGGCAATACGCGGTGTAGGCCAGTTGGCTGAGTATATTATCATGTCGTAGTCGCCGCGATTGCGTGAAAAGACCGGAAACCGCAGATCGTAACACACCTGCAGCAATATCCTCACACCGCGCCATTCAACCACGACGCGCCTCCGCCCCGCCGTATAATGGTCGGCCTCGCCTCCCATGGCAAAAAGGTGCCGCTTGTCGTAATACTCCACGCCGCCATCGGGGCGCACGAAACAGAGCCTGTTATAATACCGGCCTTTGTCGGCCACGGCCACACTGCCCGCCACGGCGGCATCATACCGTCCGGCCATGCGCCGCATCCACGTCACGGCCTGTACTCCGTCGTCGATGGCCGCGCCCGACTGCGACGGGTCGGCGCAATACCCCGTCGTGAACATCTCGGGCAACACTATAAAATCGACCCTGCTTTTGCCGTCGGCATGCCCCGTCCGGCCCGCTGCCGCACCGTCCGCCGAAGGCGACGCAAGCCCGGCGGCAAAAGCGGCCTCGGCGCGCCGCATATTCTCCGCAGGCGCACCCCATACAATATCCTGCTGATAAAGAGCTATTCTCATGACTCATGACGTTTCTCACCCGCAAATATACGCATGATCCACACAGCTTCATCGATCAACACGCAGCTTTTAAATCGGCCACCGCACAAAACGACATGCGCAGGATGCATATTTGCCACTTCGTATTTTTGTACTATATTGGTCGCCGAAATTTCCACTCACCATGATTATGAAACATTGTTTTATAGCGCTCGCCGCCCTTGTCATGACTTCGTGCGGCGACTACCTCACGCCCGACGGCGAGATCGTCGAGTGCGACATGGAGATTCCCTCAGACGCGAAGGGCATCGAAATCGCCGACGGCATGAAACTCAACTTCAGCGATGCCGTGCCGGCCGGCACGGCCATAGTCCGCACGCACCTCAACATACAGTCATACATCAAGGCCGACATCGAGGGCGACCGCCTAGTGTTCTCGGTCGACGCACGCCGTTTCAAGGACCTCGACGTAACAATCACCACCTCACCCGCATCATACCGCAGCTTCACGGCATCGGGCGGCAGCCGCATATATGCGTCGGAACCCTTTACGGCACCGGACGCCGCCATCACCCTGTCGGGCGGCTCGCACGCCTCGCTGTCTGCAAAGTGCAGTACGATGGCAATCGACTGCTCGGGCGGATCGGAGCTCACCCTCAAGGGCACATGCGACAATGCCGACATCAACTGCTCGGGCGGCTCGACAACAGTGCCGGCGGAATAGAGGCTTAATGATGACAGACAAACAAAAAGACGGAAGATAACCGTAAGCAACCAGTGAATACCGTATTGATTAGGTCCGACTAGGTCCAACTTGTATAAAGTTGGCTCAAGTCGGATCTAGTTTGTGCTACTTTGATCGATTTGGTTTTCCTTTGCCCAGGTTCTGGGCAGGAGTCCTGCGAGATCCTTGCCGTCGCGCTGCCAGTAGGGCAGTATGCTGAGGACATCCTCCATCCATATTCTCGGGTCAACTCCTGCGGCCTTACAAGTGCCTATGAGGGAGTATACGATGGCTGCCCGATATGCAGAGGCGTCGTTGCCGCAGAAGAGATAGTTCTTCCTGCCGAGTGCCAGCGGCCTGATAGCGTTCTAGATGAGGTTGTTGTCGATGTTGATCCTGCCGTCATTCACATAGCGCGACAGCCATGGAAGAAGACTGTAGGCATAGGCAAGTGCCTCCCCAAGCCTGCTCTTGGGCAGGACCTTCGCGTAAGTCTCCTTTATCCACTTCTCGAACATCAGGATTGCGGGATAGGATATCTTCCGGCGTTGTTCCATGCGCTCTTCCGCGCTCAGGCCTTTATTGTCCGCATCGCTCTCCACCTTGTACAGTTTTCTTATGAAGAGTACGCCCTCCATGGCAAGCCGTTCGTCCTCTTTCAGCGAGTCGACGAACTTCCTTCGGACATGCGCCCAGCAGCCGTGCACGGTCATCCTTGGCATCCTTTCAAACTGGCCATATGCCTCATAGCCGTCGAATTGTACGTTTCCCCAGTATCCGCCCAGGATTTCCCGGGCGACGTGATGGCCACGGCTGCCCCTGTCATAGTAGAACATGACATCCCCTGTGATTGCGTCCCTGACGCACCACTAGTAACCCTTTCTGGCCTTGTGTTTTTCGTTGTCGATTACCGGTATCTCGCTCTCGTCGATCTGGACGTATTCGCTTGAGAGTATCTGGCGCCGCAGGATGTCGTACAGAAGCTTGAGCTTCTCCACTGCCGCCTCATACCATCCTCCCATCGTGGAGTCGCTTACCGTTATCCCGGACTCCCTGTACTGCTGTATCAGGCGGTAGAACGGAAGGTGGTAGACGAACTTTCCCACTATGATGTCGGACAGGACAGATGCCCCTGCCATACATCTGGCCACCGGTGCTGGAGGACGTTCCGGCGAGAGTATCTCCCTGTCTTCAGGATGCTTTGTCTCTATGTCGAACTTGAGGATGACCTTGTGGAAGACATCCTTGTGGATGTATACCTCTGCCGGCCTCTTCTCGAGACGGGAGGACTCGTCCGTGCCTATCTCGACATATTCATCCCTGAGGTTGCCGTTTCCGTCGAGAACTCCGTCGGGATAGATGCGGACAACCTTCTCCGGAAGTCCGGTGATATACAGGGGCCTGCGGGAAGGCCTGGCTTTTACAGCTATTGTCCTTGTGATTGTCTTTTCCGCTTCTTCGACCTCCCTGTCAAACTGAGCACGCTCCTCGTCGGTAAGATGTTTCTCCTCGAACAGTGACAGCTGGGAGGGATCTACAGGAAAGGGCTTCTAGCTCATCCGGCCGAAGACTTTCTTGCGGAGCCACAGAAGCTTGTTCTGGAGATCCCGGATCATGCAGTCCTTTTCAGCGATGGCCGCACGGAGATTTTCCACCTCCGCAAGTGCTGCCGCCAACTGTTCCTCGACTGTCATAACTACTTATTTCTCCTCTTTTTTCAATACTTGAAGATACGAAAAAAGTGCCATATACGCAAATCTGTGGCACTTTCCCATTCACTTATCTACGTAGTTTCTTCAGATTCTCCAGTCGCCGCCTGCGGCTGTCCGGCTGTTCGATTATGCCCTCCACTACCATGACCAGTTCGCTCCATTTTATCCTCCCGCTGACGGTATCCTTCTCCAGTCAGGAGGGCATGCCAAAGGTCCCGGATTCAAGAAGATTGCAGTACAGAACCAGACCGCCCGGCTCCCAATGAAGAAGCTTTATCGCGTTCCTGCCTTGTTCATGAAGATGTAGACATCACTGTTGCTCGGGTCGCAACCCAGCTCATTGGTCACTATTCCGCTCAGTGTGTAGTAGCTCTTCCGCATGTCGGTAGGCCGGTTGTATAGCCAGTACCTCATGCTGTCATTCAGGCTAAACATGGCTCGACGACGCCTGGATTATTGCCTGCACCCTGGCCGCGTCCAGATTACCCTGGATCCGCAATACTGCCCCTGTCTGCGTGCACATCTCTATGCTCATCGGTATGGACTTGTATCCCGACTTCCTGCCTTTGCCTGCTTTCCTGTTTGTCAGCACAGATTCCGGAAAACTGTCATTTCCACGCACCAACTGAAGAAACTCACCTGATTCCCGTTCACTGGCCTGAGCCTCAGCGTATCTGCGTTTGCTTTCATAAAACCGCCACTCGGGCATCCAGATTTCTTTCAGTCGGCTCTTATAGGAGACTCCATGCACCTTGCAGTATTAAACTATCTCTGAGATTTCTTCTCGTGTAAACATCTTTTTTTGCGCGAAGATACCTCGCGTGGAATAAATT